>Ga0181582_10000006_pt1 | contig 125335 bp, 130 predicted proteins | sample 071ome_32_FD_132438 | JGI IMG/M metagenome (GOLD analysis project Ga0181582, IMG submission 132438) | Coastal salt marsh microbial communities from the Groves Creek Marsh, Skidaway Island, Georgia - 071405AT metaG (megahit assembly) | ecosystem: Environmental > Aquatic > Marine > Intertidal...
ATCAAAAAACAGGGCCGCTCCCAGGTCTGTCATTCGGGATTGCCTCAGCCTCTCATCATCACTGGCTGCAAAAACCACAGCTGCCGCCAGCAGGCTGACTAAAGAAAAAGGAATCATTTTTAGCATCAGAAACTCACCGCTAAATGATTATCCCAGAATAGCCCCCTCAGCTCCTGTTCATCCGTGATGTTTTCCAGGCTGTCTTGCTCCAGATCAAAATAAGCCAGACGTCCTGTTCCTGTACTGAACACGAACCCGTTGCCATAAGCGCAGACGCCACAGACATCGCGCGCCCTGAGCTGTGAGATGAATTCCCCGTTTTCAGCATCCCAGAAGGTCAGCACATTGGCCCGGGGACAGGAAGCAACAAAAAAACGCCCACTGTGGTCAAAACGAATCGATCCAACATATTGCTGTAGTTGTGACTGCACCTGTTCCGGCGCCATCAAGGTTCGGATAGCTTCACCTCGTCGGTGTGTTGCTATCAATGGAGCACTCATAAAAGGTTCGCCTTCAAATTGAATGGCAATGGCAACCTGGGAGGAAGCATTCACATCAATATGTCGAATACTGGCCTGATGATATTCCGCAGGCAGAGAATGCATCTCGAGTAATTTACCCGTTTGCCGCTCGATGTAGACAAGACTGGGCTGCATGATATCGATATTGAGCTTGTCACGCTCCGAGTCCGGATGTGTGCGTATTCCGCCATTGGCAATTACCAGTGTTTCCTGATCAGGCATCAACAGTAATTCATGTGGCCCAATACCATAGCTGTAAAACTCATTGATCCGCTCCAAGGTGCCCGCTGTATGATTAAAGCGCCAAACACCAATACGTCCATGCTCACCATGCGTGTCATTGTAGGCATTTTCAGTCGTATAGAAATATTCACCGTCTGCAGAAAACACACCGTGTCCGTAAAAGTGTCTTTCTGCGGCTGCATCCAGCTCCTGTAAAACCGCTCCACTTTGGACATCACCCAAGAGCATGAATGTGCCCGGTCGCCTGGCAATTGTCACATAGTGCTGCTTGCGAGGGTGCAGAACCACGTCATGGGCACGCTCGGGAAGGTGATGGCTATAAAGCTCTTCGAAGTGATTGTCCCTGATGGTGAAAGCCTTCACCCAGTGCCCGGTATCACTGTCTGAAGCAGCGCTTAAAAAAACTGGCCTCTCAGAAACCTGGGGAATAGCAAGCGCAGGGGACGCGGCACCCAGAAGTGCCATTGTCAGAAAGGAACGTCGATGCACTTGCACAGCTGACATGAGGCTAGTCTCCATCAAGGCTGTTGAAGCCAAGATACAAATCTGTTGCCTTCAGGGCATTTTCAAAGGCTTCATGCACGGCATCAATTTGCGTATGGATAACTTGCAGGCGCTCATAATCCGCTTGATTATCTTGTGCAGAAAGCATGTTATCCGGGGCTTGTGCAAGTGTCGTATTGAGTGCTGCAAAGGCTGCAAGAACAGCCTCGACATCGTCTGCATAGAATGCTTCCGAGTAGGCCATGAACAGGGTTTGCAAGGCTAAAACATTGAATTTGATATTGGCCAGTGAACGCTGTGAACGCCAGGACTCAGCATTGCGTGTACGTACTCGCGCAAAATCCTCTCCGATAACAGGGGTCAGCTTCTGGTCTCGAATTTTGCTCAGGGATTCCTGCAGGGCCTTGAGAAACTCTATACTGAGATCCTCGGCATCTTCAAAGACGCCACCGGAATCAGGTTCTAACACCACATCCCGATACTCATCAAGCCAGCGCTCAAGCACTCCTGCGCTTATTTCATTGAGATTTGCCGCAATCATTTCACTCAGCGGGCACAGGTAGTCATTGTTCTGGTAGTCCTCCAGCGCCGTATCGGCAAAGAGCAAGCGCTCCAGCGCCGGCAGGCCCTGTATGCCAACACTCTGTCGTGAAAAACTGTCAACATTGAGTATCCCGGCATCTGCGGCAGCAATCGCTGCATCCAGTTGCCGGCCACTGGTACCACGCTCATCCGGCCAATACTGCATGCGGAAATTCCAGTTGAAATAGGTAATGGGTCCGAACTGAATGTGTTGCACAGCCTGCCAGGCATCCATCATGCCGATATAGGCAGCCTGCAACTGCCTTAGTGAAGTTGTTACTGGGGCCCTGCAGAAATTGACACTGGCTGCCTGCAGGTCCAGCGATGCTGTCTGCAGATTTTCATAAGCAGGAATGACCAGCTTATCCGTAACCTTCAGATTAATCGCGGTCCAGCCTTCGTCACTGGTTATCAGGTTCTGTGCCAGCCCCGACTGTGTGGCACTGAACAGTCCCAGGCAAAGCCAGATTCGCAGTATCTTCATCATGGCCTCATTATAAACTCTGTAAAAACCTGATGATATCGTCACGCTGTGCAGCAGGCAGTGCCATAAATGCCTGCTTTGCCTGTTCTGCTTCACCACCATGCCAGACAATTGCTTCGACCAGATTTCTGGCCCGGCCATCATGCAGATAATGTTGTGCCGTGTCTTGTGCCTGGCTAGAAAGACCCCACAGCGGGGCTGTTCGCCATTCTGCCGACTGCGCATTAGACATGTTATCTGCCAGCGCCTCTCCCATATCATGCAGTAACAAGTCCGAATAGGGATTAACACTGCCATTATTGAATGCCCCGGCGTGACAGGCGGCGCATCCTACACGATTGAAAGTCTCCTCTCCCGGCATTGCTACAGCGCTACTGATCGGAGCAGGGATCTGTCTGACGAAATTAACCAGGGCGTAGAAAGCTTCGATACCAAGTTCCATATCATCATCTTCCTGCGAGGCTCCATGCGGCATACGCAGACAGTCCTGTTGCGTGGAGGTGCAATCCGCATAGGGATCAGGGAACAGTGTGGAACTGATGCCTATATCCAGACTCAGAGCCTGGGCTATCTGTTCACTCAGGGAATCAAGTTCACCTTTCCAGCCAAAACGTCCCGCACCCGGACGCCCTGAAATACCATCATTATCGCGGTCATTGGGGTCGGCTCTGGCCAGGAGATCAAAATAGGGAATGTTGGCAATGATACCTATGCCAGCCAGTGAAGGTGCCACGCGGGCAGAGAAAGGCAACTCACTTTCAAGTTCCGGAAACTGATAGGAGGGCTGGCGCAACTGAACCTGGGTCCCGTCCGCAAACCTTACAGATGACTCGCTATAGTCCATCAGAATCTGCGTTTCAGCCGGCAGTCCAGGCACTGCACGAGGTTGCAGCTGTTGACCAAAATCCGGATGGTTGATACGAATCACCAGCGAGTCTTCCACAGTCCCTTTACCCGCATCTACATGGCACTGGGCGCAGGAACGTGCATTGTACAAAGGCCCTAACCCATCACTCGCCCGCGTAGAGGACGGTGAACTGACCCAGGTTTTTTCGAAGATTGCCTGCCCGGCCAGATAATCCAGGCCTTCTTCAGAAATGGACAAGGGATTAACCTGGGCGCTCAGGCTTTGAGCCCCCAGACTGCAAAGCAGTAATAAACCAAGCTGACTTTTCATGTGTATGCCTGCAGTTATTAATTAATGTATTGCACCCGGCAAGGCTTAAAGCGGACTTAAACTGGTGGAACCTTCAATACTGACGTTCTGTAGATTCAACTCGCGAATTACATTTTCAATCGTTCGAGTCTCTTCCATCAGTGAATCCACGATATTGGAGATGATCGCCTCCCCTGCCTCATTGTTGCTGGCAATCAGTACATCAAAGGTGTTACCACGGCGTGCCTCGGCCAGTAAATCATTCATTGCCAGTTCAGTGCTCTCCAGTCTTGCTCTCATTTCAGCAGCGACAGCCGGTGCCTCCTGCTCCAGCAGATCCTCCAGGGAAGGGCCGCTGACCAGCGAGCCGTCAATGCGTTCATATTCTCCGAGATACACATTCTTGATGCCCAGTGCATCATAGTAATGTGAATTATGGGTGTTATCGGAAAAACAGTCATGTTCTTCTTCCGGATCATTCAGCAAGAGGCCCAGCCGGATCCTCTCACCAGCCAGTTCACCGTATGCCAGACTGCCCATACCAGTCAACATGGTTGCCAGACCGCCCTGCGGTCCCTTCCTGAGCAAATCCTGATAGGCTGCTCCATTGGGCTGCCAGTTGAATACCATCTCTTCCAGATCGGCAACCAGCAGACTGATTGCTGCCTTCAGGTAATCCCTGCGACGCTCACAATGACCATTACTGCAATTCTCCAGCGAATAATCCGTGGCTGGACGATTGCCGGCACCCGGATTGGTACCGTTGAGGTCCTGCCCCCACAGTAAAAACTCTATGACGTGATAGCCGGTGGCCACATTGGACTCCACACCATCAATCTGATGCAGGGTTTCAGCCAGTAACTGCGGTGAAATCTGTGCCGCATCCACACTAATTCCCCCGATATCAATGAGCTCATTGGCGATGATATTGGCCGTATAAAAATAATTGTTGTCTGATTCCTGTCCGTAGGAAGCTGCGGTGTAATCGATGAGCCCTTCATCCAGGGGCCAGGAGTTAACCCTTACTTCCCACTCATCAACCACGGCATTACCAAATCGATACACCTCAGTCTGCTGATAGGGCACTCTGGCTGCAAGCCAGGCGTTTCTGGCATAGCTCAGGGTGGTGGCGTTCGGATTGGCCAGCATCGCATCAATGGCATTTTCCAGTATGCGTGCCGAGATCAGGGAATCCTCGTAACTGGCCTGGGCAATGTCAATATAGGTCGAAATGACCTCATCTGGGGAGACAGCACTATCCTGCCTGAGAGAAGAACAGGCTGTCAGCAGGGCGAGTAAACTTGTAGCTAGCAGGTAGCCTTTTGCTTGTTGAAGTTTTTGCATGGGAAATCCGGATTAATAAGAATTAATGATAATGATTCTCATTAACTTGTCAATAAAACCGGCACTTTCCCTCGATTAATCTTCCAGGTCAGAATCATGGCGAACCACATTGCCTTCGACCATGAAAACCACATCTTCAGCAATATTCGTACTCAGATCGCCGATTCGCTCTAAATAGCGTGAAGTAGAGAGCAGACTGATGGCTCGCTCAGATACCAAAGAATCTTTCTTAATGGCCTCATTAACCTTCAGATACATTTGTCGGTTTATATCATCCACTGCGTCATCATCTTTCATGACTTTACGTGCCAATGTGACATCCATCTTTACCAGGGCATCCAATGTGTCACGCACCATTTCCTGAACCAGATTAGGTAACTCTTCAATAAATTCAAGCAAGTCCGGCAATGGATCATGTTCGGATAAAAAAATTGCACGCTGAGCGATATTTGTTGCGAAGTCTCCCATCCTTTCCAGATCATTATTAACTTTCAGTATTACTACAATAAAACGTAAATCAGTTGCCACTGGCTGATGTAAGGCCAGCATCTTGAGACACTCCTCTTCTATATCAACCTCTTTTTCATCAATGATATACTCTTTATCGATGACTGACTGGGCTATGGCAGCATCCCTGTTACGTAGTGCCCTGATGGCATTGTTGATAGCTTCTTCGACCAGGCTGCCAATATTCAGAATTTCTTTTTTAAGGATATCCAAATCGCGCTGTAAATGCAGAGACATAATTTTCCTTTAATGTTTAACCAAAACGGCCCGTAACATATTCTTCTGTTCGCTTGACTTTTGGCTTGGTAAAAACAGTTTCAGTATCACCAAATTCTATTAGCTTCCCCAACTCCATGAATGCCGTATAGTCAGAAATACGGGAGGCCTGCTGCATGTTGTGTGTCACAATGATGATCGTATAACGTGATTTCAACTCGAACATCAAATCTTCTATATGTGCTGTAGAGATAGGGTCAAGCGCAGAACAAGGCTCATCCATCAGCAGAATTTCCGGATCCATAGCCAGGCCTCTGGCAATACATAGTCGTTGCTGCTGTCCTCCAGAGAGGTTCAGTGCCGATCCGTGTAAGCGGTCTTTTACCTCATCCCACAGAGCAGCCTGCTTCAAGGACTGTTCAACCAGTTCATCCATGGAACCTTCGTAACCGTTTATACTGGGGCCCCAGGCGATATTGTTATAAATGGACTTCGGAAAAGGATTGGGCTTCTGGAAAACCATCCCGATACGGCGTCTGACTTCGACCGGATCAACGTCTTCTCCATAAAGGTCGGCTGAGCCAAAACTGATTTTCCCTTCGATTTTCACCCCATCAATAAAATCATTCATTCGATTAAGTGAGCGAAGCAGCGTACTCTTGCCACAACCAGAAGGACCAATAATTGAAGTGATTTTATTTCGAAGAAATTTGCAGGAAACTCCTCTTACGGCAGGGTTTTCCGAATAGTAGATACTGACATCCTGTAATTCCAGTGCAGCATCCTGAGTAAACTTATGGCTTGAATTATTCACATTACCCTTCTCGATGATGGTCACTGCTTCAGACATTACTTCAATCTCTTTTCAGTTTTATTACGAATATAAATGGCAGATGCATTCAAAAGCAAAAGAATAGCTAAAAGTACAAATATCCCGGCCGCAGCCAACTCATGAAATTCCTCCTGGGGCCGGGAAATCCAGTTATAAATCTGAATGGGTAAAGCAGTAAAAGAATCCATTGGACCAGCCGGTAAAAATGCTACAAAGGTGAGCGCTCCAATCATAATTAATGGGGCCGTTTCTCCTATTGCACGAGATAAAGCCAGTATCACGCCGGTCATGATCCCAGGAAATGAAGCTGGCAAGACATGTGCCCAAGTAGTCTGCCAGCGGGTGGCGCCAAGTGAAAAAGCGGCATAACGTATGCTCATTGGCACAGTACGAATTGCCTCGCGGCTGGCAATAATGATCACCGGAAGGATCAGCAAACTCATGGTCAGGGCACCGGATAATAAAGAGCGCTCCAGGGCAAAAAATCTTACAAAAAATGCCAAGCCCAGAATGCCATAAACAATTGAGGGCACACCGGCGAGATTGGAGATGTTGACTTCGATAAACTTGTTCAATTTTCCCGGCTTAGCAAATTCTTCCAGGTAAAGGGCTGATGATACCCCTATCGGAATTGAAATAAGGGCAACCAGAGAAATCAGCCAAAGCGTACCAACAACCGCTGATTTGATGCCGGCACGTTCCGGAAAGCGGGAGGGGAAACTACTCAGAAATTGCCAATCCAGCCAGGCAATCCCATCTGCAGCAACCTGGTATAACAATACCGCCAAAAGCAAAACGCTTGACCAGGTAACTGCTGCACAAAACCGGGAAAAAATGACTGCTTTACGTTTGCGTCTGTTGAGCTTTTTACGGTCTGTTTCTGAAATAAGTGACATTAATCGTATACCTCTCTGTAGCGGCCCAAAATCCACTGTGAGAAGATGTTAATGATCAGGGTAATAGCAAACAATAAGGCGCCAACTGCAAACAGGGTCTGGTAGGCAATACCACCGGTTGGTGTATCACCCAGGCTGACCTGTACAATGTATGCTGTCATTGTTTGTATGCTTTCAAACATGCTCAAGGTCAAATTCGGTGTCTGCCCTGCTGCAATAGTCACTGCCATGGTTTCACCGATAGCCCTGGAAATGGCCAATAGGAAAGAAGCCATTACCCCTGAAAGGCCTGCTGGTACAACCACCTTGGTGGTCACCTCAAAAGAAGTTGCACCCAGGGCATAGGCCCCCTGACGTAAACTGTCGGGTACTGCCCGCAGCGCATTATCACTCAGTGTCGCTATCATCGGTAAAATCATAATGCCCACAACAATGGCTGCGCTGAGGGCATTGAACACCTGCACTTGCGGAAAGAATAATCGTAAAAGGGGCGTCACAAAAGTCAGGGCAAAATACCCATATACCACCGTCGGAATGCCTGCCAGTAATTCCAGAATCGGCTTGACATAGGAACGCATTCTGGGAGAGGCATACTCACTGAGATAAATGGCACATGCCAATCCCAGGGGAATGGCAATAATGGCTGCCCCAATAGTGACTTGCAAGGTCCCCCACAATAAAGGCAGCACGCCATAGGAGCTGGGTTGCAGAATGGGCACCCAACTGGTTCCAAAAAAGAATTCCAGAGGACTGACATTTTCAAAAAAGGTAAAGGATTCTTTAAGCAGCAAACCGATAATCGCAGCTGTTGTCAGCAATGAGATTGCCGCACAGGCTCCCAGCCACAAAACAATGCAGGATTCCCCAAAAAGCCTACCGGATTTACTGATTGTCGATGAGGCTTTTTTGGGCATTATTACTTTCTTCTCATGATTCTCATTAAAATTCCGGGGCGATTCTACCATGAATAGGCAGGCCGGAATATTTACTGAGAACACAGTACACTAGCATGGACAAGTCGGCCTGGCAGCAATCCTAGAAATTGGCAAACTGCTCTCTGGATGCCTGATAATCTGACTCGGGCAGGGCCACATAACCAACTTCAGCCGCCAGTACTGCCGCCTGATCTATATAGAATTCGGTGAATGCCCTGACTTCCGGCCTGGCTGCGCTTTGCTTGCTGACATAAATAAAGATGGGACGTGACAAGGGGCTATAACTCCCGTTGTTAATGGTTTCCATGCTGGGGCTGACAGGCCCATCACCACCATCGACCGGCACCAGCTTCAGCTTATCGTCATTGGCAAGGTAATAGGCATAGCCAAAGAACCCCAGGGCATTGATATCCCCGCTAACGCCCTGCACCAGGACATTATCATCTTCACTGGCGGTATAGTCTGGACGGGAGGCTCCGGAATCTCCGTTAATAACCTCGGCAAAATAGTCAAAAGTTCCCGAGTCTGTTCCTGGACCATACAAGCGCAGGGGTTCATCTGGCCATTCAGCTCTCACATCATTCCAGGAATCAACACTGCTGCCGGGTTCCCAGATCATGTTCAATTCTGCTACCGTTAGATAATCCACCCAGTCATTTGCCGTGTTAACAACTATTGACAGACCATCAAATGCTACCGGGATTTCCAGGAAATCTATGCCATTGGCTCGAGCCGCATCAATTTCTGACTGCCGAATTTCCCTGGAGGCATCACTGATATCAATTTCGCCAGCAGCAAATTTCTGAAAACCACCACCGGTTCCTGAAACACCAACGGTCACTCTAACCTGGGGCTCAATCGCCAAAAATTCTTCAGCAACTGCCTCACTAACCGGAAATACCGTACTCGATCCGTCCAAACTGACAACGCCGGACAGGCTGCTGACATTATTTCCATTTTCCTGGTTGTCGCCAGAACAGGCTGTCAGACCCAATAATAAAGCTGAGATCACTATTGCATGTTTAATAGTGTAAGTTTTTTCAGAGGTTTTCATAAATTACTCCCAGCACAATGGCTTTGTTGGCATAGCCAGATAAAAGTCAAACAGCATTCTTCCAGAGGATTATTAAGAGCATATAAAGACATTAAACTTATCTGCAAAATATCCTTAAAACTGGACATCCCACTGGATACGCATACGGTTATCGGAATCGCTCATCCGCAATAAACCGTCATCAATGCTCAGACGCGAATAATCCAGGGTAATTTTGCTGTCATGACCATTGATAAACCAGTTGGCACCCACCGTGAATTCTCTACGTTCATTCTCAAACGCACGATTGGTGGCATTTGGCTCATCGACATAGGCATAGCGCATGGCCAACTCAAGATCTTCTGGTACGGCCTCAAACAGGTTATGGAAAAAGTAGCCAGCCTGTGCATAGCCCCCAGTAAGGACATGCCTGCTGTTATCTGAATTATCCTCAATAACCTTTCTATGAAATTCCTGCTGGGCTGAGAATCCTCTGTATTTAAAGGCAAACTCCTCGACCACCTGCTCAATATCAAACTGGCCAGGCATTGCAATCGCAGGAGAATCAAAACCATCAAGATTGCCGCAACCCGAGGAAGACCAGCGAGTACAGCTGCCTGTATTAGTGAACCCTGCAATGGCCAAACTACCGGTCGGTTCCTCAGTATATTCAACATCTGTTTGGCGCCAGGCCAGATCCCTACCCATAAAGTTCCATTGCAATCTGCCCATATACATCAGATCATCATCTGTGTTGTTTACTGAACGACCCTCGCCATTGAAAACTCCCGCGTAATAACGCAAATCTGCAGGCGTTCCCTCGAACAAGTGTCCCCTGATTTGGATGCCCAGTTGACGGTCCATCGTAAATACCCTGTTGGCAATAGACCGTTCTACAAACTGCTGGCGACCGGAAGAGTCGACGCGTTCTCGGTTTAAGTCAACCTTCCACTGACCTATTCGGATACCGCCCCAGTCCCATTTAGCCAGGTCTATACGATAATCAATGACTCTTGCACTGGAGGACGAACTACTATCATCCACATCCCGTGAGGGCTGAAGATCAACTTCAAAATAATACTGAATCCATGGTTGCAGACCATGGCCACCAATTTTCATGCGCAAACGACGTGCTTCAAAGTTTGACTGGTCACCAGAATTTAGGTTGGAGAGCTGCCTGGGGTCAGAGCGGTAGGGGGTGGTAAAGCGCATCTGTGCCCGCCACTGCAAATTGGTCTGCCAGTTACCATCACGTGTTTCTAACCGGAAACCACTACTGGATCTACTGGCAGTTACGGGAAAATCATTTTCAATTTGTTCAGCTACTTCAGCAGCCACCATTTCCTCAATCACGCTTTCTTCCACTGCAGTCTGGGGCTGACTGAGAATGTCTTCGCTGCTGATGGAATCCCGTTCCAGCAGACTATTATACTGCTCCTGGGTAATGGCATTGTTTTGAAGCAAAATATCTAACAACTCCCTGTCAGCAGCATTTGCAACGTTTGTTACCTGAGCCAGTGCTGCCGCCAGGACTATGTGCTTAAACTTGATATTTCGTTTCATAATATTAAGAACCCCGTCAATTTTTGTTTAACCAGAAACAAGTGGCGGCATTTTTTCAGAGGAGTATTAAGAAAATATTAAGATGAAGTTAAGGTTTAAAGAAAAGGTAAAGAATTTATAAAGCACTACTCGAAAATAGGTCTGGACTAATTCGGGACAAAATCAACTAGGAGTGGAAATGTGCTAATTGAGAGTGGGAATATCTTGTTCTAACGGCTCGGCCAAGGGCATGCGATAGCTGAATGTTGAGCCTCTGCCTACCTGGCTTTTAAGTTGAATACTACCCCCATGTTTCTCAGCAATATTTTTCACAATGGCCAGACCCAGACCAGTTCCTCCCAGGCTTCTTGATCTGGCCTTGTCCACGCGATAAAAACGCTCAAAAATCCGTTGCTGGTATTGCGGACTGATACCGATTCCAGTATCGCTTACTTCAAGCAGCATGTTTGAATTATTATCAAGGCTCAGTGTCACTCCAATCTGACCATTTTCTGGCGTATACTTGATGGCATTATCGATCAAATTATCAATCAATTGACTGATATTCTGTCTGTCACCTTTAACAAAAATATTGTCTTCAGGGCAGTTAAACACTAATTGCTGATGCTTCTGCTCTATAGCCGTTTCGGCCAGCTTGATGGAGCTCCTTAGCAGTACGTTCATGTTAATGGTAGTAAATAGGCTTTTGCCAAAATCAACTTCCAACCTGGACAGGGCCATCAAATCACCGACGAGCTGAGATAGTCGGATACTTTGGGAGTGTATGCGATTCATAAAGTGCAAGAGGGTCTCTCTGTCGATCGATTCATCATCAATGACACTTTCCGATAAACCGCGAATTGCTGTTATCGGTGTTTTCAGTTCATGCGAAGCATTGGCAACAAAATCAGTACGTATTCTCTCAAGGCTTTTTAATTCACTGATATCATGTAGCACGACAACTGCACCGATTGGCTTGCCTGAATCATCGCTCAATGATGCCGCATAGATATCTACGACCGACTCATCCTCTTTTTGGGAACCAGGAAACATCAGCTTTATCTGGGTTTTCACGACCGTCTGGTTTCTGATTGCCTCATCCAGTGCCTGCGTTATTTCACTATGCCTGACCTCCTGCCAGACCGCTTTGCCGGTACTTTCCAAAGTGTTTACACTCAGCAGTTTTGCTGCTGCATCGTTGATGTGAAGGATTTTCTGATTCTGGTCTACGTCTATGACACCTTCGACCATGCCGGCGAAAATAGCGGCAAGGCGGTTTCTATCAGCTGTTATCTCAGACAAATTTGAAGCAGAACTGCGCGCAAGCTGATTGATTACTTCAGCAATTTTTCTCAACCCCAGTGCGTTTCTTTCCGGCACCCGGCCTTTAAAATTTCCATTGGCTATATCCGATGCAATCACTGCCAATTTTTCAACTGATTGCGATTGTAAATATGCCACCATAACCAACAGAATCAATCCAATGGCAATGACCGGTAGTGCCTTTTGCAGTAACACCGAACGTTCCTCGCTAACTGCGGTATCAATATCATTAATAAAAGCTGCAGAGCGGACTACCCCACTTAATTCACCTTGTGCATACACTGGCACTGCGAAATAAACGAGATCTTCGGTTATTGTTCTACTGAAGCGGGCAATTTGACCACTGCCACTATTGATTGCATTTTGAATTTCCGGACGCTGCAGATGATTTGCCATACGTGCAGGATTATCATGAGAGTCTGCCAACACCACGCCCTGATCATCGACGATAGTGAAGCGGTTTTGCGTAAGCCGGGAAAATTCAGAATTCAAAGCAATCAGACTATCCAGATCACCTGAAAGGAGATGAGGTTCCGCTTGTAATGCAAGCAGCTCAGCCTGGGTTTGCAGTTGCTGGATATAGCCGTCTTCAAGGTCGACTCTTAATTGCCCGGCTAAATGAAACAGCAATAAACTGATACTAAGTACTAGAATGCCAGCATATACCAGCAGTATTCGCCAGAAAAATGATGGATTAAAGTTCATCAGTTGATATCTTGAAAGCGGTATCCAACCCCCCGGATTGTCTCTATCACTGGCGGACTAATCGCCAGTTTTTTTCGAATACCACGTATATGGACGTCTATGTTTCGATCAACCACAACGGTGGCATCGCCTAACGCCTTATTCAACAATTGCTCTCTGGAATAAACACGTCCTGGATGACTCGCAAGATAATACAAAATCCTGAACTCTGTTGCAGTCAATTTAACTTCTTCACCCCTGACCAGAACTTGATGTTTTCCAGTATCTACAACCAACTCACCACACTCAATCTTTTCTTTCTGGCTACTTTCTTCCAGTAAGGTACCTCGTCTTAACACAGCCTTGACACGAGCGACCAATTCTCTGGGACTGAAAGGTTTGGCAACATAATCGTCTGCACCAACGCCTAGTCCCAGGACAATATCGCTCTCCTCCCCTTTAGCCGTGACCATGATAACCAGCGTATTTGTTAAATCACTGTCGTTTTTTATGGTTGAGCAAATTCCTATGCCGTCCATGCCCGGCAGCATCAGGTCTAGAATGACCAAGTCTGGTTTTTCATTTTTGACCAGTGACAGACCGCTATCACCATCAAGTGCAGCCAGTACTGTAAAACCTTCTCTTTTCAGATTGTAGCTGAGTACTTCCAGGATATCGGGTTCGTCTTCAATAATGACTATTTTTTTTGCAGCCACTTTATTTCTTTACTCCTGCAGAGCTTAACAGACCGAGAAGGCTACCATTGTGATGTTAAGAATTGGATAAGGAATCACATGGGAAATCATGAATATATGTAATGCTGAACGTAATTAAAGGATATTTAACAACAATAAAAAGCCATCTTTGAGCTAATCTCGGTCCAAAAAAATTGGCACTGACAAAACTATAACATTGTATATCGGTTAAAAATACACATACACGCCAAGTGATCTTCGCCAAGGTAATTCAAAGGTTTTTCTGCACTTTTGTCATAGATTCGTAACGACCAAAATGTATAATGATTTCCATCCAGTTGATTTAAAACAATTAGAAATACAGCTCAGCCCGATAGGCTTTTTTCATTTTCTCCCCGGAGCTTAATTAATGGAAATTCTCGGCGAATACGGCACGATACTACTAATTCTGGCTATTATATTTGGTTTTTTCATGGCCTGGGGCATCGGTGCTAATGATGTCGCCAATGCCATGGGGACTTCTGTAGGCTCAGGGGCTCTCACTATCAAACAGGCCATACTGGTCGCAGCCATTTTTGAATTTGCTGGTGCATTTCTCGCAGGCGGCCAGGTCACTTCTACTATTCGTCGTGGTATTATCGACCCTGCTCTCTTGACCAACACTCCTGAATTGCTTGTTTATGGGATGCTTGCTGCCCTGCTGGCAGCAGGTCTTTGGCTGCTTATCGCTTCGATGAAAGGCTGGCCGGTTTCAACCACTCACTCCATCGTCGGTGCAATTGTCGGCTTTGCTGTGGTTGGGCTGGGTGTAGATGCCGTAAGCTGGGATCGTGTCCTGACGATTGTGATGAGTTGGGTGAGTTCGCCGCTCATTGCTGGCGTCCTGTCTTTTCTCATCTATCGCTCGGTTACGGTGCTTATCCTGAACAGTGAAAAACCACTGGTAAGTGCCAGGCGTTATATTCCTGTTTACATGTTTATGGTGGGCTTCATGATAGCCATGGTTACCTTTACCAAGGGGCTAACCAACGTTGGTCTGGAAATTAGTTTTATTCAATCAATAGCCGCTTCTGCCGCTATTGGTATTGGTGTCATGGGCATCGGAGCCATCATGCAACAGAAGGTTGAACCACATATCGATGAGGATCATGAGCTGCATCTGAACAGGATTGAAAAAGTCTTTGCCACCTTGATGATATTTACCGCCTGCAGCATGGCCTTTGCTCACGGCTCCAATGATGTAGCCAATGCTATTGGTCCACTGGCCGCCATTAACTCTGTGATCACTACCCAACAGGTTTCACAGCAGTCCATGATGCCAATCTGGATTTTATTTCTGGGCGGCATTGGTATTGTGGTGGGCCTGATGATGTATGGTCATAAAGTCATGGCGACCATTGGCAAAAAGATCACTCACCTAAAACCCTCGCTGGGTTTTTCAGCCGAGCTATCTGCCGCAACCACTGTTGTAATTGCCTCTGCAACGGGCATTCCGGTATCTACAACCCATACACTGGTGGGTGCCGTACTGGGAGTAGGATTGGCAAGAGCTGGCAGAGGCGCGCTTGATTTTGGAGTGATCAAGCGAATCATTATTTCCTGGGTAGTTACCTTGCCTGCTGGGGCCATACTCGCCATTGTGATTTTCTACATTCTCAAGTTCGTCTTCGGCAGCTGATACTCAAACGCCTAACTTAGTAGTAACTTTTGTCGCCTGATGAAAGCGCATCTGCCATTGCTGCTGCTTATTTTTTTTCCACAGGGAACTGTGCAGACTGCCGGCAGAACCTGAGACCTGTGGCGCAAGCTGCTTCGCCCAATAGCTGGCCAGAGCCAGATTATCAGCAAGCACCTGAACCTGAAAATTCTGGATATCCCATCTGGCTTGCGGATCCTTCGTTGCCAGCCACTGACAAATATCCGAACGGGAGTAAATAACACCGTCTACCCCGATTTCGTTGAGTTCAGCTGCCAGTAAACCATCGATAACCGGGCTGAATACTTCATGCAAAATGCTGCTTTCGAGTTCAAACAGCAAGGCACTTAGCTCAGGCATCGGCTTACTCGCGTCCTAGCTCAGCAGCGGGATTTCCCAGGCCCATGGCCTGTCGGCTTAATATGTTTTTCAGAGCAGGCAGCAGGTCGATACCGATTAGTCCAAACTTGCGTGACATGCCTAACAGTTCCTGCTCACTGGAAAACAAACTTGTCAGGTAATGACTGAAACCGATGGTATGCCGCTGATCCGGGCTGACCAGCTGTACATATTTTTCGAGCCTGGCGTAAGCCCCGGGGCTTTGCCCCAGCCGGAAGGATTCGGCAATATTTTCGGCCAGACACAGGGCATCCCGAAAGGCCAGATTAAAGCCCTGTCCGGCTACCGGGTGCAGGGTATGTGCAGTATTTCCCAGCAAGACCAGATTATGTCGAATCTGCTCCGAGGCTTGCTGCAGCATGAAAGGAAATATATGACGCTCCCCGACTTTGCTTATGGTTCCCAGCCGGTGCCCAAACTCTTGTTGTAGTTTTTGCAGAAACGCTTCATCACCCAGCTGCAGTACTGCCTGATAATCTTCTGCTGCCTGCGTCCAGATCAAGGCAGCGCGATGCAGACCCTCAAAATCATTCAGCGGCAGTATCGCCAGCGGGCCGCTCGGGGTAAATCGTTCATACGCCACATTGTGGTGTGGCTCACTGAAGGCCAGGTTGGCAATAATACCCACCTGTTTGTAATCCTTCTGCTGCCGGCTGATACCAAGACTCTCACATAAGCCGGAACGCCCCCCCTCGGCCAAAACCACCAGGGAAGATCTGATCAAAAATTCATTCCCTTCAGCATGGCAAAGCAGGCTGGCTTGTGTTGCCTCATGCTGGATGTGTTTGACCTGAACCGGACTGAGACTTTCCACCTGCTCAGACTCAAGCAGCACCTGATTCAGCAGCCGACCAACAGGCTGATTTTCCAGTACCTGACCCAGGGCTGGCACCTTCTGTGCTTCGGCGCTGATCAGGGCCTGGCCGAAACGCCCCTGATCCGACACATGAATGGTCGTGATAGGACAGGCGAAATGCTCTAACTTTTCCCATAAGCCAAGGCGCTGAAGCTGGCGGATCGTGCCGTATGACAGGACAGTAGAGCGGGCATCGAATCCCGGCTGCCGGGCTTTGTCAGTAGCAAGGTGACTGGACTCAAGCAGGAGTATTTTCGCTGGCTGCATCGGCGCACTTTTCTCGAGCATACAGGCCAGACTGAGACCAACCATGCCGGCGCCAATTATGACGACATCGTATTCCTCATGTCGGGGTGAGACTGCCATCTCAAGCCGCCATGAAAGACTCAATTTCTTTCGTGGTTTTTGGCAGGCCCTTGCTGAGGACCTCGCAACCTTTGGCAGTAACCACCACATCATCCTCGATGCGGATGCCTATGCCGCGCCACTTGCTGTCAACAGCAGTGTTGTTTTGCGCCACATAGATGCCGGGTTCAACCGTCATTACCATGCCTTTTTCCAGCATGCGCCATTTATCCTCAATTTTATAATCACCAACATCATGAACATCCATGCCCAGCCAGTGCCCGGCCCGGTGCATGTAAAAGTCCCGGTAGGCACCGGCTTCTATCAGCTTGCTCACCTTGCCTTTGAGTAAACCCAGTTCAACAAGTCCACTGGTAATCACTTCAACCGTTTTGTTATGACTGTCATCCCAGTGCGCACCGGGCTTGATCTCCTTGATGGCTTCCAACTGAGCCTCGAGGACCAGATCATAGAGAGCTTTTTGTTCCGCAGAAAAACGCCCGTTAACCGGAAAGGTGCGGGTTATATCTGATGCGTAATAGGCATATTCGCAGCCAGCATCGATCAGCACCAGATCGCCGTCACGCAAGACCTGGTTATTTTCCGTATAGTGCAAAATGCAAGCATTGGCACCACCGGCGACGATGGCATTGTAGGCAGGTGCCAGGCATCCGGAGCGGGCAAACTCATGCAGATATTCTGCTTCCAGTTCATATTCATGCATACCGGGCTTGCAGGATTGCATCGCACGTTTGTGTGCAGCTACTGCAATTTGTGCCGACTGCTTCATCAGCTTCAGCTCCAGCTTGGATTTAAGCAGGCGCATCTCATGCAGCAAATGATCCAGCATCAGAAATTCACCCGGCGGATGTGCCCCACTGCGAACCTTACTGCGGATGACCTTGACCCATTCCATAAGCTGATGATCAAACTGCTCATCTTTGCCCATGGGTGAATAAACCCGCTCACGTCCTTCAATCAATCCGGGTAAAATGTCATCGATATCTGATATCGGAAAACTGTCATCCACACCCAGTTCCACAATGGCCGCTTCCGGCCCCAGCAGTTTTCCGTTCCACAGTTCCTTGAGTTCATCTTTCTCCTGACAAAACAGCAGGGCTTCCCCCTGGGAGCGGCCTGGAATCAGAACCAGTACGGCGTCCGACTCCGCCAATCCGGTCAGATAATAAAAATCACTACTCTGACGGTATCGGTAGCCGGCGTCGCCATTTCGAAGTCGAGGTTTTGCTGCGGCCAGAACCGCAATGCTATTCGGTTCCATCTGTGCCATCAGGTCATGACGGCGCTTTTTGAATTCCTTGATATCGGTTTGCATAAAATTCAGTGCAATTTTTCCTTCATACTCTTGAGGTTGATCAGTGTATCCAGTGAATTTTTGCCTTGTGAATACACCGTGCTGACGGCAACGCGCACATATTCTACGATTTCCATATAGTCATTTTCATCTTTTTCAGTATCGTCTTCCGAGCGCTCATCAATATCCGCAATTGCGGTGAAATCATGCAGCACTTCCCTGGCTTCATCCCTGAGCGAAGCATCTCCTTTGGCATAGGCCCCGCCAAAACCACTGATGAACCCCTCACACCAGTTACCCAGTGCCCGTAAGCGAAATCCAAGTTCTTCATCATCACTAGGCAGGATTAACTCAAATGCGAAATCAGGGCTGTCCAGTTCCAAGACACACTGCTGGGCCAGCCTCTGAATCAATTCTTCCATAATCTTGTTAGCCTTGCCTTCCTGCCCCAGTAAATGCCAGATCAGTATGTATTCTTCACTGGAACCGCCTGCACAAATATAGCCACAAACAATCCCGTGCAATTCAGAAGCTGAGTTATAGATGTGGTTATTTGCCAGTAGTGTAGTCACTCTCTCAAAATCTGGTGTCACACTAATACTCCTTAGTTCTTATTAATTATTGTTATTTTTTATTTTTATGCCTTGCATCTTAACCTGTTTAAAAAAAATATTCGTGTTCAGGCTTAAGTTAAGCTACCAAGGGTCTGATTAAACAGCTTTTTTTGCCGAAAAGATTGTTGACCCTTGGTATTGCGCGCTTTATAGTTACTTGCCAGTGAACAAAGAGCAAGTCTTATGAGCAATTCTACATACAGCGGTCTCGAAGAAAAAGTTGATGAACTCATTCAGCTTTGCGCGGATATGAAGGCTGAAAATCAGATTCTGCGTGATCAAACCAGCACCCTGCAAAACGAACGCAAAACACTGATTGATAAAAATCAGATGGCTCGTGTACGACTTGAAAAAGTCTTGCGTCGTCTGAAATTGCTGGAGCAAGGCAGCTAATTCATGGGTGATAAAAACAGTATCACAGTGCAGATTCTTGGCAGGGATTATCAGATCGCCTGCAGCCCCGAAGAGGAAGAGGCACTCAAACTTTCCGCCAGTTATCTCAACAAACAGATGGAACAGGTGAAAAAGCACGGCTCAACGCTGGGCTTTGAAAAGATTGCTATCATGACAGCCCTAAATATCAGCCATGAGCTCCTGAAAAGCTCACAAAAAGCCAACGATTCCAAATCTGATGCCCAGGACTTCCTCAGCCACCTGGAGAAAAAAATAGAATCGGCTCTGCAAAACTCCCGTCAGTACGAAATTTGAGCCCGAGTCTTCCACCCTTGTCCGAATGGGCTATAATGTAGCCAAGCTCCCTGGAATATTGGCGAACCAATAGTGTCCCTGAGCCGATATCTTTACCTCGGAGGCTTTGCCCAATGGTATTGTTGTGCATGTCCGCTAGACGGAAAGCCTGATATACCGGCCGAGCCACCACCTGAACTCTTGGGTTCAGGACTCATTTGGTAGCGGTATTCCGGAGAGTCTTTAATCTAGCCCAAAACTATTATCCAGCATCAAATACCTCTTAAAATACCATGTCTGACAAGGATAATATCGATAGTGAGCACTCACATATAAGGGCTGAAATGCGACAGCGCAGGCAGGCTATCAGGCCTGGGCAGCAACAAGAGGCATCCGCCAGACTATGTCAGACAATACTGCAAGACCCTGACTACCGGAATGCCCGGCATCTGGCTTTTTACCAGGCCTTTGATGGCGAAATTAACCCTGCCCCCCTGTTGCAAGCAGCTTTGGATACCCATAAACACTGTTACCTGCCTGTACTGGTTAAGTCCGCTCTGTCCCTGTCTTTTGTAGAATACCAACGTGATGCCGATTTACAGCCCAATCACTATAGTATTCCTGAACCCAGCGCTGGACAGCAAAGCATCAGTCCTGCTCAACTGGACATCATCTTTGTCCCTTTGCTGGCATTTGACAGCCTGGGAACCCGACTGGGCATGGGAAAAGGCTATTATGACAGGGCTCTGGCCGAGTTTCGCTCAGGCAAGGCAGTGAATGAAAAGCCCCTGCTGATCGGCTTGGCTCACGAATGTCAGAGGGTAGAAAGGCTCGAACGTGCCATTTGGGACGTTCCGCTGGACAGGATTATCACCGATCAGACTGTTTATCTGGTGCACAGCTGAGCGCTAATGATAATAGCCCTGTAGTTACAGCAAGGCGCTTTGAGCAACGCCGCTGATCAGAATTCCAGCCCCAAAAATAAACATCAGGATAACCAGAATATCAGGCTTTTTACTCATTACTTACCCTTCATTTATTTAAGAAAAAACTAAGTTACAGAATTTATCTTGAATTATTATTAGGTAATATCTTTAACCAAATGAATATTATAGTTTTTTTATATTTAGAGCAAGCGCTGATTACAGCTTTTTTAAAACGAGACAGCACTCGCCAGAAGCACTTCAGTCCGTTAGACTTTGCGCTTAAGCAAAACACTCAAGCTTGTCGGAATTAGGCCCCCTCATGACCCAGGACGAACTAAAACAAGCAGTTGCCGAGGCTGCCTTTCAACGCGTCAAGCAAGTGCTTGATGAACAAACAGTCATTGGAGTGGGTACCGGTTCCACAGCCAATCTGTTTATTGAATGCCTTTCTGATGTGGCCCATCTGATTAATGCGACGGTTGCCAGTTCCGAGGAAACCAAACGCCGCTTACAGTCGCATGGTATCCCGGTGCTCGACCTGAACAGCGTTGATGAAGTAACCGTATACATCGATGGTGCTGATGAAGCCAACGCCTATCTGCAGCTGATCAAGGGTGGCGGTGCGGCCCTGACGCGGGAAAAAATTATTGCAGCCGTTGCCCGGCAATTTATCTGCATCGCCGATGAGAGTAAATTTGTCGACGTGTTGGGAGCGTTCCCCTTACCTGTTGAAGTCATCCCCATGGCACGCAGTCATGTTGGCCGTGAGATAGTCAAACTGGGTGGCGATCCGGTTTACCGTGAAGGCGTTGTCACTGACAACGGCAACATCATTATCGATGTTTACAACATGTCGATAACGGATCCACGCAAACTCGAAACTGATCTCAACCAGATTGTTGGCGTAGTCACCAACGGCCTGTTTGCCCAGCGGCCTGCCGATGTGCTTTTACTGGGGCGTCAGAGCGGAGTGGACGTAATAAATCCCCGTTAGGGCCTAGCTGAAATTTTCCGTATCGATTTCTGCCATGGCAGCATCCGGATAACGCTCACCGGCAACGGTATGCTGGTTAATCAAAGAATCCAGTGCCTGCAGGGTATTTGTATCCAGTTTTACCTCCAGTGCCGCAAAATTTTCTTCCTGATGGGCCAGCGAGATAGTGCCTGGAATCGAAATCACATGATCCCCCCGCGTCAGCAGCCAGGCCAATGCAAGCTGCGAGCAGGTGCAGCCTGCCTGCTCAGCCAGGCTGGAAAATTTCTGCAGCAGTTGCTGATTATGGCTCAAGGCATCGCCCTTGAAGCGCGGAAAATTCCGCCGTATATCAGCCTCAGGAAAACTGGCAGGATCCAGGTTTACATTGGCAAGAAAGCCACGTCCTAACGGTGAAAAAGCCACATAGGCGATACCCAGTTCCTGGCACAGTTGCAAAGAGGCAATTTCCGGGTTTCTTGAAAACAGTGAATATTCATTTTGCAGAGCAGCAATCGGATGTGTGTCATGTGCTTTTTGCACCGTTGCGGCAGACACCTCGGAAAGCCCGATAGCGCCTATTTTTCCTTCGGCAAGCAGGTCCGACAGGGCTCCCACACTTTCCTCAATCGGTACTTTTTTATCCCAGCGATGCAGATAATACAGATCAATATGCTCAGTTTTCAGGCGTCGCAGGCTATCCTCGCAGGTTTTTTTGAGCACTTCGGGACGCCCGTCAATGGCACGCTTCCCTTCGCTGTTTTTGAACAAGCCGCACTTGCTGGCCAGCATATATTCGTGACGTCGCCCAGCCAGCGCCTCTCCCAGCAATTCTTCATTGGCACCAAAACCATAGAGCGCTGCAGTATCCAGCAGGGTATAACCGATATCCAGTGCATGGTTGAGCACCTTGTGTGCCTGCTGTTTATCCGGCGGGGTGCCATAGGCATGAGACAGGGTCATACAGCCAAAGCCAATAGCTGAAACCTGTCGCTTATTGATTATTCTTTCTTGCATACTAATTTCTTACAGTCACTGTGAATTTTTTATTTTATAAAAAAATAAGCCCGATATCTGTTACATACCGGGCTCACTTTTAAAAGCCATTTTAAAATCAGGGCTTCTTTAATAAGGCATTGGAATGCCTCTTGGGAAAGCGACATCCCAGTGCTCCTGAATCAAACCATCGCCTGCGCGAATCATGTCAAACCGATAATAGGCGCTTTGCTGACCTGGACGGGCTGGATCATCTTCCATGCGCTGATCAAACTTCAGATAGAAGTCACCGGAAACCAGTTCCAATGTAGGTGGCGTAATCCACTCATCCTGCAGCGGCGTTGGTGTCCTGTTGCGGCCGAAGAATTCGATGAAATTGTCACGACCACCGGGGACACCCATGTTGTGCTGCATGTAGTTCGGGTGGAAGTATTCACGAGCCAGATCTACCTGACCGTACTGCAGAATATCCTTGAACTCAATGCGGCCAAGTCGCAGGGTTTCCTGCTCGCGGGCAGACAGGTTGGTGGAGTCATTGAAGGTACCGCCGCCGGCAGCTTTGCCAAAATCCTCATTGACTCTTTTGCGAGCCCCGTCCCAGTGCTCAACAATCAACCCATCTTCGATTCTGAGCAGGTCGATAGTGTTGTATTTATAGATGATGGCGGGTTCCATCACATTGGTGATGAATTTGCCCCACATAATCCAGACATATTCATTTTTGCCGAAAATCACTTCCGGAACGGTAGCGTCCCAGTTCTGAATCAGCATCGGGTTGTTTCTCAGGGTATCCACGAAAGCATCACGCCCAAGGCCGACATTCGGATTCCAGGAATTGAAATCCTCCGGCATATAGTGAGAGGCAATATCCAGATTGCCGCGGTTGAGAATGTCTCGAACAAAATCCAGTGCAAATGCAACATTGGCACGTTCCTGTTCATTCATCCCTGTCGATACCTGTTGCGGTACCGGGTATTGTGCCGCTGCTGTCACACTGACAAGCAGCAGAGAAATTAATAACAGAACTTTTTTCATGAGTCGCTCCTGTTGGGTTTATTATTATTCCAGCTGCAAAACTACAGCCACTGGCCACTTATGTAAATGCCCGCCGGCCAAGCTTCACCGTTTATACCTTATTTTATCGATGCCTGATAAATACTTTCGATGGAATTATTCAGCATCTCGTTGAATTCCTCTTCACTCTGCTGCGCATTAAGACCCTCAGACAGTGCTCTTGAAAAACTGGCAATCAGCCCATTATTTCTGGCCAGCCTGTCATTGGCTTCTTGACGACTGTAACCACCCGATAAAGCCACCACGCGCAACACGCGGGGGTGGGCTATGCATTCACTGTAAAAATTATCGCTTTCAGGCAGGGTCAGCTTCAGCATAACTTCCTGACCTTCGGAAAGTGCATCCAGCTGGGAAATTATCTGGGCTTTCAGATAGTCTTCTGCCAGTGCCTTGTCGGGGCAGTGAATATCAACTTCCGGCTCAATAATTGGTACCAGCCCTTTGGCCAGAATCTGTTTGCCGATATCAAACTGCTGTGCCACCACCGCCACGATGCTGTCCTGATTTGCCTGCTTGATCACCGAACGCATTTTGGTGCCAAAAATATTTTTGCTTTTAGCCTTGTCCAACAAGGTATCAAGATCCGGCATAGGCTTCATGAGCTGCACCCCATCAGCCTCATCGGCAAGACCCTTGTCCACTTTCAGGAAAGGCACAACACCCTTCACCTGCCATAAATAGTCAGCCGTCGCTTTGCCTTCGACTTCCCTATCCATGGTATTTTCAAACAGAATCGCACCAAGTATGCGCTCACCGGTAAATACCGGGCTGGTCATAATACGACTGCGCATCTGGTGAACAATCTTGAACATTTCCTCTTCACTGGACCAGGCACTTTCATCAATTCCGTAGAGCCCCAGTGCTTTGGGGGTGCTGCCGCCACTTTGATCAAGCGCTGCAATAAAACCCTTGCCGCTGCGAATTTTTTCTTTTTGCTGTTCAAACATAGTGATTCGTTACTCCTTCAGTTAAGCCTTCAATCTCAGCACAGGGCTGCCTCTTATCTGGCCTGTAAAATAGCCACAGCGGGTAATTCCTTACCCTCTACAAACTCCAGGAAGGCGCCACCGCCAGTGGATATGTAAGATACTTTATCGCTGATGCCATATTTTTCTATAGCCGTAATGGTCTCACCACCACCGGCAATAGAAAAACCCTGATTATCAGCAATGGCCCTGGCAACTGCCTCAGTGCCAGCGGCAAATTCATCAAACTCGAAAACGCCCAGCGGTCCATTCCAGAGAATGGTTTTCATCTCAGCGATTATTGCAACAAAATCACGGACGGCCTGCGGCCCGATATCCAGAATCATATCATCCTCAGCGATATCGGCAATTGACTTGATGTCGGCCCGGGCGCTTTGCGAAAACTCTTTTGATACTTTCACATCTTTGGGCAAGGGAATACTGGTCATCTCCATGATACGCCGCGCCTGCTCCAGCATGTCTTTTTCATACAGCGACTTGCCTACCGGATATCCGGCTGCCGCCAAAAAAGTATTGGCAATGCCTCCACCTACAATTAACTGATCAACTTTTCCGGCCAGCGCTTCCAGAACCTGTAATTTACTGGAGACTTTCGCGCCACCGACCACGGCAAGCATCGGTTTTTCCGGTTTCTGCAAAGCCCGTTCAAGAGCATCCAGTTCAGCCCCCAGCAAAAGCCCTGCGCAGCTGCTTGCTGCAAATTTGGCGACGCCATGTGTGCTGGCCTGAGCACGATGCGCCGTACCGAAGGCATCCATTACAAACACATCACACAGACTTGCATAATACGCAGCAAGCTCATCGGAATCTGCATTTTCTCCCGCATTACAGCGCACATTTTCCAGCAGTATGCAGGCACCGCTTTGCAGGGCACGTGCATCAGCGGCGGAAAAATCCTGCGCCATGAGTGGTACTGGAATCTTCAGTAATTCACCAAGGCGCTGGGCAACCGGTTCCAGAGAAGCCTCTATTTGCTCCCTGATGGGCAGTCCTTCCTGTGGACGACCCAGGTGGGACATCAGGATGACCGCTGCTCCCTTTTGCAGGGCATATTCAATCGTGGGCAGAGCAGCTCTCAGCCGTGCATCATTGACGATGACTCCATCCTTGACGGGGACATTGAGGTCTTCACGAATCAACAGGCATTTTCCGCTGATTTCGATGTCTTTAATTGATTTGACCGCCATTACTGCTCCTCTGCGCTTTTTGCATCCAGGCTGGCAATATATTCCGCCACATCCAGCAGACGGTTTGCATAAGCCCATTCATTATCAAACCAGACCAGCACCTTGAGCAGATGCTGGCCACTTACCCGTGTTTGTCCGAGATCGACAATGGCAGAACGAGGGTCATGATTAAAATCACAGGAGGCCAACGGTTCTTCCGTATAGGCAAGCACATCTTTTGCAAAGCTCTCGGATGCTTCACGAATCAACTGATTGACCGAATCACGACTGACACTTTTCTTGACCAGAAGCGTCAGGTCAATGGCAGAAACATTCACCGTCGGCACCCGGATTGCCTGAGCCTCAAACCTGCCTGCCATCTTGGGCAAAATACGTTCTATCCCCTTTGCCAGGGCCGTTTCCACCGGGATAAAAGACTGGAAAGCACTGCGCGTCAGTCGCAGGTCCGTGGGATGATAGGCATCAATCAGCGGTTGGTCATTCATCGCCGAATGGATCGTGGTTATCAGACCATTTTCAATGCCCAGCGCTTCATCGAGGCATTTGATGACCGGCACTGAACTGTATGTGGTACAGGAAGCGCCTGAAATTATCCTGTCTTGCGGACGCAGAGAGTGGTGATTAACCCCGTAGACAATCGTGGCATCGACATCGGCACTGGCAGGCTGAGAAAACAGCACTCGTCCGGCTCCCTGCTGCAAGTGGATTTCGGCGGCTTCGCGTGTGGAAAAAACACCAGTGCACTCAAGCACCAGGTCAATGCCCTGCCAGTCGAGCGAAGCAATATTCTGTATCTGGCTGAAAGGAATAAGATCATCGTTGATCTGCAGCCTGCCATCCTTGCTCTGGATTTTTGCCGGGAAACGGCCATGTGTACTGTCATAGCGCAGTAGATGGGCCAGTGCGGATAAATCTGCCAATTCATTCAGGGCGCTTATCTGCAGCTGAGCCGAAGGCGCCCGTTCATAATGAGCTCTGAGCACATTGCGTCCAATGCGTCCGAGTCCATTGATCGCTAGTTTCACAGTTTTTCTATCGCTTCCAGGATATTTTCCGCGGTAAAGCCGAAATGTTTGAAGACTTCAGCTCCGGGTGCCGATTCGCCAAATGTTTTCATACCGATTATCGCGCCATCCAGGCCAACATATTTGTACCAGAAATCCTGCTGGGCCGCTTCTACCGCCAGTCGTTTTCTGACGGTAGCGGGTAATACGGACTCTTTATAGCTGTCATCCTGGGCATCAAAAACATTCGTCGAGGGCATACTGACCAGCCGCACCTGAATGCCTTTTACCATGGCATCCTGTACCGCAACCAGACTGGGTGCCACTTCGGACCCACTTGCAATAAGGATAATCTCAGGTGTTCCCTCACAGTCACACAGGACATATCCCCCCCTGGCAATATCACTGACCTGTTGCTGGGTACGGGCCAGATGCCCAAGTCCCTGCCGTGACAGGACCAGTGAGGTCGGACCATCCTGCTTCATAATGGCCGCCTTCCAGGCCACCGCCGTTTCCACGCTGTCCGCCGGACGCCAGACAGACATGTTCGGTGTCATGCGCAGATTGGCCAGCTGCTCGACGGGCTGATGCGTAGGCCCGTCCTCTCCCTGCCCGATGGAATCATGGGTGAAGACCATAATGCTCTGCTGCTTCATCAGTGCCGCCATACGGACTGCGTTCCTGGCATATTCCATGAACACCAGAAAAGTCCCGCCATAAGGAATAAAACCACCGTGCAGGGCAATGCCGTTATTAATGGCCAGCATACCGAACTCCCTGACCCCGTAATAAATATAGTTACCATCCGTCTGTTGCGTGATGGCCTCACTGCCTGTCCAGCTGGTTAAATTGGAACCGGTCAGGTCTGCCGAGCCGCCAATCAGTTCGGGCAGAATCGCACCGAAGGCGGCAATGCTGTTTTGTGAAGCCTTGCGGCTGGCAATATTTTCGGCTTTTTCCACACAGCCTTGAATAAACTCATCAGCCAGTTCACGAAAATCACCGCGTAGCTGGCCACTGGCTCGTCGCATGAATTCCATCGCCAGTTCCGGGTATTCCTGCTCATACTGCATGAACAGGGATTGCCATTCTCCTTCAGCACGTCTTCCCCTGTCACGGGCATCCCAGGTCTCGTAAATCTCTGAGGGAATTTCAAAGGGTGGATATGACCAGCCCAGTGCTTCACGTGTAGCTGCCACCTCATCTTCCCCTAGGGGAGCTCCGTGCGTGCTTTCAGAGCCCTGCTTGTTGGGAGAGCCATAACCAATGACGGTTTTGCAGATGATCAGGCTCGGTTGTCCGGTAGTGGCCTGGGCCTGCTCAATAGCAGCAGCAATCTCATCTGGATTATGGCCATCAACGCGCAATACCTGCCAGGCGTAGGCCTGGAAACGTTGCTCGGTATCATCACTGAACCACTGATCTACTTCACCATCAATGGAGATCCCATTGTCATCATAAAACACGATAAGCTTGCCCAGCTTCAGGGTGCCTGCCAGGGAACACACCTCATGAGAGATACCTTCCATCAGGCAGCCATCACCGGCAAATACATAGGTGAAATGATCGACAATGTTCAACTCTGCACGGTTAAACTGGGCAGCGAGTGTGCGTTCGGCAATGGCCATGCCAACCCCATTGGCCAGACCCTGACCCAGTGGTCCGGTCGTGGTTTCCACCCCCGGCGTACAGCCATATTCAGGATGTCCGGGTGTTCGCGAGTGCAGCTGACGAAAGTTTTTAAGCTCTTCCATGGGCAGTTCATAACCACTGAGATGCAGTAGTGAATACACCAGCATGGAGCCATGACCATTGGAGAGAATGAAGCGGTCCCGGTCAACCCAGTGCGGATTCCCGGGGTTGTGTTTCAGGTAGTCATGCCAGAGTACTTCGGCAATATCGGCCATCCCCATGGGGGCACCCGGATGTCCACTGTTGGCTTTCTGCACGGCATCCATGCTGAGCGCTCGGATGGCATTTGCACAAACTTTTCTGGAAACTTTACGATCAATACCGGAACTGCTGGCGGTATTTTCTCCCATGCTGACTCCTCTGGTTTTACTGGCAGGCGACCTTGAAAGCGGTCGAATTTCAAGACCCGTTATTCTCTCTCAGCTATACCGATATAGCCAGTCCCCGGGACTGTAAATTGCGCAAAATGGCCAACAATGGTACATTGCGCCTACGACTGACACATTCGATAAAATCTTTACTTTTCATACCGCTAAGCAGGACTCCCACATGACTGAAGCAGCTCTATTTACCTCGGAATCGGTTTCAGAGGGACATCCCGATAAAATCTGTGACCAGGTGTCTGATGCCATCCTTGATGCCATTATTGAGCAGGATCCCAATGCCAGAGTGGCCGTGGAAACTCTGGTGAAAACCGGATTGGCACTGGTGGCCGGTGAGGTGAAGATGCACCCGGAGGTCAAACTGGATGTGGATAAAATTATCCGCGGTGTTATCAAGAAAATCGGTTATGACGACTCTGCCATGGGTTTTGACTACAAGAGCTGTGCCGTACTTAATGCCATCGGCGAGCAATCCAGCGACATCAACCAGGGCGTCGACCGCGGCGACCCCAGGGAACAGGGCGCTGGTGACCAGGGGCTCATGTTCGGCTATGCCTGCCGCGAAACAAAGGTATTGATGCCGGCTCCGATCACCTATTCCCACCTACTGGTGAAACGCCAGGCAGAGGTCCGCAAACAAGGTACTCTGCCTTTCTTGCGCCCGGATGCAAAAAGCCAGATTACATTCCGCTATGTGGATGGCGTTCCACAATCGATCGATGCGGTTGTGCTGTCAACCCAGCACGATGAAGACGTGCAGGACAAGGACCTGCGTGAAGGCGTCATGGAAGAAATTATCAAACCAGTTCTGCCCGCGGAATGGCTGGATAAAGACACCAAGTACCATATCAACCCAACTGGCCGTTTCGTTATTGGCGGCCCGCATGGTGATTGCGGCCTGACAGGTCGTAAAATCATTGTCGACACGTATGGCGGCATGGCCCGTCATGGTGGTGGTGCCTTTTCCGGCAAGGATCCCTCGAAGGTCGACCGTTCCGCGGCTTATCTGGCACGCTATATCGCCAAAAATATTGTGGCTGCCGGTATCGCTGACAAATGTGAAGTCCAGCTATCCTATGCGATCGGTGTTGCCGATCCGACTTCGGTTCTGGTTGATACCTTTGGCACCGGCAAGATTGAAGATCTGGCCATTACCCGGCTGGTGCGTGAGCATTTTGAACTGCGCCCGGGTGGCCTCACTGAAATGCTCAATCTGATTCGACCAATTTATCAGGAGACTGCTGCTTACGGTCATTTTGGCCGTGATGAGTTTTCCTGGGAACAAACTGATATAGCAGAGGCTTTAAAAGCCGACGCTGGAGTATAAAGCATTTATGAATAATCCAAACATGCAAGTCCTAGAATCGCAGGATTACAAAGTCGCAGACATCAGTCTGGCTGATTACGGCAGACGCGAAATCACCCTGGCCGAGGCTGAGATGCCGGGCCTGATGACCCTGCGGGAAAAATATGCCAAGGAACAACCCCTGGCTGGCGCCAAAATTATCGGTTGTATTCATATGACCATTCAGACTGCCGTGCTGATTGAAACCCTGCAGGAACTGGGAGCAGAAGTACGCTGGTCTTCATGCAATATTTTCTCAACGCAGGATCACGCAGCAGCTGCAATGGCTGCCAAGGGCGTCGCTGTCTATGCCTGGAAAAACCAGACCGAAGAAGAAGCCGAGTGGTGTATCGAGCAAACCATTTTAAAAGACGGCAAACCCTGGGACGCCAATATGCTGCTGGATGATGGTGGTGACCTGACTGCCATGGCCCACAACAAGTATCCCGAGATTCTTGAAAAAATTCACGGCATCACGGAAGAGACCACGACTGGTGTTCACCGCCTTTATGAAATGCTGAAGAAAGGCACCCTGAAAGTGCCAGCTGTGAACGTCAATGATTCTGTGACCAAGTCCAAAAACGACAACAAATACGGTTGCCGTCACAGTCTGAATGATGGCATCAAGCGTGGTACTGATATGCTGCTGTCAGGCAAGAAAGCCCTGGTCATCGGTTACGGTGATGTTGGTAAAGGTTCTGCCCAGAGCCTGCGTCAGGAAGGCATGATCGTCAAAGTCACCGAAATTGATCCGATCTGTGCCATGCAGGCCTGCATGGATGGATATGAAGTGGTCTCTCCCTACAAGGACGGTATCAATACCGGCAAAGAGGACTGCATTAACAAGGAACTGATGCAGACCACTGACCTGGTGGTTACTACTACCGGTAATGTTGACGTATGTGATTCACACATGCTGAGCGCTCTAAAAAGCAATGCTGTTGTCTGTAACATCGGCCACTTCGACAGCGAAATCAATACCGCTTTCATGCGCAAGAACTGGACCTTTGAAGAAGTGAAACCCCAGGTTCATCGTGTCATTCGTGGCACTGACAGTGCTGGCAATGAAGATTACCTGATCCTGCTGTCTGAAGGCCGCCTGATCAATCTGGGTAATGCTACCGGACACCCCTCGCGCATCATGGACGGATCCTTCTCCAATCAGGTACTGGCGCAAATGTATCTCTGGGAAAAGAAATATGCCGATCTGGACGAGGCAGGCAAAAAAGCCAGTCTGAAAGTCGAAGTGCTGCCCAAGCACCTCGACGAAGAGGTTGCCGCCTGCATGGTCAAAGGCTTCGGTGGAGTCATCACCCGCATGACAGAGCAGCAGTCTGAGTACATCGGCATCCCGGTGGAAGGTCCTTACAAGCCGGACAGCTACAAGTACTAATCCAGTTGTGCCGGAGTAAAGCTTCTTTACTCCGGCGTTTGCATGACCATAATAAAGCATGGTCCTTTTAATCCTTATACTGATACTGGCAGCACTGATACTCGGGCCACAGCAGTGGGCCCGACACGTCCTCAACAAATACAGCAAGCAGCGTCAGGATATTGCAGGCACCGGGGGACAGTTCGTCAAACATCTGCGTAAAAAGTTCAAACTCGATTACCTCAAGCTGGAGCCAACCACCCTGGGAGATCATTACGATCCGAGTAGCAGAACCGTGCGGCTCAGTGAAGCCAACCTCAATGGCCAGTCACTCACAGCTGTCGCCGTTGCTGCCCATGAGTTCGGTCACGCTCTGCAGCATGCCAGACATTACAAACCTCTTGAAGCCCGGACAAAGCTGGTTGGCTTTGCGCAAAAAACTGAAAAGCTTGGTGGTATTGCGCTGTTTGTCATCCCCCTGATCAGTATGGCCCCTGGTGGCGTCCGCCTCCTGCCACTGTTGATCCTTATTGCAGTATTCAGTATTGCCACTTCCTGCATTGTTCATCTGGTCACCCTGCCGGTTGAATTCGATGCCAGTTTTGGACGCGCATTGCCTATTCTCAAACAGGGTCAATATGTTGATAATAAAGACATGCGTTGTGTGAGACATATTTTACTAGCCTGTGCTTTTACTTACCTGGCAAGCTCACTGGCAGGGCTGCTAAATTTCTGGCGCTGGTTTCGATTCCTGCGTCGCTAAACTTGAGGAAATCCTATGAAACACTTATTCACAACTTGCCTTGTCCTGCTCACGCTGAGTTCATGCGTCTGGGTTGATTTGACCGATGAGGGAAGTAATGTCCGGGTTCTTACACAGGATCAACTGGGCTCGACTTGTGTCCGCACCGGTACCACACGGGTGGAAGTCCTTGACCGGGTTATCCTGGAGCGCGCAGCCAGCAACGTCATGCTGGAACTGCAGGCTCTGGCGCGAAATGAAGCCGCTGAGCGCGGTGATGATACGGTTGTAGCTACCTCACCGGTAGAAGATGGTGAACAGACTTTCGCCTTATACCGTTGTATTCCGGACTAGGCTGCTGCCAGTTTCTCGTCCAACAGCTCCTGCAGGCTAAGAATCCGGTAAGCGGAATCAGTCGTGGCGTAATCAAGAATTTGCTTACCCAGTTTTAACTGCTCAGGATTCACCCCCATCACATGCGGGTGCCAGACAAAAATCACATAGTCATTATTCTCTGCCGCTGTTTCCAGCACTTGCATCCAGAGGGCTTCCACCTCAGCAACTGGCTTGTCATCCCAGAGCCAGTGAGTAGCGTCGACACAGACGCGTCGATAGGGAATATTCCACAGAGAGTCGGTGAGGGCCTCAACCTGCAGGACTTCCTTGCCGGATTCACTGGCATCAATCTGGTAGCCCAGCTCGCTCAGTATTGAAGCTGTATGCGCTGTGCGCTTGCCACCAGGAGCCCGGAAGGCCGTGGGTCTCACGCCCGTGGCTTTTTCCAGGGACACAGTGGCTCTTTCTGCCAGCTTCCACTCCTCATCCTTCTCGAGTGTTGACCAGGCTTCATGCACCCAGCCGTGCATGCCGATGCGGTGACCTCGCTGCAGAATCTCCTGCAGCAGATCGGCATGGTGCTCCCCGTTCCAGCCTTCAATAAAGTGGGTAATGCTCAAGCCGTATTCGGCATACAAATCCAGCAAGGCAGGAAAGCCGATTTCCAGGTGCGGGCGCTGTCCGGGTGGACGTGGTCTATCGATGAGGCCCCGACCTAGGTCAGCCGCATCGGAGAGATTGTCCATGGTGAAGCAGATTGTGCCTGTCATTATGAAGCATATCCCAGTAATGACTTGTACTCTAAAAATTCGCCGAACGCCTCGTCTCCAAATTCTCGTCCATTGCCGGAATGTTTATACCCACCAAAGGGCACTGTGATATCCAGGCCTGCATTATTGATACTTATATAGCCGGCTCGAATCTGTGCGGCTATGCGACGGGCATGTTCAATATTCTTGCTTTGTACATAGCCTCCCAGGCCATATTCGGTATCGTTGGCTATGGCAACGGCTTCTTCTTCATTATCATAACCAATGATGCTCAGTACCGGTCCAAAAATTTCCTCGCGGGCTATCTGCATGTCATTTTTTACCCCGCCAAAGACTGTCGGCCTGACATAATAGCCGTCTTCCAGACCTTCAGGTTTGCCTTCACCACCGGTTACCAGGGTGGCCCCTTCTTCGATGCCACTCTTGATCAGGCGCTGTACTTTTTCCCAGGCCTGCTCGGAAATGACCGGCCCCATTTTGCTGTCCAGTTTGGGGTCGCCCGGAGCCCAGCCTTCAGCAATATCCTTTGCCAGTTTGCAGGCCTGCTCCATTAAATGATTGGGCACCAGCATACGCGTGGGAGCCCTGCAGGATTGCCCGGAATTCATCATGACGCTGTTCACGCATCCACTGACTGCTGCTTCAAGATCGGCATCCTCCAGCACAATATTAGGACTCTTGCCGCCCAGCTCCTGATGCACGCGTTTCACGGTAGGCGCAGCTGCCTGAGCAACAGCAATGCCGGCTCGCGTTGAACCGGTAATGGAAACCATGTCTATACGAGGATGAGCAGCAATCGCCTGTCCAACGACTGGGCCTTCACCCTGTATCAGATTAAAGACACCGGCAGGCACACCGGCGGCATCGAGAATCTCGGCAAAAATCTGTGCAGAGTAGGGTGCAATTTCCGAGGGCTTGAGGACGACGGTGCAGCCTACTGCCAGTGCAGGAGCAACCTTGGCGCAAATCTGGTGAATCGGCCAGTTCCATGGTGTGATGAAACCACAGACCCCTATAGGCTCCCTGCTGATATGGCTGCTGCCACGGTCTGTTTCAAAAGAAAAGCGTTCGAGCACGGCAATGGCATTCTGAAAGTGCTTGACCCCGAGACCTGCCTGAATATCAACCGCTAGCCAGCTTGGTGCGCCCATTTCCTCGGTGATGGCTTCACCCAGTTCTGGCACACGTTTTTGAAATTCTTCAACGATCCGCTTAAGTATCGCCAGGCGTTCATCTTTAGAAGTCTTTGACCAGCTGGTAAAAGCCCCGACAGCCGCATCAACGGCCCTGTCCACATCTTCCTGGCTCCCCAGACTGATTTTACCGCTGACAGCTGCAGTCGCTGGATTTATGACGTCACAAGCCGCCGCATTAAGCGGATCAACCCATTCACCATTGATATAAAACTGAAGATACTCGCGCATTACCTTACCCTTAAATGTAACTCGAAGGCCCGGCAGTATAACTTAAATCAATAAGGCAATTAACTGCAGACAGATCCAGGCAAAACTGCCGGCAATGGCGTCATCCACCATGATGCCGAGACCGCCGCCCAGATGCTTATCAAAGTAATCAATCGGAAAGGGCTTAAGGATATCGAAGAGCCTGAATAACACAAAGCCCAATAACATCCACAGCACTCCGGGTGGGGCAACCAGCATGGTAATCCAGAAGCCAACAAATTCATCCCAGACGATACCGCCATGGTCATGCACACCCAGCAGACGGGCACTTTCACCACACAGGTAGATACCCAGCGTAAAACTTAAGATGAGGACAAGCAGATAAGCCGGCAGCGGCAGTTGGGATAAAAAGACATAAGGAATGATGGCAACCAGGGTGCCGATGGTTCCTGGTGCTTTTGGCGCCAGGCCACTAGCAAAACCAAAAGCCAGAAAATGTACCGGATGTTTGAGAACCGTGTCACGCAGAGTCTTATCAGTCATTAATCCAGCCGCTTGTTAAATCGCAGTATTGCAATCATCAGCGCTATCAGTGCAAACAATGCCAGCGCCGCCATGTCTACGCCCATCTGCGTAAGATCGGCACCCCGTAGCATGACAGAGCGAATGATACGTATGAAATGTGTTAAAGGTAAAATTTCTGCGATCATCTGTGCCGCTTTGGGCATACCGTCAAAAGGAAACATAAAACCGGAGAGCAGGATTGAAGGCAAAAATATAAAAAAGGTCATTTGCATGGCCTGGAACTGGGTCTGAGCCGACGTCGAAATCAACAGGCCTAATGCCAGGTTGGTAGCTATGAATAAAAGTGACGCCAGATAGACATCCAAGAGGCTGCCCTGCACAGGTACAGAAAACAGGTACCAACCCAGCAATAAAATCAGACTCACCTGTATAAAACCGATGAGCACATAGGGCAGAATTTTCCCGAGCATCATTTCAAGCGGCTTGATCGGTGTATTGATCAGAAATTCCATGTTGCCGCGCTCTTTTTCCCGCACAATGGCAACCGCTGTAAACAGCGCCATGGTCATGGTTAAAATCACGCCGATCAGGCCCGGTACTATATTCACCGCTGAACGCCGTTCGGGGTTATAGTAATTTCGTACTTCCAGATTTGTCCTGCTGTTATTCGCTTGCGCTGCGTCGAAGGCAACGGGAATGGATGCTAGCTGACGACCGATACCCAGAATAATCGGATCACTGCCATCGACCATTATCTGTGCGGCGGACCTGTCCCCACTGACAATACGGCGATCAAAATCAGCCGGAATATACAGACCGAGTGAAATTTCACCACTGCCCATCAGCGCTTCAATTTCAGTGGCCGTATTCAGCCGATACTGAAAATTAACCACCTGGGAAGCCTGCATGTCGCTGATCATCTGCCTCGACAGGGAACTGTTCGCTTCATCGACATAGGCACCCGTTAAATTACGCACATCGGTATTAATGGCGAAACCGAAAAGGATCAGCTGAATCATGGGAATGCCGACAATCATGCCGAAGGTCAGCCTGTCACGGGAGAGTTGGGAAAATTCCTTGTGGAAGATGGCATAAAGCCGTAAGAGGGATTTCATGCCCCCTCCTGCTGACGGCTCTTTTCGGTTACCGCCACAAACACATCTTCCAGATTGGGGCTGACCTGCTCGAGTCGAACTTCCTTGCGGCTTGTGTTGAGAACCCCACGCAGCTTTTCTGTGGCCTCTGTCACCGACTCGGGAATCAAAACGCGTAAATGCATGCCAAGCTGAGTGACAGAAAATACATCAGCCCAGGCCAGTAAAGCCTCACGGATTTCATTCACCGCATCGGTTTCAATTTCATAAACCTGCATGCCGATTTTTTCACCCAGAGCTTTGGGGCTTCCATCGGCAACGATCCGGCCTTCATCAAGAATAGCCAGCCGATGGCAGCGCTCTGCTTCATCCATGTAATGCGTGGATACCAGAATGCTGGTGCCCTGCTCGGCCAGGTCGAACAAGGTTGACCAGAAGTCGCGTCTGTTTTGTGGATCAACGGCACTGGTTGGTTCATCCAGAAACAGCAAAGCTGGTTTATGTAAAATGGCTGCTGCCAGTGCCAGGCGTTGGCGCTGCCCACCACTGAGGGTGCCGGCCCGCTGTTTAGCCCGATCAGCCAATTCAAATTGTTCAAGCAGTTCACGGATACGCGCATTGCGCTGCTGTCGTGGAATGGCATAAATCTCGCCGACAAAAGCCAGATTTTCCTGCACGCTCAGATCATCATACAGTGAAAATTTCTGGGTCATGTAGCCGATATGCTGTTTGAGTTTTTCGGCCTGTCGCGGAATATCCAGGCCCAGTGTTTCAACCTGTCCGCAGGTGGGCGTCAAGAGACCGCAGAGCATGCGGATGGTGGTGGATTTTCCAGATCCGTTGGGGCCAAGAAAACCGTAAATGGATCCCCGGGGAACCTTGAGATCAATATTATTAACGGCTATCAGTGAACCAAAATGACGGCTCAGACCCTGAGCAGAAATGGCATATGCTTGTTCCGAAATACTCAAAAGCCTTGCCAGTTAAAAAACGACTTCGACAGGTACACCATCGGGCAATCTGTCGGCATCGGTTTGCAGGGTGATTTCGGCCAGATAACTCAGGCGCCCACGATCACGTTCCGTCAACGAGAAGTACGGTGTAAAAGTCGCTTCAGAGGCAATACGTCTGACCCTTCCCTGAAAGGGAGTCTCGATGCCATCCACATAAACACTGGCGCTGTCTCCCGGGCGTATATTCACCCGCAGGTTTTCGGGGACATAAACGCGGGCATAAGGCTGTTCACCACTGAGCAGGACAGCCAGCACACTGCCGACCTGCGGGCGCTCTCCGGTTTCAAAAGGCAGTGAATCAACAATAGCAGCCTGCGGAGCAAGGCTGTCTAAACGTGCTTCATCAATCAGGACCAGCTCGAGGCGGGCATTGGCGCTGAGTAATTGCTGCCGGGTCTGTTCGATGCTTTCTTCTCGGGTTCCTGCTTCCAGTTCGCGTAATCGGGCAGCAGCCTGATTCAGGTTGGCACGAGAGGCGTTCAGCCGGGAGCTGGCCAGATCGATACTTTCCTGCGTTGCCACTGCAGCTCCCAACTGCTCCAGCCTGCCCAGCTCCAGCTCATTGATTGCCACCTGCACGCGGGCTGCCTCCAATGCAGCTTCAGCAGCTTCAATAACTTCCCGTCGTGGGCCTGCCAGCTGCTCCTCAAGCTGAGCCTGTAAACGTGCTATGACGGCATTGGCATCAGCCTTTCTGGCATTGACTCTTGCCTTGTCCTGACTGAGTAGCAATTCACCAGCCTGCACCTGCTGGCCTTCGGTGACACTGATAAGAATAATAGGTTCAGCGACTTCAGCAATGACTTCTATTCGCTCAGACTCGAGCAAGCCAACTGTAACAGGCTCGACTTCCTCGCAAGCCAGCAGGGAAACACTCAAGACCAGCAATATAAGGTATTTCATACCTGAGCCTGAAAATCATGGGAAATGTTGAAAGCCCAGTTTTTTGAGCTCGATCTCATTCCCGGAATTATCCAGGCAGTGAACTCTGCTACCACTCACTACCTGACCTATTTTCGTTAGCCTTATCTTGTTAGCTTCGGCCGCTTTTTGCAACTGAGCGGCCTGATCGGGATTCACGGTAATCAGTAATTCATAATCATCTCCCGAACTCAATGCATGCCTGACGCCACCAGACTGATCTCCGAGCCCGCCGAGAAAGTGTTTTACTGCCGGCGCTACCGGTACCCTGGCAGCCTCGATTTCTATGCCGACACCACTTTGCTGGGCAATATGAGCGGCATCAGCCAGCAAACCGTCTGAAATATCTATCGCTGCACTGGCCTTGCCAACGCAAAGCCTGCCAAGTTCAAGTTGGGGAACCGGCTGATAGAAAGCACGATGAAGCTCCTGCCGGTCAGGTACATCCAGCTTCATGCCATTATGCAGTAAGGATACCGCCAGACCGGCCGCGCCCAGCTGGCCAGAAACAAAAACCTCATCACCCGGCCTTGCCTGGCTGCGGCTTATCGCCCTGCCTTTATCCACCAGTCCGTGCACCTGAATGCTGATTGCCAGTTTTCCGCGAGTGGTATCACCGCCAATCAAAGGACATGAATAGCGCATCGCCATCTCGCGAAGACCCGTACTGAAAGACTGCAGCCAGTTTTCGTCAGCTTTGGGCAGACTGATGGCGAGCGTGAAGGCCAGGGGTTCCGCTCCCATGGCAGCCAGATCACTCAGAGAGACTGCCAGGGCTCTTTGCGCAATAAGGGCGGGGTCATCATTGTTAAAAAAATGAACATCTGCCAGCAAACTGTCGATGGACAGCGCAACTTGTTTGCCTGCAGGAATGTCCAGCAGGGCACAATCATCACCAATGCCAAGAGAGATCGCAGAATCCTGCTGATCCGCTGCCAGACCAGGCTGGTTGAAATACTTGCTGATGATGTCAAATTCCGAGATGCTCATACGCGTCTCAGCGTTGCTGGATTTCTACCGATCTTAACTCTACAGCCAGCTTATCAAGCACACCGTTGATGTATTTATGGCTATCCGTTGCACCATATTTCTTGGCAAGCTCAATGTATTCATTGATCACGACCTTATACGGAACATCTATACGTTGTTGGAGTTCGTAAGTTCCCAGTCGCAGAATCGCCAGCTCTATGGGATCAAGCTGTTCGAGCTTGCGGTCTAGTTTTACAGAAAAGACCTGATCAATGGCCTGGAAATTTTCCAGCACGGAACAAAGTGCCTGATGAAAAAAGTCCCAATCAATCTTGCCGCCGTTGTCGGCTCGAAACTGTGCTTCAATATCTGGTCGCAAGCCTCCTGCCAACTGCCATTGATACAGGGCCTGTACCAGCAGGTTGCGAGCTTTTTTTCGATGGGAAATTTTCGCCTGGGGAGCTTCTTCCGGAATGCCTGTCATCAGAATTTACGGATCAGACTGACCATTTCTAGCGCCGTCATTGCCGCCTCTGCGCCTTTATTTCCGGCTTTTGTTCCAGCCCGATCAATAGCCTGTTCCAGGGTATCCACCGTTAGGACACCAAAAGCCAGCGGTATATCATACTTAAGACTGACCTGACTCAAGCCACGGCTGCATTCATTGCAGACATAATCAAAGTGCGGTGTACTACCACGGATAACAGCACCCAGTGCAATGATGGCATCATATTGCTCAGACTGAGCAGCCTGCTGAGCCGCTAGTGGCAATTCAAAGGCACCTGGCACCTTGATGCGCGTAATGGAACCAGCCGGCACACCGTGTCGCTGCAGACAATCAACAGCACCGGCTTCCAGACTGTCTACAATAAAACTGTTAAAGCGACTGATTACTATCGCAAAATTGGCATTGCTTGCTTTAAAATCGCCTTCGATCAACTTGCTGTCACTCATTTGTTATCTCTTGCTTTCTTGTCAGGAATCCAAGCTTATTCCTCACAGGGAATATATTCCACCACTTCCAGGTCAAAACCCGAAATGGCATAACGTGTCGGGTAACTCATTAAACGCATTTTACCAACACCCAGATCTCGCAAAATCTGAGAACCGGTGCCGACATTCAGATAAATGCCCTGGGGATTGAGCGCCGGAGCCGATGACTCTGTCAGCTCATGAAATTTCTCGAGCGAAGCTGCAAAGTTTAGTTGTCTGTCATCATTTGCCAGCATGACCACCACACCCTTGCCTGCTTCACTCACTTTTTTCATGGCCTGGTGCAGAGACCAGCTAGGCCGCTTGGGATTGGCAACACCGAGCAGATCACGCAGGGGATCTGCAACCAGAACACGTGCCAGCACCGGCTCTTCTTTTTTTATATCACCTTTGACCAAGGCCAGGTGTGTCGGATGACCTTCCTTGATAATGTCCCGGTAACAGTAAACATCAAAATCTCCATACTCGGTCGGCAGACGGTACTGCTGTATCCGTTCGACGGTCTTCTCGTTGGCAATACGGTAATGCACCAGATCCATGATGGTGCCAATTTTCAGGCCATGAGTCTGGGCAAACTTTTCCAGATCGGCACGACGCGCCATCGAACCATCTGCATTCATGACTTCACAGATTGCTGCGGCCGGAACCAATCCGGCCAGTCTCGACAGATCGCAACCCGCCTCGGTATGGCCAGCTCGACGCAGGACTCCGCCGTCTTTTGCCATGACCGGAAAGATATGACCTGGCTGGACGATGTCCTTGGGACTGGCATCTGGGGCAACCGCTGCCTGAATCGTTCGTGCCCGGTCGGCAGCAGAAATACCAGTAGTAACACCCTCGGCGGCTTCGATAGACATGGTGAAATTACAGCCAAAGGGGGTCTCGTTACTTCTGACCATCAGGGGCAATTGCAACTGCTCACAACGTTTCGCCGTCAGGGTAAGGCAGATCAGACCACGGGCATTGGTTGCCATGAAGTTAATATCCTCTGCCTTTACCTTTTCGGCAGCGATAATCAGATCGCCTTCGTTTTCGCGATCCTCATCATCCATCAGGATAACCATCTTACCCTGCCGGATATCCTCAATAAGTTCTTCTGTCGTATTCAGTTGCATTATTTTATAAAACCACTGGCTTTCAGTTTGGCCAGGCTCAGGCCATCATGATCCTTGTCATCACTTGCTTTATTAAACATTCGTTCCAGGTAGCGGCTAACCAGGTCCACTTCCAGATTAACACTGTCTCCCTTTTCAAGAAGGCCAATGTTTGTAGCAATGGCAGTATGTGGAATGATATTGACTGAAAATTCATCACCGCGCACCTCATTAACCGTCAAACTCACGCCATCAATGCAGACCGAACCTTTCCTGGCAATATAGATACTCAGCTCTGCCGGAGCAGAAAACCACAAAACCTGAGAATCGCCATCTGTTTCCTTGCTCAATAAGCGAGCAAGGCCATCAACATGACCGCTGACGATGTGGCCGCCGAGTCGGCTATCGGCACGCAGGGCTTTTTCAAGATTGACCTGTGCCCCGATCGACAAAGTCCCCAGCGTGGTGCAGGCCAGCGTTTCATTGGACACATCCGCCTGAAAATTGTTTTTCCCGAATTCGGTAACTGTTAAACACACACCATTGACAGCAATACTGTCGCCTGTCGACAGATCGCTAAGATCTAGACTGTCTGAACTGATCACGAGCTGGCAGGATGCATCAGATATCTCTAATGAACTGATTTCGCCTACTGCCTCAATAATTCCCGTAAACATAGTCTTGCTGCTTTATTGCTTTTTCAGAATGCGGCTGCGAATTCTACAGTCTTTGCCCAATAAAGACACATCAACGAACTCCAGTGCTATCTGATCCTTGATCCGATCCATACCGTGAATGGTTAACAAGGGATGACCCTGGTGGCCCAGCAATTTTGGAGCGACATATACCAGTAATTCATCCACCAGCCCCAGCTCAATAAATGCCCCGGCCAGACGTGAGCCCGCTTCAATTAGTACTTCATTACATTCTTTTTCAGCTGCCAGATATGCCAGTAAGGCTTTCAGGTCGGTCTTGCCCGTGCCTGAATCAAAGCTTTTGCATTCTATCTCGGCGGCCAGTTCAGAAGTAGCCGCAAAGGATTTCGGCTCTGCGGTTGCCAGCAATACCTGCCCAGCATGCTGCAGGGTTTTTGCCTGTGCAGGTATTTGCAGCGCCGAATCACAGACAACCCGTATCGGCTGAACATTGTCGAATTCATCCAGGCGCACATTCAGCGAAGGGTCATCTGCCAGAACACTGCCGATACCGGTAATAATGGCCCCACTTCTTGCCCGCCAGCGCTGAACATCTTCGCGAGATTCCGGTCCGCTGATCCATTTGCTTTCACCACTGGCCATGGCCGTTCTGCCATCCAGGCTCATGGCCATCTTGCATCGCACATAAGGCAGGCCTGACGTCATTCTTTTGATAAAACCCGGATTAAGCGCAGCACACTGCTCCTGCAGTACCGGACCCAGTACTTCGATCCCGGCTGCCTCAAGTTTGCTGATGCCGGCCCCGGCAACCTGTGGGTTGGGATCTATCATGCCGAAAACCACTTTCCGGATACCGGCTTTAATAATTGCATCACTGCAGGGTGCCGTTCTGCCATGGTGTGAGCATGGCTCCAGTGTGACGTAAAGAGTGGCGCCCTGAGCAGATTCACCGGCCTTGTCCAATGCGTCGACTTCAGCATGCACCTGACCGGCATAACGGTGCCAGCCTTCCGCCAGCACTTCATTATTTTTGACCACGATGCTGCCGACCCGGGGATTGGGTTTGCAGCTGTACTCGCCCCGCATTGCAAGGTCTATACAGTGCAGCATATGGTTCTTGTCAGAGTCAGCAATCATGGTGTCAGTTTATGTAAGGGGCTGGTCTACAGTCCAGACAACCGGAAAAGACCTTCAGCCCTGGGAAGCGGGCCTTAGTCCTTGGATGTCTGCGCTATTTTGTCGATAGCATCGCGGAATTCATTCAAATCTTTAAAGCTTTTGTAAACCGATGCAAAGCGTACATAGGCAACTTCATCCAGCTTGCGAAGCTCCTGCATCACTTTTTCACCCACCAGTTCACTGGAGACTTCTCTTTCACCGGACGCTCTGAGTGAATAATTGATATGTGACAGTGCTTCCTCCACCTGGTCCATGCTCACTGGTCTTTTCTCAAGTGCCTTGATGATGCCCTTGCGTAATTTATCTTCATCAAAAGGCTCTCTTTCGCCATTTTGTTTAATGACGCGGGGCATGACGAGCTCTGCACCCTCAAAGGTAGTAAAGCGTTCGTTACAGGTCAGGCACTCCCGTCGCCGACGTACCTGGTTGCCCTCCGCGACCAGACGGGAGTCGATAACCTTGGTATCAGTAGCATGACAGAACGGGCAGTGCATCAGTTCATCTCTTGAGCTATTTTGTTATGAATGCGCCTACTTATTTATATACCGGAAATTTTTTACAAAGTGCCAACACCTTCTCCTTAACCGTCAGGCGCAATTCTTCGTTATTGATATCCTCGAGAATATCGCAAAGCAGGCTTGCTGTCTCAGCCGCTTCTGCTTCCTTAAAACCGCGACGGGTCAAGGCAGGGGACCCCAGTCTCAAACCGCTGGTAATAAACGGAGAGCGCGGATCATTCGGAACCGCATTCTTGTTAACCGTGATATTGGCCAGGCCCAGTGCCTCCTCGGCATCTTTTCCAGTGACATCCCGACCGACCAGACTCAGCAAAAACAGATGATCATCGGTACCACCTGAGACAATATCAAATCCTCGCTCCTGCACTACCTTCACCATGGCCCTGGCATTCTTGACGACCTGCTGCTGATAATCCTTGAATTCATCCGACATCGCTTCCTTGAAGCAAACAGCCTTGGCTGCAATTACATGCATCAGAGGGCCACCCTGGCTTTCCGGGAATACGGCAAAATTGAGACGCTTGTTCAGCTCCTCATCATCACCCGGTGTCAGGATCAGTCCTCCCCTGGGGCCTCCCAGTGTTTTATGGGTCGTTGTGGTGGTGACATGGGCAAATGGCATCGGGCTCGGATACACCCCGGCGGCTACCAGTCCAGCAACATGGGCCATATCCACCATGAAATAGGCACCGATTTTATCGGCTATGCCCCTCACTCTCTCCCAATCGACTATTCTCGAATAGGCAGAGAAACCGGCGATAATCAATTTGGGCTTGTGTTGCAGCGCCAGTTTTTCCATATCTTCATAATCAATTTCACCGGTTTCCTGGTTGAGACCGTACTGGACAGCATTATAGATACGGCCTGAAGAAGAAACGGCAGCACCGTGGGTCAGGTGTCCACCATCGGCGAGGCTCATGCCCAGTAGAGTGTCACCCGGCTTCAGTAAGGCCAGATAGACGGCCGAATTGGCCTGCGAGCCTGAATGCGGCTGGACATTGGCATAGCCAGCGCCAAACAGTTTCTTGGCTCGCTCAATCGCCAGGTTTTCGACAATATCAACATACTCGCAACCACCGTAATAGCGTTTGCCCGGATAGCCTTCAGCATATTTGTTAGTCAGAACCGAGCCCTGAGCTTCCAGCACTCGGGGGCTGGCATAGTTTTCAGAGGCAATGAGTTCCAGGTGTTCTTCCTGACGCACTTCTTCACTGGCAATTGCTTGTGCAAGTTCATCATCAAAACCAGCGATTGTCATATCTTTACTAAGCATGTTTCTCCTCAGGAGTGAGTATGGATAGGGCTGTGTTAAAAAAAGCGTTATTCTACCTTACTTTGTCTTTCGGTAAGAATAAAATAGTCAATTCATTTGTATTAGCAAAACGGCAGGTCTTCAATGGCACAGTATGTATTCACCATGAACCGGGTGGGAAAAGTGGTTCCGCCCAAACGTGAAATCCTCAAAGATATTTCCTTGTCTTTTTTTCCTGGGGCCAAGATTGGCGTATTGGGTTTGAACGGTGCGGGCAAGTCCTCACTGCTTCGAATTATGGCCGGGGTCGATAAAGAGTATCAGGGCGAAGCCCGCCCGCAGCCCGAACTGAAAGTCGGTTATCTGCCCCAGGAACCGGAACTTGATGCTGCCAAGGATGTAAAAGGCAATGTCGAGGACGGTATTCGCGAGATAAAAAACCTGCTGGATGAGTTCAATCAGATCAGTGACAAATTTGCCGAGCCCATGAGCGACGAGGAAATGAATAGCCTGCTTGAACGCCAGGGAGAACTACAGGTTCAGATTGATGCCTGTGAAGGCTGGGAACTGGAACGCACACTGGAGATTGCCGCTGATGCTCTGCGCCTGCCACCCTGGGAGGCTGATGTCACCAAACTTTCCGGTGGTGAAAGACGCCGCGTTGCACTGTGCCGCCTGCTCTTATCCAAACCCGACATGCTTCTGCTGGATGAGCCCACCAACCATCTCGATGCTGCCTCGGTCGCCTGGCTGGAAAAATTCCTGCAGGACTATCCGGGCACGGTAGTGGCCATCACCCATGACCGCTATTTTCTCGATCATGCGGCCGGCTGGATTCTGGAACTGGACCGAGGTCACGGCATCCCTTATGAAGGTAATTACAGTGACTGGCTCGCTGCCAAGGAGAAGCGTCTTGAAGTGGAAGAGAAGCAGCAGGCTTCCATGGCCAAGACCATCAAGGCTGAACTTGAATGGGTGCGTGCCAACCCGAAAGGCCGTCAGGCCAAAAGCAAGGCCCGGCTGGCGCGATTTGAGGAGCTGTCCTCAAAAGAATTCCAGAACAGGAATGAGACCTTAGCGCTTTATATTCCTCCCGGCCCGCGACTCGGCGAACTGGTTATTGAAGCCGAGCAGATCAGCAAGCGTTTTGGTGACAAAACCCTGATTGATAATCTTAGCCTGAAGATTCCACGTGGCAGCATTGTCGGCATTATCGGCGGCAACGGCGCCGGCAAGACCACCTTTCTTAAAATGCTGATGGGGCAGGAACAACCTGATTCCGGTAGCATCCGTATCGGGGAAACCGTCGAAATGGCTTATGTTGACCAGAGTCGCGATGAGCTCAATCCTGAAAATACGGTGTGGCAGGAAATTTCCGGTGGCCAGGAAAATCTGCAGATTGGCTCTTATGAGATTCCTACGCGGGCCTATGTAAGCCGCTTTAACTTCAAGGGTGGCGACCAGCAAAAATTTGTCAAACAGCTGTCCGGCGGAGAACGCAACCGCCTGCATCTGGCCAAGCTGCTCAAGCGTGGCGGCAATGTCCTGCTGCTTGACGAGCCTACCAATGATCTGGATGTCGAAACCCTGCGCGCCCTGGAAGAAGGCCTGCTGGCCTTCCCGGGCACCATCATCACTGTTTCACATGATCGCTGGTTTCTGGACCGTATTGCCACTCATATTCTGGCCTTTGAGGGAGACAGTGAGGTCATTTTCCACGAAGGCAATTACTCGGACTACGAAGCAGAACGAAAAAAACGCAAGGGTGACGAGGAGCCAACGCGGGTCAAGTATAAAAAGCTTGCCTGAGCTAATGTTTAATCAGATAGCTGCTGTCTGAGTTTTTGCAGACGGCACAGATTATCCTCATTGCTCAAGGGCACGGCTGATTGTTCGGGTATGGCTCCCGGCGTTTTGAGCTGCAGTTCCTCTCCACGAAGAACAGCCTGCACCTGCTGTGAATAGTGATACTCGAAAAGCGGAAATATTTGCGCTTCAGGCAGGTTGGCCAGCTCAAACCAGCCAGTAAGTTTGCCTGCCATATAGACTGCTGGATGACTCCATGACTGCATGGCTTTGGGAGAGGCAGCCCGGCAGGCTTCAAGATAGGCCGTATGCGCATCCGGCAGTCCGAAGAGCTCGGTGCCTTTCTGACAGAGATCCACCAGCTTGGCAACACTAGGCAGGTAGTTCTGGGTTCTGACCAGTTCACGGGTGGCCATGAGCAGCATCTGCGCCGGAATATCTGCCAGACAACTTAACCAGTATTTTTTGGCCAGCTTGACAGCCGCACTGTCGGGAAAAGCCTTGTGATACTGGTTGTGATAGGCCAGTTCAAATTCGGCAAACATCTGATTGATGGCGTCGACCTGATCCCCGGATCGCTTGCTGCCCTTAGCTTTTTTATCTGCTGTGCCAGTCGCCGACGGGGCTTTATCCACCAGGTCACGGTGAGCAATTTGATTAACTTTTTTAAGCGGCATGGGTTCCTATCTAATCGGTACTACGCAAATTCAATGGAGGCTGCTGTGTTGCCGTTTTATCTTCAACACGGCCATCATCGACAAAAACCACCACCTTGTTGCGCTCGGCATTTTTACTTTCGTACAAGGCTTCATCCGCTTTTTCCATCAGCATATTCGCTTTGAAAACCTTGTCAGGATAGGTAGCCACACCGATACTGACCGTCGTGGTAATTTTTTCTCCATCGACATCAAAGGACGTATTTTCCAAAGCACTGCGCAAACGCTCAGCCGTCTCCGCTGCCTTGGCAGCTGGCAATTGAGGTAATAGCGCAACAAACTCATCGCCGCCATAGCGACAGATAACATCGGAGGTACGCAAACATTCGCGTATGGTGTTGGCAATGGTCAGAATCAGCTTGTCACCCGCCTTATGTCCATAGCTGTCATTTACCTTTTTGAGATTGTCCGCATCAATCATCATTACCGATAAAGGTTGTGAGTACTGAACGGCCACTTCGGTAGCCTTATGCAGCATGGGGCTGAAAGAACGCTTGTTCAACAAGCCGGTCATTTCATCCGTTTCAGACAAGGCCTTGAACATTTCCTTGCCGTAGTTGACGTCGGCTGCAAGCATGGTCGTGATATAGACGACCAGCATGAAGGGCAGGAAAAAGACCAGAAACTCGGTATATTGCACCAGGGTATATTCCATACCTGTCCGGGCAGCCATGAAAAAATAAACCACCGATATGATTGCGATTTCGGCTATAGTGACTACCTTGCCCAGTGTGATGGAACTGGAAATGATCACCAGCAAATACAAGTTCAACAGAAGACTCTCGATGCTGCCTGTGTTGAGGACCACTAGGGTAATGAATAGAATCATCACCCAGGTTTCAACCATCAGTTTCCATTTGAAGTGCGGCAGATTGAAATTGACATAATGGAAGCCGAGAATGAAGGCTCCGAAAACTTCCATGCAGATCAGAAGACCGGTGGGACTTTCCACCTGTGAATCCGGAGCAATGAAATACAGAAGCACCAGTAGCAGGAGCAGCCATTCAATTTCAGCAATGCTGCGGGCAAAGCCTTTGAGTTCAATTTGCTCTACATCGAACTCATCAACTGCCTTTGTATATTTCCTGTTAAACAACAATACTTCCTCGCAATGGTTCAGGTCACTCGCTCAGACTTGAAACTGCGCGAGTATTTTCCATGTTGTCCTGCCATATTGCCGCTTTAGCTTAGCATGGCCCAAGGCTTTTCACTATTGTAGAAATACTTTAACCTCAGGTCAGATTAATGTGCAAATATTAAGGAATTCGCAGCCACACCGAAAAACTGAGACCTATAATTTCAGAGCATGGGTATAGTTGCTACAGTCTGGTTCACATAAATCAGGAAAATGGGACTAAAAATTAAATACAAGCTGCTTCTGGCCATTTTGTCAGCGCATGTCATTGTGTATGCCTTGATGTACTTTATCGGCCGGGCTCAGTTCAATCAGGGCTTCATCGACTATATCAGCCGTATTGAAGAGCAGCAGATTCCGACACTGATTGACGGTCTAGAACGCTGGTATGCCAACCAAAACGGCTGGGACCGCTTACGTGGCAATGTCAGTTTGTGGAATATTATTATTCGTGACAGTGTCGCACGGTCCCAGGAATCCGGCGTGGTGCTGGAATTGCGCCAGGTAACCAACCAGCGCCTCATCCAATCCGCCCTGGAAGACAGCAATATCCTGACCAATGACCCGAGTGCCCTTGATGCTTTCCGACGCCCGCCGCCGCTACTGGCGGATGATGACTGGTATTTTTCTTCCGAATACAGCCCGGCCCGCCCCCACCTTCTCCTGCTGGATGAAAACAGTGAAATTATTTTCGGTGATCCTGAAGCGTTGCCTCTGGCCAACCTCAACCCGATCCAGATTGACGGTTATACCGTTGGTTATCTCGGCGTTACCAGCCGTCAGGAATTATCGGAGCGGGCTGACCAGTTGTTCATTGAATCACAGGGCAGCACTTTCTTTCTCTTAGCAATCGTGCTGGTTGTCATTTCCACAGGTATTGCCCTGCCAGTTTCATCGTACCTGGTGCGACCGATTCAGGACCTGGTTTCAGGCACCCGCTCACTGGCAGCCGGCGATTACAGTTCACGACTTTCAATTCGGGGCTCCGATGAATTAAGCCTGCTCTCCAGTGATTTTAATTCACTCGCCAGAACACTGGATCAGAACCAGACAGCACGACGCCAGTGGATTGCTGATATTTCCCATGAATTACGCACTCCACTGGCCATTCTGCGTGGCGAACTGGAAGCCGCCCAGGACGGCATACGCCCCCTGAATCCGGAAAGCCTGAATTCCTGGCATCAGGAAGTGGTGCACCTGAACACTCTGGTCAATGACTTGCATGAACTTTCCATGTCAGACATCGGCGCCCTGGTTTATGAAAAAGAAAAAGTCAACCTACTGTTCCTGCTCGAACAATCCATTGATATGTTTCAAAACCTTATCCGCAAGCACGATATCAAGCTTAAGCTGAACACCTCGAGCCTTAAGAACAAGAAGCATATTAATGTCTTTGGCGATCCACAGCGGCTCAGGCAACTGTTCGATAACCTCCTGCAGAATACCTGTCGCTATACCAATGACGGTGGCCGCCTGAACATCAGTATTAGTGAACAGGGGGATGATGTCATCATTGAATGGAGCGACTCGGAACCTGGGGTGGATGATAAGGACCTGGACAAACTGTTTACCCGCCTGTATCGCATTGATGCCTCTCGAAACAGGAAAAAAGGCGGTTCAGGACTCGGTCTGGCTATCTGCAAGAATATTGTCGATGCCCATGAAGGCAGTATTAAAGCCGAACACTCAGATATGAAAGGCTTGAAATTAACCATCAAACTGCCCAGACGTCAGTCTAGCTGAGCAGGATACATTAAAGAGTGTTTGCTCAGCCCTTGACGAGGACTTAAACTGAGCTAGCTTAAATTTTTGGATAAAACGATGCAGCATATCTTGATTGTCGAAGATGAGATAAAACTGGCAACCCTGCTCAAAGACTATCTCGAACGCAACGGCTACAAAACCACCATGATTCATCATGGCGATGAAGTCGCTTCCTGGATGGAAAGGAACCAGCCCGATCTGGTACTGCTGGATTTGATGTTGCCCGGCAGAGACGGCATGGCAATCTGTAAGGATATACGCCGCAGTTCCCAGTTGCCGATTATCATGATTACTGCCAAGGTCGAGGAAATTGACCGCTTGCTGGGCCTGGAGCTGGGTGCTGATGACTATATCTGCAAGCCTTTCAGCCCCCGTGAAGTCGTTGCCCGTGTCAAGGCGGTACTGCGTCGTACAGACGGAGGCGAGAAGCTGGAAGATAAAGGCCTCAAGCTGGATACCGATACCTACAAGGCAACCATCGATGGCAATGATCTGGATCTGACGGCAGTTGAATTCCAGCTCTTGAAAGTGCTATCCGATCAACCGGGCCGAATTTTTTCTCGCGCTGTCCTGGTCGACAAAATTTATTCGGATGGACGGGTAGTCAGTGACCGGACCATCGACAGCCATATCAAAAAGCTGCGCAAAAAAATTGCCGTGCAATTGCCCGGTGTTGAGTTGATTCATTCCCTATACGCAGTCGGTTACAAATTCGAGTGGAACTAACATGTTTATATTTCCCTTATTCTCCCGACAGTCCCTGAGCAAATGCATACTCCTGTTTGGCCTGGTTTTTTTCAGCCTTACAACCCATGCGCAAGAGCAAACCTTTGCCGAATGGCTTGAAGAGTTAAGGGCAGAAGCCCTGGCACTGGGCATCAGGGAAGAAATCGTGGACCGAGCGCTGGCAAGCGTTGAGGAACCCGTTCCCAGAGTTATTGAGCTTGACAGAAGTCAGCCTGAGTTCGTCCAGACCTTTTCCAATTATCTTAACAACCGTCTGAGCCAGGCTCGCATTGATCGTGGCCGTGCATTGCTGCAGGAGCACAGCGAATTATTCAGCCGCATCTATGTGAGGTACGGAGTACAACCTCACTACCTGGTGTCATTCTGGGCACTGGAAAGTAATTTTGGCGACTTTACCGGGGGCTTTTCTGTTGTTAATGCCCTGGCCACATTGGCTTATGACCCCCGGCGTAGCAATTTCTTTCGCAACGAATTGCTCACCGCACTGAAAATTCTGGATGAAGGTCATATCGACGTGGATGCCATGACCGGTTCCTGGGCCGGCGCCATGGGTCAATGCCAGTTTATGCCTTCCACTTTCGACCGCTATGCCATAGACGGTGACGGAGATGGGCGTATCGATATCTGGAACAGTCTGCCCGACATTTTTGCTTCAGCAGCCAATTTTCTTTCTGAATCCGGCTGGCAGCCGGGCGAACGCTGGGGGCGGGAAATCATCCTGCCTGCTGGTTTCGATTACACCCAGACAGGTACCGGTGTGCGCAAGAACGTCACGGAATGGAACCAGCTGGGCATTCAACGTGCGGATGGCAGCCCGCTGGGGAACTCAGACATCGAGGGTTCAGTGATCCTGCCGGCCGGCGCCAATGGCCCGGCGTTTCTGGCCTACAACAATTTCCGTACCACCATGGTATGGAACCGCTCAACGTTTTATGCCATTTCAGTGGGGCATCTGGCCGACCTGTTTCTCGGTGGCGACCCGATTCAGCATTGGCCGGAAACGGACGAGCGCGCCCTGACCCGCTCTGAAGTAATTGAACTGCAGCAACTGCTCAATGCAATGGGAATTGATGTTGGCGAGCCAGATGGCATACTAGGCTCCAGAACACGTGCTGCCGTCAGAACCTTTCAGGAACAATCCGGCATGCCAACTGATGGCTATGCTTCCTATGATTTACTGACAACACTGCGGGTACTGGCAACTTCTGAATAAACCCGTTGGACTGTCCTACTCGGACAGATAATCATTGATCATGCCGATCAGTTCCGTTGCTGTGCGAGGGTTCGGCACCATTTCTCCATTAAAAAACATGGTAGGTGTGGCCCGCACTCCGGCCCGGTTGCCGCCACGCTGATCCGCCAGAATTTTCTCCCGAATTTCAGGCAGCTCTGCATCGGCATTCAACTGCTCGATGTCCAGTCCCAGCTGAGCGGCATAATCCTCGAAGGCAGCGGTAGCAACTGGCAAAGGTGACCAAGAGGCCTGGTCACCATACAGAATATTGTACATTTCCCAGAACCTGTTCTGTCGCCCAGCCGCTTCGGCATAGCGGGCTGCTTCAAACGAATGCGGGTAGGTATCCAGTGGATAATGCCGAAAAACCAGCTGTACACGGTTACTGATACGTGGCCAGGCCTGCGCCAGTAGCGTGGCTTCGTTGGCACAGGTCGGGCACTGGAAATCACCGTAGAGGGTAATGATCAGTGGCGCATTGGCCGCCCCCTGCACATGATCTGTACTGGAAACCTCATCCGGCGGATACACCGGTGCTCCGCCGAACAATCCTTCATACAGAACATAGAGTACGACCGGTATCAGAATGACAAGCAGCGCTTTTATAAAAAACTGCTGCTGCTTCTCCCGGCGCCGGGCCTGTTGTTTTTTTGCTTCCCGCCTGATTTTCTTTTCTGAACTTTTTGTCATGGTTTGCTGGCTCTGATTTCCCCAAGATGCTTCCGGAGTGAGACAATGCCAAAATACGCAGGCTATAGCAATATTTCCCTTGAGATTGCTATAATCCGCCCCCTGTTTTTTCCGCTCCTTTTCTGACTTCCTTTGTTGCAGACTGGCAGGCTGATTCCTCAATGGAATCCCGTGAGCGGTACTGACCAAGAGACTAACTATGTCTGTAGAGACTGAACAGCACCAGAATCAGAATATTGTCGTGCGTTTTGCCGGTGACTCGGGTGACGGCATGCAGCTGACAGGAACCAATTTCACCCTGGCTACGGCTCTGCACGGGAATGACCTGTCGACATTTCCGGATTTCCCGGCAGAAATTCGCGCGCCTGCAGGTGCCACCTTTGGCGTCTCGGCTTTTCAGATTTATTTCGGCTCCGATGAGGTCAGCACTGCTGGCGACGCCGTAGAAGTGCTGGTAGCGATGAATCCGGCAGCACTGATCACCAACCTGAAAAACCTCGTGCCGGGAGGCTTGATCATTGCCGATAGTGGCGCCTTTAATGATAAAAATCTGGCGAAGGCAAAATACGCGGAAAACCCACTGGAAGATGACTCCCTGGATGCCTATAAAGTCTTATCCATCGACATCTCATCACAGGTGATTGCCGCCGTGGAAGCGTTCAATCTCGGTCACAAAATGGCTCTGCGCTGCAAGAATATGTGGACCCTCGGCCTGATGTTCTGGCTTTTTGACCGGGAAAAACAAAGCACCATTGACATGCTGCGCAGCAAATTTGCCAGCAAGGCAGATATCGCCAATGCCAACATCGCGGCCCTGAATGCCGGTTATGCCTTTGGCGAAACAGCAGAATTACCCAGTGGTATTGAGGTCTATAAAATTCCCAAAGCGGAACAGCAGGCCGGCACCTACCGCAACATGAATGGCACAACCGCTCTGGCCTGGGGCCTGCTCGCCGGTGGCCAGCTGGCAGGGCTGCCAATACTTTTTGCATCCTATCCCATTACACCGGCTTCCAATCTGCTGCACACACTGGCAGCCAGAAAGGAATTTGATGTCATCACGTTTCAGGCGGAAGACGAAATAGCAGCCGTTTGTGCCGCTGTCGGCGCCTCTTTTGCCGGGTCTCTGGGAGTCACCTCGAGTGCCGGACCCGGCATTGCATTAAAGATGGAAGCCATATCGCTGGCTGTTTCGGCTGAATTGCCGCTGGTGGTTGTCAATACACAACGCGGCGGCCCTTCCACCGGTCTGCCCACCAAAACCGAACAGTCCGATCTGCTGCAGGCGGTTTATGGCCGTCACGGTGACACGCCACTACCGGTTATCGCTTCCAGTCATCCGGGAGATTGCTTTGATACCGCGATTGAGGCGGTGCGCCTGGCCACCAAATACATGACGCCGGTCATGCTGCTTTCCGACGGCTATATCGCCAATGCATCGGAACCCTGGCTGATTCCGGATATTAATGATTATGAAGCTTTCCCGGTTAGCTTCCACTCGAAGCCGGAAGGCTTCAAGCCATCCCTGCGTGACGCAGAGAGCCTGGCTCGTATCTGGGCCAAACCGGGCACGCCGGGTCTTGAGCACCGCCTGGGCGGTATCGAGAAAAGCTATGAAACTGGTGATATTTCTTATGACCCGGATAACCATCAGCTGATGACGAATACCCGAAAGGCCAAAATTGACAACATTGCCAATGACATTCCCGGGCAGGAAGTCTCACTTGGCAAAGCGCAGGGCAAGCTGGCCGTTGTTGGCTGGGGCTCGACCTATGGCGCCATTCATCAGGGAGTAAAGCGTTGCCTGAAAGAAGGCTATGATGTGGCCCATATCCATATTCGCCATTTGTGGCCCTTACCGCCCAACCTCAAAGCACTGCTGTCCGGCTATGAACGGGTACTGGTGCCTGAAATGAATACGGGCCAGCTGGTCAAACTGCTGCGCTCAGAATACCTGATCGATGCCAGAGCCCTCAATAAAGTGTCCGGCCAGCCCTACAAAATAAGCGAAATAGTAAATGCCATTAAGGCTGAACTTGATCAGCACTGATGTGCAGCGGAGGCAGCTATGAACCAGGCAGTCAGCAAATTAAGCATTAAAGACTTCAGCTCCGACCAGGAAGTACGCTGGTGCCCGGGCTGTGGTGATTACGCCATCCTGAAAACCATTCAGAAGCTGATGCCGGAGCTGGGCCGTCCCCGGGAAAATCAGGTCTTTGTCTCGGGTATCGGTTGCTCATCGCGCTTTCCCTATTACATGAACACCTATGGCTTTCACACGATTCACGGTCGCGCTCCTTCGGTAGCAACTGGCGTGAAGCTGGCCAATCCAGAGCTGGATGTATGGGTGATCACCGGTGACGGTGATGCCCTTAGCATTGGAGGCAACCATACCCTGCATGCCTTGCGCCGAAACGTCGACCTGACCATGCTGCTCTTTAATAACGAAATCTATGGCCTGACCAAAGGACAGTATTCACCGACTTCCAAAGTCGGTACGCGTTCACCGTCGACACCCGAAGGCTCAGTAGACCAGCCGCTTTCACCCTGTGGAATTGCACTGGGCTCAGGTGCACCTTTGGTAGCGCGTTCCATCGATACCGAAATGAAACACTTAAGCGGAGTCATCAAGCAGGCCTACGAACACAAGGGCGCTTCCTTTGTCGAGATTCTGCAAAACTGCCCGATCTACAATGATGGCATTTTTGACTCGGTCAAAGACAAAAAAATCGCAGCTGACTTTAAAGTTGAAGTGGAACATGGCAAGCCGCTGGTTTTCGGCCTGGAAAACAACAAGGGCATTCGCCTCGATAAGGAAAAACTGAGCCTGGAAGTTGTCACCATTGGTGAAGACTGCCCGCTGGAAGACGTGCTGGTGCATGATCAGGGCAACAAGACCCTGGCACAGTTAATTGCTGCCATGAGCGGCCCTGATTTTCCGGTCGCCGTCGGCGTGCTTTATTTCCAGGAGAAAGCAGCCTATGTAGACAATCTTTTTGAGCAGCGGATCAAGATTCAGGAAGCCAGAGGCAAGGGCGATATCAACGCCCTGTTACACAGCGGACATACCTGGCAGGTTAATTGAAGCTATTGCTGTTCAAGATCCTCACTGAGCAGCCCTTCACCGGCTACCCGCAGTCTGTAGGAGCCTGCTTCATATGCTGAATAGGAAGTTACCCAGACTTCGTAGCGACCGCTCTGTGGCAAGATAATGGACAGCAGTGAGCGATCCAGGTCGCCCTCAAAATCATCGTTTTCAAATTCCTCGCCATCCGGGCTGACCACGATCAGATACGTATCAAAATCAGCCGAATTCAAATCAACAAGCACACGCTGGTTTTCCCCGCCCTCAAAGGCATAGATATCCATGTATTTACCGGGCAGCCTGGGGCTGGGAATTTATGTCAACGCAGATTTTGATACGACTATTCTGATCAACAGCCCCGACGGCCAGTGGTATTGCAACGATGACCACAGTGACCTGGAAAACCTCAATTCCGGCGTCTATTTTGAAGACCCCTCATCCGGGCGTTATGACATCTGGGTAGGCAGCTACTCCGATTCCAACCTCAATCGCAGTGCCGTGCTTGCCATCTCTGAATATTCCTCCAGCAGCTGGGGAACCGAGCTGGAGGCCAGTGTGCCGACCCTGAGCCTGTCAGCCGGATTCACACCTGACCCCTATACGCTGGATGTGCTGGCAGGCGGCCCCAATCAGGGCAGTTCACTGAACTCAAGCTGTAATGGCTATGTGTCTGCTGAACCCACCTATCGGGTGAATTACAGCACCGGCAGTCTGGGATTAACCTTCTATACCAATGCAGATTTCGACACCACACTTGCCATCCAGTCACCTAGTGGCATCTGGTATTGCAATGACGACCATTCGGCACTGGAAAACCTCAATTCCGGTTATTACTTTGCTTCCCCTGAATCGGGTAATTACAATGTCTATGTCGGAGCGTATTCGGAATCAAATTCAAACCGTTCAGCACAGCTGCTGATTTCGGAATTTGATCTGGTGCCAGAAGAGATTATTTCTGACATTCCCGATGGCGAGATTCAGTTTGGCAGCAAACTCTTTTAGGCAGACTGTTCGAGTACTTGCAGCTTGTTAATAATAGCTGCCGTGATGCCACTGCTGTCGAGCCCACAGTCAGCCAGCATATCTTCGACTTTCCCATGACCGAGAAAGCGATCCGGTAAACCCAGATTCAGTACCGGCACATTCAGATTTGCCGCTTCCAGGAATTCATTCACGCCAGAGCCGGCACCACCCTTGATGGTATTTTCTTCCAGCGTCACCAGTAACTGATGTTCGGTCGCCAGCTGCTGGATCAGGGCTTCATCGAGTGGTTTGACAAAGCGCATGTCTACCAGTGTGGCATCCAGTTCCTGTGCACTGATGTCGGCATACTTCATCAAAGCACCAAAATTCAGAATCGCAGTTTTTGCACCCTGTCGTTTGATTACACCTTTGCCAAGCTCAAGCATTTTCAATGTAGCATCCAGTTCACAACCACAGGCTTTACCTCGCGGATAGCGGACGGCCGCCGGGCCACTCAGGTGGAATCCCGTATACAACATATGGCACATTTCATTTTCATCGCTTGGCGCCATGATGACCAGATTGGGGATACAACGCAGATAACTCAGATCGAAGCTGCCTGCATGTGTTGGACCATCGGCACCAACCAGACCGGCACGGTCAATGGCAAACAGCACATCCAGATTTTGCAGGGCAATATCATGTATCAACTGATCATAACCACGTTGCAGGAAGGTGGAGTAAATAGCCACGACCGGTTTTAAACCGTCGCAGGCCATGCCCGCAGCAAAGGTCAACGCATGCTGCTCAGCAATCGCCACATCAAAAAACCGGTCCGGATAGCGTTCTTCAAATTGCCGCATGCCAGAGCCTTCACCCATGGCCGGCGTAATCGCCATCAAGCGTTCTTCCTGCTCTGCCATCTTACACAACCATTGTCCGAACATGTCTGAGTAGGCCGGGATGGTGGAGGCCTGATTCAGTTTTTCCTCGGCAGAAGCCATTTTATTCAGGGCATGCATACCGTAAGGATCTTCTTCCGCTGGCAGATAACCTTTGCCTTTCTGGGTGACAACATGCAGCAACAGAGGGCCTTTGAGCCCATTGATATTATTCAGAATTTCAACCAGCCCCTCGATATCATGCCCGTCGATCAATCCGAAATAATTGAAGCCAAGTTCCTCAAAGATGGTGGCAGGCGAAACCATCCCCTTCATGTATTCCTCAGCCCGGTGTGCAGCTTTCCAGGCCTGTGGTACTTTCGATAAAACTTTTTTACTGCCCGAGCGTAAAAAATTATACGGCTTGCTGGCCCACATCCGGGCAAAATAACTGGAAAGGCCGCCAACATTTTTTGAAATGGACATGTTGTTATCATTGAGAATGACCAGAATATCGTCATCCAGCTCACCGGCATGATTGAGCGCCTCGAACGCCATGCCTGCTGTCATGGCTCCATCACCTATAACAGCGACTATTTTTCGTTTGCTGTCCGTTTTTCTGGCAGCAACCATCATACCCAGTGCGGCAGAAATTGAAGTGCTCGAATGGCCCACTCCGAAAGTGTCATATTCACTTTCACTGCGACTGTTGAAAGCCGCCAGACCATCCTTCTGTCGGATGCTAAACATGCGCTCCCGGCGGCCGGTGAGAATTTTATGCGGGTAGCTCTGGTGTCCGACATCCCAGATTAATCTGTCCTCCGGAGTATTGAGCACATAATGCAAGGCAATGGTCAGTTCCACAACGCCCAGCCCAGCCCCGAAATGACCCCCTGTTTTTCCTACTGAATACAGCAAAAAAGCGCGCAATTCACTGGCCAGTTGCTCAAGTTGTCCGAGCTCTAACGCACGCAGTTGTGCCGGATCATCTATGCTATCCAGTAGTGGCGTTTGAGGCCGTTGTTTAGGAATTTCTTCAAACATCAATTAGAGACTGCTTTTAATAGTTTCGCTTTACTACATAGCTTGCCAGTTCCCTGAGGGGCTCAGCCGAACTGCCAAAAACATCCAGTGCAGCAATCGCTTCGTCACAAAGAGTGATGGCCTTGTCACGGGCTCCTTCAATACCCAGTAAAGCAGGATAGGTTATTTTACCGAGCTCCTCGTCCTTGCCCTGCTGTTTTCCGATGACAGCGGTGTCACCCTCGACATCCAGAATGTCATCCTGCACCTGAAATGCCAGCCCCAATGCTTTTGCATATTGACTGAGGCTGTCCAGCTCCCTGGCTTCTGCTTTGCCTGTACTCATAGCGCCCAGAATCACACTGGCGCTGATCAGTGCACCCGTTTTAAGCCCATGCATTATAGCCAAATCTACTTCTGTCATCGCCAGCCCGGTTCCATGGAAATCAATACTTTGGCCAGCAACCATTCCCTGTCGTCCTATAGCCTTGCTCAAGACCTGCAGCATTCGCAGTTGCAGGTTTTCACTGAGCTGCTGTCGGGTATCACAGAGTAATTCAAATGCCAGACTCTGCAGAGCATCGCCAGCCAGAATTGCCGTCGCCTCATCAAATTTTATATGGCAGGTTGCTTTGCCCCGCCTTAAGGCATCGTCATCCATGGCTGGCAAATCATCATGAATCAGCGAATAGGCATGTATGCACTCGACACTGCAGGCGACATTATCAGCACACTCGGCTTCAGCTCCCAGGGTCTCGGCACTGGCATAGGCGAGTATGGGACGTAAACGTTTCCCCCCATTCATCACTGCATAATGCATTGCCTGTTCAAGACGTGATGCATTTTCTCCATTGAACAGGATGGTACCGAGTCTTGCCTCAACCCGGTTTTTTTTCTCTACAAGATATTGCTCAATAGTCATGAAAGGCTGGTAGCCGTGCGAAGGGCCGGAATAATGTCTTATTGATCCTGATCAGTCTCAAGATCAAAATCTTCTGACTCTGGTAGCTCACTGTCTTTGGTCAGAATCTGGATACGCTGTTCGGCTTTTTCCAGTGCAAGCTGGCATTCCCGGGTAAGTTTTATCCCATCTTCAAATGCTTTAAGAGACTCCTCCAGGCTCAAGTCTCCCTCTTCAAGCGCTTCCACCAAATCTTCCAGTTGTTCAATGGCGTCTTCAAAGTTGAATTTGGCTTTTTTGCTAGTCATCAGCACTACTCGTTTAATCAGCTACCGGATAGCGAACCCTAGCGGAGAGGGAGTTTCAGGTCAATCATTGCATGTAACAGGGCTTGTGGAATGGGCAGCCATGCTGCCGCAAATTCCTCCTTATTTGCATATTGAAACGTTACTTGAGGCCTACAATTTACGATAATCATGACAGGGTTTTAAACAGCCTGTTACCAGCAAGTCCCGCAAATAGTGACTTTGCAAGCAAACAGCTGTTAAACTTAGCGGCCCGCGGTTATGATCGCGGCAATATTTAATTTTTCAGGCTGACCCGGGTCTGACAGAAGTTCAAAGAATCAATTAACGTTTATAGAATGGGGAAAACATTATGAAACGTGCCATGATAATTGCAGTAGCCTTAATTGGCTCAATAATGTCAATCAACAGCTTTGGCCAGGGACGCTCTCCCGAGCAGCAGGCTGTTGCAGATACCGAAACCAGACAGGCTGTATTCAAACTGCTGGCTTTCAATATGGGTCCTTTGCAGGGCATGGCCCGCGGTGGTGATTTTGACCAGGAAGTTGCACTGAATGCACTTGAGAATGTTCGGGTTCTTGCTGGCATGATTGCACCTGCTTTTGCAGCCAATACCACAGAATTTACTGTCGATACGCGTGCGCTGGATCGCATCTGGGGAGACATGGGCGGCTTTGAATCTGCAGCCATGGATCTGGTTAATGGTGCTGCTGCTGCAATCGACATCATCAACAGTCAAGGTGCCGGCGGGGTCCGTGCTGCTATTCAGCAGGTTGGCCCGACTTGCGGTGCCTGCCACGATGCTTATCGTGCTGAATAATCCTGATTAATTTTCAGGCAATAAAAAAGGCAGCCAGTGGCTGCCTTTTTTTGTCCGGAAATTCTGTTTTACCAATCCCGTTTAAAGAATGCCGCCAGTGCTTCGCGGTCTTCCTGTGTCAAACGGCTGGTATGATCAATCACATCCAGCATCTCTCCGCCAACCTGCTCGAAATTGGTGGTAAATCCATCCTGCAGGAAGAACACAAAATCTTCATAGGAGTATGCAGACAGTCCATCTGGGGTCAGAGGAAAAGTGACTACCCCTTCCTGACCGGCAAATTCATTACTTAGATCACTCATGCCCAGGGCATTACGCGGAGTATGACACTCGCCACAGTGGCTGAAATGCCTGGCCAGGTGTGCACCACGCTGCAACTGCGGGTCATCTGCCACAGCAGGCGCTTCTCCTTCCAGGAAATCTGCCATTATGTTCCAGCCTGACATCATCGAGCTAAACTGCCAGGCGGGCAAATCATGCTCGTGTACTTCACTGGCAATAGGCGGCAGGGTCACCATAAACGCAGCAATGTCGAGCACTTCCTCGTCTGTCATACCCATATAGGACCGATAAGGAAAAGCTGGCCAGTAAAAACCACCACCAGGACTGCGACCGTATTTGAGAGCCAGAATGAAATCACGCCCAGTCCAGCCGCCGATACCGCTTTCTTCATGCGGGGTGATATTGGGTGTTACGAATGTTCCGCCAAAGGGGGATTCAATTTCATAACCCCCGGTAGGGCCTTCGGCCTCACCTACCTGATGACAGGCATTACAACCCGCCGCATTATAGAGATATTCACCCCGTGCAATGGCTTCTGCCGAGCTTGGAATTTCAGGATTGCCGACTCTGGGTAAACCGAATACCCAGTAAAGACCACCGACAACAACAAGCAAAGCAACAAGCAGGGATATAAGTTTTTTGTTCATTTATTTTCCTTTTTCTGCCCCAAAATTTGCGGGCTATTCTAACACTGAAATACCAATCACATTTGATTCAGATTCAACTCTTTCTGTTTTTCTTTAATGGCCTGCTTGCGCATTTTACGCTCAGCAATCGTCGCACTGACTTCTGAGCCCAGATGCTCTTCACCCCGGGTGTGTGCAAGATCGATTTGTTTCTGACGTTCCTTGAAAGCCCTTTTCTGTGTTTCGCTTAAATCCTCATAGCAGCGAGGACAGGAGACTCCTTTTTCAAAATTTTTATGCTGCTTGTCTGCTTCCGTTATAGGAAGTCGACAGGCATGGCACTGGTCATACGTTCCCTTTTGCAAACCGTGATCCACAGACACACGGTTATCAAAAACAAAACATTCACCTTGCCAGAGTGATTCCGATTCCGGCACCTCTTCCAGATATTTGAGTATGCCGCCTTTAAGGTGGTAAACCTCATCAAATCCATTTTCCTTCAAATAGGCCGTGGACTTTTCACAGCGAATGCCACCGGTGCAGAACATGGCAATTTTTTTATGCCTTGCAGGGTCCAGCTTGTTCCTGACATATTCTGGAAACTCCCTGAATGTTTTGGTTTCAGGATTGACCGCATTCTTAAAAGTACCAATTGCCACTTCATAATTATTTCGGGTATCAATCAGCAAAACTTCAGGATCAGAGATAAGTTCATTCCAGTGCTCAGGATCAACATGAGTGCCGGCTTTGCGGTTCGGATCAATGTCCTCAATACCCATGGTGACTATTTCCTTTTTCAACTTCACTTTGCTGCGATAAAAGGGGTAATCCTCATCAAAGGATTCCTTGTAATCCAGATCCTGTAGCCGCAGATCGGCTTTCAGCCAGGCCAGTACAGCATCGATTCCCTCACGGGGGCCGGCAATGGTGCCATTGATACCCTCACGGGCCAGAAGTAAGGTGCCTTTAACCTGAGAGCTTTGCATCAGATCCAGTAAAGGCTTTTGCAGATTTTCAAAATCGTCCAGCCTGACTAAATGGTACAGGGCACAGACGACAATACGGTTGTTTGTCATGTTATTAACCTTTGCGAGTCGGATCGTAAATCCGGAGCAAATTGCGGGCGCCATTATAACAAAATCTGCCGGAGTGGTAAGACGTGGTGAAAATGCCCTGGATGTTTCAGCAATCCATCAATTTATTCAGCACCAGCGAGGGACTGAAACTCGTCTGCTGCCATTTGAGTTCGCCAAGCAAAGGAGCATCCATCATGTCCTGCAGCGTTTCCAGATTTTCCTGGTAGGCCGGCATTGCGGGATCCAACTGGTTGGCAATCCAGCCCTGCAGTTTTACGCCGTCCTGCTTGATGGCCTGCATGCTTAACAGAGCATGATTGAGGCAACCCAAGCGCATGCCTACCACCAGAATTACCGGCTGAGCCAGCGATCGGGCCAGATCGGCCAGGGTCTGCTGAGCATTCAGCGGCACACGCCAGCCCCCTGCTCCTTCAATTAGCGTTAAGTCTGCCTGTCTGTCAATGACAGACTGGACTGAGCTTGCCAGTTGCTGCAGGTCCAGCCTTATCCCTTCAGCTCTGGCAGCTATATGCGGCGCAATGGCATGCTGTAGACACAGGGGATTAATTTCATGATAGGCAAGCTCCAGTGTGCAGGCTGCCTGTAATTGAAGGGCATCTTTATTGAAGATGCCTGAACTGGTGTCTTCTCCGCCGGCTGCCAGCGGCTTACTGGCCGCCGTGCTCAAGCCTGCCTCTTTTGCCGCCTGCAATAAGGCACAGCTGACGTAGGTCTTGCCAACTCCGGTATCCGTTCCTGTGACAAAAAAACTTTTGGCTTGCATCATTTACCCTTGCGCACTGACAAATTGCACCTGGTAAGTGACCGGGATGCCACGTGATGCCACTGCATTTTTTTCAAAAGCTCTCACCAGTTTCTGAAGCTTTCTGCGGCCGTTTAATCCCTGTACCCGACCTGCATTCATGTTACGTGCACCGATTGATTTCAGCTCATTTTTCAACGCAGCAAGCGTCGGATAATGACGCACCTCTGTTTGCTGCTGCAGCCTTGTAGAGACAAAACCATTAAGCTGCAAAGCCTGTCTGATACTCATTTCATCCTCAAAGTGATTCACATGAACAGCATCATCGATTTGCTGCCAGGCCAATTCCAGTTCTCGTAAAGTGCCGGGACCAAAAGTAGCAAGATACAGTTTCCCCTCTGGTTTTAGTACTTGCTTGAGACCTGCAAACAGCCCGGATAGATTCTGGCACCACTGTATGGCAAGGCTGGAAAAAATAACATCAATAGATTGATTTTGAAGCGGCAGATTTTCCGCATCAGCACAAATAAATACTTCTGAAAGCTGCCTGCTTTTATGAGCCTGACGGGCATAGTTGAGCATCGCGGCGGCTATATCGAGACTGATTATTTCTGCATTGGGATACAAATCCTGTAATTTTTGCGTGCAATAACCGGTACCACTGCCAAGATCAAGCACCCGGCTCACACCAGCACTAGCCTGCATTTTGCCTAGCAATGCATCTGCTACGTATCTCTGTAGAAATGCATGCGCATCATAGCTGTTTGCGGCAGCAGCAAAAGAACTTGCAATTAGCTGCTTGTCAATCCGGTAATCAGCGTTCAGCATGACCAGGCTCCAGCGAAACCTGCGGCCGTATTTTCTCCAATGCCTTCAGCAAGGCCTCAAACTGTTCCTGGCTATGGGCAGCGCTGAAGGTAAAACGTAACCTTGCGCTGCCCTTCGCTACGGTCGGCGGCCGTATTGCCGATACGTAAATTCCTTCGGCCTCTAAGAGCTTACTGGCCTGCAAAGTAGCTGAGGCATCGCCGATTATCAGGCCCTGAATGGCTGTTCCAGACTCAGTCAGCGGATAGTCAAGTCGCTCACAAAACGCTCTGAACTGTTTAATCATGGTCTGTAGTTTTTCCCGCCGCCAGGATTCAGATTGCAGTAACTTCAGGCTGCAACGGGTAGCTTCAGCCAGGGCCGGCGCGAGAGCGGTGGTGTAAATATAAGGACGACAGGTCTGAATCAGGGTTTCAATCAGGGTTTCACTGCCACAAACAAACGCGCCCTGGGTGCCGAATGACTTGCCCAGTGTGCCAATAAGTACTGGCAGCTTATCCTCGTCTATCGCGACACCGGCTTCCTGATAATGCTGTACCAGTCCTCCACCCCTGCTGCCCAGTACTCCGAAGCCATGCGCGTCATCAATCATCAGCTGAGCCTTGTAGGAACTGGCCAGCTCAATCAGTTGCGGCAATTTTGCGCAGTCTCCATCCATGCTGAAGACGCCATCACTGACGATAAAACTGCTTCCTTCAGCCTTTTTTTCGGATAGCAGGCTAAGCAGTTTTTTGTCATCCAGGTGAGGATAGCGACGAAAACGAGCGCCTGAAAAAAGGCCGCCATCCAGCAGGGAAGCATGATTCAGTTTGTCTTCATAGACGCAGTTCCCTTTACCGATCAGTGCTGTGAGCGTACCGACATTGGCCAGATAGCCTGAAGAAAACAGCAAGGCTCTTGCACGCCCGGTAAAAGCAGCCAGTTCTTCTTCCAGCGCATGGTGGGCGCGGCTGTGTCCCACCACCAGGTGTGAAGCGCCACTACCAACGCCATAAGTGTCCAGCCCCTGCTTGCAGGCTTTGATGACATCCGGATGACTGGCAAGGCCCAGATAATCATTGCTGCAGAAATTGATGAGCCGTTTTCCATCCAGATCAATTTCAGTGCTTTGGGGGGAATTCAGCGTGCGCCGGACCCGGTAAAGATCCAGTGACTGCCTGTCTGCCAATGCCTGCTGCAGTTGTTGTGAAAAGGTATTCACTGAGGCATTGCATCATAGAAGGTCTGGCTTTGATCCAGCACGGTCTCAGCTGGTAATTCTTCGAACTGCCTTGCCTCCGGACGAATACCAAGCTTTGCAAACAATGCCATATCGTCATTTTCCAGCGGATTGGACGTCGTCAGCAACTTTTCACCGTAGAATATTGAATTCGCTCCTGCAAAAAAACACAGGGCCTGTAACTGCTCATTCATGCCTTCGCGCCCGGCTGAAAGACGCACATGTGATTGCGGCATAAGGATTCTAGCCACCGCAATCATGCGTACAAAATCGAAGGGTTCAATATCTTCAGCCGCTTCCAGCGGCGTTCCTTTTATCTTGACCAGATTATTGATTGGTACAGACTCGGGATGTTGTGGCAAATTGGCCAGTTCGCGTAAAAAAGCAATGCGATCACTGTCCTTTTCACCCATCCCCACGATGCCACCACAACAGACTTTTATGCCGGCTTCACGCACCCGTGCCAGCGTATCCAGCCGATCATCAAAACTGCGGGTACTGATGATTTTCTCGTAATATTCACGTGAGGTATCAATATTATGGTTGTAATAATCGAGCCCGGCATCGGCCAGTGCCTGCGTTTGATCTGTGCTTAAGGCGCCAAGTGTCATACAGGTTTCCATTCCAAGCGCCTTGACACCCTCCACCATTGCCAGCACCTGGGGGAAGTCTTTTTTAGAGGGATGTTTCCAGGCCGCCCCCATGCAGAATCTGGAAGCACCGCTTTCTTTAGCCTTGCGGGCCTCAGACAATACACGCTGCACTTCCATGAGCTTCTCTTTTTCCAGCTCCGTATTGTAATGACCGCTTTGTGAGCAGTATTTACAGTCTTCGGGGCAGGCACCGGTTTTTATCGACAGCAGCGTGCTTACCTGAACTTCATTGGGATCAAAATACTGGCGATGCACGGACTGGGCACGAAACAGCAGTTCATTAAAGGGCAGTTCAAACAGCTCCAGTATCTCCTGGGAGCTCCAGTCATGACGGATTGGTAACATAGTCTGTCCTTTGCAAGAAGTGGAATTAGCGGGCAGACGAACTACCCTGATTCAGAAGCGGAATTTTACAGGTCAACCGTCTTGATATCAAAAGTTAACCTTTGCTTAAAATTTATCCAATTTTGTCTCTTGCCGGGAACCTGCATACTCTGTAATCAGGCCACCCATAAAGCCCTGGACCTGTGCATGGAGTGCGAATACCGCTTCAAACGGATTAAACGCCCCTGTCTTTGTTGCGGCCTGCCACTGGACACAGGAGCGTATCCGGTTCAGCTTTGCGGCTTATGCTGCTCTGGTTCAGGACAGCAGTTTCGAAGAACTGGCAGCCAATGAGTCTGTGATGAATGTTGCTTCCGGACTGTTCGAGGAACACTGCTCTGCCGGCCATGGCATCAATGCCCAGGGACAGGCCAGTCTCTTCCCCAACCTGTCTGACGGGGTGTGGCAGTGGGGCGGCTCTGCGCAGCAGATTGAACAGACTCTCCGTAATGGTCGAAACGCCGTCATGGTCAGCTGGTTGACCGCTCTTGGGGGAGAAGCTCAGTTACAAAGCCTTGCCGAATATGTACTGGGCATGTCCCAGGGTGCTGATTCATCCCATCCCGGCAAGCTTTACTATGACCGCTTCTGCATCGCCTGTCATGGCCCGAATGGCGATGGCAACGCCTTACTCGGCGCACCAAGATTAAATGATGATATCTGGCTCTATGGTGGAGAAATCGGCGACATCCGCAAAACCATCATTGAAGGACGCAATAGCCAGATGCCGGCTTTTGCAGATGTCCTTGATGATCAGCAGATTAAAATGCTGACCGCCTGGCTACTTGCACGGAATTAAGTGCACCAAGAGGCCTTAATTCCACTTGCTGGCGGGCATGAAGCTGTATTTGCCTGGGCCCAATATCAGAATCACAACTGCATTCATCAGATAAAACACCTGCAGCTCAATAGCCCAGCCTCCAGTGCCGTTTAAGGCAAAAACATCACCTGTGTGCACCAGCAGCAGAGCAACTAGCATATTTGCAATAACCAGTGCCGCAGCCACCCGCGTATAGGCTCCAGCCAGCAGGAACAAGGGAGCCACTACTTCGCCGACATAAACCAGGTAAGCAAGCCCACCTGGCAGGCTGTTGCTCTGCAAGACCCCGACAATAAAGTCGACACCACCAGTGACTTTTGCCCAGCCATGAAATAAGAGTAGTATGCCAAGAGTCAGGCGCAATAAAATTTTTGCAGAATCATTTGTCATGGAGCCAGCCCTCAAAATGCTGATTTTTTAATGCTTGTTGCTGAGCAAACTATCGCATAGTTTTAGCGATATCAAAACAAAATATTCGGTTCGCGACAAATGTCCATAAAAATATTTTCAAGGCATTACCTGGTATCAGAAACAGTAATGAAATTCCATTTTGATTTTCATTCTCTCTTCTCAAGAGTTCAACCCGTGTTTATAAATGCCCGCGACAGGACTTTGGATGGCTAAAGCAGGACAGCTTAAAATTTTTCAGACATTTATTTTGACCGGGGACTTACCGGTTTCTCTTCGCAGCTCAAACCATAAGTTTGAGTGCGGAATTATTCAATTTGGCAGAGCAGCACTATGGCAAAAACAGTAAAAATTGCAGCAACCCCAAGGCCCCCGTATTATGCGGTCATTTTCACTTCAACACTGCGTGGCGATAGCGAGACCTATGAAGCAACTGCTCAGCGCATGATTGAACTGGCAGAAACCCAGCCAGGTTTTCTGGGCATAGAAACAGCCCGCAATGCGTTGGGAATCAGTGTATCCTACTGGACAGACTTGGCATCCATCCAGCACTGGAAAACCCAGGCCGAGCATTTGCAGGCGCAAGAAGCCGGCAAAGAACACTGGTATGCCAGCTTTCATGTCAGAATTGCCAAAGTGGAAAAAGCCTACGGGGACAAAGCATACTAAGCGGGAGAACATGAATGTATTTTGCTTTATTTTATGATTATGTTGAGAATATGCTGGATAAACGGGCACCCTTCAGGGAAAAGCATTTGGCACTGGTAAAAAGTTACCAGGATCAAAAAAAAATGGTGCTGGCCGGAGCCTATACTGAGCCACTGGATGGTGCCTTATTGATTTTCAAAGTGGATTCAGCTGCTGAAGTCGAGCAATTCACTCAAGCAGATCCCTATGTACAAAATTCTCTGGTTAGCAAATGGCGAATACGGGAATGGAATGTCGTCGCCGGCTGTGCCCTGGGCTAACACCATGTCAGATATAAAATTTTCAAATGAAGAAAAATCCGCTATTGTCGCCAGGCTGAAATCTTATTTTGCCAGTGAACTGAATCAGGATATCGGGCAATTCGATGCCGAATTTTTACTGGATTTTTTCAGCCGGGAAATTGGCCCCTATTATTATAATCGCGCGCTTTATGATGCACGCAAAATCATCAATGGCTCTGTCGATACGATAAACGAAGCACTCTACGCCATTGAAAAAGAAACGACTTGAAGCTGCCTCCAACATGTTGCACCTCGTAAAACTTATCAAACGCCGCTACCCGGAAAAAAACAATGCCCTTGTTTTGACTGTGCTAATTTTGAGTCTTCTGTTGCTGGCACTTGGCGAAGAAGCGGCATCCATCTGTAATTTCTGTGCTCAGTTGTATGCCAATACCACTTATTCACCGCCATGGATTGCCTACCTGGCCTGTCGCCCCGATGAAAATGACATCATCGGAACCTGTGCTTTTAAATCGAAGCCGCAGAACAATAGGGTGGAAATCGCTTATTACACATTTGCCGGTTTTGAAAATCAGGGTTATGCCTCTGAGATGGCTAGCCAGCTGATTTCCCTGGCCTGGCATAAAGAGCCGATGCTGACAATCTGTGCGCAGACGCTGCCGGAAAAAAACGCCTCAACACATATTTTACAAAAGCTGGGCTTTACTCTGGCTGGTGAAACTCAGCATCCGGAAGATGGACTGGTCTGGGAATGGCATTTGTACAGCCAGACTCAGACCAAGGAAAAGCCTGAAGTATGAGCAGATCAAGCTGGCTGACGCAGTTGCAAACAGCAATCCGACAAAGGGGTAGAACTGACAGCGAGTTCTGTCTCAGGGGGCTTGCTTTATGATCCATACAGCCCTGAGTCTTCTCAGGCAGCACTGGCAGAGTATTAGTTTACTGCTGCTGGCATTGATCGGCATTCTGTCTCTCAGTCCGCTGGAACAACTGCCGCCGGCACCAGGCAGCGACAAAATTCATCACTTGATCGCCTACGCGGCACTGAGCCTGCCAGCGGCTCTGCGCAAACCGAAATTTTTCTGGCTGATAATTCTTGGCTATCTGTTGTTCAGCGGGCTCATTGAATTGATACAGCCCTATGTCAATCGCTATGGTGAATGGCTGGACATGCTGGCCAACTGTCTGGGTATCCTATGTGGTGTCGCTCTGGCTCAACTGCTAAGCTATTGTTTTCCTGAAATCGCCACTGATAAATAGGAAAGAGCCAACTTATGTCACGCATACACAAAACAATACTGGGGGCACTGCCTCTTATCTTGCTATACGCCTGCGCTGATGAGTCCATGGAACAGACAACAGATTTCATACGTGAAGATTCAAACGACATGACTGCGAATATTGATGCAAGCAACCCCCTACTCCAGATCAGCGATCTGCCTTTGCAGTTCCCCGTCTTTGACAGAATAAGAGTCGAGCATTACCTGCCTGCTTTTGAGCAGGGTATGGCAGAACATCTGGATGAAATAAATGCCATCACCAATCAGCGCGCTGCCCCTACCTTTGACAACACCCTGCTGCGACTGGAACAGTCAGGTCGCTTGCTTGACCGGGTCAGCACCATTTTTTATGCGATGACTTCGGCGCACACCAATGATGAACTGAACCGGATCGAATCAGAAATTGCACCTCGCCTTTCAGCCCACTATGACCAAATTTTCCTGAACGAATTGTTGTTCTCCCGAATTGGCTCCCTCTATCAGCAAAAAGAAAATCTGAGTCTGGAACCTGAACAGCTGCGCCTGCTGGAAGAAAGCTATAAAGACTTTATTCTTGCAGGCGCCCAACTGGACGACCCGGGTAAACAGCGTTTACGGGAGCTGAACACAGAGCTGGCCGAGCTCGGCGCCCAATTTGGTCAGAACGTCCTCAATGAGGTCAATTCATTGGCGGTAGTGGTGGAAAGTGCTGAGGAATTGAGCGGCTTGAGCCCGGCGGAAATTCAGGCCGCTGCCGATGAAGCACTGCAACGCGGTCTGGCAGGACAGTACGTCCTTCCACTACTCAATACCAGCGGTCAGCCAGTATTAAGCAAGCTGGAAAACCGGGCCTTGAGACAGCGTATTTACGAGATTTCACTCTCACGTGGACAGCGCGGTGGTAATTACGATAACCGTGAAATTCTGAGCCGGACCGCCAGGTTGCGAGCCGAAAAGGCCCGGCTGCTGGGCTTTGACCATTATGCCCAGTACGTCTTGCAGTCTCAAACCGCACCTGACGTGGATGCTGTTAACCGGCAACTGGCTGCATTGAGCACCCCGGCCTTGCGAAATGCCAGACAGGAAGCAGCTGATCTGCAAGCCATGATTGAAGCACAAGGTAATGATTTTGATCTGGCAGCCTGGGACTGGGCCTATTATGCCGAGAAACTTCGGCAAGCACGTTATCAGTTCGATGAAGGCCAGTTACGGCCCTATTTTGAAGTCAACAATGTCATGCAAAACGGTGTCTTCTATGCTGCCGAACTTCTGTTTGGTATTCATTTTGAAGAACGCTTCGACCTGCCTGTCTATCAGGAAGATGTTCGCGTGTTTGAGGTTTTCTCGGAAGATGGCAGCACGCTGGCATTTTTTATCCTGGATCTGTATGCGCGACCCAGTAAAAGCGGCGGCGCCTGGATGAACGCCTATGTCAGCCAGTCCAAACTTTTCGGGACCCAGCCAGTAGTTGCCAATCACCATAATATTCCAGAGCCGCCACCCGGTGAGCCAACTTTACTGACCTTTGATGAAGTGAGCACCCTGTTTCATGAGTTCGGACATGCTCTGCATGGCATGTTCTCGAATGTCACCTACCCCTCCTTTGCCGGCACCCGGGTACCCAGGGATTTCGTAGAGTTCCCCTCCCAGGTCAATGAAATGTGGGCAGACTGGCCGCAGGTGCTGGCCAATTATGCCAAACACTATGAAAGTGGAGAGCCCCTCTCACCCGAGTTACTGGAACGCGTACTCGAAGCCATGAAATTCAACCAGGGCTTTGCCACCACAGAATATTTGGCCTCATCGATTACTGATATGGCCCTGCATCAACTGGCTCCGGAAGAAGTCCCCGCCGCCGATGAGATCATGGCCTTCGAAGAGCAGGTATTACAGCAAGCCGGGTATGATTTGACCGTAGTTCCTCCCCGCTATCGATTGACCTATTTCTCTCACATCATGGGAGGCTATGCTGCCGGTTATTATTCCTATATCTGGAGTGAAGTGCTGGATGCTGACACCGTCGAGTGGTTTCTTGAAAATGGCGGCTTGAGGCGGGAAAATGGCCAGCATTTTCGGGATACCCTGCTATCCAGGGGCGGCAGCAGTGACGCCATGACCCTGTATCGGCAATTCCGTGGCAGGGAGGCTGAACTGGCTCCCTTACTGGAAAGACGAGGCCTCAATTAGAGGTAAAAAAAAAGGGCTTGAAGCCCTTTTTTTAATCGCTGCGGAACTAGCTTATTCCTGAGACTCGTTATAAGCCCGTACCTGCTCATTAAAAGCGGTTGCAAGCGCTTCCTGAGCATCAATATTGGCATTGATGAGATCTGTCCAGGCATTGATGTTATCGGGTGATGCCTGTCCGCTACGCCGGTCAATAACGCGGTCAACGCAATCAATAAACTCGTTGGAAGCAGCGATATATGCCTGTACTGCATCCTGAGCATCCAGCAGATTATCCATGCTCTGGCTTGCTGAATCAGTAATTGATGGGGGAACCGGATTCTCGCAATCGGCGCCACCAATTGGCCGATCCTGTGCATAACCCAGTGAACTTGTCATGATATAAAGAGCCATCCCCAGCCCAAAGCTCTTGCCTATTGCCTTCATACTACCTCCGCTAGCTACGATTATTATTTCCAAACGCCAAGGCTACCTAAGTTCCCCACATTAGTCCAATAGCTCTTTCGGGCAATATCCCGGTCTTTCAAGTAAAATTATGCGCCATGATCGATCTGGAATTTGACAGCAAGCATATCTGGCACCCCTACACCTCCATGCAGGACCCACTGCCGGTGTATCCGGTTGCTTCTGCAGATAATGTTTATCTTAATCTCGAGGATGGCAGGCAACTGATTGACGGTATGGCATCCTGGTGGTGTGCCATTCACGGCTACAAAAATCCGACCTTGGATGCGGCTGTCCATGCCCAGCTGGATAAAATGTCTCATGTTATGTTTGGCGGTATCAGCCATGAGCCGGCCATTGAGCTTTGCCGTCTGCTGGTCGAATTGAGCTCACCGAAACTGCAAAAGGTTTTTATCTCGGATTCAGGTTCCGTAGCGGTGGAAGTCGCCATCAAAATGGCCAAACAGTACTGGATGAGCCGGGGCCAGGCCGCTAAAAATAAACTCTTGAGCCTGCGCGGTGCTTATCATGGCGATACCTTCGCCGCCATGTCTGTATGTGATCCGGTCACCGGTATGCATGAGCTGTTCAAAGGCGTGCTGCCGCAGAACTACTTTGCTGAACGTCCCTCTTGCCGTTTTGGAGAGAGCTGCAAGGATGAGCATCTGCAAAGCATTCGCAGCCTTCTGAAGGCTCATCATCATGAAATAGCCGCTGTGATTCTGGAACCCATTGTGCAGGGCGCTGGCGGCATGTGGTTTTACTCTGCTGAGTATCTCAGCGAGGTTCGTGGCCTTTGCGATGAGTATGATGTGCTCCTGATCGCGGATGAAATCGCCACCGGTTTCGGCCGTACAGGCAAACTGTTTGCCTGCCAGTACGCCGCAGTAGAACCCGATATTCTATGCCTGGGCAAAGCCATGACGGGTGGCTATATGAGCCTGGCGGCAACTCTGTGCAGTGAACAAATCAGTGATGGAATTTCTGCCAATAATGGTGTTTTCATGCACGGACCTACCTTCATGGCAAACCCCCTGGCCTGTGCCACTGCCTGTGCCAGTATCAAGCTGCTATTGGAGCAGGACTGGCAGAGCAAGATATGGGCAATCGAAAAACAGTTGCTTGAAGAGTTACAACCCTGCCTGAATATGGATTCAGTCTCCGATGTTCGTGTGCTCGGAGCCATCGGCGTAGTGGAGATGAAGCAGGAAGTAAATGTGCCAAACGCCCAGCATTTTTTTGTACAGCGCGGGGTCTGGATTCGACCCTTTGGCAAGCTGGTGTACATCATGCCTCCCTATATTATTTCCGCACAGCAGCTCAGCAGCCTAACCAAGGCTATTGTGGAATTTGCTTCACAATAATGCGCTGAAAGCTGGTTCAAAGCCGATAATTTGTGAACTGGGCCGCAGAATTACGCCAGCATAAGCCTAGTATCGGAATCAGTATTACATGCACTCCCTTGCATGCGTGAGTCATAGACTCCCTGGAAATGATGTACCCTGTTTAACTCCGTCTCCTGGCGGAGTTTTTTTTTGCAAATGCCACCAGGTTTGACAGCTCACTGCTTTCCAGTAACTCCCTCAGTGGATTAAGCACAAAATCCCTGTCCAGCATGGCCGGGTGTGGTAATGACAGATCCTCTGAATCAATTTGTTCATCCCGGAACAGCAGTAAATCAAGATCAATCACTCGCGCTTCATTCACAATCCCGCTACGGACTCTGCCAAGACTGCTTTCAATGCGCTGCAAGGACTCAAGCAGGCTGTAGGGAGTGTCCTGCTGTCTCGGCAGGAGAGCCAGTACAGCATTGATAAAATCAGGCGAACCTGGTGGACAGTCAAGGGGAGCGGTCAGGTGTAAACCGGACATCAATAGCCGCTCGTCACTGAGCTTCTCAATCCGTCTGCTGGCCTCTAACACTATATCTCTAGGGCTTCCCAGAGCCGAGCCCAGGTTGGAACCCAGACCGATAAAGGCATAATCCTGAAAATTGGTGATTTGCATACCCCGGATTGTAACGCCAGATTTACCGCCTTGACGAGTTTCAATGTAGATAGACTATGCTGGAGGGTGAGTGAAGGAACTTACTTTTTGGCAGATTTACTGAAAGCCATGCCAACGCTGTCGCTTTTAGCGGTGGTACTGTGCAGATAACTCGTGAACCGAATCGATAAAAACTTTGGCATGCTCAGGATTTACATGCTGGTGAATACCATGTCCGAGGTTGAATACATGCCCGTTGCCACTGCCATACTGTTGCAGAATTCTTGCTACTTCTGTACGGATTTTTTCTGGCTCAGCGTAAAGTACCGAAGGGTCCATATTCCCCTGCAGGGAAACCTTGTCTCCTATACGAGCCCTTGCCTCATCGATGTTAATGGTCCAGTCGAGGCCAACACAATCAGCACCGCAACCGGCTATGCTTTCCAGCCAGAGTCCTCCATTTTTGGTAAAAACAATCACAGGAACTTCACGTCCATCATTTTCCCGGATCAGTCCCCTGATGATTTTCTCCATATAGGCCAGTGAAAATTCCTGATAATTTTGTGGACTCAGAACACCGCCCCAGGTATCAAAAATCTGCACAGCCTGAGCACCGGCACTGATTTGTGCATTGAGGTAATCGGTGACTGCATAGGCTACCTTGCCAAGTAATTCATGCATAAGATCCGGCCTGTTCATCATCATCCGCTTGATAGTGGAAAAATCCTTGCTGCTGCCACCTTCAACCATATAGGTCGCAACAGTCCAGGGACTGCCGGAAAAACCAATCAGCGGAACCTGACCATTCAGTTCCTTTCGAATCAGTTTAACGGCATCCATGACATAAGCCAGATCATCATCTGCATTTAAGAGCGGCAGGGCATTCACATCCGCTTCACTACGGACCGGCTTGTGAAATTTTGGTCCCTCTCCTACCTCAAAATACAGCCCCAGACCCATGGCGTCCGGAATGGTCAAAATATCTGAAAATAAAATAGCTGCATCAAGATCAAAGCGCCTGAGGGGCTGCAGAGTGACTTCACAGGCCAGTTCTGGATTCTGACAAAGATTCATGAAGCTTCCCGCTTTGGCACGCAGTTCACGATACTCGGGCAGATAGCGGCCAGCCTGGCGCATCATCCAGACAGGCGTGACATCGACATCTTCACGTAAGAGTGCTTTTAAAAAACGGTCGTTTTTTAACGTGCTCATCAGACCTCGAGAAAATCCAGTATTCCATTGGCGGCCTGGCGGCCTTCATAGACAGCTGTGACCACAAGATCGGCGCCGCGTACCATGTCACCACCAGCAAAAATTTTAGGATTGGAGGTCTGGAAAGTGAAATCACTTTGCTCGGGAGCCAGTACCCGCCCCCTGTCATCCAGTTTAATGTTAGCAGCGTCGAACCAGTCCTCCGGACTTGGCTGAAAACCAAAAGCAATCAAAACAGCATCGGCGTCAATGAGCTCTTCACTGCCGGGAACCGTTTCAGCTCGCTGACGTCCGTTTTCGTCTGGCTCACCCATGCGTGTAGTGACAAACTTCACACCAACAACACAGCCATTTTCACCAACAATTTCGACAGGCTGACGGTTAAACACAAACTCGACGCCTTCCTGACGGGCATTTTCTACCTCGCGCTGGGAGCCTGGCATGTTGGCCTCATCCCGACGGTAGAAGCATTGCACAGAACTGGCACCCTGTCGGATCGAAGTGCGGTTACAGTCCATCGCTGTATCACCACCACCCAGCACTACCACCCGCTTGCCCTTCATGCTGGTATGATCAGCGCCGGCCACTTTCAGACCAGTCTGTTCACAGGTATTGCCGATCAGGTAAGGCAGTGCGGCATGGACACCATCAAGCTCTTCTCCCGGAAAGCCACCCTTCAGTGCCGTATAGGCTCCCATACCCATGAACACGGCATCGTATTCATCCAGTATGGCTTTGAAGTTAACATCCTTGCCGATTTCTGTATTGAGTCTGAATTCAATACCCATGCCTTCAAATATTTCTCGGCGCTGGGTCATTACACGCTTCTCCAGTTTGAACATAGGAATGCCAAAGGTCAGCAATCCACCGATCTCCGGGTAGCGATCAAAAACCACCGCCTTAACACCTGCTCTGGCCAGAATATCAGCACAAGAAAGTCCGGCAGGACCGGCGCCGATGATGGCCACTTTTTTACCGGTGCTGACAACCTTCGACAGGTCAGGACGCCAGCCCATATCAAACGCAGTATCCACGATGTATTTTTCAACATTTCCGATCGTTACGGCACCGAAGCCGTCGTTGAGGGTGCAGGCACCTTCACAGAGTCTGTCCTGCGGACAGATTCGTCCACAGACTTCCGGTAAGGAATTGGTCTGATGACACAGTTCGGCAGCTTCAAGAATGTTGCCTTCACTGGCCAGTTTTAACCAGTTGGGGATGTAGTTATGAACCGGACATTTCCATTCGCAATAGGGATTGCCACACTCCAGACAACGTTCAGACTGCACCGCCGCTTGTGGCTGATCAAACTGCTCGTATATTTCAACGAATTCGGTTTTTCTGACTTCAACAGGTTTTTTTTCAGGATCCTGGCGACCAGTACTCAGAAAGCGAAATACATCCTTTGATTTAATTTCAGTATCACCCATATCAATTACTTCAGACTAATGCGGTGCAAAGTGAACATTTTCCAACAGGTTTTTCATGTTGGCTTCTTTCGGTATAACCAGCCAGAACTTGCGCAGATAATCGACAAAATTATCCAGAATTTCCTGACCCCATGTGCTGCCCGTTTCATTAACATACTCGGCTATCACGCTGCGTAAGTGATTTCGATATTCTTCCATGCCCTCTTGTCGGATCCGGTGCACTTCCACCAGTTGATGGTTGTATTTATCAACAAAGTTTTTATTAAGGTCCAGCACATAAGCAAAACCGCCAGTCATACCCGCACCAAAGTTGTGGCCGGTGCTCCCCAGTACAGTTACGATACCGCCTGTCATATATTCACAACAGTGGTCACCGGCGCCTTCAACAACGGCATGGGCTCCTGAGTTTCTGACAGCAAAACGTTCGCCGGCTCGACCGCTGACAAATAGTTTTCCACCAGTTGCCCCATATAGACAGGTATTGCCAATTATGGATGTGTCCTGAGTCCTGAAACTGCTTCCTGGTGGCGGGACAATAACCAGCTTGCCACCAGCCATACCCTTACCAACATAGTCATTGGCATCACCCACCAGCGTCATGTTCAGGCCACCGGCATTCCAGACACCAAAACTCTGGCCGATACAGCCTGTGAGTCGCAGGTTGATAGGAGCATCTGCCATACCTAGATTTCCGTATCGTTTGGCTATCTCACCTGAGAGCCGGGCACCGATTGAGCGGTTGAAGTTCTGCACTTCATAATTAAAAATACCACCACTTTTGTTCTCAATGGCCGGCAGAATATCCCGCACCATCTGTTCAGCCAACTCTCCCTTATCAAGCGGGACGTTCCTGACTGTTGTGCAATACTGATCCTTGTCAGCGGGAATATGATCGTTATATAGCAGACGTGACAGATCAATATTCGCCTGCTTTTCTGTCTGTGGCTCCAGTTGTTCCAGCAGCTCAGTACGACCAATCAGATCTACCAGATTTTTTACCCCGAGTCGCGCCATCCACTGCCTCGTATCCTGCGCAACAAATCTGAAGTAGTTCATCACCATTTCGACTTCGCCGATAAAATGTTTCTCACGCAGGTGGTCGTCCTGCGTTGCAACACCTGTAGCGCAGTTGTTCAGATGACAAATACGTAAATATTTACAACCCATGGCAATCATTGGGATTGTGCCGAAACCAAAACTTTCTGCGCCCAGTATTGCCGCTTTAATCACATCAAGACCGGTTTTTAGGCCGCCGTCTGTCTGCAGCCGAATGCGTCCGCGTAAATCATTGGCGCGCAGTGATTGCTGCACCTCACTCAAACCCAGCTCCCAGGGGGAGCCTGCATAACGTATGGAGGTAAGAGGGCTTGCCCCGGTGCCGCCATCATGCCCTGAGATGGTAATGAAATCTGCATAGGCTTTGGCAACACCTGCTGCAATGGTGCCAACACCAGGGCCTGCCACCAACTTGACGGAAACCATTGCTTCCGGGTTGACCTGCTTGAGATCAAATATCAGCTGAGCCAGGTCTTCAATAGAATAAATATCATGATGTGGCGGCGGTGAAATAAGTGTTACCCCTGGCACGGAATATCTTAACCTGGCAATAAGTTCATTGACCTTGCTTCCAGGAAGCTGGCCGCCCTCACCCGGCTTTGCTCCCTGTGCAATCTTGATCTGCAGGACTTCGGCATTAACCAGGTAGTGAGGCGTTACACCAAATCGACCAGAGGCAATCTGTTTGATTTTGGATACTTTATCCGTGTTATAGCGTGCAGGGTCTTCGCCACCTTCGCCTGAATTGGAGCGTCCACCCAAGCGGTTCATGGCCTGCGCCAGCGCCTCATGCGCTTCCGGCGATAGCGCGCCAAGCGACATCCCTGCCGAGTCAAAACGTTTCAGAATACCTTCGATTGGCTCGACTTCTTCAATATCAATACTCTCGACATCTTCTCTCAGACTGAACATGTCTCGCAGGGTTGAAAGCGGGCGATTATCCACAACCTGGGCAAACTTTCGATACAGTTCAAAATCTCCGCTTTTTACGGAGTCCTGCAAGGCTCTGACCACGTCTGGATTAATCATGTGGTATTCACCGCCGTGGATGTATTTCAGCAGACCTCCGGCCTGAAGTTTCTTGCGAGGCAACCAGGCATCCCGCGACAGTTTTTCCTGATCATGTTGCAAGTGAGCAAAGGTCGCACCCTGAATGCGGCTCGGACTGTCCGGGAAACACAAATCCGTCACCTCATCAGCCAGCCCGACAATTTCAAACAACTGGGCTCCACGATAGGAGCTGATGGTACTGATACCCATTTTAGACAGAATTTTAAGTAAGCCCTTGTTAATACCTTTCCGGTAATTCTTGTGTGCTTCCAGTTCTCCCATTTTCAGCATGCCATGGGAGACCATGTGATCAATGATGTCATAGCTGAGATAGGGGTATACCGCAGTTGCTCCGAATCCAATCAGACAGGCAATCTGGTGTGAATCACGGGCGCTTGCCGTTTCAACAATCAGGTTGCTGTCACAGCGCAGACCCTTGCCATTAAGGTTTTCATGAATGGCTGCAGTAGCCAGCAAGGCATTGATAACCAACTGGCCGCGCTCCGGTAGTCGTTCTGATATGAACAACAGCACTTTGCCATTTAAGACTGCTTCTTCGGCTCTGGCGACCACATCCCTGATGGCCTGCTCAAGGCCAACAGCAGGATCATAGGCAAGACTGATAAATTCAGCGTCATAGCCCTGTCTTTGCATATGGGACAGGTTGTAGAACTTGTTGGGAGATAACAGTGGTGAGGTCAGAATAACCCTGTTGGCATGCTCTGGGGTTTCCTCAAAGACATTTAATTCTTTCCCCATACGGGTTTCCAGCGACATCACGATACTTTCGCGCAGGGAATCAATTGGCGGATTTGTCACCTGGGCAAATTGCTGTCGGAAATAGTCATACAAGGGCCTGACCTGTTGGGACAGCACAGCAATCGGGGTGTCATCACCCATTGAACCAGTCCCCTCATTACCTTTCTCGGACAGAGGACGCATGACTTGGTCCATCTCCTCGAAGCTCACCTGAAACATTTTCATGTGCCGTTCACATTCTTCAGGCGGCAGCGGTCGTAGTTCAGGCAGGTTTTCTGCCAGACTGGACTCAACATAGACAGACTGTTCCTTGATCCATTGCGCGTAAGGCTGCCTGACTTTCAGATAGTGAGCTACATCACCCGTATGCATGATTTTGGCTTCTTTAGTATCCACCACCAGAATCTGCCCGGGGCCGACCCTGCCTTTCGCAATGACATCTTCGGGCTTATATTCGTTAACACCTATTTCTGAAGCTGCTGTCAGGTAACCGTTCTTGGTCATTACCCAACGCGAAGGGCGCAAGCCGTTGCTGTCGAGAACACAGGCAGCAAAACGACCATCGGTCAGTACAACACCGGCCGGACCGTCCCAGGGTTCCATGTGAAATGAGTTATAGGTATAGAAACCGCGCAAGGCTTCATCCAGGTCTTCCATGTTTTGCCAGCTAGGCGGCATGATCAGGCGAATTGCCTGATACAGGTCCATACCACTGGTCACCAGCAGCTCAAGCATGTTATCCATGGATGAAGAGTCGGACCCGGTAAAATTCACCAGCGGCGCTATTTCCTCGATATTGGGGATCGCCGCCGAACGGAATTTTGATATTCGCGCCTTGGCCCAGTTACGATTGCCGCGGATGGTGTTGATTTCTCCATTGTGAGCCAACATCCTGAATGGCTGCGCCAGTGGCCAACGCGGCAGGGTATTGGTGGAGAAACGCTGATGGAAGGTGCACATGGCAACCTCCATGCGTGGGTCCTGTAAATCCAGATAGAACTTCGGCAAATCTGCCGGCATGACCAGTCCTTTATAGGAAAGCACGGATGCCGACAGGGAGCAGACGTAGAAATCTTCATCGTCAAAAAGGCGGTTTTCAGCCTTACGACGGGCAACAAATAGTTTTACCGCCAATTCATCTTTAGCGATGCCCTCGGCATTGATAAAAACTTGTTCAATATCCGGCATACATTCCAGTGACATCTGGCCACAGACGGATACATCGTAGGGCACTTTGCGCCAGCCAAGCAGATCCAGGCCCTGATCCTTGATTTCTTCTTCCAGTGTGCGCCGGGCCACTTCCATTTTGCTTTCAAGCCGGCTGAAAAATATCATGCCGATGCCGTAATTCTGGCTTAATTCGGTGTCGAAATGCTCCTTGGCCAGAGCCCGTAAAAAGGCATCAGGCTTCTGCATCAGCAAGCCGCAACCATCACCCGTCACACCATCAGCAGCAATGCCGCCCCGGTGCGTCATGCAGGTGAGCGACCTGATCGCCGTCAGCAAGAGATCATGACTGGCCTGCCCTTCAATATGGGCAACAAGGCCAAAGCCACAGTTATCTCTGAATTCGCTGGGGTGATATAACCCGGGTCTCATATCCAGTTCTCTTCCAAAAAATAAAGTCACAGAGGGCGGTATAACCCTCGCTCTAGCAGGTGGGAAACTGCCTCTTTTTAAACGCCAAAGAGCCGCCCATTTTACACAAGGCGCTGGTTTTCAGCAATCTAGTAGAACTGTTCCGAAAGCCCGGCAGGAAGGGCCTCAGGCGGGATTTGAGGGTGAAAGCCCCAGTTTGGCACCGGCTTGAAGGGTCTGTTTTAGCAGATTTGGCTCAATATCGCTCTGCACCAGCGCTTTACCCAGGCCTTGTAGTAGTACAAAGCGCATTTTTCCCTGTTCGGCCTTTTTATCATGACTCATCAGGGAAAGGTATTGTTCCACGCTGATTGAGTCCGGCGGGACCAGTGGTAAGCCGGCAGCCTCTATCAGAGCACGAATTCGCGCAAGCTCTTGTTTTTCTATCATTCCAAGGCGCCATGAAAGGTCAGCCGCCATCAGCATACCGACCCCAACAGCTTCACCGTGCAGCCAAGATCCATAGCCCATGGCTGCTTCAATGGCATGCCCGAAGGTATGTCCCAGGTTGAGTATGGCGCGGATACCTGATTCCCTTTCATCAGCGGCAACTATGGCTGCTTTTTCCTCACAGGAAATCTGTATTGCGCGACTCAGGCTTTGGGCATCGCGGCCAAGCAGAGAAGCCATTTTGCTCTCCAACCAGCGATAAAACTCCAGGTTGTTGATCAGCCCATATTTAATGACTTCTGCCAAACCGGCAGACAGCTCCCTATCTGGCAGTGTTGAAAGCGTATCCGTATCGGCGATTACACAGCGTGGCTGGTAAAAAGCGCCTACCATGTTTTTACCGAGTGGGCGATTAACCCCTGTTTTTCCGCCTACTGAAGAATCAACTTGTGCCAGCAAGGTGGTAGGAACCTGTATGAAGTTGACGCCTCGTTGATAGGTTGCAGCAGCGAATCCTGTCATATCACCGATGACACCACCGCCCAAGGCAATCAATGTGCCATTGCGTTCAAAACGCTTCGCCAGCAGAGCATCATAAAGCTGGGCAACATTATCGAGTGTTTTTTCGGCTTCTCCATCCGGGAAGATGAACTCACTCAACTCATAGGAGCCAAGCCCAGCCTTGAATTGTTCAAGGTACAGTGGCGCCACCACATCATTACTGACAATACAGACCTGCTTGCCTTTGATATAGGGCTTGATCAGTTCCGACCGCGACAACAGCTTCTCGCCAATGTGAATCGGGTATGAGCGCTCGCCTAGCTCGACATTGACAGTAATGTTGCCAGACATCCTAGGCCTCTATGCCATGTAAAAAGCGGGTTATTTCATCGCACACGGCCTTGGCACTTCTATGATTGGTTTCTACCATGTGATCCGCAATCTCGCGGTAAAGGGGGTCTCGTTTTTCCATCAGCGCTCGTAATGTGCCTTCCTGATCATCAACCTGCAGCAATGGCCTCTTCTGGTCCCGACGCGTACGGTCCAGCTGTTGTTTAATGGTGGCTACCAGATAGATAACCAGCCCGCGACTGTGCAAGTTGCGACGATTTGCTTCAGAGAGCACGACCCCGCCGCCTGTTGCCAGAACAATTTTATTAAGCTGGGTCAGATCTGCAATGACTTTCTCTTCACGAACCCGGAAGCCGGCTTCACCTTCCATATCAAAAATCCAGGAAATTTCAGCGCCACAGCGCTCTTCAATTTCCTGGTCAGAGTCATGAAAATCGAGTTTCAACTCTCTTGCCAACAATCTTCCGATCGTGGTTTTACCAGCCCCCATGGGGCCAATAAGGAAAATGTTATCAACAGAATTTTTCATAAACTCCGAGAACTAATACCCAGGCGCAGCCCTTGCAGGGCTTAAATCTCGTTGATAATTGATGGCGTGATGAAAATCAGCAACTCGGTTTTGGTTTCTGTATTTTCAGTTCGCCTGAACAGGTTTCCTATATAGGGCAAATCCCCCAGGAACATGGTTTTTGAGGTCGTGGATACCACTTCTTCACGATAGACACCACCAAGCACTACTGTGTCGCCATCATCAACCAGTACACGGGTAGTCACATTGTTGGTAGAAATCGCAGGAACACCGCCACCACTTGGAGCAATGGAATCCTGATGAATATCCAGCAGCATGATAATCCTGCCATCAGGTGTAATTTGGGGTGTGACTTCCAGCGACAGCACGGCAGACACAAACTCTGTGGTAGAACCTCCAGCCGTACCGCCTGCCTGGGCCTGGTAGGGAATCTGTAGACCAGATTCAATCCTCGCAGTTTGCTGATCCTGTGTCGTAATGGAGGGCTGTGCCACCACCTCACCGTTACCGCTGTCTTCCAGCGCTGACAGCTCCAGCTGCAGGAGGCCATTATCACCGGCATAACCAATTGCAATAGATGAGTTAGAAGCCGAAGGACCTAAATCCACAACCAACTGGCTATCGCTGAAAGAGGTGTTGCCCAGGCCATCTATACCACCACTGAGCACAAACTCATCACCAAATTCAGGAAAGGTTTGAACCCCGCCCCAGCGAATCCCCAGGGCATCACTGAAACTGGTTTCAGCATTTACAATTCGTGCCTCGATTAAAACCTGCTGAACCGGAATGTCGAGCCGTTCCAGCATGCCCCTGACTTCGGCCAGAATCACAGGTGCATCCTGGACAATCAAGGTATTGGTTCGGGTATCAACGGTTGCCGACCCCCGGTCTGATAAGAGGCCTCTGCCTTCTCCACCCTGAATCAGGTTGAGCATTTCAGTGGCAACTGCATAATTCACTGGAATATATGCTGTCTGCAGGGGCACCAGTGCTTCCACTTCCTGGTTGGCTTCCAGCGCTTGTCGTTCAGCCTGTGCTATATCTGCAGCTGGCGCTATATAAAGTACATTGCCTTCCAGACGCTGGCCCAGTCCACGCGAACGTAAAACCAGATCCAGGGCCTGATCCCAGGGGACATCAACCAGTCTGAGCGTAATATTGCCGGTAACCGCATCGCTGACAACCAGACTGAAATTCTGGAATTCAGCGAAAATTTGCAGTACCTGCCTGATGGGAATGTCCTGGAAGTTAAGCGACATACGCTCGCCGGTATAGTCAAAATCATTGCCGCCTGCCACTGTTGCAGTATCAATTATCGGACTGACATCTATGATGAACTCTTCAGCACTTTGATAGGCTATGTAGTCATATTCACCGGCAATGTCTGCGACAATCATGACGGAGCCGTTTTCCTCATAAACATCGATATAGCGAACCGGCGTAGAAAAATCCGTGACATCCAGTCTTGCCTGCTGATCAGAATCAATGCCGGCATTTCTGAATTCAAGGCTTAGCGATGGGCCCGAGCGGCTAATATCACTGCTTAAGCCGTTGCCTGCCATTTGCACGATGATTTGCCCTTCTCCATTTGCTCCGCGTCTGAAATCAACATTCTCAATATCTGAATCATTACTGGCCACATTGGCGCCTCGCACCGTTGCAGCCGCAGCACTGACATTGCTGCCGACATTTCTTTGTGTACTGCCCAACACAACAAACAGACTGTTCCCCTGAACGCGCGTGGTATAAGGTTCAAGCTCAGCCAGATTAACGACCATACGTGTTCTGCTCTGATCTTCCAGAATCATGACGCTGTCTGCAAGGTCAATATCCAGCGGAAAACGACGTTCATTCAGCTGGCTACTGACATTATCAAAGTCCATTGAAAGGCGCGCCGGATTGGCGATCTCGAAAATAGCCGGGGTTGGCGGCTCATTATTGAACACGAGTTCAATTTCAAGCTGTTCACCTGGCAAGGTAACAAAATTAATATTATTCAGTGTGGTCTGCTGCGCGCTTGCAACAGTCGACACAACAATACCGCCCAGCAGTACAAGTGTGCTGATAACAGTTCTGCATAATGAATTACTAATACCAGTAATCATATTGAAACTCCTGAAGGCATAGCAGAAGCAGGCTCTTTATCATCGCCTGAATAGTCAATCACTGCCTGACCTTGTTTACCCATAATGTAGATTATTCATTCAAGGTGATGGTTTGGGGGCGTTCGATCCAGCCACCACCACCACTTGGCACAATTTCAATTAAATCAATCTGCTCTTCGGATATTGAAATCACACGACCGTGATTTCGCCCCATATAATTGCCACTGCTTACATAGTGCAAATTATTGTTCTCATCTTGTATCAATGCCCAGATGGTGTCGTCCCGGGACATGATGCCGCGCATTCGCAGGGTTCCAATGGGGAAAGCCTCTAGCGGTTCACGCGCTCTGTTTAAATCGGGCTGGATATCGCTGTTCTGCTGGTTCAGTGTAGCCAAAGAAATATCCAGTGGAATATCAAAAGGACTGCGCAAGTTGGCAGCACTGTACGTAAATGATTCGTATGCCACCAGTTCCGGAGGTGGTTCAATTTGTCCCGGCGGTCTGTTGACTTGCTGGTTCACGTAGTTCTGCACGGCAATCAGTTCTTCATTATTGCCCATACAGCCCGACAGCATCAGCAGGGCAACAATCAGGAGGCCTTGTCTGTATTGCTTATTCATTGTCAGCTCTATACCGGTAAGTTCTTGCCGTAATCTGCATGTTCAGTGCACTTCGATTACCGCCGGCATTAATCGTAAAATCATGCAAGGTAACTATCCTTGGCAGACTGGCTACTGCACTCACAAAGGCGCCGAAGTCATGATAAGTACCATTGACCAAGATATTAATCGGCAACTCAATATAGAACTCTCTGGTCTGCTCGGGCTGTAATTGGATTGAATCGAATTCAACACCACTGCCCAAGCCAGTTTCATTGATATCCTCGAGCAAGCCAGGCACTTCAGTTTCACCTGGCAATTGTGCGAGCAAGGATCCAAAGTCTTCTTCCATCTGAGCCAGCTGACGTCGATAGGATTCCAGATTTGCTGCCAGTATGGCTTTTGTTTCCAGCTCATTGCGCAGACCGTCTTCACGATTTTGGACTTCCACCAGACTTGCCTGTAAATCCTTGACATGAAACCAGTAACCCGCCCCAAGGCAGGCAACAAAAAGCACCATGCCCAACACAAATTTGACAACATTGGGCCATACCCCGATGGTCTCGATATCACTCAAATTATTCCAGTCGAAATTTTTGAGTTCATCGACAGAGGCGATAGCTTTATTTTTTATGAGGTCTACGGCTTTCATTTTCTAGTTACTCTTCGATTTCCTGCACAGGCGTCGTGACAGCAACTTCTAACTGAAAAACATACGTTTCCTGTTCGTCATTCTGGGAATTGATTTGCTGGAGGCTGGCATTGGCAAACCAGTCTGATGACTCCAGCGATCGCATTAATTCAGATACCAAATTGTTCGATTCAGATACACCAATCATCTGGATGCTATCTCCGGTACGCACAATCGAGTTGTAATAAATCCCATCAGGCAAGCGCCGAACCAACTCATCAAACAGTCGAACAATCACCGGACGCGTACCTTGCAGATCCTGAATGACAGCCATACGCTCCGTTAACTGGGTACGCTGTGCCTGTAGATTTCTGATCTCCACAATTTCCCTGTCAAGCACGGTAATCTGCTCAGATATAAAATTATTGATACGTTCCTGGCCGTTAATTTCATTATTGAAATAGCGGTCTACGCCAAATAGAATGCCGGCTGCTACCGCAACGACAATACCGAGGGAAACAAAAAACTCCTGCTTTCTTTCTTCGCGTAGCGTCTCACGCCATGGCAGCAAATTAATCGTTGTCACTTCAGAAACTCCCTGGCAGCTAAACCGGCAGCCATTAACAGTGACGGAGCATCATTCTTGATCTGTTTTTTGTTTACTCTAGACCCTATGCTCATTTTTGCAAAAGGGTTGGCAACTACCGTTTTACAGGATAGGGCTTCTTCCACCTGATCAGCCAGACCTGTCGTAGCTGCTGTACCACCGGCTAAAATGATCAAATCAACATCATTATACTGACTCGAAGAAAAGAAGAACTGTAGAGCCCTGCTAATCTGCTCGGTAATTTCTTCCCTGAAGGGATGCAACACATCTTCTTCATACCCTTCGGGTAAATCATTATCAACAATTGCCGCTTCAACCTCATTCGGTTGCAGCCCATAACGCGCCTGTATCTCACTGCTGAGCTGCGCACCTACGAAAACCTGTTCTCTGGTATAAATAGAAACACCATCGTTTAAAATATAAAGCGTTGTCATGGTGCCGCCGATATCAATGATGGCAGTTAATTTTGCTTTAGGCAGGCCCATTTGCTCCTGCAATAATTTGTAGGCACGCTCCATGACATAGGCTTCAATATCAACAACTCTCGGCGTGAATCCCCCAGCCTCAAGAGCAGCAACACGTAAATCTACATTTTCCTTTTTACAGGCCGCCAGCAATACCTGGACCATATCTTCATTTTTTGGTGAGGGCCCCTGTCTTTCAAAATCGATCGCCACTTCATCGAGTGGATAGGGAATATACTGGTCAGCTTCAACCACAATCTGGTTTTCCATTTCGGTATCTGACAAGGCCGCATTCATTTCTATTGTTTTGGTAATGACAGCCGAGCCCGGAACTGCAACAGCAGCATCCTTCACTTTGGTTTTCAGCACCGTCGTCATCTTCATTATCACGTTGCTTACTGCTTCAAGCTCATTAATATTTTTTTCAACCACTGCATTATCAGGCAGCGGGCGGTGAAGATAATTTTCCACTTTGTATTTGGCACCAGCCTTGCTCAACTCTAACAGCTTGTTAGAGCTTGAACTGATATCTACGCCCAGCATGGCCGCATTTTTTCTGTTCAAAATACTTAACAAAATTAACTCCCGTTAATCACTGGGCATAGCAGCCTTTTAGTTTCTTGCCAAACAAAAAGTTACTCATTCTGACCTATACCTTAAGTCTCACACAGCATCATGCAGGGGAAGCTGGACCCCTCCGAATCAGCACGTTACTTAATTTAAGTATTATTTTCAAACAATTATGTCTATTTTCAACAAATTACTTTAAATTGTTAAGTGCTTCACAGTAGACTTTGTTTCGGGCCGGCCAATGCAAGAGCACTAAGATTGCATCATTTTAGTCATTTAATTGGTAATATTCCGGCATGACGTCACATTTATTAGGAGAAAATCCTTTAAAATTAGCTGCATTGTCCAGAAATACAGGGCTACTGCTACTATTGAAAATCACGGATATGAGCCTTCGCGGACTACGATTAAACTGAAATTACGATGACTATTATTCGTTCAGGCTTGAAAAATTTATTTTGGGCTTGCCTGTTTATCGGCCTCGGGATAGTCATGGTTACAGCCAGTGCCTATCTCTACCTGTCTCCCAAACTGCCCCCTGCGGAGGATTACCGCAATGTACGCCTGGTAAACCCCTTGCGGGTCTATACCTCTGATGGCCTGCTGATGGCCGAATTTGGTGAAGTTCGTCGTGATCCCATTAAATATGAGGACATTCCGCCTTTACTTATTGATGCACTCATCGCCAGTGAAGATTCACGTTTTTACCAGCACGGTGGCGTTGATCTACGCGCCCTGGCCCGCTCGGTACTGGGTATTCTGAGCGGAAACCCCAGTGGCGGAGGCAGTACACTTACGATGCAGCTGGCAAAGAATATTTCGTTTGAGGGAGAGAGCCCCTATTCCAGAAAGTTCAAGGAAATCCTGCTGGCTTTAAAAATAGAAAGGGAACTGAACAAGCAGGAAATACTCGAGCTTTACCTCAATCGAATCTTTTTCGGCATTTCTGCTTATGGCATATCGGCAGCGTCCAGCCAGTTTTACAACAAAGCGCCTTCAGAACTGAGCTTGTCCGAAATAGCCATGCTGGTGGCTCTGCTGCCGGCGCCAAATACCATCAACCCGCTTAGATCTGAGACGCGAGCACTTACTTACCGTAATCGCGTTCTACGGAGAATGAATGAGCTTGGCATGATCAGCCAAAGCCAGTACCAGGAAGCCAACAACGCACCATTAACCGCTCAGCGCTATGGCGTCGAAATTGAAGTTGAAGCACCCTATATCGCTGAAATGGTTCGACTGGAAATGGAAGCAAAATATGGCGAACTGGCCTTGATGGACGGTTTTGAGGTCTTCACAACCGTCAATAGTGAAACCCAGGCTTTCGCTAATCAAGCCTTGACCGATGGGCTTGAGAGCTATGATCGCAGCCATGGGTATCGCGGCCCAGAAAACCACCTGAACCTGGTTGACGGTGATTCCGGCAATGAAATGTGGCTATCCATCCTTAGCAGGACGCCTGATATTGGTGACCAGCTCCCTGCTTTTGTTTCAGAACTCTCTGAACGCTCCTTTACTGCTCTATTAAAAAGCGGCGAAAGCGTGACAGTCGAGTGGGACGGCATTCGCTGGGCAAAACGCTTTATCAATAACAGTACCTGGACTTCCAGCCCGCGTAGCGCCAGAGAAGTCGTCGAGGTTGGCGACCTGATTCGGGTAACACAGAGTGCTGATGGACGCTGGATGTTGGGACAGGTGCCGGGTGCCAATGGTGGCATTGTTTCAATGGATCCCAAATCGGGAGCTATCCTGGCTCTGAGCGGAGGTTATGATTTCTACCGGAGTAATTTCAATCGGGTAACACAGGCCCGCCGCCAACCAGGCTCTAACTTCAAACCTTTTCTCTATGCAGCAGCACTGGATAATGGCTATACCGCCGCCAGTCTTGTCAACGATGCACCGCTGGACCGCAGTGATTACCGGCCAGAAAATTTTGGTGGCGACTTCATGGGCCCAATTTCATTGAAGTATGCACTTACTAACTCGAAAAACTTGGTATCACTTAGGTTATACGATGCCTTGGGTGAGGATGTGGTACTGCCTTACGTAGCTCGCTTTGGCTTTAACGAAAATGAATTCCCGCGTGATGACCTGACTGTTGCTATCGGTTCGCATGCTGTGACGCCCATGGAGGTAGTTACAGGTTATGCCGTTTTTGCTAATGGCGGCTACAAAGTCGAACCTTACCTGATAGAAAGAATTGATAACTTTAATGATGGCACCGTGTTTCAGGCCAATCCGGCAAGGGTCTGCAAGGCCTGTGAAATGGATTTTGTTCCGCTGGATGAGCAACCCAGCAATACTTATCCGGCTCCCAGAGTCATTGACGAGGGCGCCGCTTACATCATGAACACCATGCTGCGATCCGTCATCACTGATGGCAGCGGCAGACGTATCAACCGGGAAATAGGTCGCCCTGATTTACACGGAAAAACCGGAACTACCAATGACAATTTCGATTTGTGGTTCTCCGGATTCAACGGCGATATGGTTACTAGCGTTTATGTCGGTTTTGACAATCCGCAAACACTGGGTCGGGATGAACAGGCGGCTACCGTAGCAGTTCCGATCTGGATTGATTTTATGGAAGACGCCTTGGCAGATATGCCCATTAGCGCCATGGCTCAACCCGATGGCATCGTCAGCATCAGGATTAACCCACAAACCGGACAACGTGCCCTCCCCAATGAAGAAGGCGCAATCTTCGAGGTTTTCCGGGAAGCTTACCAACCGCCTGAGATAGGCACCCAGGATCAGGGACTTGGCACAACAGGAGAAGATGCGGAGCCTCGAATTTTCTAGGCTCCGAATACGGTCCGACTTTTCAGTAAAAAGTGATTAAAGCTTGCGGTTGCTGAAACGTTTCTTGTAACGATCGACTCGACCACCGGTATCTACAATCTTCTGCTTGCCGGTGTAAAAAGGGTGACATTGCGAGCACACATCGATACGCAGCTCACCACTGAGGGTTGAACGTGTATTGATCACATTGCCGCAACCACAGGTGACTGTCGTTTCTTCATATTTTGGATGAATATCAGCTTTCATGCTTACCTCTACTGCTTATCGCCACCCGGCCTCAACTGCTTGGCGGGCACCATAAACATCTAATAGCGAAAAAGAGCGCGAATTCTAGCAGAGTCATCTGAATTAGCAAGGCTTAACTGGCGGTAATAATATTACTGCTTGTAACTCTGGTGATTATTCACCACTTCCGCAAAAATCATCTGAAACAGCTCTCCGATGAATCCAGGGTTGAGCTCCTTTTCAAGTGCTGCAGCCTGCAGGGTTTCTAATTTTCGCGCTTCCCTTTCTTCATCAAGCGAATCCAGACCGTTAATGGCCTTGAGCATGCCCACCTGCGCCGTTACCTGAAAGCGTTTGGCCAGAACCTGGAGGAGTTCTTCATCCAGGGCATCTATCTGCTCCCGCAAACGCAATAATTCTTCAGGCACAGGGATCTTTTGCATGATAATCTTCCAACCAATGTAGTAACTGAGAAAGTCTGACAAGACCCGGTGAGTATAAACCAAGCCAACAAAGCTCTCCATGCTTCTGCTTCACAAGGCGTGTTAAAAGTGGCAGTGAACACCCCGCTGCGAAAGCACTTTGATTACCTGGCGCCGGATGACTGTAGCCAACACATTCGCCCCGGAATGAGAGTCAGAGTCTCTTTTGGCAAACGTGAGCTCATTGGCCTGGTACTGGGAGAAGAAGACAAGAGCGAACTGGAACAAGGCGCCTTGAAGACCATTCTCGAGGTAATCGATGAAGAAGCACTGCTGGATGACAGCATACTTTCATTATGTACCTGGGCTGCCTCGTATTATCACTATCCTATCGGACAAGTTCTTTATCATGCCCTGCCTGCCCATGCCAGGAAAGGCAAAAAACTTGCAGAAACTGACATCGACAATGTCATCGAAGCTGAAACCCATGCCGAAAACGGCAAGCTCTCATTAAATCCAGAACAGCAAGCGGCATTACAGCAGATTAGTGCCGCAAAAAAAGGCTATCACTGTTTTTTACTGGAGGGCGTCACCGGTAGCGGGAAAACGGAAGTCTATTTACAGGCGATTGCTGAAAAATTGAGTAAGGGCCTACAGGTGCTGGTACTGGTGCCTGAAATCAGCCTGACCCCCCAGACCCTACATCGATTTCAGCAGCGTTTCACACAATACCCTATTGTTACTTTTCATTCCGGCTTGAGCGATAAACAGCGTTTCCAGGCATGGCAGGAAGCCAGGTCAGGTACCGCCAAAATAATTATCGGGACACGTTCTGCTATTTTTGTACCGCTAAAAAATCCAGGGCTGATTATTGTCGATGAAGAGCATGATGCTTCCTATAAACAGCAGGATGGCTTTCGTTACTCGGCACGAGACCTGGCCGTTTACCGCGCTCAGTTATCTAACATTCCCGTTCTGTTAGGATCTGCAACCCCTTCCCTGGAAAGCATCAATAATGCTCTGGCAAAACGCTACACCCTGCTTACACTGGACAAGCGGGCAAGCCAGGCAAAACAGCCTAAATTCAAAAGCATTGACCTGAAAGGCAAAACCCTGCAGGAAGGTTTTTCTGAAGAACTGCTGGAAGCTATCAGGCATCATTTATTACAAGGAAACCAGGTACTGGTATTTCTTAACCGCCGCGGCTTCGCCCCTCTCCTGCAATGTCATGATTGTGGCTGGACGGCAACCTGTCCACGGTGTGATATTTCCTATACCCTGCATCGCAAGAGCCCTGAGCTACGCTGTCACCGCTGTGAGTCACAAAAAAAACTGGCTTCTCAGTGCCCGGTTTGCCAGAGCTCTGCCCTGATACCCATTGGCCTCGGTACCGAACGAACCGAGGTAGCTCTGGAGAGTCAATTTCCCGGTTTCCCCATATTCCGGATTGACCGTGATACCACCCGGAGTCAGGAGCGACTGGGAAATACCCTGAGTGCAATTCAGGAAGGCAAACCTGCCATTTTACTGGGGACCCAGATGCTAGCTAAAGGACATCACTTCCCCAAGGTCACTTTGGTGGCGATTCTGGATGCCGATGGAGGCCTGTTCAGTTCAGACTTCCGGGCCCAGGAATTCATGGGACAGCTGCTGATACAGGTCGCCGGTCGTGCAGGACGTGAGAATCAGGCTGGAGAAGTCCTGATACAGACGCATAACAGCACGCACCCGGCCCTCTTGACCCTGAGCAGCGAGGGTTACAAAAATTTTTCCCGGCAATTGCTCAAGCAACGGCAGGACGTGCAGCTCCCACCGTTTTCATTTCAGGCCCTGATACGGGCGGAGGCCAGTAAATCGTCCTTGGCTGAGTCATTCCTGCAGGCCATCAAGCAATGCACTCGTGATCCTGCTGCCAAAGCCAACATTCTCCTGCTTGGCCCATTACCGGCTCCCATGGAAAAACGCGCCGGACGCTTTCGCTTTCAGTTAATCATTCAGTCTGGGGAACGGGCGGCGCTGCACAATCTGTTACGGCGACTGTTGCCGCAATATGAAGAACTGCCCCTTAGCCGACGGGTTCGCTGGTCCATCGATATCGATCCGCTGGATTTTAGCTGACTACCAAAGCTGCTGTATTTTCGGGATAATGGGGACGTTTCATCGACATCAGCGTGAAACCGCATGGCACATGATTTTGCAAAACAACGCCCTTCATCGAAGGCTCCCAGAAATCGGCGCAGTAACCATAAAGCGTCCGCGACTAAAGTATCCCAGTCCAATACGCATTGGCCCTGGTTTTTTTCCGGCCTTTTAAGCGGCGTATTCGTCACCTTTCTGGTTTTTTACGGCCTGCTGCAGCCTGCTTTTTTGCAGAACCCCAGCACACCTGCAAACCTGCAGACTGATCAGGTGAATACTGCTCTACCGGAAGCGGGTACTGACTTCACTTTTTATGACCGTTTGAGCGAAGCTGAAGTTGTGGTTGACGTGGTCGCTGTTGAGTTGGAACCGGAGACAGAAGATGACCCAGCAGTTTACCGCGTGCAGGCTGCTTCTTTTAATACCCGCGAGGATGCAGAAAACCTGCGAGCTGAAATTCTGATTCTTGGCATGGATGCCAGTATTTATGAGGCAGAAGTCCTGGGACAAACCCGTTACCGAGTCCAGGCTGGTCCTTTTACCGGAAACAGTAATGCTGAGAATGCTATTGATCTGCTGGCTAACAACAATATTACTGGTGCCATCAAAATCAGGGTTCAGTAATAAGCCCCACAGGCCTTGAATTCTCTGGGCTCATCACCACATAGTTAGTTCCCTATCATGACAGGACAATAAAATGGAGCAATATCGCGGCACAACGATACTCTCGGTCCGGCGTGGCAACAAGGTTGTCATCGGTGGAGACGGGCAGGTCAGTCAAGGCAATACTGTGATGAAAGGTAATGCTCGTAAGGTGCGTCGTTTATACAATGACCAGGTGCTTGCCGGTTTTGCTGGCGGTACGGCCGATGCCTTTACCCTGTTTGAACGCTTTGAAGAGCAACTCGAAAAACATCAAGGCAAACTGACCCGGGCTGCCGTGGAACTGGCAAAACTCTGGCGTACGGAACGCGCCCTGCGCCGACTTGAAGCCCTGCTGGTTGTCGCAGACAAGGAAAATTCCCTGATCATTACCGGTAATGGCGACGTCATTGAACCGGAAAACTCCTTGATGGCGATTGGATCCGGCGGCTCTTTTGCGCAGGCTGCAGCGATAGGCCTGCTCAATAATACCGAACTGGACGCTCGCAGCATTGTTGAAAAAAGTCTGAATATCGCTGCTGATATTTGTGTCTATACCAATCACCAGCTCACTATAGAAGAATTAGATTGCTAGGAAACCGCATGGCAGATTTAAGCCCCAAAGAAATTGCAAACCAGTTAGACAAACACATCGTCGGCCAGGCAGCTGCTAAACGAGCCGTTGCTATCGCCCTGCGTAATCGCTGGCGCAGAATGAAATTGCCTGCTGAGCTAATAAATGAAGTCACACCAAAAAATATTCTGATGATTGGTCCAACCGGAGTCGGCAAAACTGAAATTGCTCGTCGTCTGGCAAAACTAGCCGGTTCACCGTTCATCAAGGTAGAGGCTACCAAATTTACCGAAGTAGGTTATGTAGGCCGCGATGTCGAATCCATTATTCGTGACCTGGTTGATGTGGCTTATAAAATGTTGCGTGAACAGCAAATCGAAAAAGTCAGTGAACAGGCTGCCAATGCTGCAGAAGACAAAGTGCTGGATATTCTGCTGCCTGGTCCAACTTCTCAGCACAGTAACGCAAGTCTGAGTGTCACTGAGGCAGATAGCAGCACCCGGCAGATTTTTCGGAAAAAACTCAGAGAAGGCGATCTGGACGAGAAGGAAATTGAAATCAAGGTTTCAGATATGATTACCGGTGTTGAAATTATGTCCCCGCCGGGCATGGAGGAAATGAGCAACCAACTGAGCTCCATGTTTTCCAATCTGGGCTCCGGAAGAATGAAAACCAAACGGGTCAGCGTCAAGGCCGCACTTAAAATACTCAAGGATGAAGAAGCCGCCAAACTTGTCAATGAAGAAGAATTGCGTGCTGATGCGCTCAGCACAACCGAACAGACTGCAATCGTCTTTATCGATGAAATCGATAAAGTCGCCACCAAAAATGAGAACAGTTCTGGAGGCGTTTCACGCGAAGGTGTACAACGCGACTTGCTGCCTTTGATCGAAGGCTCAACCGTTACCACCAAATATGGCCCGATTAAAACTGATCATATTTTGTTTATTGCATCCGGTGCTTTCCATCTCTCCAAACCCTCTGATCTGATACCTGAATTGCAGGGACGTCTGCCAATCCGTGTTGAACTCGATGCCCTGTCCGCAGAAGATTTTAAAAAAATTCTGACAGAACCAGACGCTTCGCTTTGCAAGCAATACCAGGCTCTGCTGGCAACCGAAAATCTACAGCTCGAATTTACCGAAGACGGTATACAGAAAATCTCAGAAATTGCCTGGTCTGTTAACGAGCGTACGGAAAATATCGGGGCTCGTCGCTTACATACCGTACTTGAAAAATTACTGGAAGATATTTCTTTTCGCGCCAGCGAACTTGTGGAAAGCGGAAAAAGTGAATTTGTCATTGATGCCGATTTTGTCGACTTTACCCTAAAAGAACTTTCCCAGAATGAAGACCTGAGCCGCTTTATTCTCTAATTTATACTGCCATGTTACCAAAGGACATCAAGCTACATCGCCGTTCGGGTATCCTCGAACTGCTTTATTCGGATACCAGCTTCAAGCTCAGTGCAGAATTCCTTCGAGTACACTCCCCTTCTGCTGAAGTCCGGGGACATGCTCCAGGCCAGGAGGTTCTTCAATTCGGTAAAAGCAAGGTGCTGATCAGCAACATCGAACCCGTCGGCAATTATGCCCTGCGCCTGGTTTTTGACGATGGTCATGACAGCGGTCTCTATACCTGGAGCTATTTCAGGGAACTGGGAGAAAATCAGTCTACCATGTGGCAGCAGTATCTTGAGAAACTCAAAGCCGCAGGTAAAAGTAGAGAGGCACTTCCGGCAGGCACGCAAGCAATAAACATCCAGGCCTTGAAATCAGATTAAGTCACTGGCCAGTTCATGGGGTACAATGTCGCCATGACGGACAATAAATCATCAGAAGAAACGACCCATTTTGGCTATCAGGAAGTTCCTGTTTCCGAGAAGGCTGGGCATGTCGCCAATGTGTTTCACTCCGTTGCCAAAAATTACGACATCATGAATGACATCATGTCGCTTGGCACACATCGCTTGATAAAACGTTTTACAGTCCAGCTTACAGCACTGCGGTCCGGACAGTCTGTTCTCGATCTGGCCGGGGGGACCGGAGATTTTGCCATGCAGTTTTCTCCCATCATTGGCAGTGAGGGTCAGGTTGTTCTAGCTGACATCAATGAATCCATGCTGGCCGTTGGTCGTGACAGAATTATTGACAAGGGTAATCTTTCAAATATTGTTTTCAGCCTTGCCGATGCTGAAAAACTGCCCTTTACCGCAGAAAGTTTCAATTGCGTCTGCATAGCTTATGGACTGCGAAATGTCACCAACAAAGAAGCAGCCCTTGCCTCGATTTGCCGGGTAATAAAACCGGGAGGCCGCTTGGTCATTCTCGAGTTTTCCAAGCCCAGGCATGAGGCAGTTTCAAAGGCCTATGACCTGTACTCAAAACTCTGGCCGCTCGCCGGAAAGCTCGTCAGCGGCGACAGTGAAAGCTATCAATACCTGGTTGAATCCATCCGTATGCACCCTGATCAGGAAACACTTAAAACCATGGTGCTGGATGCCGGTTTTGATCGCTGTGAATATCATGATGTCATGGACGGCATCTGTGCCATTCATGTCGGCTATAAAGATGTCACTTGAACTGGCTTTTGCAAGCGCGCTCAGCGGTGCAGAGATCCTGATAAATCAGGCACTCGAGCTCGACCCGCAAAGCAAGAAAAAATTACTGGCGCTCAAAGGCAAGCTGATCGGCATACAAAGTTCGGCACCTGAGATTAATCTGAGCATCAACATCCATGACCAGGGTATTTTGCTTTCGCCGCTTGCTGACCCTGCTTGTGATGCACTTATCCGTGGTAATGCCAGTTCACTCATGAATGTGTTGCTCGCCAAGGATAAAAGCGCCGCAATGCGCCAGTATAATATCCATATACAGGGTGATGCTGCCGTGATCCAGCTCTTGCAGGATGTACTCAATGGGCTGGACCTGGATTGGGAATATCAGTTCAGCAAACTGTTGGGAGATGTGCCTACTCAATTACTCGGTGACTCATTGAGACAGCTGCAGCAACTCATGAGACATGCACATACCCGTATGCGTGCTAATCTCGACGAGTATCTGCATGAAGAAAGCGCCCTGCTGCCAGGTAAAAATGAGCTAGAAGTATTTTATCAACGTATTGATGACTTACGTTTAAGGATGGACCGCTTCAATTCACGTCTACAAAAACTGAATACTGAATAATACAAGGAGCAACTTATGGGCTTTGCACTTTCAGGCATGCAACTTAGCAGCAGCGCCTTCAATAATGCCGGAGTAATTCCTGCCAGATATACCGGGGCGGGAGAAGATGTATCACCAGCCCTCAGTTGGAGCAACCCGCCGGTAGGTACTCAGGGTTTCGCCATAATCTGTCATGATCCTGACGCCCCGCTGATTTCGAAAAACGGAACCTATGGCTTTGTTCACTGGGTGCTATACAACATTCCCGGAGACATTCTACACCTGGAAGAAGCCAGCAAACTGTTTACCCAGGGAATGAACAACTTCGGCAATGCTGGCTACAATGGCCCCATGCCTCCCGAAGGGCATGGCCCCCATCAATATTATTTCTGGGTACTTGCTCTGGATAAGCCGACCAATTTGCAGCCTGGCCTGTCCCTGTGGGAGTTGCTGGCTGAACTCGAGCCCAATGTGCTGGGCATGAACCGCCTCATCGGTTCTTTTGAGCGCCCCTGACAGTATCCGGACTGCACCCTGTGAAAAAATTTCTGCGCCTTTTGAAAATAGCCAGAATAGCTGCCCGCTACCGCCTGCAGGAGCTGGTTTCGGGATACAACCTGAGTCCAGCTGCTGCAATTCTGCTCAAGCTGCCCTTTCCTGCTGATGCTAAAGCTAGCAAACTGAGTCGTGGCAAACGTTTACGGCTAGCGCTGGAAGAACTCGGGCCAATTTTTATTAAATTTGGCCAGCTGCTTTCCACCCGCCGGGATATGCTACCGCTTGATATCGCTGATGAACTGGCTTACTTGCAGGATCAGGTCGCTCCCTTTGATGGTAAACAGGCTCAAGGCATCATCGAGCAGGCACTGGGCGGGGAGATATCAGATTTTTTTGCGGATTTTTCCACAAAACCACTGGCCTCGGCCTCAGTGGCCCAGGTTCACACGGCGAAACTTCTGAGCGGAGAGGAAGTCGTCATCAAGGTTATCCGCCCGGGCATAGACAAGATAATTGCTCAGGACCTTGCTTTGTTGCATATGCTTGCGGGCATCATTGAAAACTACACCAGAGATGGCAAACGCCTCAGAGCAAAAGAAATCATTCGTGATTATGACTTCGTGATCCATGATGAACTGAATCTACAGATTGAAGGCGCCAATGCCACGCAGCTAGCCAATAATTTTACAGACAATCCGGTCTTGTATGTGCCCAGAGTTTTCTGGGATTTTACCCGGCAAAACGTGCTGGTTATGGAACGTATTCATGGTATTCCCATCTCCCAGATTGAAGAACTTAAAGCGGCCGGTATTGACCTGAAGAAACTTGCTGAAACCGGCGTTGAGATATTTTTTACCCAGGTCTTCGACCACAGCTTCTTCCACGCAGACATGCATCCTGGCAATATTTTCGTTTCCCGCGAGCATAAAAAGAATCCGCAGTATATTGCGCTGGATTGTGCCATTTTCGGCAGCCTCAGTGAAGATGATCAGCAATATCTCGCCAGAAATTTATTGGCTATTTTTAAACGCGATTACCGCAAGGTAGCCGAGCTGCATGTCGAGTGTGGCTGGGTTCCAGCTGATACCCCTGTGCATGCCTTTGAGGCGACTATGCGCAGTGTCTGTGAACCCATTTTCGAAAAGCCGCTCAGTGAAATTTCATTTGGTGCCCTGCTTCTTCAGTTATTTCGGACGGCTGGACGCTTCAATATGGAATTACAGCCTTCACTGGTTTTACTGCAGAAAACGATGCTGAATATAGAAGGGCTCGGCAAGGAACTTTACCCTGATCTGGACCTCTGGCAAACCGCCCTGCCCTTTCTTGAAAACTGGCAGAAGCAGCGCCTGTCTCCCTGGCATAATCTGAAAAAGCTCAAGCAAAAGCTACCAGAGTGGTTTGAGCAGTTACCTGAGCTCCCTGAACTGCTGCATGACTTTCTGCTGGATGGTCGTGCCCGTCGTAAGCAGGCCCTGCAGCGCCAGCATGAGCGGGAGCTGGTTCGCCAGCGGCACCGCCAGAGGCGTTCACGAAAACTGCTGGCAGCCGGCCTTGGCAGCCTTGGTTTGGCTTTTCTGGCGGCGTTCACAGGACTGGGGGCCTGGATGGCTTCCTTTCCGCTGATCGTATGGCTACTTGTCTTCTCAGGAATCGGGCTACTGTATTTCAGGCCGTAATTTTTCGCCGAACCGCTTGAATATCACACTCTGGGCCCCAAATAGAGTATTCTAGGTCTTTTTTAGAGCTGGAGAGTTGTCACATGGCAGAAGGCTGGCTAGATCAGCTGCAATGGAATGATGAGGGCCTGCTGCCGGTTATTGCACAGGACTTCAACAGCGGCAGGATTCTGATGCAGGCCTGGCTGAATCGTGAAGCACTGCTGACAGCCCGTGAAGAAGGTCGTGCCATATACTGGTCACGTTCACGATCCAGACTCTGGCGCAAAGGTGAAGAGTCGGGTCATGTGCAAAAATTACATGGCATTTATCTCGATTGCGATGGAGACTGCCTGATATATCAGGTTGAACAGGTCGGCGGTATCGCCTGTCATACCGGCAGGGTTTCCTGCTTTTACAGACGATTACAGGATGAGCAATGGCAGGAAGTGGACCCAGTCATTAAAAGCAGCGAAGAAATTTATAAAAATCCTGAATAAGAGAAAACCAGGTGAGTGATACCTTAAACAAATTGGCAGAAATCATAGAACAGCGTAAAAACGCTGATCCCTCATCTTCCTATGTGGCCAAATTACAACAACAGGGTCTCGATAAAATCTTGCAGAAAGTAGGTGAGGAAGCCGTAGAAACCATTCTGGCAGCTAAAGACATTAAAGATGCCAGTGCTGACAAACAGCATCTGGTTTATGAAACAGCAGATCTCTGGTTTCATTCCCTGGTCATGTTGTCGCAACTGGATCTGGGTCCAGAAGATATTTTGCAGGAACTGGAGCGCCGCTTCGGCACCTCCGGACTTGATGAAAAAGCATCGCGCGGAGCTGGCTAGAAAGCTACAATGCCAGCAAGATTTTAATACAATAATTTTAGTTTAGTAGGAGTGAGTTATGGGGTTTGGTGGAATTGGAATTTGGCAGTTACTGATTATTCTGGTCATCATCATGCTTGTTTTCGGCACCAAGAAACTTAAAAATCTTGGTTCTGATTTAGGCGGTGCTATCAAGGGTTTTAAAAGCGCCATGGATGAAGAAGACAAGGCAAAAGATAATACCCAGGCACAGATCACCGATGATGAAGGTGATACTTTTGACGTGAAAGCGGAAAAAGTAGAAGAAGAGGAAAGCAAATCCTAATCCTCTTCGGGACTTTTCGATGACTGGTATCGGTTTCTTTGAACTTTTATTGATCGGCGTTGTTGGTCTGCTGATCCTTGGCCCGGACAAACTGCCGGGCGCTCTGCGTACAGCTGCATTATGGATTGGCCGCTTTCGCCGCAGCTTTGACAATATCAAACGTGATATTGAGAAAGAAGTGGGAGCCGATGAAATCCGCCGCCAGCTCCGCAACGAAGCCATCATGGAAAAATTCAACGAGAGCAAAAAGAAATTTGATGACACGATCGAATCCGCCAGAAAACAGTCTGATACAGTCAAGCAAAGTCTGGACCTGAAACAGCAAATACTTAATAGTGGTAAAGATCCTATCGAAAGCCCTGATACAACTGCCAAGCCTTCGGAAAGTCCGAGTACAGCTACACCTGAACCCAATAGGGATTCCGGTAATACCGGCAGCCAGTAAGTACTGATATGTCCCACGAATCCGATCCCAAGGAACAGCCACTAATTTCGCATTTGATCGAACTGCGTGATCGCATCATGCGTTGTCTGCTGGTGGTCCTGCTGATTTTTTTGTGCCTGTTTCCTTTTGCCAATGAAATTTATACATTCGTTGCCGCTCCCCTGACCGATGTCATGCCTGAGGGGGCGCAGATGATTGCCACGGCGGTTACTACCCCTTTCTTTGCCCCTTTCAAGCTGACTTTTTTTTCCGCGGTATTTATAGCTGTGCCTTTTTTACTGCACCAGCTGTGGGCCTTTATTGCGCCGGGCCTGTATAAGAATGAAATCAAAATAGCCTTTCCAATTCTGGTATCCAGCATTGTGCTGTTTTATCTGGGCATCACTTTTTCCTACTTCATTGTCTTTGGTTTCATCTTCCGTTTTTTCACCTCTGTCGGACCGGAAGGTGTGGCAATTATGACTGACATCAGTGAATATCTGGACTTCGTCTTGCTGATGTTCTTTGCCTTTGGACTGACCTTCGAGATCCCGGTGGCGACTGTCCTGCTGATTATCTCGGGGGCCATTACTCCGCAAGGACTCTCGGCAAAACGTCCTTATGTTGTGATTGGCTGTTTTGTGATTGGCATGCTGCTCACTCCGGCAGATCCTTTCTCACAATCCATGCTGGCTATTCCAATGTGGATGCTGTTTGAACTGGGCATCATAGCCGGGCGTATCATTCACAAAAAAGAATCGGAAAATCAGGACAGCGAACCTGAAAGTCCGCAAAGCTGAACATCAGTTAAAGTTCTGAAATTTCTTGCTAACTCTGCAAGAGAAAAGTTACGGGACCGTCATTAATCAGGGCAATCTGCATATCAGCTGCAAACTCTCCACTGGCAAGCCGTGTTGTTTGCTGACTGGCCTCTTGCAAAAAGTATTCATACAACTGCCTGGCTTCCTGTGGCGCTTTGGCCGATGAGAAGCTCGGGCGTAGCCCTTTGTTGGTATCTGCTGCCAAGGTGAATTGCGACACCACCAGCAGTGCGCCACCAATATCCTGGACATTCAGGTTCATTTTACCTTCCGTATCAGAGAATACCCGGTAGGCAAGTACTTTGTGTAACAGCCTGTTGGCATCTTCCTGCGTATCATCTTTTTCGACGCCCAAAAATACTAACAAGCCCTGTTCAATAGATGCTGTTTCTACACCGTTAATTTCAACCGATGCTGATTTGACGCGTTGAATCAGGGCTAACATTCAGCTGCTATCGCTCCGTACCACGTGCATGTCGTTTGCGCTCATTTTCAGTCAGAAACATTTTTCTTAAGCGGATACTTGCTGGTGTAATTTCAACCAGCTCATCTGTTTCAATAAACTCCATGGCCTGTTCCAGACTGAAGACCACCGGCGGGGTGAGCAATAAATTCTCATCGTTGCCGGCAGCCCTGATATTAGTCAGCTGCTTGGCCTTGGTCGGATTGACGACCAGGTCATTTTCCCTGCTATGCAGGCCAACTATCATGCCTTCATAGACATCCACACCCGGGCCTGTAAACAGACGTCCTCTATCCTGCAGGGCGAACAAAGCGTAGGCTAACGTTTTGCCCCTGGTCATAGAAACCAGAACGCCCCTGCCACGTTTGGCGATATCCCCTTCCTTGACTTCACCATAGTGATCAAAGATGTGTGTCATGATACCGGTTCCGGAGGTCATTCCCAGGAATTCTGTTCTAAAACCAATCAGTCCGCGCGTCGGGATAATAAAGGTGATGCGCATGCGCCCCTTGCCATCGGAGATCATGTCCTGCAATTCGGCCCGACGTTTTCCCAGTTCTTCGATGACAGCACCCTGATGTTCTTCTTCCACATCAACAACCAGTGACTCGTACGGCTCCTGAATCTTGCCATCAATTTCTTTGACCACTACACGGGGTCTGGAAACAGCCAGTTCGAAGCCTTCTCGACGCATGCTCTCTATCAGTACCGACAGGTGCAATTCGCCCCGCCCGGAAACGATAAATTTATCGGCACTGGCTCCCTGCTCAACCCTGAGCGCAACATTGTGTACCAATTCCTGTTCCAGTCTTTCCTTGATATTTCGGCTGGTCACAAACTTGCCTTCCAGGCCGGCGAATGGGGAATCATTGACCTGAAAAGTCATCGATACCGTCGGCTCATCTACGCTCAGCGCCGGCAAGGCTTCAACTTTCAGTGGATCACACAGGGTATCCGAAATATTCAGCTCATCGATGCCGGTAATACAAATGATATCGCCTGCCTCAGCCTTGTTGACATCAATTCTTTCCAGGCCGAGGTAAGATTTCACCTGACCGATTTTAGCCTTGCGCGTATTGCCTTCCCGGTCAATCAATACCACCGGCATATTACTGCTGACAGTACCGCGACTGACCCGCCCAATTCCTATCACCCCCACGTAGGAAGAATAGTCAAGCGCGGAAATCTGCATCTGAAAGGGACCTTTCAGATCAACCTGAGGGGGCGGCACCCGCTCTACAATCAATTCAAACAGAGGGCTCATGTCTTCTGCCAGCTTATTAGCCTCAAGGCCGGCCACGCCGTTTATTGCCGAAGCATAAATTACCGGGAAATCGAGCTGTTCTTCTGTTGCTCCCAGTCGATCAAATAAATCAAACACTTCATTCAATACCCAGTCGGGCCTGGCACCTTCCCGGTCGACTTTGTTAATTACCACGATGGGTTTCAGCCCTCGTGCAAAAGCTTTCTGGGTCACAAAACGTGTCTGCGGCATGGGCCCGTCTACGGCATCAACCAGCAGGAGGACGCTGTCGACCATGGAGAGCACGCGTTCTACTTCTCCGCCAAAATCAGCATGCCCAGGTGTATCAACAATATTGATCCGGTAATCCTGCCAGTTGACGGCTGTATTCTTTGCCAGGATGGTAATACCACGCTCTTTTTCCTGATCATTGGAATCCATCACCCGCTCAAGCGATTTTCCACGAGTTTCCAGCGTGCCTGACTGGGATAACAATTTATCCACCAGCGTGGTTTTGCCATGATCGACATGTGCGATGATGGCGATATTACGAATTTTCTCTATCACAAATTATCCGGTGCAAGTTGAAAAATGTTGCGCATTATATACGTGCTGCAGGACGGTATACACCTACATTTTCATAACCCTGTTCAAGCAGATAGGAAGCATGCAGACGGCTAATAATTCCTTTGTCGCAATACAGCAGACAGATTTTCCCCGTATCTATCTGGCCACTGCTGAAGGCTGTATTGAGTTTGTAAAATGGAATTTTCAGAATTTCACAACCCGCAAGCTTTAATGGCTTCAGCTCTTCTTCATTGGGGTGCCGGATATCAATAAGCATTGCATCACCGGGTTCTTCTTCAATACGTAAAGCTGTGCTCTGTTTTCTCTCTTGATGGACAATCTGGTCAATCGAGACGACTTCGCGACTCATGACTGCCGACTTCAGTATGTCAAAATCAAAGGCTGACTCCTCCTTCTCTATCCTTGCAAGGCGGGCTCTGGTTGTCGGTTTAACGGAAATGACCCCACAGTATTCCGGAATGACCGCGGAAAACTCTTCTGTCCCTATCTTGCGGGCCAGATCGATAATGTCCTGCTTTTCACTCATGATTAATGGACGGAGCACCAGCTTATGACTAACCTCATCAATTACAGCCAGGTTGGCCAGAGTCTGACTTGAGACCTGGGCAACAGCTTCGCCAGTTACCAGGGCATCAATCTGCAGCGCATCGGCTACCTGCTCTGCAGCCCGCAGCATCATACGCTTGAGTACGACACCCATCTGTGAATTATCGATCTTGCTGAGAATTTCACCGACCACAGCTTCGAAGGGAACAGTGACAAATTTGACTCGCTGGGAAGCGCCATAACGCATCCATAAATACAGTGCCACTTCCTTCACGGCAATTTCATGATCATGCCCGCCCAGGTTAAAAAAACAAAAATGTGTGCTAAGTCCCCGCCGAATCGACAGGTAACTGGATACTGCCGAATCGAAGCCCCCTGAAATCAGGGACAGCACCGCGTCCTGGGTACCCAGGGGGAAGCCCCCCATACCAGAACTGAGTGCATCGATAATGAAGACATCCTGATCACGAATTTCCAGCCTGACGCCTATGTCTGGGTCTTTCAGCTTCACCCCGGCACTGCTGGCTTGCTGATTCAGCCCGCCACCAACATATTTTTCCACATCAACTGACTTGAACGCATGCTTGCCTACACGCTTGCAGCGTACCGCAAAAGTTTTGCCCTGCAGCCGATCCTTATAATGTCGCAAGGTATATTCCAGTACTTCAGAGAGGTTCTGAAATGGATAGGCATATACCCGGGCAAAGGAACCGATGCCCGGTGTATCTTTAAGTATCTCTTCCAGTTTAGCTGGGACATCACTTCCCTCATCCTGCTCAGAGTTAACTTCCAGGTAGTCCCAGTGGGATGTCACCACAATGTTCTGACTGATTGCCCCCAACAGGAATTGCAGGTTTTTTTTCAGTTGTTTCACAAAACGGGAGCGAACCGGACGGCTTTTGATGGAAATTTCCGGTGAATATTTCAACAAATATTTCATGCGTATTGGCGCTTAGGCAAGCCGACTCTCTGAAAAACCGGCAATGATAGCAATGCAGGCCCTGAATGACACTTCCGTAGCTCAATGATCTCGAGCACGACCTGGCAATGCACCGTATTGGTGCATTTTAGGCTGTTTACTGCTAGACTCGCTGTCCATTGCCACTCAAAAAGGTTCTGATTTTCGCTAAAACACATGTTTTGCCCCAGACTGGTTCAGTTATTGCATACAAGCTCATGCTCGTATCCCGTAATTGTTTAAGCAGATTAAGATCGACATAAACCTAAATTAACGACATTACCCGTGAATAAGGACAGCCTTAATACCCGACTACTTGATCACCTGACAGCCGCAGTGCTGGTGCTGGATGATTCGCTTTGCCTTTTTCACCTGAATCCCGCAGCTGAGGCCTTGTTTAAGACCAGCGACCGGCGTTCTCGCAAGGCCTATATCGGCGACTTGCTTTACCGTCCTGAGCACACTCTCCGGGCACTGCGAAATGTTCAGAAAGAAGGCCACACCTATATCGCCAGAAAAGTCCATCTGGCCCTGGCAAACGGAACCCGGCTGCTGGTGGACTACTCTGTGTCACTCTTCAGTGAAATGAACCAGAACTTTTTACTGGTCGAGATACAGGAACTTGACCGCTCCTATCACATTAGCCGGGGGGAGACGCTGATTTCAAACCATGAAACCACTCAGGAACTGGTGCGAAATTTGGGGCATGAAATCAAGAACCCTCTCGGTGGTATTCGCGGTGCAGCCCAGCTGCTGGCGCAGGAATTACCCGATGAAGAATTACAGGATTACACCAATGTCATCATCAGTGAAGCAGACCGCCTCGTCAACCTGGTCGACCGACTTACCGGCTCCTACAAGAAGCCCCTGCTGGCCAAACATAATATCCACGAAGTCCTTGAGCGGGTTCGTTCATTGCTGGAGGCTGAGACCAAGGGCAGCATAGAATTCATCCGGGACTATGACCCCAGTATTCCGGAAATAACCTGTGATGTTGAACAGTTAATCCAGGCTGTTCTGAACATTGTCCGTAATGCGGTAGAAGCCCTGCGTGATGCTGAAACTGAGGCCCCGCAAATCATACTAAAAACCCGTGTATTAACCCATGCCACTATTGGACTGCAGCCTCATAAATTGCTTGCCCGCATCGAGGTTATAGACAACGGTCCTGGCATCCCGGACGATATTATTGAAACGATATTTTATCCCTTGATTAGCGGCAGGGCTGAAGGCACTGGCCTTGGCCTGTCTATTGCGCAAAGTATCCTCAAGCAACATGAAGGCTTGATTGAGTGTGAAAGCCAGAAAGGCCAGACACGCTTCATGCTTTCCATTCCACTTCCAGATGAAGGTAACGACTAATGGCTGACAAAGGTTTGATATGGGTTGTCGATGATGACCGTTCCATTCGATGGGTTCTCGAAAAATCCCTTACTAAGGCTGGTTTTACTTTTGAAAGTTTCGAGAAAGGTGAAAAACTGCTCAGTGAGCTTTCACAACAACAGCCTGATGTCATCATCAGCGATATTCGTATGCCCGGCATTGATGGACTGGAAGTCTTAACTCAGGTCAGTGAAGCCTATCCACAGATTCCCGTCATTATCATGACTGCTCATTCTGATTTAAAAAGCGCCGTGCAGTCTTATGAGGGTGGCGCATTTGAATATCTGCCAAAACCTTTCGATGTCAATGACGCTGTTTCGGTTACAGAACGAGCCGTCAAACATGCTCGGGAACATAAAGGAAGTGCTCCAAGCACTCGGGAAGTCAGCACCAGGGAAATTATCGGTGAAGCGCCTGCCATGCAAGAAGTCTTCCGCTCCATTGGCCGCCTGGCCCATTCAAACATTACGGTATTGATCAAGGGAGAATCCGGTACCGGTAAAGAGCTGGTAGCTCAGGCCCTGCATCGCCATAGTCCACGAGCAGGGAAGCCCTACATCCCACTGAATGTCGCGGCCATTCCCAAGGACCTGATTGAATCAGAACTCTTTGGTCACGAAAAAGGAGCATTTACCGGCGCAACCCAGCAGCGTATTGGCCGCTTCGAACAGGCAGATGGCGGCACCTTGTTTCTGGATGAAATTGGAGACATGCCAATGGAAACCCAGACCCGTCTACTGCGTGTTCTTTCTGATGGTGAATTTTTCAGGGTAGGCGGTCTGAGTCCTATCAAGGCAGATGTTCGTATCATTGCAGCAACCCATCAAAATCTTGAGGAGCGTGTCAAGGAACATTTGTTTCGTGAAGACCTTTATCATCGTTTGAATGTCATTCCGATTCATCTGCCTCGTTTATCCGAACGTCGTGAAGATATACCGGCCCTAATGGATCACTTTCTACACAAAGCCGCTCGCCAGATGGGAGTGGAAAGTAAAGTAATACGTCCGGATACTTTGAAGTATCTCACTGGCCTAAACTGGCCAGGTAATGTGCGACAGCTGGAAAACTTCTGCAGCTGGATTACAGTGATGGCCCCCGGCTCGGAAGTGTTCATCAATGACCTGCCGGAAGAATTTCTTAAACCGGGCAACCCCGGTGGAGTATCAGGAGACTGGGCTCAAACACTGAAGAACTGGGCAGACCAGGAACTCAGCCTCGGCCATACCGGCATACTGCAGCAGGCCAGCCCTATTTTTGAAAAGTGCATGATTGAAGTAGCTCTCAAGCACAGCGGTGGACGCAAACGGGATGCTGCCGAACTGCTAGGTTGGGGCAGGAATACCCTGACCCGAAAATTAAAGGAACTGGGCCTGAATGCATCCGCACAGGATGTGGATAATTAAACACGCATATTTTTCGGCCAGACAGCATGTTCGAAATCGTTCTTTTTGAACCTGAAATTCCGCCCAACACTGGCAACATCATCAGGCTGGCCAGTAACACTGGCTGTCGCTTGCACCTGATTGAACCACTTGGATTTACGCTGGATGAAAAAAGTCTACGGCGCGCCGGCCTTGATTACCACCAGTACAGCCGCCTCGAAACTTACGCGTCCTGGCAACATTTTTTACAGCAATTTACACCAGCAAGACTCTTTGCCTTCAGCACCAAAGGGGCCAGGGTTTACACGGAGGTGCAATACCAGAAAGGCGACTGTCTTTTGTTTGGACCTGAAACACGGGGCTTGCCGGAAGACATCAGGAACAGCAATGCAGTCTCAGACCTGCTGACCATTCCCATGCAAAAAAACAGTCGCAGCCTAAATTTATCAAATGCCGTCAGTATTGTGGTGTATGAGGCCTGGCGGCAGACCGGATTCCAGTGAAGAACCCTGCCTGCCTATCGCTCTGCTTTTAGCTTTGTTGCTCTTGAGCATCCCGGCTCTTTCTGGCCTGCTCGTAAATCGCCTCAAAATTTGCCGGCGGCAAGTGCAATGCAGGAAAGGTGCCTTTGTTGGCCAGATTATCTACGGTTTCCCGAGCATAGGGGAACAGCACACTCGGACAGGTCATATGCAGGGCCTGCTGTAAATTCTCACCATCCAGGCCTTTAATTTCAAACACGCCAGCTTGTTGGACTTCGATGACATACATCGGCTTGTCTTCCTGGTCATTGACTTCAGTCGTAACCGTTAGCACAGCTTCGTACAGGTTGTCCTGAAAATTTTCGGCTTTTGTTGTCATATTGAAATTGACTTTGGGTTGATAAGGAATCTGAAATACCGCCGGGGAACTCGGGGCTTCAAAAGAAACATCCTTTATATAGATTCTCTGTAACCTGAAAGTAATTGCCGATGCATCTGCTTGTGGTACCGCCTGTTCGCCAGTCTGATTTTCAGTATCTGCCATGTTATCTCTTCCTGTTTCTGGTTCTGATTGCTATTAAATTTTGATTATCGACTAGACCAGAGGCAGGCCCTGAGCCTGCCATTCCGATATCCCGCCTGATAACCTGTATACCTTTGTGTAGCCTTTTGCTTCCAGTTTTCTGACTGCGTCAGCGGCCTGGTGGCCCATCTGACAGACAATAACAAAAGGTTTCTCTTTATGCTTGTCCAGCTCTGTAAGTCGTTCTTCCAGTTTGGCCAGCGGAATATTGACTGCATCCACGATATGACCTTTTTCAAACGCCTTCTTGTCTCTGATATCCAGCACCATGCCTTCTTCATGGTTGATAAGGCGAGTGAGCTCATGAATACCGATCGCCATGCCACTTTTCTTTTTCAGATAAGCCAGCAAGGCAACAAACAATATCAGCCATATACCGGTGAGCATCCAATGATTAATCAGAAATTCCAGAAACCGCGCCATACCACACTCAGACTGCTTTTAAAGAGGCACGCAGTATAATGAACTACGCGAGCGGAGTAAAACCAAAGCCCTTTAATATAAGGCCTATACCGGTTTAACTCGTGCTCCTGAAAGCCTATAATTTCAGCATCCTTCAATCTCGCCAAACACTTTTATGAATCAGCAAAGAACACCTAACCTGCTATTAATACTTGATGGCTGGGGGCACCGTGATAGTGCCGACGCAAATGCCATCAGTATGGCAAACACCCCTGTCTGGGACAGCCTGCTAGAGGCTTACCCCCACACCCTGATTCATACCTCAGGCCTGAAAGTCGGCCTACCCGAGGGGCAAATGGGAAACTCAGAGGTCGGTCATATGAACCTCGGCGCCGGGCGTATCGTTTATCAAAACCTGACACGCATTAACAAGGCTATTGAAGATGGTGACTTCTTCACCAACCCGGCTTTACTGGGCGCCTGTGAAAAAACCAATGCGCTTGATGGCGCCCTGCATATTATCGGCCTGCTTTCTCCTGGTGGTATTCACAGTCATGAAGACCAAATTGCCGCCATGATCGATATGGCTGAGCAGCAGGGATGCCAGCATATCTATCTGCATGCTCTGCTTGACGGCAGAGATACCCCACCGCGAAGCGCAGAAAACTCCCTGCAATACTTCAGTAAAAAACTGGCTGACAGCGGAAAAGGTCAAATCGCCAGTGTTAGCGGTCGCTATTTCGGGATGGACAGGGATAAGCGTTGGGATCGTGTAGAAAAAGCCTATCTAGCCATCGTTGAAGGGCGTTCGGATGAACAGTATCGGGATGCCCTGAGTGCTTTAAAAGATGCCTATGAACGGGGGGAAGATGATGAATTTGTCAGGCCGACCTGTATTGTTACTGCTGAGGGGGAGCCTGTACGGATGCAGGATGGGGACGCACTGGTATTCATGAACTTTCGTGCTGACCGCGCCAGGGAACTTACCCGTGCCATCACAGAAGCCGATTTCGAGGGTTTCGACCGTCCCCGGTTTCTGTCTCTCAGCACCTTTGTCATGCTGACCGAATTTGCCGATGACATTAAAGCCGACTGTGCTTTCCCTCCTATGCCGCTGAGCAACAGTCTGGGTGAGTACCTGTCAAAACAAGGCCTGACACAACTCCGTATCGCCGAAACAGAAAAATATGCTCACGTAACCTTCTTTTTCAGTGGCGGCCAGGAGCAGGAGTTTAGTGGTGAAAACCGTATCCTCATCCCTTCACCGAATGTGGCAACCTATGATTTAAAGCCGGAAATGAGCGCCTATGAAGTTTGCGAAAAGCTGGTAAAAGCGATTAAAAATCGTGAATATGACGCTATTATCTGCAATTTTGCAAATGGCGATATGGTGGGACACACTGGCGACCTGTCTGCCGCCATCCAGGCAGTAGAAGTCCTGGATGAGTGCCTGGGCATGATTACTGAGGCCATTCTCGAGGTCGACGGCAATTGTCTGATCACGGCAGACCATGGCAATGTCGAACAGATGAAGGACGACAAGACCGGACAGGCATTGACCTCCCACACTGATGGACCTGTGCCGCTGGTTTATGTCGGAAAACAGCTGCTTTCCCTGAAAGAAAACGGCTCTTTGTGCGATATCTCACCCAGCCTGCTTGAGCTGATGCATCTGGACATCCCCTCCGAAATGAGCGGACAGTCTCTTATCAATTATTTATGAGACTAGCACGGGTCAGCGCAGGACTTTTATTTTATGTAAGTACTTACTTACTTTTCATCTCAAGCCTGACAGCACAAGAGAATCCCAGTCAGGCTGATCTCGAAGCCTTGGGCAGGACTATTACCACGGTTCAGTCACAAATCGATCAAACCCGGCGGGCACGCAGTACACTGGAGTCGGAAATTGAACGCCAGGAACGTGAAATCAACCGCCTGCTTGCCAATATCGAGGACGTTCAGGCCCAGGTCAGTCAGGCCCAGAGCAGGCTTGACGAACTGGAGAGAGAGGCGGCTACTCTGAGTACGCGCCGACTGAACCAACAGGCTTTGATTGGTGACTACCTTCGAGCTGCCTATCTTAATGGCCAGGAAGAATACATGAAATTATTGCTGAACCAGCAAAACATCAGTCAGAGCGCCCGCATGCTGCGTTATTACCAATATTTCAGCCAGGCAAGAAATGATAAAATTGCCGAATTTGATGACATATTGAACGAAATTGCAAGAAATAGCGCCGATCTTGCAGAAACCAGGGAAAAGCTTCTAGAGCAGCAATCTACCCTGCAAGGCCAGCAGGCACAGCTGCAGGATCAGCAAAATGACCGGCTGGGCCTGATGCGCGAACTGGATGCGCAACTGGCCAGCAGCAATAGTGAGTTGAATCGACTGGAGATACAGTATGAAGAGATGCAGATTCTGATTGAAGAGCTTTCACGCGCCATTCTGGACCTGCCCCTAGGAGGGCAGGCAGAAGAGTTTTCAGCCCTGAGGGGTGTACTGCCCTGGCCGCTGCAAGGCGCTATTCTCAACCGCTTTGGCAGTTCTTATGAAAACAGTGACCTTAGCTGGGAAGGCATCACGATAGCCGGCGACTCTGGCGCTGATGTAAGGGCCATACACCGCGGCAGGGTCATTTATGCAGACTGGTTTTCCAGCTCTGGGCTGCTCTTGATAATTGACCATGGTGGTGGTTATATGAGCCTCTACGCACACAACCAGTCGCTCTACAAGGCTGTTGGAGATTGGGTGCTGGCAGGGGAAACAATTGCTGCTGTCGGCAACACGGGTGGTCGAGGTGAGGAAGGTGTCTATTTCGAAATCCGTTATAACGGTGATGCCCAGGATCCATTATCCTGGCTCAGAGCACGATAGGTTCACACTTATGAAACATGTATTTTCTGCAAACTTAAAATACCCGCAGGCATTGCTACTGGCTCTGCTGTTCGGTCTATCTCCGATCGCTAGCTTCGCCCAGTCTGCTGCAGGCGAGGATGCTGATAACGCCCAGGCACTGCCCTTGCCCCTCAATGAAGTTCGCATCTTTGCCGAAGTATTGAACCGGATACGCAGCGCCTATGTAGAACCGATTGATGATAAAACCCTGCTTGAAAATGCCGTCAAGGGCATGCTGGCCGGCATCGACCCGCATTCCAGCTATCTGGCCAATGATGATTTCGAAGATCTGCAGGAAAATACCACCGGCGAGTTTGGCGGCCTGGGTGTCGAAGTCGGGGTCAATAACGGCTTTATCACCATTATTAGCCCGGTTGACGGTTCTCCCGCCGATATCGCCGGAATCCGCGCAGGCGATGTGGTCATCAAGATTGATAATACACCTACTACTGAAACCACCATCGAAGATTCCATGGCATTGATGCGGGGTGCTCCCGGGACAGAGGTGGTGCTGACTATTCTTCGGGAAGGCCTGGATGAGGCCATCGATATTACTGTCACACGCGACATTATTCGTGCCCGCAGTGTACGTTCACGTTATCTGGAACCGGGTTTCGCCTACCTGCGGATTTCACAATTCGTTACCGGCACCGGAGCAGAGGTAGTGAGTGCGCTGGAAAACTTTCAGCGCAATGACACTGAACTGGAAGGCATCATTCTGGATCTACGCAATAACCCTGGTGGAGTACTGCAGGCTGCTGTCGATGTCGTAGATGCCTTTATTTCAGAAGGCCTGATTGTTTACACCGAAGGCCGTGAAGAAAGTGCTTTTACCCGTTATGAGGCCACCCCCGATGACCCCAGCCGTGGGGTACCACTGATAGTACTCCTGAACGGCGGCTCTGCCTCTGCCTCTGAAGTGGTGGCTGGCGCTCTGCAGGATCATAACCGGGCCGTGATCATGGGCACCCAGAGTTTTGGTAAGGGTTCGGTACAAACAGTACTGCCCCTGACCAATGAGCGCGCGATTAAATTGACCACGGCGCTGTACTATACGCCCAATGGACGCTCCATCCAGGCTCGCGGCATTACACCTAACATCATCGTAAGACAGGGAAGAGTGACGGACGTGCCGGATAATCCGGCCAACTACCGGGAAGAAGACCTCGCCGGGCATCTAGAAAATTCCGATGAACCGGAGTTAAGTCCAGAATCTATCGATATCAGTGGCGAACGGGTCATCGTTGGCGATTACCAGCTCAACCAGGCCTTGAGCATACTCAAGGGCTTGGCCCTGTTACGCTCTAGGTCCTATTAGGCTGGCAGGCTGGCTGCACTATTCAGACCACAGTACTTAATTAACGTACACAAATGCCTTTTTCACGCATGTAGGCTTTTGCCTCAGGAATGCTGTACTCCCCGAAATGGAAAATACTGGCGGCCAGTACAGCATCCACCTTGCCTTCCTGAATGCCATCAACCAGATGCTGCAAATTACCAACACCGCCTGAGGCGATTACCGGCACCGGTACCGCTTCACTGATAGCCCGGTTCAGCGCCAAGTCAAATCCATTCTTGGTGCCATCCCGGTCCATGCTGGTAAGCAAAATCTCACCGGCGCCATAGTCAACCATCTTTTTTGCCCACTGAACCGCATCCAGTCCGGTTGCCTTACGCCCACCATGGGTAAAAATTTCCCAGCGCAATGGCTCCTGGCCGCTAGAAACCTGTTTGGCATCAATTGCAACCACGATACATTGCGAACCAAAGCGCTCGGCAGCCTGCTTGACAAACTCGGGATTTAACACGGCGCTGGTGTTGATGGCCACCTTGTCAGCGCCGGCATTAAGCATTTGGCGGATATCCTCCAGCGTGCGAATGCCGCCACCCACCGTCAGCGGGATGAAGACCTGGCTGGCGATGTCCTGCACTGTATGAATGGTGGTTTCCCGGCCTTCATGACTGGCAGTGATATCCAGAAAGGTAATTTCATCGGCGCCCTGCTCACAATAACGCTTGGAAACTTCCACAGGATCTCCGGCATCACGGATATCGACAAACTTGACACCCTTGACCACCCGACCATTTTCACAATCAAGACAGGGAATGATGCGTTTTGTCAGACTCATGCCTTACCATCCCATGTGATAAAGTTTTTCAATAACTGCAGTCCGCAGTCCTGACTTTTTTCCGGGTGAAACTGCACAGCAAAAATATTCTCAGCAGCCAGCGCCGAACAAAATGCTTGCGGGTATTCACTGAGACCTGCAACAACAGCGCTATTATCCTTATTCGTATCAGGTGTTACATAGTAACTGTGAACAAAATAAAAATGGCTTTTGTCAGGAATGTTATTCCACATGGGATGAGCAATACCCTGCTCGACCTGATTCCAGCCCATATGAGGAACCTTGAGTAAATCCCCATTGGCATCCCGTTGGCCTTCAGGGAAACGCCTGACCTTCCCGGGGAAAAGCCCAATGCACTCGACGCCATTATTTTCTTCTGAATAATCCATCATTGCCTGCATGCCGACGCAGATTCCAAGAATGGGTTTTTCTTTTCTGGCCTCTCGCAGCAATGTATCAATTTCCAAACGCCGGATTTCAGCCATGCAGTCACGTATCGCACCCACTCCTGGAAAAATAAGACGCTCAGCTTCATGTATTTTAAGCGGATCTGCAGTAATGCTCACGTCAACACTTGTATTGATGTGTTCAAGCGCCTTCCCCACGGAATGAAGATTGCCCATGCCATAGTCAATTACAACAAGCTTAGTCATTAAGGTTTACTCAAGTGTTTTGATACCTAACTCAATCGGCCTGCCAGTGAGCACTCTTATATGTGCTTCAATATCCGCATAACACTCAGTAGCACGCACTTATGCCGCTACTTTTAGCTGCTGAATTAACAGAAAAATTTCATTTGCGAAAACCGGCAAGCGAAAACAGTTATCAAAGGCTTCCTTTGGTTGAAGGAATGCTGCCCTGCATACGAGGATCCGCTTCAATTGCCATGCGAACTGCACGTCCAAACGCTTTGAAGACAGTTTCGATCTGATGATGCGCATTGCTGCCTTTGAGATTATCAATGTGCAGGGTCACCTTGGCGTGATTGACGAAGCCCTGGAAAAATTCAAAAAACAAATCAACGTCAAAATCTCCGACCCTGCCACGGGAAAACGGAATCTGATAATCCAGCCCTGGCCGCCCTGAAAAATCTATCACCACTCTGGAGAGCGCTTCATCAAGGGGCACATAGGCATGCCCGTAACGCCGGATTCCGGTTTTATCCAGCGCCTTATCAAAGGCCTGCCCAAGGGTAATACCCAGGTCTTCAACCGTATGGTGTGCATCAATTTCCAGATCACCTTTTGCAGTGATGTCCAGATCAATCATGCCATGGCGCGCCACCTGCTCCAGCATGTGCTCAAGAAAAGGCAGCCCGGAACTGACATTGAATTTGCCGGTACCATCCAAATTTATCGTAATGGCAATCTCTGTCTCTTTGGTTTTACGCTCAACGGTCGCAGTTCGTGACTCAGCCATGTTTTATAAAATTCCCGGTAAGGCGAAAAGGGCAATTATACTGCCATTCACACTTTAAAGTGAAAAAATGCGCCCGCTTCATTACACTTGCGTTGATGCTGCAAAAGACCACCAACCCAGATTTTTCCTTTTCTTCCGCTATCCTGAACTGGTTCAAGATACATGGGCGCAAGCAGCTGCCCTGGCAGGAAAATCCGACACCATACCGGGTCTGGATCTCGGAAATCATGCTGCAGCAAACCCAGGTTGCAACTGTCATCCCCTATTACCAGAACTTCATGCAGCGCTTTCCCAGCGTGAGCGCACTGGCTGCAGCTGAAGAAGACCAGGTTCTGCACTGCTGGACCGGGCTCGGCTACTATGCACGCGCACGCAACCTACACAAGACGGCAAGGATCATTCAGCGGGACTATGCCGGTCAATTCCCGAAAACTGTCGACTTGCTGCAAAAACTGCCCGGCATTGGCCTGTCAACGGCGGGTGCCATACTGGCCCTGGCATCCAATCAGCGAGGCGTGATTCTGGATGGCAATGTCAAACGGGTATTAAGCCGTTATCACTGTGTCGAGGGTCTGCCGCAACAAAGCCAGACCATGAAAAAGCTCTGGCAGCTCGCTGAAGAACATACACCCGCACAGGACTGTCGCAATTACACCCAGGCCATTATGGATCTGGGGGCAACCTTATGCACCCGGACCAAACCGGATTGCCCTTCCTGCCCTGTACAAAGTAACTGCCTTGCCTGGCACAGTGGACGTTGTGAAGATTTACCCCAGCGCAAAGCGGCCAAAAGCCTGCCGCTCAAAACTACACATATGCTGATCCTGCTCTCACCCGACAAAAACCAGGTATTACTGGAAAAAAGGCCAGCTCAGGGCATATGGGGTGGCCTCTGGAGCTTCCCGGAGCATGCGGGTGCTGACCAGCTGCAAGACTGGCTAAGCCAGTTCGACTGCAAAACCGAAAACAGCCAATTGAAAAATTTTCGCCATACCTTCAGCCATTTCCATCTCGATATCCGACCTCATTTGCACAGTCTGCAAAATCAGCCTGCCTTTGTCATGGAGAAGCCGGATTGGCACTGGTATGATTTGAAAAATCCCTCAGAACTGGGCCTTGCCGCTCCGGTACAAAGCTTGTTGAAACAACTGGAAAAAGCAATATGAGCAGGAAAGTGATGTGTCGAAAATACCAGCAGGAGCTTGAAGGCCTGCTGACTCCCCCCTATCCCGGTCCGAAAGGGCAGGATATCTACGAAAACATCTCCAGGCAGGCCTGGGAAGAATGGCAGCAATTGCAGACCCGGCTAATCAATGAAAAAGGACTCAGCATGATCAATGCCGATGACCGTGCGTACCTCTTGCAGGAGATGGAGAAATTCTTCGCCAATGAGTCTCATGACGAAGCTGAAGGCTATGTTCCGCCAGAGCCATAGCCAGCCTTAATCCAATCTTGACTAAGCCACCCCTCAACAGGTTTAATACGCGGCTTGCGTATTAGCCTCGATTCCTGAAAAGGGGCTTTCAGCGAAACATTGTTGAGAACAGCTCGGCTCCTCAGCAAGCTTGTAGAAATACAAGTGGCTGAAAATAAGTATTTGACGCCCAGGTAGCTCAGTCGGTAGAGCAGAGGATTGAAAATCCTCGTGTCGGTGGTTCGATTCCGCCCCTGGGCACCATCAGCCTGCTCCAGCAACACCCTAATCCTTCTTATCTCTCTTTATTCATAGCCTTTCTACTTGATTCCTTATTGGAAGGTCATTTAACTTCCTGTTAGACCTTGAAATTAATGAGGGTATCTAGAGGCTATGCATAGGTTGCCCCTGAGCAATCTTACTTGCCAATACCCTAGACTGGTTTTCATGCGTTAAATGTATAGGACCTCAACTTTCAGTAAGCGTCAGCACGATGTCTGAGAACCACGCGCAATTCAGACCAAGCGCTTCATCTAACTCGACTTCTCTGGTCCCGACATCCAGCCGGGCTGAGTGAATACCAAGCAAGACCCAGGGCAGGCTTTGTGTGGCTTCATTTCCGCAGTTAGCGGCCATCACGACTGGCGCTCCGCTCATCCCCCTATGGGTTCGGGCGTCTGTTAAAAAATATCCTTTGCCCTGAAAACGCAAACTCAATGATGAGGCATTGGAAGCATGGCGGACAATTGGGAAATTATGCAAAGTATCATGAAATCCAAGTGGAAAACCCACTATCAACATCGGCGAGCCTATTCTGACCTGCTCGAAAGCTTCTGGTAGATTACCTGGTGTAAAAGCAGTATACACAGCAGATGCCGGCATGGCTTGACGGTCAATTTCAATAACAGCCACATCAATATCGCCTGCAGTATCTTCCCCCTGCCGCCAGATACTTCTCCCATTCTGATACAAAAGAATCGAAAAACCGGCAGTTTTTGCAACATTACTTTCATCAACATGAAACTGAATCTCGATCCTGTTTGGATTGTGACTGCTGATTTCATCTTGTAATACATGCCTGCTCGTAACCAGAAACAGCCTTGCATCTCTTGCAAAAAAAAAGCCACTGGCATTGGTCAGTGGCTTATCAATTTCGTAAGTCCTTATTTGAACTGTTGTCAGTAATAGGGGATCAAGCATATTTCCTGAAACTTACTCTTAAATTATGAGAATTGAAATAAACTTCTGACACTACTGCCAAAGGCAGTGCGTTTCTCAGTTTTCGGATGCAGTGTGTGAACTTTATCAGTCTGTTGCTGCTTGTCTGATGACTGAATACGATCCATCTCGCTTGATTGCCGCACACGATTTCTCCTATTCCTATTTTTAGCAAATTTTTTGGGCTTATGACTATGTTTTATGCGCTCTTTTGGAATCGCTGTATCTGCCTGTACCGAGAGCCTGATGTCAGAAAGGCCATCAACAATTTCAGCTTGACTGGCACTTCTCGGAATTGCCCCTTTTAACAACTTCTCTATTGCGTTTAATTGCTTTTTCTCATCCGGACTGACAATTGAAATAGCCAGGCCACTTGCTCCTGCCCGTCCTGTTCTACCAATACGATGTACGTAATCTTCCGGCACATGAGGCAAGTCAAAATTTACCACTAACTCCAGTTGTTGAATGTCAATACCTCTGGCGGCAATATCTGTTGCTACCATTACCTGAGCTTTATTATTTTTGAAGTCATCTAAGGCTTTAGTGCGTTGATTCTGACTTTTATTACCATGCAGTGCAACGGTATGAATATCAGCTTTATTCAATAATTTAGCGAGCTTGTCAGCGCCATGTTTGGTTCGGCTAAAAACCAGTGCCTGTTCATTAAAATTACGTAAATAGCTAGACAGAAAAACTGCCTTTTGATCTTTGGGGACATGATGAACCTGCTGACTTATGGCTTTCACAACCGAATTTCTTGGCGAAACATCAATCTCAACCGGCTGATGACATATCGTTTTGGCCAGTGTCCTGATGGAGTCTGAAAAAGTCGCAGAAAACATCAGATTCTGCCTTCTTTTAGGCAGCATACTTTCAATTTTTCTGATGGCATGGATAAAGCCCATGTCCAGCATTCGATCCGCTTCATCCAACACAAAAATTTCAACAGCATCAAGCTTCAGCGCCTTTTGCTGATGTAAGTCCAGCAATCTCCCAGGCGTTGCCACCAGAATGTCAACTCCCTGCGCTAGAACCCTGCGCTGCGGACTAATATTTACACCGCCGAAAATCACAGTGGATTTAAGCTTTTCCTGCTTACCATAGCGGCAAATACTTTCATAAACCTGCGCAGCAAGTTCACGTGTAGGGGTTAGGATAAGTGCTCTAACCTGTTTTGGACCCTGTTGGGTTTTTTGCTCTGAAAGCGCTTGTAATATTGGCAAGATATAACCTGCCGTCTTGCCTGTACCAGTCTGAGCCGCAGCAAGAATGTCTTTACCCGTTAAAATTACGGGTATTGCCGATTCCTGAATGGGGGTTGGCGCGGTATAACCGGCCTTACTGACTGTTTCTACCAGTGTTTGTTTTAAACCTAACACATCAAAATTCATATTTATTCCAGATAATAGCATGCACCGCAATACGCCTTGTATTGTCGAAAGTGCAATTTTGTTTTAGCTGCCAGACTCAATAGCCAGGCTGCACGAGTGTGCATTCGATAGGAACTGTTGTTAGTTAAAACCCGATCAAGGATTCACAGGCAAGAGTATTAGAAGGAATAATATTTCTGCGGAAGCTCTAAAACTAATTGGAAGAATCCAGAGAGAAGACCTAAACACTAAAGATCATGCACCAGCCATACCGTTAATAGGCATCAGCTGTTTGCTCACTCTAGCACACAAATTTAAAGATAGATACTAATTACTCCTATCAGGAAACCTGCCTCCAACTGTCCGCCAAGGCAGAATAATATATAAACACAATTCTTTTTTACTTGTGTTACTGTAGCCGCCCTTTTTTCCTTTTTCAGACTGTCCAGCAGCTTTAGTCAATCAGGAAACTTATTTGAACGCGGAGTGATTTTGCCAGTAGTCTTGTCGAAGAAAAATGAACCAGCAGCATACGAACTGATTAATTCCACAGGCAGAGGCAAAGTTATTCTTATTGCCGACCATGCTTCCAACCGCATTCCTCAAAGTTTGAAAAATCTGGGCCTTAACAACCAGATCCTGGATAGTCATCTTGCCTGGGACCCAGGCACTGCAATTGTTGCTAAAGCTTTATCCATTGTGCTCGACGCACCCCTGATAATGGCAAATTATTCACATCTGGTTATAGACTGCAATCGGGCGCCTGATAATAAAGAATCCATTGTGCCAATCAAAGATGGCATTCCGATACCTGGTAATAAAAACCTCAGCGAAGATGAAAAGCTTCATCGGAAAACGGAGATATTTGACCCGTATCACAGAGCAATCTCCGAGCTCATGGATGAACGGAGACATTATTGCGACTGTCTAATAAGCATCCACAGTTTTTCACCCATGCTAAATAAAAATTATCAACCCTGTAAAATAGGCATAGGCTCTGGTGAAGACGAACGACTGTCAGCACTACTTTTACAAGCATTGGCAAAACGTCAAATTCACTCAGTTGGAAAAAACACTCCATTTGCTATCAATAAGAACATTGATTATTCAGTTCCTCATCATGCTGGCAGTCGCAAGCTTCCACATGTAATGTTGCAGTTTAGAAATGATACGCTGAATGAAATCGAAGGCGTTGTCTCACAGGCTTTAATAGTGAGTTCCGCTCTTGAGAGTGCCGCCTACAACTTAAGCACCTTGCAAGAAACTGAATTAATAGTGGCTTAAGCAATACTATCTATTCTTTCTCATTAACCTCAATGGCAAGGCCTGAGATAACTCGCGCCCTATGCTTTCAAACGTGTCTGTGTTGATATGGTTTTTGCCTGTACCGTACACCCATCAGCTTAGTTGACAGCATTAATCTTACGTAAACAAGACCTCATTGAATCTAGAAGTTTAGGGTTTGCCCCGTGTAGTTCGCCTATGGGCATCATCTTCTTTTTACCACAAGCCATTCAATAAGCCTCCACTCTCTAGTACAGTCATACCTATGTCTGACGAAATTGATTTGACGGATATCCCCGATGTGCGGGATGGGCTGAATCGCAAAGAACGCGCGATCCTATACTGTCTGCAAAAAACCCAGGCGGAGCTCAATGACAGGAATGTTCCGACCATCATGCTTTATGGTCGTGTCCTTGAGCTTGTTGACATGAGCCAGCAAGAATTTCAGGCGATTCTATCGAGGCTCACCGGTGCCGGAAATATTTAATACTGCTGAGGAAAAACCAATTGAAACCGAACAAGAGTAGCTTTTGCCAGCGCTGCTCTAGTGAGTCTATTTTCAGGGCATGATATCGACGTATTCCGTCGTAACAGGTCCAAAACCTCTGATTTCGACAACAACCGGGCCACCACGCGAACCATCATAATGTACGGCCCCTGCAGGGTGAATCATAAAGCCTCCCTGAGGTATGGCAGTGGTTCTTTCCATATCATGGCTGGCGTCCGTCCCGGCATACCAAGTACCTTCTATGACGGTCACAAAACGATCCGTGCTGTGAAAGTGGGGCTCACTGGAGCCTCCCGGCCAGAAGCGAACTCGCATGATATAAAGCCCCTCCTGATTCGGGTCACCATAAATAACCCTGCGCTGTACCTCTTCCAGGCTTTCATCCCACTCAATATCGTCCAGCTGGATAATGACGAACTCATCATTCATTTGGGCGACTGAACCCGAGAGTCCCACAAGCGACAGCAAAGCCATGCACAGCAGGCTATAGAATTTTTTAAGCATCATTATCTTCTCCGGACTTGGCTTCTTTTTATGACAACATAAAGGCCTAATGTATAGCGAATAGAGAAAAAATGAAATGCCTTGATCGGGCAGAAAAATGCAAAAGAGAAGAAAGGGGTTAAAGAAAGGGGGCGAATTAGCCCTGTTAACCGGCCAGAACCGTGACGGCCTCGTTGATCATTTGCTCACAAATCATGTCGTAAAGCGAACCGACCAGTTGCACGTCCTTGTCCAGCATGGCTCGCAGGGTGTCCGTCTCTTTGTTGATGGCATCGGCAACCACACTTGCAATGGCCTCACTTGCAATATCTTCTGAAGCGAAGGCAGTTGCCAACATGGTCGATATTTCTCCGGCTTCCTGGTAGGCCGCAATGGTGTCATCTACACCGGGAGCCTGTGGCAGCAGGCGGAATTCATCGGCCATCACGCTGTAAAAACCTGCACAGATTGCATAAGCGGTATAGGCCTTCTCTTCGGCCGGTAAATGCTCAGTTTCAGCTGCTGTACTATCGACGGCGACATCCTGCGCAAAGCCTAGGGAACAAAGGCTTGCAAGGAGGCCAGCGATGAGTGTTTTTCTGATTATTTTGATTTGCATCGTTCAATAGTCTTATTTAATAAGGTCAAAAACAAGCCATTATTCAATTATTATCCGAAAAATCCAGATTATTGGGGGTCAGTGTGATCATCGGATAATCTTCATGAATCATATAATGCAACTGTGTGATCTGACCTTCACTGTTAACCCTGATTTGATTTTCATAACCTTCACCATTGGAATCCTCACAGCTTTGCACTCGAATTGTATCAGTGCCAAGCTGTGAATTGACAAAATCGCTGCAGAAGTGAGAAAAAAGTACTTGCTGCGCTGCATTGGCATAATTCAGCGTGCCCGTAGAATAGTTGATCCCCACAGTCAATCCCTCGGGGAGCAACCCATAGACAACATCGACTTGCCAGCTATTACGATTATTAAATGACACGGCGATGGTACCTTCAGAATTAACGAAATTAACACGGACCTCATTTGGCAGAATAACCGGATACACCGTATAAGACTCCCCCGACCAAGATAATGTCCAAGCATACCTTTGAGATGGTACCTGATCCGCAAGCTGATTAGCTAAAGAATCATCCAACGTGATAGATAGCTGATTATCAATACTTTACTGTGCAACTACCATTGCGTTAAGGCTGGCAAAGAATCCCGTGGCCACTATTATTTTGCTTATTTTATTTTTCATCATCCACTAGCGGTCTATAAAAATTGGCAGCCCTTAAAATAAAGTGGCATGTTTTTGCTAATTTTTCCGGAAAAAACCCAAATTTTTGGGGGTCAAGGTGATCATGGGATAATCTTCATGCACCATAAAGAGCAATTGTGAGACC
>Ga0181582_10000010_pt1 | contig 103447 bp, 84 predicted proteins | sample 071ome_32_FD_132438 | JGI IMG/M metagenome (GOLD analysis project Ga0181582, IMG submission 132438) | Coastal salt marsh microbial communities from the Groves Creek Marsh, Skidaway Island, Georgia - 071405AT metaG (megahit assembly) | ecosystem: Environmental > Aquatic > Marine > Intertidal...
AAGTTGAGTTGCAGGACTTCTACTTGTCCTTGCTGCAGATCATGAATAAGAACAAAGAAGCCTTACAAAGCAGTTCTACGTTCTTCCAGGATCTTGAAAAATTGTGGAAAACTGATTCCACCATAACTCGAGATTTAAAGGTGAGTTTTCGACCAAGCTCGGCCAGTGAATCTTTCAAGAAGCTTATAAGGGACTTGTTTTTGAGTTTGGTCAATGACGGCAATACCAAAGCGGAAAAGGCACCCGGTTTGGTTCACTATCTCTTCAACTCCCTTCGATTTTATCTCTCTTGGGAGGAGCGGGACAGATTTTCACTCAAAAATCAGATCCAGAGTGCTCAAAGCTTCACTTCTGTTGATATCCGATTCAAGGGAGTCACCAGGTCAGATAAGGAAAGCAAAAATGTTATCGCCTCTCTGTTGCGTGTTCCCGAATTCTCCAGGCATGAGTTCGAGCTGAAGACTCCTTTGGAAGTGATCAATGCACCTTTGAATGCATTATGGTTCACATTGTGCATTCTTTTCTTCCTCGGATTGTTGATTAGTGTTGCTATGGGAGCCCGGTTAGCGAGAGATCTTGTGCAACCTTTGGTAGCCATCACTCACAGTATGGATCAATACACGAAGGGTCTTGGGTTTAAGAGCTCTGCTATTGATCGCAGAGAAGACGAGCTGGGTGATTTGTTTCGAGCTTTCAAGTTCATGGTTCGAAGGATTCAGGAACGCATCAGAGAAATGGAGTCTATCAAGTCGCTCACAGAGCATACCCTGGAAGATGAGTCTTATGATCTGGTTCTTGCCCAGGCCTGTGACTCTTTGAGTGAGCATTTTAACGCCAGTGTAGTGTTTATTGGTTTTTTCGAGTTTCAAAGCAGGGAAAAGCTTCTGGTTTCTTCGGTGAAGTCGCTTCGTGAGAAGCTAAAGGAGAGTTTTGAATCCCGGGTGATACATATCGCCAGAAACTGTGAGGAGCCACTGGAGTTGTCAGTGGAACAAGCGATTTCTCTTGGATTAAAGAATGCAATAGTTTTGCCTCTGAGACCTCCGGAAGTGGAAGTTCGTGAAAATCTGGATATAGCTATCGAGGGTTTTTTGTTCCTCGGTAATTTGATGGATGTAAGATTCAAGGAGGAACAGAATAATTACCTTCAGTCCTATCTTGCTCAGGTGGCGACTTTGGTCAACAAGCTCTACCTGGATAAAATCAAACAGGATAATGTGGAGGGTCGCTCCATACAAAAGGATCTATTGCCCTCAAAAATCCCTGATATGGAAGGGCGGATTGAGCTTAGCTACTCCTTTGAAGCTGCACGATTTCTGGGAGGAGACTTTCTGGATTTTTATGAGCTTGATGATAGCTTAGTTGTCCTGACTATGGCTGATGTTAGCGGAAAAGGAATTGGTCCCGCATTGTTTGGAGCAAGTTGTAAAGCTTATCTGAAATACTGCTCCCATAACTTTGACCCTAGTGAAACGATCACCAATGCCAATCTGGCTCTGTGCGAAATGAACAATGCGAATTTGTTTGCTACCGTCTTTCTCATGATTCTTGATTCGCGTACAGGTTTGGCCCGGTTTAGTTCTGCTGGTCACAATCAGATGCTTGTTTTTCGAAATGAAAGCCAGGAGTTTGAGGAATTGCATGGAAAGGGTTTACCTCTTGGAATGTTCGAGGGTGGAGTTTATAGCCTTGAGAGTGTGCAGCTCAATCCCGGTGATATCGTCATTTTATACACTGACGGGGTAAATGAACTTGAGGACCCAATGCTTAATCTCTATGGTTTGGAGCCGTTGCAGGAGCTGATCAAAACCTATCAGAGAAAGAGTGTTCAGGAGATACGGGATATTTTAAATTTTGACCTGGATGGGCACCGACAAGGTCGAGACCCTTCCGATGATATTTCCTATCTGATTGTTCGATACATTGGACCGGATGGCGTGGATTTTGAAAGTGATGATGAGGATTTTTCTCTGTAGGCCTTCAATCCCGGATACGTGGCCTACTGGAAAATTCTTGTTATGAAGAGTTTGTAGGATTACACTTGCAACAGGCAAGGGAAAGAAAAGACATGGCAAAAATTCTGATCATCGATGACGAAGAAGTAATCCAAGAGATAGCTCGCAGAGCCCTTGAAAGTGAGGATCATACTGTGTTTCTTGCCAAGGATGGTGAAGAAGGCCTGGAATCCTTTAAAGAGAATTTTGTTGATCTCGTACTCACTGACATTATGATGCCGGAGTCTGATGGATTCTTCTTATTGCAAGAGCTCGACAAAATAGCCCCCAATACCAAAGTGATTTTGATGTCTGCCTGGTTTGATGAGAAGGAAATGGAAAGAATTACTGACGAGTATGGAAGTATGGTTAAGAAAGTGGTTTCCAAACCCTTTCAGCTCGATACAATCAGAGAAGCCGTCAAAGAGGTCCTCAGGGGCTAAATCTACTAATTGTCGTAGATATCATTCCCATAGCCACCATCGTTAGAATCAGAATAGCCCGGTGGATCTGTATCAATTTGCAAATTTCTGGACTGAGATTTCCGACGCTTCTTTCTTCTCTTTTTGAGCTTGTCTTTTCCAATAGTCCAGGTGACTTTGTTGAGTCCCGGTCTTACAATCTCCTCAGTTTTGATACCCTTCTTCAAACGGTCGGCCCAGAGATAGAAAGTGTATTGCCCCGGCACGAGATCTCTGATGATAACCTCTCCACTGGAGTTTGTTTTTCCGTAAAAAGGCGTATTAACGATGACTATATGGGCTGACATCCAGGGATGGATCTCACAGCCAATCGGATAAACTCCCGGTTTATCAAAAAGAACAGGAGTTCCCTTTCCTTTGTAGTTACCCAGGTCAAGCCGTTGAACTGGATTATAGGAAAACACATTGTGAAAAATAGGATCATCATTGGGAAACCATACTTTGGTGTTGACCGGTGCAATCAAAAGTTTCGGATGAAACTCCTTGCCTCTCTGGACCATGTCCTGAACCAGGGGCTCTCTGCTTGGAATGTGTGAGGGAATCTTTACCCAAACTGCAAAATTTGACATTGGATTGGAGTCCTCGTCAAAAACCATTCCCTGGACAGCGCTGAGATCCTTACCCAGAACGTCAACTTCCTGTGACCTCAAGGCCTGAATGGGGTCTCCAGCAGCCCAAATTTCAGGTAGTAACAATAATATTAAAAAAAGCCGAATGAGGGTATCTGTGAAAGTCATGCAGACATTCTAGCAGTTCTCCATCAAAATAGGGAGTTGGAAGCTATACTCTGGAGCTTCTCTTTTCCTGAAAGTGGCCTGCTAAACTAGGCTGTGACTTCTTTTCATCTTCCAGGTTGGTAAGGCCAATTCCTATCAGACGAAACTCCTTTTCTTCAATTGTTGGAAGTAGATTTTTCAGTGTAGAGACACAACGATTGTACAAATCCTCTTCTTCTATCTCAGATTCAGAGTTTTGAAAGTTTCGTGTGATCTGCCGGAAGTTATTGCATTTGAGTTTAAGTACAAATGTTCTTCCCCTTAAATTATTGCGCTCCAGTCTTTTGCAAAACTCCTGGCATAATAGTCTCCATTGATCAAGAAACTCCTGATTCGCGGGCAAATCTTTGTGAAATGTGGTCTCAACACTTATCGACTTACGTACAGAATCGTTTTTCACGGGACTATGATCTTCGCCTAACAACTTGCGGTACAAGCTCGCACCGCGATGTGGAAAAAGTTCAACAAACTCGGGAAGAGAGTAGGCCAAAACATCCTTACCAGTTCTCAACCCCTGATTCTGCAGACTTTCGAAGAAAACTTTACCGACACCGGGGATCTTGGCAAGCGAGATTTCTTCCAGAAAGCTGCGTGCTTCACTGGGAGGAATTGTGGTTAGTCCATTGGGTTTTTGATGGTCTGAGGCAATTTTTGCAAGCATCTTGTTATAGGAAACACCTGCAGAGCATGTTAGTGATGTGGTCTTATTGACACGTTCTTTGATTTCCCTGGCAATCCAGGTGGCTGAAGGGTTGTCTGTTTTATTTCTGCTAACGTCCAACCAGGCCTCATCCAAAGAGAGAGGTTGTATCAAGTCGGTGTAGTCTTTGAATATTGACTGCACTTGTTGGCTGACTTCACGGTATTTGTGAAAATTGGGACGAACAAAGATGGCCTCTGGACAGAGTTTATAGGCCGTTGCGCATGGCATGGCCGAATGGATCCCAAACTCTCGTGCTCTGTAGTTCGCTGCACAGACAACACCCCTGCTCTGAGGTGTACCACCAACTACAATTGGAAAGCCCTTCCATTGGGGATGATCCCTTTCTTCAACAGATGCATAGAATGCATCCATATCTACATGAATGATCTTTCGCATACTGTACTGTACCAGACACACTACCGACACATCTAGTCTCAATGATGAACCGCGCTCAACAACCTTGCATTGCCGCTCCTGTAGAGATAGCCTGAAATCATGAAAAGAATGATTTCTTTGATTTTCTTCACAGCCACATTTAGAGCAGAGGCTAGTACAGTTTATCCGGTTAGTTTGGCCTGGTTTCGAGGACTGGATCAAGTTTGGACAACTGAGCTTTATAGCTATGTCCTTGTCTATATCTTTCTGCTGGCGCTGTGTTTGAGGCTTATTGCAGGTCTATCCATTTTTCAATCAGCCTTCAGTTCTCTTGCAGCTATTGTGACCAGTCTGTTTCCGGGGCTTCTGCTGGCGGGAACTCACTTTGAATTTCAGGTGAGTTCATTGGCTGTATTGTTGTGCCTCTATTTTATAGCAAAGACCAGAGTTATCCTGAAGCGACCTGCATTTTCCCGCAACTCTGCGGGATTGATTCCTCCTTTGTTGCTGATCCTGCTTTTCTCAAGTGTGCTGGCATCCAAAGGTTTCCATGCACTTCAGTTCGCATTGATTTTGCAATTGGGATTCTCAGGTCTTGTTTCCTACCTTTTGGTGGACAATGTTCTTTGGGACCTGAACAATAAAATTGAGTCTGTGGGTCTAAGAAAGGCAAATCTTGGCTATCACATTCTCCTCTTTGCAACACTGCCTTTCCTTGGATTGTAATTAGAACCCTACTGACAGGTTTTACTCAGTTACTCCATCCCCTCTTCCTCAGATACGATTATCTAGCGCTCGAAGCTGTGGTGAATCTAAAATACAAGTCTGGATTTTCAAGTAGGATTGAAGTATCAATAGGACAGTTAATTTCAGAGGTGAATATGATAACTATCTACCATAATCCAAGATGTACCAAGAGTCGAGAATCGCTGTCCCTGCTCGAGGAGTCCGGCAAAGAGTTCAATATTAAGCTTTATCTCAAAGACGGACTTTCCCGGGACGAGCTTGAAAGTTTGACTTCGGTTTTGAGTTTGCCTGTCATTGAATGGACAAGGACGAAAGAGAAAGAGTTTAAAGAGCTGGGCTTAAGTAAAGAAAGTATGGATTCTCAGTTGCTTGAAGCCATGATTGAATGCCCCAAACTATTGGAAAGGCCAATCCTGGTTAGTGAAGGAAAAGCTGTTGTGGGTCGGCCCAAAGAAAAAACGGCAGAATTTCTAAAAAGTCTTGGATGATAACGTAGATTGCAGGCTACTTGCACAAGTGTTGTAATTGTGGGAAGAGGAAGCTGCATTCCGGATATTCTTTTCCCGCAATGTGAATTGATTTGCGAACTGGAAGAAGCTCACCACCACAGGCTTTGTAAAAATCGCAGGTGGGGTTGCTCTCCAGGACCCATACATAGGGGCTGTCAAAGGACGAGTCCAGGAGAAACTGAAACATTTCGACCATCATCCGCTTTCCCAACCTACGGCCCTGGAGTTTTTTACGCAAGTAAATAGCGTACATTTCACCCTTGGCGCCCATTCCCTTGTCTCTCGCTGGTCCCGCACCACAAAATCCAACCATCTCGCCTTCAAATTCTGCGCAGAGCCTGAGTTGATCTTTGTTTTGCAGATTGTTTCGCCAGCCATTTTCAAAGCCGGTGGGCTTCAGGGCTTTTAAAAAGTCCAAATCGATTTGTGACTCGTAGGCTTCTTGCCATAGTTCGACCTGAAGCCTTGAGAGTTGAGGAATCTCAATTTCCAGCGGGCGACGCAGGGAGAAAAAAGGACGATCAGATTTCGTCGTCATCAGCATCTTCATCATCTTTGGATTCAACTTTTCCTGACAAGGCGATGATATAGCTGTTTGGGTCCTTGAATGAAAATTCACGAGTCCCGTAAAAGGTCTCATGAATGTCTTGAACCATTTCCACCCGGCCTCTGAGATTTTTATAGCAGGCTTCTATGTCCTCGACTTCAAAATAGAGGGTAAAGGACCCGCCGGTCGTTCGTTCTTGAAAATCCGGTATTTCCTCACTGAGGCTGTTTCGTGACTGAAGCATGAGCTCAGTCTCTCCAATTTGAAGGATGGCAAAGTCAAATTCACCCAGTGTAGGTACTGTCAGAATAACTTCAGCATCCAGATGCATTTTGTAGAATTCCAGACTGGTGTTGACTTTTTCTACCATGAGATTGGGCGTTAATTTCTTCGCTTGCACTCATTCTCCATTATTATGACCGACTTGTGAGCAAGTCCAGTCGCGAATTAAAGCGCGCATTCTAGAGTCAATTCCCCTTGGAATCAAGTAGCACTTTCTAATCTTCCCGAACAGTTTCCATTTCCGGTTGCTCCGAATCAGCGTCTTGGGTGGCCTCGTCATAAAGGTCGGCTCTGCACTCTTGGGCAAAGGATGCGAGAGGATGAGTTTCCCTGACAAACTCAAGCATATCTCTTTTCGTTTGGGGTACTCTGTGAAACGATGCAAAGTGTAGCCAGAGTGCGTCAAACCACTCTTGTTTAAACTCTTCCGCAGCGTTGTGTAATGAAGCATCCTTCCCCTTCACATAAACATAGCCTGGATCGATTCGCTGAGAATAGGGTATGTCGAGTTTGGAGTCATGAGAAGAAGCTTGCAAGGTTGAAAACTCTTCTCTTTTTGTGGAATGAATGGTTTCGCGAGCATTCCTGGATAGAAAGCAGCGTCTCTTAAAATGATTGACGCCGTTGCTCATCCAGAAAGAATCAATATCACCATGAAATGTCTCGATGATGGCAGTCCTGTAGTATCCAAAGAGCTCACTGACTGCAATACTTGAATTGATTCCGGGATGATTTCGTCGAAACCAGGGCTTGATCTCTTCCTTGATGATCTTCCATAGTCTGGCGTCCTCGGGTGTACTTTCCTCTTCTACAAACAAGTCATACTCAGCATGACCCACTTCGTGAAAGACTGTGGCAACTGCTATTGACCAGGTGTATTGTTCAGTTTCCTGGAGTTCCTCAATTGATTTGACTCTGGTACCACCACTGTCTTTGATAGTCGTGTCAGGATTGATTTCGATTGTATTGAGCCATCCATTGTAGGTAGCCGTTGCTGTACTATTGATAATGCCCCAGCGTCTAAGAAGACTGGGATGAGCGAGGAAGAACCTGCTTCCGTGTTCATAAGGTCGAAGAACTTCAATATTCAAGTTTCTTTTTAGTGAATCTTCAAACTCCCTCAACCAGTCAGGTCCGGCAAAGCAGGAACTAAGGGAAATCATCAACAGAAAAAATACTCGCATACTCAAGTGATACGAAGGTAAGGGCAAAAAGTTGTTTCTCCAGGAAAATAGTACAATCACAGCAAGAATATTTGTGTTTGCCCATATTTAGCACGAATGATATGGAAAGTGAGAAGCGATGACTAAAAAATTCCTGCTGCCCCTGATAATTTCCGTAACCCAGCAATACTTCGCTTTAGGTGGTTATAACTTTACTGGTAGTAATTTGAATGATTCGGGCCAGAATTTCAAAGCAGCTACGGTACTTGCCAGCAATCCCCTGCATGGATCCGAATCTGTACACTTTAACTCTCAGGGTTGGATGGGGATTCTCCAGAAAGACCCTCATGCACCCCTTCATATCCGAGGCAACCGAAGTCGCTTTGGTACCCTGGTAGTAGAAACAGCTGCAGGACAAGCTACCATTGACTTGAGAACGAGAAAAGCCAGTCGGGGAATTGAGGGCTCTCAGAGAATCGTTTTTGCCAATGTGTCCCATGAAGACTACGACAATCAGGTGGAAATCTGGGGAATGGACGGTAGCTTTCTTATTAAAACCGGAGCAGATCCCGGTCAGCGTTCGTCTACCGAGCGCTTCAGAGTCACTGCATCAGGAAATGTAGGCGTGGGAACCAGAGAGCCGAAATTTTTACTTGATGTAGCCGGAGCCGGTTCCTTTGAGAGCATTCTGAGCAAGAACTATTGGGTTAGCGAGAGACATTTCCATGAAGAATATTCTACGCCGTTGGAGACTGTGGGAAGACTAAAAAGTAAAGATAAAGACTTGGCTTTTGAAGAGTTCAGAAAAGCCGGGCTTGTTCGATCTGGCGCAAAGAAACATGAGATGAATCTAGCAAGAATGAGCTCTTTGAATCTTAGCGCAATTGAAGCCTTGCGCCGGGAGAATCAGGAGTTGAAAAGACGGATTGCAGATTTGGAGATTAAGCTGAATCTCTTGTTGGATTCAAAAGACAAGTAGCACCTCCTAGGAACAGACATCCGGTTGTTGGCGCTTGTGTTGTGACTTTGGATAGCGTTTTTTATCCGCCAGGGCGAATTTCTGTCTTTCCTTCTTTCGTGGATCCTTTTCTACAAAGAGTTTCTTTCCTGAAAATGGGTCAATTTCGGTGTAGTACATCACGGAAGACCAGGTGGAAGGTGTCGGGGTGAAAATCTGAATCTGCTCAGGACTGATATTGAGCTCCTGATTCGCATATTTCTTGGCGGCGCGCATGTCATCTTCCGTGCAACCAGGATGGGCTGCAATAAAGTAGTAGGTAAGAAATTGCTTCTTTCCGCTTTTCTCGCTCAAGTGATGAAACATGTCACAGAATTTGTTGAGACTGTCATTCGCAGGTTTTCCCATTGTATGCACCACATCAGGCTGGGTATGTTCCGGTGCGATTTTCATTTGCCCGGATATGTGATGTGTCACTAACTCCTCAAGGTACTCCATACCCCATTTTTCATCTTGCTGAACCAAGTCGTAGCGAAGACCTGAGGCAACAAAGACCTTACGAACTCCGGGAATACTTCGCAGTTCACGCAAGAGATCGATTTGAGGTTTGTGATCGGGCTTCAGAAGTGAGCACTTTTTCGGGAAGACACAGTTCTTTGTCTTGCATACTCCATGATCGATTTTCTTGTCACATTCATAGCCATACATATTGGCGGTGGGACCACCAACGTCGGTGATAATCCCCTTCCACTTGGGATGACTTCGATAAGATTTGGCTTCCTTCACCAGGCTTTCCTGTGAGCGGGAAACAACAGTTCTTCCCTGATGAACTGTAATTGCGCAAAAGTTACACTCTCCATAGCAGCCTCTTTGGGAGTTCAGACTGAAGCGAACCGTATCCAGAGTCCTGACAGAACCTTCCTGCTCATAGTAGGGATGCTGCTCATAGCAGTAGTTGTATTCATGGACTTTGTCAAACTCATCCATGGTCAGATGATGAGCTGGAGGATTCTGTACGAGGTATCTTGAATCAACTTTCTGTACCAGACCTGAGGCGTTTTTCGGATCCATGTTCACATAAAAGTAGCGAAACATTTTGATAAAAGCTTCCTTGTCCGCCACCGTTTCTGCATGGGAAGGCAGGTGAATATATCCTTCGGGTGCTTCTGTTGATGCGAAACACAAGCCTCGAATTTCTTCTATGCTTTCCCCGGCATTGAGTTGATGGGTCATCTCCAGTACAGCGTTTTCTCCCATTCCATACACCAGAGCATCAGCCTTGGCGTCGAAGAGAACAGATCTTCTGAGTTTGTTTGACCAGAAATCGTAGTGTGTGACTCTTCTCAGACTTGCTTCGATTCCTCCCAGAATAATGGGAGCGGTGTTTTTAAAGTGCTGCTTGATAAGATTGGTATAAACAATGACAGCCCGGTCTGGCCGTCTGTCATTTTTTCCACCAGGAGTAAAATCATCTGACTTGCGAAACTTCTTTGTGGCAGTGTAATTCGAGACCATAGAGTCAATAGAACCGGCGCTGACTCCCCAGTAAAGACGTGGTTCACCAAGACGGGAGATATCCACACCTGACTTCACATCAGGCTGGGCAATGATGCCTACCTTGAAGCCTCTGCTTACAAGCATTCTACCCAGTAGGGCAACACCGTTGTAGGGGCTGTCTACATAGCTGTCCCCGGATACGAAAATGACATCGAGCTGTTTCCAGCCCAGTGTGTCCATTTCTTCTTTGGTGGTTGGTAAGAAGCGTAGTTTCTTTTCAAGACTTTTCATGCCTGCTTTCCCCCTTTGCAGCAAGCTTGGTGACAATAGCCGCCCATTATAAGAACTTGAGCCATTCTGTAAAGTGAGAGACGAAAATGGACTACTGATAATCTTCATTAGAGCCAGACTTGCTGGACTTTACAGATTGGCTGTAGTCTCTATCCAGATTCTGTTGCAAGCGAACTCAGATTCCGTTGTATAAAAAATCGAAAAAAGCGCAAATGCCTGTAATCGTGTAGTTTGCAATTTGAAGACTGTGCTATGGTCCCGAGGATATGGAAGCAGAGACAATACTAACATTTTGCACAGCCGCCTTTTTTTTGGCCCTGGCTCCCGGGCCTGACAACCTGTTTGTGTTGAGTCAGTCGGCCCTTTTTGGAATCCGGGCAGGGTTGTGGGTCACTTTGGGACTTTGCTCAGGTTTGATTTTTCATACTCTTGCGGTAGTTCTGGGTGTAGCGGCTATTCTCAAGGCCAGTCCCGCAGCGATGAGTATTTTAAAACTCTTTGGAGCTCTCTACCTTCTCCATTTGGCCAGACTTTCCTTTCGAAGCAATCAGGCGGGCCAAGGTTCGGAGGCTTCACAACAACTGAGTATTGGTCAGTTGTATCTCAGGGGACTGGTAATGAACGTAACAAACCCAAAAGTTACTATGTTCTTCCTTGCTTTTCTTCCCCAATTTGTAAGGGATACAGCAAGCCTTTCCATTTCCGCGCAGCTTTGTTTTTTGGGTTTCCTTTTTCAGCTGGTCACGTTCCTTGTCTTTGGTAGTGTGAGTTTCTTCTCTGGACGGATTGGAAAGGTTTTGCGTGAATCGACCCAGCTTCAGAATCGATTGAATCAGCTGGCGGGACTAGTGTTTCTTGTACTGGCAGCTCTGATACTCAAGGAGTTTCTCTGAATTCTGTTCTGGAGCTTGTAAGACGAAGTGAAGAAGAAATTCAGGCCAGCCTTGATTTGAACCTGGAGTTGTCTCCCACAGTTCTCAACTATGCTATGTGGAGTGAGGATGTAAGAGAACTGAGGCTTCCCGAATGTGATGAAAGCTTGAAGTTTAAGCACATAGTCAGCCCTCATGATTGGAGGGATAGGATTTGTTCCTGTGCGCAGTTTAAACCAGGAGCTCTACGCTCGCCTGCAAGAAGTAGATATTCACCCCTCCTGGCAGGGACAGGGTTTTGGAAATCAGCTCCTCTCTCATTTGGTGAAGGAGTTGAACTGTTTGAAAATTCACAGAGCTTGCCTTTTGGCGGAAGTTGAAGACTGGCCTCATCAGCGGTATTCGAAGCTGGGTTTTGTGAGGGTTGGTGTTCTTGAGATTTGATTCAGATGTATGGGACTACAAGGAATACTATTATCTTCTAAAAGAGTGCTATTGGTCACCCTCTCCATTTTTGAAGCAGTCACAATACTTCGGGAGTTGATTTGAAGATACTTGTGCTTGGTGGAACAGGGTTCATTGGTCAGAATCTGATCAAATCCTGTCCAGAAAATTGGGAAATCGTGTCCTTTGCCAGAAGCAAGAAAGAGTGTGGACCAAACCGGACCTATCTCACGGGTGAGAGAAGTCTGGGTAGGAGTGATTATTCCTCACTCAAGGGGCAGAGCTTTGACTGGATTATTGATTTATCTTCCTACTATCTCGATCAGATCAGCGATTTACTGGACTGTGTGGATTCAACAAATTATCTCTATGTTTCTGCGGTGAAAGTTTACAGGGACTTGGAAAACCTACCGATCACAGACGACAATTTTTTGGTGGAACCTTTGTGGGATAGTTCATTTGATCTCGACAATGTGAGCTACGGTCGCTACAAAGTGGCTTGTGAGACTTTGCTAAGGGATTGCTATCGAGGCAGGCATACAATCATCAGACCTCAGGTAGTTATTGGTGAAGGTGATCGAAGTCGGCGTCTTAAGCATTGGCTGGCCAGAAGTATTGCACCCGGCCCAAGACTGGCACCGGGAGACGGGTCTGACTTTCTTCAGGTTCTTGATGTTTTGGATTTGGTACTGTTCATGATCAGAGTAATTCAAAGTGAAGTCTTCGGGATTTTTCATCTCGGAGGAGAGCGAGTCACCTGGAGAGAGTTTCTTTTCAATCTTGGCTATTCAGATTTGGTTTGGGTTCCTGTCTACCAATATGATGAGAGTGACCTGGCCTATAGCCTGAAATGGGAGCACAAACTTCTATAAGGACCGAGGGCCAAATCTTATTGAATGGAATTTTGAATTCTTGCAACAAAGCGCAGCAAGTGTCGTAGAATACATCCTCTACTAACAAAAATGAACCAAGGACAGTCATGGGACAGCATCTCAAAAAATTAGCGTTAATAGTATTGAGCTCAAGCATTCTGGTAGCTTCAGCTTTTGCAGCCACCCTTTCAGGGAGCTACATCAACATGTCAGAGCTTGAAGGAGAATGGTATTTCAATATGGTTGTGGAAGGTGGCTCAGAAGTTGGTGGTCACCTGATCATTGGATCTTCCCATTTGCAGCAGGTTCGTTTTGAAAATCAGCCGAGGTTCCTGGTGGTTAAGCTATCCGGTGATGTTTACAACAACCCCCTTGACCCAACTCTTGTGAGCGAAATTGCGAAGTTCCCCAAAAGCAAGGAAGGAACTGGAAACTCTTTCAAGGTTTTATGGGGAGACGATCCGACTCCTTTTGTGATGACCAAATGGGTGAATACCCACAGTGGCTGGCAAAAGAACATCTATCAGGCTTCTGGCAAGCATGATGTTCATCACTTTGAATTCGACAAGGAAAACGGTGTAATCACTTTTGTTAAGCAGTTGACTATGATCAATAGTGACGGAGAAAAGCTCACCACTCGTCAGCGCTACAACTTCATGAAGAAGAAGGAAACCAGTTTCAAGCCGAAACTGGCCAATCCATCCAATCAGCAGATCTTTGGATACTTCACAAGCAGTGATCAGCTTCTGGTGGACGAAGATGCAGGTTACCTTCAGGAGAAAACCTTCCTCACAAGAATCGATATCAACAAGACTTTCACTTATCAGTTTCATCCAACCACTCCTGAAATCTTCAAGAAGCCGATTATCGATGCAGTAGAGAGCTGGAATGATGTTTTTGAAGAGAAGACTGGAAAGCGCCCTCTGGCTATCAAGGATGGAGATGCAGATCAGTTGCCAGGTGATTTGAGATACCATGTGATTTACTTTCAAATGAGAGGTCATACCTATGGTGGTTATAGTGCCTATGGCCCATCTATTGCCATTGCTCACACAGGTGAAATTGTAGATGCGGACATTGTTGTTGATGGAACAGCGCTACTTGGAAACTACCAAAATCGTCTGGACAAGGCCGGGTATGAAGGGACTGTTCTAGACGGCAAGCACGCTCATGATGAAGGGCAAGATATGAAGGTGACAATTTCCCTGAACAACAGAGCCTTGCCAATGGCTGAGTCCTACATGGATCGAAACCCTATCTGTGCGATGAGCAGAAAAGGTGTAGATCAGGACATGGAAACTCTGGTTCGCTCGGTAATGACCCATGAGATCGGACACAATCTGGGCTTGCGCCATAATTTCGCGGCAAGTAATGACTTTAAGCACCATACTGAGGAGCAGAAGTCGACTTCAATCATGGATTACCAGGATGAGAGTGCTATCAGCTCACCAGGTGTTTACGACAAAGCAGCGATTGCCTTTGGTTACGATGGGCAACTCGATCCCTCCGACATGGGCAAGTTCAAGTTCCTGACTGATGAAGCAGCCCGAACGCATCCTTTGGCAAACCGCCATGATGAGGGTGAGCCCCTGGCATTTTATTCAGGTCAGGTGCTTCCGATAGTTGAGAAGTACTTTGTTCAGGAAAACAAGCCTCAGTTTGCTCCTCAAGACCTGATGAATTATGTAGCAAACAAGCTTCCCTTTCTGCTGAAGTTTATCAACAAAATTAATGATGAGCGCTCTGACAAAGCTTTTCAGATTATCTATGACTGGGCAAACCTCGAGTTTCCTCAGGATAAGAAGTATCGCCCGGTGGCTCACATGAGCGCTATGAAGTATGTAGCAGCTTACGGGCTGTTAAACATCGGGCAAATGGCCGGTGGTGAACTAACCAGGCGACAACGACGCAATGTCTATCAAGCGATTGGTAAGGCTGTTGCTAGTCCTGACACCATGCTTGAAGAAGATCGACTGGACTTGATCAATATGCTCTCCAAGAAGTCTCATGTGGCTGCTTTGAAAGCTCTCAAGGAATCTGCAAAACTCATTGAGAAGAACCTGGAGCGAGAAGACCTTTCTGATAATCAATATGAGGTTGAGGAAAATGTTCAGATGCATCTAGAGAAAGCAATCCATAATTTTCTAAGTAAGTAGTCTTTAGTCAAAAAGCGCCATCCTTAGGTGATGGCGTTTTTTTTCTGCCAGAATTGGCGGGCAAGCACTGAGCCAGATAGATTGTGATTCGATTCTCAATCTTCCTGAATCAGTATTTTCAGACTTTCAGGACCAGTAGTTTTTCATCAATTCGCTGATCCACTCCGGTTGGGCATGAGGTCCCCTCGGACCGAACTCCTCGACCCAGGGCTTGATATCGAGTATCTGGCTTCCATGAACAGCATCAAGCCCTCTTAGATAGAGTCTCTTACCCTCGATCTTCTTTATTTTACAAATGGTCAGACCGATTTGGTTGGGCCGGTTCTTCCCTCTCTGAGCGAAGATTCCAATCTTTGGCCAATCTTTTCTGCCTCTTGGATGACTGGCTGTTTTAACAATCTTGTCGGGGCTGACCTGATCCACAAAGAAAATTACCTCGGCGTGGGAGAAATCTCCCAGTCCATAAAGCGCTTCTTCGTCGAAATCTTCGCACAGTTCAATGAAGCATTCTTCTTCATCCCAATAATCATCAAGAACTTCAGATCTTGAAGAATGAACTCTTCCAATTGCTTTTAAAGTGATACTCATCCTGAATTCCTTTAGCTGTAAGGATTGGGACAACTTACAGGGCATGAGCCCCTTCTATTGCGATAGAAAACAGGATAGCAGCTTGTAGAAATGGATAGAAGTTAGTTGTGAATACAGACTATTCATCAAGCACTTTGTATTGAAGATTATCAGCAGTGACTGGCTGGTAATCATGCATTTTATAACAGACAGTCAGCTGGTAATGCCGAAAATGTGTTCGAGAACAGAAGTGTAAATAAGGTCCTGAATTGCTCAGAGCCTGTTTAGTCCAACTCAAAACTACTGAGCTGAAAGCCTTCTTTGAGGTGTTGGGTAAATTCTTCCTTCAGAACAATTCTCTCTTCTCGATCGATTTCTGGATTGTTACTTACCTGCTGATCAAACACCGATAGAACCAAAGAAGTGAAGTGCCCTTTGAGCTCCTTCATTGCTTTTGCGGTCTCATCTTCTTCCTGGCTCTTCTCGTATTTGGCCAGCGCGTCTATTCCCTAATCAATTACAGAGGTCACTGAGCTTGCTAGTCCTCCAGTGAGCAAATTTACACCTCGAGTAGCAAACTTCAAGATGGAGGCTCCATGTTCTACTGAGGGTTGAGGATTACGCCGTGACTTTTGTTCCTGTCTCTTTTCAAGTGCTTCGAATACATCCTTAAGAACTCGACCAAGAAGTCTGGACTTGGAGTGAGCGATGCGCGACTTTTCTTCTTCTTTGGAAAGGGCCAGAAAGTCTTTGGTTAAATCATAAGTCAAACCGGAAACGACTTCACCAATCCCTCTCTCACCGTACATCACCTCAAATTCGAGCACCCTGTGAAACAACTTTGCAATCTCTTCACGATTGGTCTGAATGGCCAGTTCTTGAACAGCTCCAAACCCTTCTGGTAAATCCAGCAAGTCACTCAGATAAACTCCGTACCTCAGGGCTTTATATTTTTCATTCTGACTACCTTAAGCCCAGGACTCCACTTTGGTTTGGAAGTGTTGAATGACCCGGGTTCTAACTTTTGCAGTACCAGGACCTCTTAATTTTCTAACCTGAAGTACAAACTTTTCCTGAGGAGAGGAGAACTTCTCGAAGTGAAGCTCATTGCGGACTTCAAAGCTGTCATAGTGTTCCAGCACAAAGTCGCTCAATCTTTCAAAGGCGCGTCCAGCGTCTTGTCCACGCCAGGCCGCCAAAGTACGCATTAGCTCCAACAAAAACGCACTTCGATGGGAAGCAGTGTGGGGGAATTTCCTTTCAACGATTTGTTTGACGGCATCTTCCTTGGAAGGATCAAGGATTTCTTGAACCATCGCAGGAATGTCTCCTTCAATATTCGTAGCAGGAACTTCCTGGGCAGCCTGATTTTCTCCTTCAGACTCTATAGATTCGAAACCGGGCCCTTGAGCATAGATGGAAACTCCAAAGAAAAAAGTGCTGATGAATATGGTACTGAATAGAAATCGCATGTTTACTCCAGCTTTGACTACGCAGATTTTTGATTATTATTGCACTACCAGGGAAATCGAAGAGAATCTCGCTAGTAGAAGAGGATTGACAGTGTTAGAATTCGTCTTCATGTACGGTCCTTTACGTGTCCTTTTGATTCTATTCTTCTGGAGTTATTTCAGTTTCATAACCTGCTATTGCGTTGAAGTCGAAACCCTGTCCCATAGAATCAGAATACAAGAGATTCGCTCCTTTGATTCCAATCAGGAGATGCGCCTGCTCATTGTACCTAAATTCCCAATTGATGCGGATGTTTACCATGGAGTCAAAGGCACCAATATTAAGATAAAGAATCAGGGGATGGGTGCAAATGTTGAGCAGAGTGTTCGACGCTCCCAGGTCTGGCACCTAAAGAAGAGTCCGGGAGAATCCCCCTTCACTCTGGAGATTCGGGCAATGGTTGGGAAATCTACCTTTGATCATCTGTTGATAAGTTGCGAGAGTCGCGAGGGAGTCTTGCATCTTATTCAAGAGGAAAGCTACAGCGATCAGTATTATCAAAAGGAAGTGACTGCGAAGGATTCACTCAGCTCTGAGCTGCTTAGAAAGCATGTCTATTCAATCCTTCTATGGCTTTGTCTTTGCTTTTTTCAGATCTTTCTATTGAAGCAGGGTTTTGTGAAATCAATTCAGTCCAAAGGCTGGAGTCTATTCTCTTTTGTTTTACTGGTTTTTACTTTTTCCATGTTTTGCTATTTCGTGGACTCGATCATTCGTGACTACCAGCTGGATCGTTCCGGTTGGGATGTAGCCAAAGCGAAAGTAGTCGAAGTCAAGGAACTTTCTAAAGTAGGTGCTTCGATTGTTTATGAAGTTCCCGGACTCAAAGGAAGGTTCCAGGAGTTTGTGTTTATGGAGGATGTGAAGGTCCCTGAAGAACTGCCCGTCTTTTTTAGCCTCGCAGATCCAAATCTCAATGCAATTCACCAACTCTATCGTGCAGAGAGTTTTGGAGTTTTATTTCTGTTCGTCTTTATCCTCTACATTGTTCTTTTAACTTCCGTGCAAACTGTAGATTACGAAAGTCGTCTGCTATTTCGCTCAGCTTCAGCTTTCCAGCTGTTTCTGATTTTTCTTCTTAAAATGGGTGCGAGCGCATTTCTGGGTTACTTTCTAGTGGACTACGGCTCTGTTCTGTGGACATTTTTGTTCGTGTTCCTGGCAGCGTGACCATTTGGTCTCACTGCTGCAGAAATTGAGGGTATCTGGCTTGTTTGCTTGAATCATCCCGGAGAGCTCCGAAAAACTGGAACATGGCAAGAATACGCTCCCTCCTGGCTTGCAGACAGTTGATAAGCTCTTCTTTCAGAGACAACATCTGCATAACCGTATCATTTTCGAGCATTCTCATAAGTTGAATAAATACGGTTTGATCTTCAGCCTCTTGTTTTAGCCCCAGACATTGAATGACTTCCTTTTTTTTGGATTCATTCAGTCCTTGAAGTTTTCTAAAAAGTTCAAAAGCGAGACTCAGATAGAATTGATCCAGATCATATCCTTGATGGGTTTGAAAGAACTCTTGCTCTTCCTGATTCATTTCATGTTCGCGGTCCATAACAAGGCCGTAGTCCACGAGTGCAAAGAGACACTCCTTATAGACCAGGTTCTTGAAGTGCAGATCCATGTGCAGCATTCCTCTGGACTCAAGAAAAGAGCAGGTTTCTTTCATCTGTTTCCCCAGTAGTGGAATGTGAGTTTGATGGCTGAGAATCCATTCGTTGACCGTCAGATCAAAGTGCTCCAGTATCATCACGACTTCAAGACGAGCTTTTTCCCGCTCACCAACATAGTGACGGATAGCATCGTTATTATCCCAGTATTCAAAATAGGAGGCCTCAAGACTTTTGACAGGGACTGCTCTGTCTATTTTGACAGTTCTTGTGTGAAACAGCAGAGGAAAGTGGGGGCATTGGCCAGACAATACAAAATCACTGAGCTTTAACTGAGCCTGAAGCTCCCGATAAGCTCCAAAACCCGCACTTCCAACACCATAGTGATAGAAAACAGGCAATTGATAGAGGTTTGCTGTGCTGCCGGGATTGTTTAATTCCAGTTCTGTGAGAGGGATTCCCTTGGCAAAGAAATCACGCCCGGCAAACTCAAACTCGCAGGACCAGCCCCAGCCTGACTTCTTCCCACCAGTGTCCAGAAGCTCTGATAACTCCTTTTCAGAGAGAGCATCAAATTGCTTTTGAAAAGATTGAAAGTCTTGAGTTCGTGCGGCAAGATCAATCATCCAGCCAGCTTCCTTCTCCCTTGTGAATCAATTCCGAGCGCTTGGGTCCTGTGGAGACACAAACTATAGGAACAGATGCAATTTCTTCCAATGCGTGTAGATAATCACGAGCTTTTACGGGTAGTTCAGCCTTGGATTTGCAACCCATGGTTTTTCCTTTCCAACCTTCAAAGCTGGTGTAAACAGGTTCAATTCCGTCCCAGTCCTTTTCACAAGCCGGTAGCCTGTCGAGCAGCTGTTCACCCCTGCGATAGGAGGTAGCAACTTTTATTTCCTCCTGCCCGTCAAGAACATCAATCTTGGTTAAAGCGATTCCGTCCAGACTATTGAGCGCGACTGACTTTCTTAGAAAAACACCATCCAACCAGCCAATTCGACGAGGCCGTCCGGTAGTCGCTCCATATTCTGCACCTACTTCTCGAAGTTCTTCGGCGAGCTTTTCTTCCTGTTCCTCTCGATTCAGCTCCGTGGGAAAGATACCTGTTCCTACTCTTGTACAGTAGGCTTTTAAAACTCCGACCACATTGTGAATATCTCGCGGACCAACCCCGCTTCCAGTACAGGCTCCACCGGAACTTGAATTGGAAGAAGAGACGTAGGGATAAGTCCCGTGATCGATATCAAGAAAACAGGCTTGAGCCCCTTCAAACAGCAATTTGCTTCCCTCTTTCTGGAGTTTGGAAAGTAGCAGTGTTGTGTCTGTGATGTTTCCTTTGAAACTCTGAATGATCTCGTAGTAATCCTCGCTGTCCTGCAGATAACTTGAAGGTTCAAAGCCAGCTCCAAGAATCGGGGCGACATCTTCATACAAGGACTTCATTTTCTCTTGAAAGTACTCTTTGTGCAGTGCATCAGCGACTCGAAGACCAGTTCTTCCTGCTTTTTCCCGATAAGCTGGTCCGATTCCTCTTGAAGTTGTTCCCAGACTTTGTTTCCCCCTTCGAGATTCCCGCTTTTGATCGAGCAGTTTATGAATTGGTAGAACGAGGTGTGTGCTCTCGCTCAGGTACAGGCGATCGCGTATGGTAAGGCCATGGGACTCCAGCTCCTGAATTTCCTTTTCCAGCTGAAATGGATCGAGCACGACTCCGTTACCAATAACACAAGCCTTGCCTTCATAAAGTGCTCCTGCCGGCATCAGATGAAACACAAATTCAATATCCTTGTCACCGACTTTGGCTTTGGTGGTATGTCCGGCATTAGCTCCGCCATTGAAACGAACAACAGCACCATACTCCTGTGCAAAGTGATCCACGATTTTGGCTTTGCCCTCATCTCCCCATTGTAATCCGATAACAACAGTGTTCATTCTACTCCTAAGGTCGAGAATAGTTAGGTGGTGTATGGATCATGCCGCGAGTATCGGGATGACTCTCTCGAATACCTCCGGCAGTGATTCGATGAAGCATGGCCCGTTCCTTGAATTCTCCAAGGTTACGAGCTCCACAGTATCCCAGTCCGGTTTTAGCCCCTTCTGCCAGCATAAAGATTTGATCTTCCAGATGTCCTTTGTAAGGAATCTTTTTTGTGATTCCTTCCGGAACCAGCTTTCTTAAGTCAGTAGCTGTCTTTTGATAGCGATCCGAGCCACCTTTGACGCTCATTGCCTCCACCGAGGCCATTCCGCGATAAATTTTAAAGAGTTTTCCATCCTCATGAAGAAGCTCGCCAGGACTTTCCTTACAACCAGCCAAACCTTGCCCAATCATGACTGTGGATGCACCACAAGCAAGGGCGATGGGAATGTCCCCACTGTATCGAATCCCACCATCCGCAATAACTGGAACACCGTGTTCGCTGGCATAGGATGCCGCCCGATACACCGCATCCGGCTGCATTACCCCTATCCCTGAAACGATTCTCGTGGAGCAGATTTGTCCGGGTCCCTGACCAATCTTGAGAGCATCTGCACCAGCATCGATGAGGTTTTTTGCCCCTTCTTCTGTTGATATGTTCCCGGCGATTATTTCAAGATCAGGATACTTCTTCTTGTATCTTTTGACTGCATCGATCACGCCCAGACTGTCCCCGTGAGCGCTGTCCACGCAAATTACATCCACTTGCTTCCGAACCAGTTCATCAACCCGGTCCATATCCTGAACCCCTACTGCGGCTCCGACTCGAAGCATACCTTCCTTATCTGTCGTGAACTGGGAGTTGAGGTTTTGAATTACATTTTCAACATCAGAAAAGGTATACATCCCGCGAACTCTGCGATGATCATCAACGAGAACAATGTTACCGATTCGATTCTCATGCATCACTTCATAAGCTTGCTGCAGTGAGCATTCCTTTCGCGTGACCACATCTCGAATCATAATGTCTTCGAGCTTCAAATTTGTTTTGTAGCGGTTGTACTTGATGACAGCATTAGTGATCAATCCTTCCAGTCTTCCCTCATCTCCGTAGACAACGAAGGTTTCAAAGCGGTAGTTGCTTTCTTCCTTCTTTCGAAGGAGTTGCTCCAGGGTTATGTCTTTGGGAAAACCTATAGGAGTGCGAATCATTGCATGCAAATTGTGTTTCACCCTGGAAACTGCTTTGATTTGCTTGACCACATCCTGCTCGCTGTCGTGTGAAAAATTCTTGTGGATGATTCCAATTCCACCACAACGGGCCATCACAATAGCAGCTTCAGCTTCAGTAACTGTGTCCATAGCTGCAGAAACAATAGGTGTCGCTAAAGAGATATTGCGCGTTAGCTGTGTGGAAAGCTCGATCTCATTCGGATGAAGATCTGAATGGCGGGGTATGAGGCGAATGTCCTCATATGACAGACTGAGAAAATTGTCCTGGGCATGTTTGAAGAAGTCCTGAACTTGTTTGCTGATTGTGTACTGTGATTTCATTATTTCTCCTGGCGCATTTAGTGTTTGAAGTGTCGCATTCCGGTGAAAATCATAGTAAGCCCCAACTCTTGGGCTCTGTCGATAACCGCGCTATCCTTGATGCTGCCGCCCGGTTGGATAATCTTTTTCAACCCGGCGTGGGCAAGTTGCTCGATACCGTCAGGAAATGGAAAGAATGCATCACTGGATGCAAAGCATCGCTGATTGAATTCATCAACAACATACTGAGCCATTTCCTTGGAAAGTGCTCTCTTTTCCTGAATTTCGCAGTGACTCTTCTTGAGAAAACTCACTTCAGAGCTCTGGGCCTGAGAGTTGTAATAGAGCCACTCTAGAGCCAGATTTTCACTGGCTTTATCCACCGCTATGCGTGCGGAATCCTTACGATTGGGCTGTCCTGCCCCCATTCCGATCAATTGAACTTCGCCACCTTCTAGAGATCTGGAGATGGCAATTGCGTTTGATTTGATATGTTTGCAGGCAGTCCAGGAAAAGTTGTAAGAAGAATGCTCCTGTTCAGTGACTTCACCGCAGACAACTCCAACTGATCTTGAGTGTATCTCTCGAGCTTCCAGAAACAGGTTTTCATCACAGTGAGTATGTTGCTGATCCAAATCCTGAGCGACCAAACCTCCTGTAACAGAGCGTATCTGAATTTCACAAGAGTTTTGACCAATACTATCCAGCGAAAGCAAGCGCAGATTTGCTTTTGATTTTTTGGATTGAATGTACTCCAGAGCCTCTGGATGGAAAGATGGTGCAATGATTACCTCAACGAACCAGCCCTTGCGTCCGTCGGGACCTTCTCTCAGGCAAAGAACTTTCAGGAAGTCGACTGTGATTTCCTGATTTACGGCTATCACCGAGCCAAAAGCTGATACGGGATCACCCTGCCAGGCTCTTTCCAAAGCACTGACCAGACTATTACAGCTGGCGACCCCGCAAGGATTACCATGCTTGACCACAACCACAGAGGGTCTGGATGAATCCAGCTCATTCAGGGTAGTCAGGGCTGCATCCAGATCAAGGTAGTTGTTGTAGCCCAAGTCACCGCCATGGAGTTGCCTGGCATCAAACAGCCCCTTGTTTCCATTGGGCATTTTGGCGAAAAAGGCTTTTTGATGCCAGTTTTCCCCGTACTTCTTCATGGGGATCAGACTATCGGGAAATCTTAGATTCAAGGCAGTGCTTTCATTTTCGTCTTGAGACAGATATTCGCTGATCTTTGAGTCATATTGACTGACGTGAGAGAAAGCCTGGCGAGCATAGTCCTTTCTTCTGGAAAGAGTCACACTTCCACCACTCAATTTCTCAAGGAAACCTTCATACTGTTCTGGATTTGTCAGAACGATTACATCTTTAAAATTCTTTGCAGCTGCACGTATCAGGGTTGGGCCACCAATATCGATGTTCTCCAGAGCATTTTGCAAATCGTCCGGTTTGCTCTCAATTGCCTTCTGAAAGGGATAGAGATTGACTGCTACCACATCAATGCTTGGAATTTGATGCCTTTGAATCTCTTCAAGATGCTCGGATTGATCGCGCTTGTACAAAAGAGCCCCATGGATCTTTGGATGCAGGGTTTTGACTCGTCCGCCGAGTATCTCCGGGAAACCAGTTAGTTCTTCAACAGCAGTGACTTGAATTCCCTCATTTTGAAGGACTCGGGATGTACCTCCGCTGGCAAGGATTGAGTAACCCTGTTTTACAAGCCCCTCAGCCAATTCAACGATCTTGTCCTTGTCGGAAACACTCAGTAATGCATATGCCATCACAATCTCCTAGTATGCCTTGCCATCAATTTGTTGAAAGTAATTCACCAAAGCTCTGTTGAGCACTCTTAATCCGCCAAGCTCCGGATAGTCGCCATCCAGACAGGCGGTATCCAAATTACGTCCTCTTCCCTGTCCTTCTACCAGTTGTTCAACTTCCGGGTAGATGACATGAACCTGAACTTTGTCCTGAAATTCTTTGGGAGTCACCATTTGTGAGATTTTCTCGCTAACTTGCTCAGTACTGAACCAGCTATACATTTCCCCCATAAGATTGGGTGGTCTGAACTCGGGGTCCTCATCAATTTGCTCCTGTACTTCCAGGGCTCTATTGGAAAGCTCCTCAAACTGCTTATCCATTTGATGATCCTGGATCAATTCCAGAGTAGCTCGAAAGGCGATGAACTCTTTGAGGTTTGACATTTCGATTCCATAAGGACAAGGATAGCGTATCTGCGGACAGGAGGAGACGATGACAATCTCTCGAACTCCCGCCCTTGCAAGAGTACGAATTACATTCTTTTCAAGAGTGGTGCCTTTTACGATTGAATCGTCAACTGCGATCACGCGTTTTCCCTTGTATTTCAAAGCAATGTCCTGAATGGCGTCGTAGGCATTGACCACTAGTTTATGCCGATCCTTTTTTTGAGTGATGAAGGTTCTGATTTTTAAATCTTTGGTCAGGGTCTGTTCGAAGAAAATCTGGTTTTTGAGGATTCCTTCCAGTTTATTAGACGATAACTCTTTGCCCTGCTCTGCGAGTTGGGCAATGACTCTGGATTGCTCTTTGGACTGAATCTCAAGGAGTTCCTGATAAAGACCGAGCGCTGCCGTTTCAGAAGTATTGGGCACATAGGAAACAACCGTATCACCAAGAGGAGAAAACCGCTCCCAAACTTCTTGCGCCAGAATAGCTCCCAGTCGCTTTCTCACACGATAGGTTCCCGCGTTATTTGGTCGGTTGAAGTAGACCGGTTCAAACATGCAGGGTCGATTTTGAACTTCATCGGCATATTGCCCCTTGATGAGTGTTCCATCGGCCTTGACCACAAAGATATGGCCTGGTTCAAGCTCCATTATCTGGGCAGCCTCCAGACCGTACGGAGCGAGAGTGGATTGAATAGCACTCTGCTCACTGGCTGCGACTACATAGTCTTCTGTTACAGCGTAATAAAGCGGACGAATTCCAAAGGGATCTCTTGCAAAGAAACTATCTCCGTTACCGACAATGCCTTCCAGAGCAAAAGCCCCCTGAAGCTGATTGTTTACCCTTCTCATAACGTCAACAAGATCAAGAGCCTGGTTGATTTCCTCAGTGTCGAGTCCAGCTTGCACGGCCCGAATGTGGGAAAGGCCCAGAAAGTGGCCGAAACTTTCCACCAGAGCCTCCATATCACTTTGAGAAGTTGGGGCTTGTCCAACGGAACGCAGGTATTCGCGCTGTTCCTTGTTGTTGGCAAAGTTACCGTTCATTGCTATTGCAATTCTTCGGTTGGGCCATGGTGAAGTGTGTTCTACCGGATGGACAAAGCGATAGTTGACCGAGTTGAGCATGGTTGAGTAAAGAACGTGTCCGATCATTACATTGCCTTTTCTCTCATCAGCTATGCAGTGGCCCGTATTGTCCCTCTTCATCATTGAATCATAAAGATCCACGACTGGATCTCTAGATATCATTTTGTCCTTGTGCAAGTATTCGTCTTCATGGCGGTCAGTGTAGGGAATGAAGGCTGTTGCTATTCCGGCACCATCCAAACCTCGATTCCTTTGTCTGAGTAGCATGAGGTAAATGGTGTTGAGTAGAAAATAAGGATCCTTGTATTTCCAGTGATAGTGCTCATAAGGTTTGAGCAGACGGAAATAGGCTATCCCGCAGTGATGATTAATATTGTCATCAGAGGCTATATTTTCAAGCTCCGGTTTGCCCTTCATGAGTGCTTTCCGTTCAGATAGCGATCTACCTTGGAAGAAATATCCTTGCGGTAGAACATCCCTTCAAAATTCAATGTATTGCCTTCAAGAAAATCATAAATTCGCTTTCGAGCCTCGACCACGTTTTTAGCACTGGCTACAAGGTTTAACACCCTGCCCCCGTTTGTCTGTACTTCCTCTCCCACCTTCACAGTCCCGGCATGGAAGAGTTGGATGTTTTCAGGCACAGACTGCAAACCGCTTATGGGGAGGCCCTTCTTTACGCTTGAGGGATAGCCTCCTGAACAGAGGACAACATTGACCGTCTGGTTTTCGTCGAATTCCAGTTCGATCTCTTGATTTGAGCCTTCATGTACTCTCAGGAAAGTGTCCAGTAGATTGGATTTCAGACGAGGAAGCAAACACTGGATTTCAGGGTCTCCAAATCTGGCATTGATTTCAACAACTCGGGCTTGATTTCCCTTGAGCATCAATCCCACGTACAAGACTCCCACATACTCAATATCGAGGGCTTGAAGTCCAAGCATCAAGGGTTTTGCGATATCCTCGGTGATTCTGTGAATGTCGGATTCGCTGAGTAAGGGTGTGTCAGAATAGGCTCCCATTCCCCCGGTATTTGGCCCTTTATCTCCCTCAAACACTCTTTTGTGGTCCTGGGTTCCTTTCCATGGAATCAGGATTGAACTTTTGGTATTGCACAAATAGAAGAGAGAAGCCTCTTCCCCTTCCATAGTTTCCTCGATAAGAAGACCACTCTTCCCTGAGCCCGAATATCCGCCCTCCACAAGTTCATTTAAAAACTCAATAGCTTCCTTCTCAAAATCCACTTGATCAAGTACGACGACACCTTTTCCACCTGCGAGTCCATTGGCCTTGAGGACCCGATAGTCAGGGTTCTCACGCAGGAAAGGAAGAATGATTGATTCCTGTAGTTTGTCCGGTGAAAAGTAATGGTAGTTTGCCGTGGGTACTCCTTCAACTTCCATTACCTTTTTTGCAAACAGCTTTCTTGTTTCCAGTCGTGCGGCATCTTTTCGAGGACCAAAACAGGGCACACCACGTGATTCGAGTTCATCAACGATTCCAGCTTGCAAGTCTGCTTCCGGACCGGGGATTACCAGTAAGGGTCTAAGTTCTACAATTTCTTCAATCATAGTGTCCCAGTCAGTAACCAGGTGATTCACGCCTAACTGATCAGTGCCACCATTACCCGGGAAAAAATGAAGTTCCACATCCGGATTTTGTTGATGGATTTTCCAGGCGATCGAATACTCCCGTCCACCGAAACCATTTTTTCCTGCAATAACAACTCTTTTCATCAGACTCTCACTTCCTCGATTCCCTTGTTCCCCAGGGACGCTTTATTCTGCTCAAGAAAAGGTGTGAGATGCTCTTCCTGATAAAGCTGAGCCTGAATGGAGCTCAGTCCAATGTAGCGTTCTGGCTGCAACTGCTCTTCAATTGCCCTTATATCCAACTGGAGATTCTCTTGAGAGAGTAGCTTCAAAAAAGGATTCCCTTCACCCTTGTCCATCTTCTCCCGACTCTTGACCATTAACTTACGGATCACCTCATGAAGCTCTTGACGATCCAGCCCTTGTCGAACCCCTTCCATCAGGATTCTCTCGGTCACCAAAAACGGCATCAGTTCTTGTACTCTTCGTTTGACGACCTCTTCGTGGACACTAAAACCGACCTGATCTTCGCTGTCTCCCCTGAGAATGCTGTGGCAGAGCAATAGCACAGCTTCCACACTCAAAATGGATCTCTTGGCTGAGTCACTCATTGAGTAGCAGTGCAACTTGGTTCTCGTTAAAGCTGACACCCTTTCACTTCGCATGGGATTTTTTTTGTAAGCCATGGCACTGCTGCCGATCTGATTTCTTCCAAACGGTTCATTGAGTTCGAGATCATGTTGCAGTAGGCGAAGGTCAGCCGCCATTTTGGACGCACTCACCAGTATCATATCCAGTGCCAGATCCTGTTGCATTTTGCTAACAGATTCAAGATCCAAGACACTCTTAAGATAGCGAGCAGCCCAGAGAAAAGGATAGCTCCAAAGGGCGAGACGCTTTCCATAACTTGTTGGCTGGGCGACCTGATAGTGAGTGAAGGCAAGACATGGTAGATCTTTATACTTGAGGATCAACTCTCCTTGCCTCTCTAGCAGGGTGCAAAGACTGGAGAATATTTTATTGAATGCATCTAGTTCAATCGGGTTCCATGGTTTGAATGGATCACTTTGGGCTTTAACTTCGCTTGATTGCAGATCGCGATCAAGAAGCAGGAAGGACTCTGACAGAATGATCCTTCTTTGCGCTGAGTCATCAAGGCTGCGCTCAAGCCATTGATTGGCTGCCATTTCCGCTGCGGAGGCTCTTCGTTTATGAAGCTCGGCTTTACAGTGCAGATTCAGCGTGTCAGACACCAGATGGAGAAGCGAGAGAGTGTGAAAATCGAGGATTCGAGGATAGGTTTGAGAGCAGATGAGAAGACTGTCTTCAAACCCCATTCTCTCTCGAAAACGTTTCTCCAACTCCAATACTTTCTGTTCATCTCCTTCGAAGAGATCGAGATAACTGGCCTGGGTTCCCGTTGTTCCTTTGGGACCCCTCAGAGGAAAACTGTTGGCGTGCTCAGAAAGCATTTTTGCCAATTCCATCTCATTATTCTCTTCAAGCCTTGAAGCAAGGAGCAGAAGAGCTTCCTTGATTGTCAGAATTTCCTGATTATCAGCAACAAAGCAACTGGTGGCACCGGCGTGCAAAATACCTCCTGCACCGGGACAGTCCGGTTCAACCTTTTCCTTGTACTCTTGTAAGAAGGCCATCACATCGTGACGTGTCTCTCTTTCGATCTCGCGAGCTCTTTCCAGATCTAGGTTGTTTTGATGTTTCTTCAAAGCCTCGATTTGTTCCCAGGAATACGGAAGCCCGAGATCTTTCTGAATTTCGGCGAGTGTGACCCAGAGCCTGCGCCAGTCAAGAGCCTTCTTTCTGGCGCTGAAGAGCTCTTGCATAGACTCGCTGCTGCCCTCAATAGTGTTTTCCACACCAGGATGCTCACTGAGTAAACTTTGCATTTCCTGACTGGTATAACGACTCCACAGAGGATGCTGGTATTGACTCATCAAGACTCCTCCAGCTTGTAAAACTTCTTTGCAAACTCACGATACGCCTTACAGCTGACTTCCAGCTCAGGGGCTTCTCGTTGGTTTTGCGAACACCAGATGTTTCTGAGTCCACCGAATAAATCAGAACTGATTTGGATGAGCTCCTCTGGTGGAGCAGGAGGTGCCGGATACTTGTCTTTGGAGACTTTCTTCGCCTTGCATTCGTTGAGTTCTTCTACCCAGTCAGGATGAGCGCATTGGTAATGATCACGATAGATCTGCTTACTCAGGTTAATCATGGAATCATCACCATGCTCCACTCCGGGAACAAAGACTTTCAATCCATTTCTAAACTCATCAAGGTCTTGATAGGAATGTCCTACATAGGCACTTGTTATCTCGTCAATCGCCAAAGGGACGTCAGCCAGAATCAGGTCTCCCTCAACATCCAAAGCCCATTCGAGTTTATAATCATGGATAATCAAACCAGCCTGGGCACCTTTGGTCAGTGCATAAAGCCCTATCATACGACTCATTACTTCAATTTCATTGAGAAGAAAGGTGCTTTCAGTACTCAGTGTCTTTAGCTCTTCCCAGCTCATGTACTCATCGGTGATTCCAAGTTTTGTAGATCCGTCAAAAAACATTTTGGGAAGTACACAAGGAAACTGTGAGGGCATTTCCTTCAGTCCGAGCTCCTGATAGCCAAGGCTTCCTTCCTGAAGTCGCTTGCAGGCACTGCTTGTTTTGGTGATTACATTTCGAATGATACATTCAAGTGGCACCAGTCTGTTGTGTCTTACTTCTTTGAGATCAGTTTTCTTTGGATCGAGGACCCGAACATAATCTACCAGGATAGCGTTTTCGCTGAGTTGTTCTCGAAAGATGGTGGGGATTCCCATTTTTGCCAGATCTTCGAAGCCTTGAACAGCCATCTGGCAAAGGTCCTGACCCTTGTGGGGTGTGGTGAAAGGTAGTTTCCCATAATCTTTGACGGAGCTGTCATCAGTAAATTCGAAGATGGCTAGTCCCATTGCATCTTCAGTGCAGGCTTCGACTTCCCGGATTTTTTTCACGCTGCCTTCGTAGACGACAGGATATTGATCGATTTGCATTCATTCACTCCCAACAGGTTGTGGCAGGTGGTTTGTCTGTCAAATCGTAGACCACGCAACCAATATCAAGTTTTTCAAGCAACTGCTGCTTGATTTCCTCCAGGCAAGTCCAGCTCAAATTCACTGGTGCTCCCGACCGTGCACAGGCAATCATCTCCTGCTCCTTGAGTGGTACAGCCGGACTGACAGTCATAAAGTCATCTGTGATCACAGTTCGAATCGCGATGGAGCGTTTCCCGAGATGATAAGGGTCAGCACCAAACAGTACAAAGATGCTCTGCGCGATTTTTCGCTGGTAATCAAATTTTTCCAGAATTTCTCGCCCAATGGCATCCGCTTCCTGAATCAGACTCAGATTCTGCAAATCCACAGTTGTCGCTATAGCTGGGCAAGCTCTTGTCGGAGGAGCATCCTGCTTGAGGTTAAAAACAATTCGATTCACAAAATCAAAGTTGGATGTTAGCTTTCTTGATAGCTTTCTGAGCTTCTTCCAGGAGGGCTTTCCGGTAAGCATCAGTGCATAGCGCCAGGTTCTGGCATCTCCTTGAACACCCACTGTCTTCACAGGAAGCAAGGTTGCCTGATAGTCGTATTCCAGGCAAAAGTTTCGAACTTCCTCCTGCTGAGCTTCAAACTTTGAGTCCACCCAGTCGGGATCTCCGTGAACGATCCGAATAGCCATGCCCGGTCCTGGAAATGGTTGTCTCAAAGCAATAGCATCGGGCAGTCCCAACTCCTGGGCAGCCAGACGGACTTCGTCCTTAAATATGAAACGGTTTGGTTCGACGATCTGACCAGCAGCTTTCAAGCGATCGATGAATTCGCAGCCAACATTATGATGGGATTTAATATTGTGTGCTTTCTTTCCGATGCCTTTTCCACTCTCAATGAGATCTGTGTAGAGAGTACCCTGAGCGAGTACAGTTTGTTCCGGATCCAGATTCAATTCCTTGCAGACCTCTTCCTGAATTTCTCCGAAGAGATTTCCAACAATTTTTCGCTTGGCTTCAGGCTCTGTTTGACCTTCCAGGGCTTTGACGAACCGGTCCGTGGCGTGAACAATCTTGAGATTGTCCAGACCGGTTAATATCAGTGAGCTCTCCACTTCTTCCCGCTCACCTTTTCTCATCAATGCCTCGATGTAGACACTGTGAACTTTTCCTATGCCTTCTACCTGATTCAAGAGAAGGCTCACAAAACTGGAGTCGACACCACCGCTGACAAAAGACAGCACATCTCTTTTGCCGACTGTTTCCTGAATGTCCTTGCGAGCCCAATCCAGAAATGAACTCATATTCCAGTTTTCTTCCATCTCGCATACATCAAAGAGAAATCGTCGAATAATCTCGACTCCCTGGGGCATGTGAGAAACTTCCGGATGAAATTGAACCCCGTAGATTTTTCGTTCCGGGTCGTAAAAACTGGCCACGTGGTTTTCGGTTCGGGCAGTGACTTGAAAACCCTTGGCAATAGCGTCTTCATCGACACTGTCGCCGTGACTCATCCAGCTTTGAATATTATCTTTCAATCCCCTGTAAAGCACATGACCGGAATTGACAGTGATGTCCACTTCACCGTATTCGTCGAGCTTATCCTCTGCCTGGACCATGTTTCCCCCGAAAAAGACATTGAGGTACTGCATTCCATAGCAAATTCCCAGAATGGGGATACCACTATTGAGAACTTCATCTCGTGGTCTGGGCGCGTCTTGCGCGTTCACCGATTCAGGACCGCCTGAGAGAATGATTCCCTGCGGAGGGTTTTCCTTGAATTTTGATGGGTCGATATCATGATCGAAAATCTCGCAGTAGACATTGAGTCTTCGAACTGCCCGGGCAATCAGTTGGGTATATTGCCCTCCAAAATCCAGTACTAAAATCCAGGAATAGTTCATTGTATTCCTCCGTAACTCATTGGCTTTCCTTGATACAGGAGAACTCTGCGTCCATCACTGTGGACTTCAGTGGCCCAGCGTATCTCTCCTTGAGCCAGAGAGTTCACTACCTTTAGATAGGAGGGCCAGTCACATTCTTTCTTTTGCAGGGCCTGGTGCTCCTGACAGTAGTTCTTGAGTTGCCTGTACAGCTCTGGCGCTTGCTTCTTGCGTTCCTTGATATGCCTTTCCAGTTCCTCGTAAGACACAAGTTCTGGTTCGGGAACCTGAAAATGCTTCAAGGCTTCCTGGATTGTTTCGCGCTTCTGGAATTCAAGCTCCTGACTGATCAAGACAATTTCACCTTCATCGACACCGGCACTCACGTAATGGATTGTGGAGCGTGTCGAAGCTAATCCCAGAATCAGAGCTTTCAAAACAGCATCCAGACCTTTTAGTAATCGCTCTTGCAATTTGTTTCGATGAGAAAGATCCCCGGGATGTACGTTGAGGGTATTCGTCGGGAAAGCTCTCAGCAATGGCTGATGTAGAATTCTTGAATATCCGCCAAGGATAAGAACATCCACTGGCTGAAAAGCTTCTATTTCCTTAAGAAGGTTTTCTTCCCATTCTCGACAGAGTTGATTTCGTAAATCGCTGTGAAGTCTCTTGCCATTCTGGTCTTTGAGAGATGGGTATTGAGGGTTAATAATCGGAATTTTGTGATCCTTTGCAAGCTCAATAATGGGGCAATCGCGATCACAGGCTAATGCCACAAACTCACAATTCACGCTATTTTCTATCAGATAGGCGAGATTGGTACCACTTCCGGAACCCAAACCAATAGCTCTTAACATCAGGAATTTCCCTCCCGAGCCAATCTGGCGTTCTCGAAAATCTTCCATCCCGGCAAATACTGACTTGTGATATGAGATCTCTCTTCTTTGTTGAGCTCATGGTACAAGGGGTGGTGATGAGCATGAAGAAAGGCTTCCGGATGAGGCATCATTCCCAGAACATTCCCGGCCTTGTTTTCAATGGCAGCGATGGATAGCTCGGATCCATTGGGGTTTTCAGGATATTCCCCTGAGATCTTTCCCTTTTCACTGCAATACTGCAGAGCTATTTGCTGATTATCCCTGATCTCGCTAACGCCTTGTCCGGAACCACAAAAACGACCTTCGCCATGACGAATTGGATAAGCGTATATCCGAGAGGGATCAAACCAGATTCCTTTGTAGCTTTCGGGTGCTTTCAGATGGACCCAGCGTGACTCAAACTTGAGTTTCTGATTTGGAGCCAGGGCAATGGATCGATTTCCATCCTGAAAGAAGCCAAGTTTGACCAGAACCTGAAATCCATTGCATACACCCACAACAAGCTTGTCTTGTTCAATGAAGTCTTTGAGCTCCTCATAACAGTACTTCTCAAACTTCTTTGCAAGGGCGTTGCCTGCTCCCAGATGATCACCAAAAGAAAATCCACCGATGAAAAAGAGTAAATCTGCTTTAGATAGAAGTTCGGGTTCTTCAAACAAATCTCGAACATGCAAGATGCTGGCTTGGTATCCAGCCATTTCCAGGGCAATCTGACTCTCTACTTCACAGTTGAGTCCTTCTCCACTCAAAATCAGGGCTTTCATGCCAATCCTCCCTGATAACTGGTGAACAACTCCTGTTGGGATAGAATAATTTCTTCGTTGCCTGTTCTAATTCTGCAATCTTCATTATGGGGCAAAGTTTGACCCAACAGAACAAGTTCATAGCTCTGAAAAGACGCTTCAATTTCTTCTTTGTTGCTGGAATCGACTGTAAATAGAAGTCTTCCGATGGATTCGGAAAACAGACTCACGTTTGGATTGGAATGGACTGAGTCAAGATTTACCTTGAAACCAAAACCCGAACCAAGGGTAGCTAATGACAAGCCCCAGGCAAGCCCACCTGTTGCCAGAGCATGGCAGCTTTGGATATGACCTTCATTGATTAGATTGGAAAGGATCCTGTAATAGTTGAGAAAGCTGGATACATCTCCATCTGGAATTTTGTTTCCAATGATGTGGGGCTTTTCCAGTTGTCGTTTCATAACTCGAGAATACTCTGAAGCACCCAGCTCTTCTTTTGTTTCGCCCAGTAGATAAATCAGCTGCCCTTCTTTCTTGAAAGTATTGGTTGTGATGGCGTCTTTGTTTAAAGGGGCAATGGCACTAAACAGTAAGGTGGGATGGACACTGATGGGAGGGTCTACCAGAGTGCAGTCATTCGCCATACTGTCTTTACCGGAAATCAAGGGGATGGAGAGCTTTTTACAAGCTTCAAACATGCCCTCACAAGAGCGAACCAGTAAAGCAAGTTTGTGTGATCGCCTAGGCATCTTCTCTCGAACAACATTGGGCCAGCAAAAATTATCCACTCCGGCAACTCTCTCGATATCAGCTCCACTGGAGAGAAGTCTTCGAAAGCAAAGATCTACTACGCTACGTGCCATGGGTAGAGTGTCAATCTGAGAGTAGTAGGGAAGCACAGCTTCGCTCATGGCTACGTAATCTTCATGAGCAGGATGCACTTGCAGCACCGAGCTATCGGGAATGACATTTTTGTTGCGACCACTGAGCAACTTTACAGTACTCAATGCCTTGACTTCATGATCATACTGTCGCAGGTATTCCTCTTTGGATTTAAGATTGGGTCCGCAGAGCATAGAGAGGAGAATGTCCTTGCTTGCAAGTGGAGGGTTGATTGGAGGTTCTTCTGTCTCCACGGGCTCAAAATGTCCCTTGAGTTCATAGCGCGGATCGCCATTGTGTAAAAAGTTCATCTCCAGATAAGCGACAGTCTCTTCCCCGTAAACAAGATGAAGGTATCCTGAATCGGTAAACTCACCAAGCACACTGGCTTCCACTCCTCTTTTGCTGCAAAACTCCAGAAGCTCATCAATAGTATCCGGGCTCACTGCGAGAGTCATTCTCTCCTGGGCTTCGGAAAGGAAAATTTCCCAGGGATGAAGCCCTTCATATTTGAGAGGAACTTTAGCCAGATCCAGTTTTAAACCGCCACTATATTCAGCCATTTCACCAGCGCTTGAGCTTAGACCTCCGGCTCCATTGTCAGTGATTGCTCTGAAGAGATTACGATCTCTGGCTTCCATCAGTGCGTCAGTCATTCTCTTTTGCGTGATGGGGTCTCCGATTTGAACAGCTTGAGCCGGTGAGTTAGTGGAGAGTTCAACGCTGCTGAAAGTCGCACCATGAATCCCGTCCTTACCAACTCGACCTCCCATCATTACTACCAGATCCCCTTTGTAGACCTCCTTAACAGTCCCCTCACGGTTTTGAATTTTAGCGGGGAGACGACCCAGAGTTCCGCAAAAAACCAATGGTTTACCGAGGTAGCAGGGATCAAAAATCTCAAAGCCTCTCATGAGAGGTATTCCGGATTCATTGCCACCTTCTCTAACTCCTGCATGAACGCCTTCTCTGATTCTTCGTGGGTGCAAGAGTTTCTCAGGGACTGATTGTGTGTTTGGATCGCCAAGGCAAAAGCCTTTCACATGGGCTATGGGTTTGGACCCCAGACCTGTTCCCAATGCATCCCGGTCCACTCCCACAATGCCGGTCATGGCCCCGCCGTATGGGTCCAGAGCACTGGGTGTATTGTGAGTTTCAATCTTAAAGGCCAAATCGTAGGAATCAAAATAACGAACCACCCCTGCATTGTCATGAAAGACGCTCACCAGGTAATCTTTATCAAGTTCTTTGGTTAGCCCGCTGATATAGGTCTTGAAGAGAGAATCAACAGATTTCTTTGACTCGTCATCACTGTATTCGATTTTTGCATTGAAGATCTTGTGATGACAATGTTCTGACCAGGTTTGGGCAATACACTCCAGTTCCACATCCGTTGGCTCAGAGCCAAGACCCACTGCCTGCCTTCGATTGAGGTATTCTTCTTTTTGAAACTGATTCTGGATCGCTTGCCATTCTTCTTTACGAAGGGCCAGCATTCTTTGCTCACCCATTTCGACCAGCTCCTCCAGAGTTATTTCAATATTCTCTTTTTCCACCAGAGGCTGAAAGCCTGATTCAGGCTCCGGTACCGCTGGTAATTTTTTGTTCCCGGTGAGGACATGACATTCTTCAATTAGTGGATTAAAGAGGAGCTCACTGGCAATTCGTTGGACTTCCTCCACTGTAGAATCCAGAAAGGAAAATTCACGCGCACAATGGACTTTCTGGTGTGGGCTCCAGTTTAATTCAAGAAGCTCCGCCAGGATTTCTTTTGCAGTGCTTCCTTCATTGTCAGTTACTCCCGGTTTTTTGCGAATCATGACTCTGATTGATTCCTCGGGAAAGTGAACATCGCTTTGATCCATCTCCAGAACTTCGTCATGAAGAATGTTTACAGCCCTCTTGCGAAGATCATGATTCAGCTTTTCAGGAAGAAAAAAGACCTTCGAAGATCTCACTTTTTCTGTACGGATACCCAGGAAGTCCAGGGCTTGAGAGCTCAGGGCAATGGCGAAAGAGTCATCAAAACCCACTCGAATACCTATTCGAATGAAGTTGTTAGAGCTCATAAATTCAACTGCACCTCTCGTGGCCCTTCCACAATCTCACCGATCTCAAAACAATTTTGATTCAAGCGTTCCCGCACTGATTTTATGTCCTCTTTCTCAACAATCAAAACCATACCGATACCCATATTGAAAGTTTGAAGCAAGCCTCTGTTCACCGGGTCATAAAGGGAGACCAACTCGCTTGCGATCATATGTTCAAAGATTGGAGGCAAATCCCAGCTCCCCCAGTTCACCAGGGCCTTGCAGTTCTTTGGAAGTGATCGAATCAGGTTTTCTTCCAGTCCACCACCGGTAATGTGCGCCAGCGCTTGCACTTTAGAGTCCCTGATCAATGGCAAGACCTCTGATGCATAGTTTCGATGGGGCTCCCTCAAGAGTGGGAGAACTTCTTCGCGCTTGGCTTTTGGGTACATCTTCCTGGCAAGACTGTAGCCATTCGTGTGAAGCCCGCTGGAGGGAAGGCCTAGCAAGACCTGTCCAGCATTAACGTTCCAGGGGCCGGGCATATTTTTCTTATCTACCAGACCTGCTATTGCCCCGGCTATGTCCAGACTGCCTTTTTCGTAGGTCTTTTCGCAGTCATGAAACTCAATACCCAAAAGTCGAAGTCCTGCCTCTTCCACAACTTCTCTGGCAAGACTCTTCAACTGATCTCTATCTCCTTCACTTTGACCCCTAGTTCCAACAAACATCTGAAGACCAACACCGCGAGCACCAAGACATAGAATGTCGCCTAGTGAATGATGGGTGATGTCTTGAAAATAACCTTGGATTGCAGACTTTTCGTTTCCCAGGAGAGTCTTTGTTCCCACCCCGTCCATAGAGAGCACAAGGGCAGGCTCCTCCATATCATCAGCATAGTCTTGCAGGCTCCAGTTGGCCTCCTGCAAACTGAACACGCTTAGAAAGCCTTCCATTTGTCCTTTTTTCAAGACATCCGGCATTTCAGCGGTCTCACCTCCTATCAGAGGTATTGCCAGTGCTTTGAGATCAATACAAAGACGCCTGACGATTTGTTCGATTTTATCATTGGATAAGGGAGTTCCAGCGAGATAATCAAGGGCTGCCAGTCTTGCTTTTTGTTCTGGTAGAGCAGTCTCTTCAATTGGAAAGGCACCGTCTTTCAGGGTGAAGTTTGAAGTTTGAAGGGCTTGCTTGAGCTCCTGCGCTTGCAGACTCAGGCCACCTCCAAAGAGACCGTGGCTCGTGATCACTCGCTGATTGTAGGTTTGTTGAACCAATTCCCCGATTTTTTGATTGGCCTCGTTGTTTGCATCAACGTCCACTCCTGAATCGAGATAGCTCAACTTTGCGCTTGAACTCATGCCATTCTCCCAAGGCCTGTCAATACTTCTCAAAACAACTACTGAGAAGAAGCAGTAACAGCCAAAATTGGAATGGAGACGGATACTATTGTATACCTTTCAAGAAGTCAAGTTCAGTGGAATGACCGGCTTCAATTCTATTGGAATCAATGAAAACCATGTAAATTACTGCTATGTTGGATACCCGGAATAATTCCAGGGCAGGATTTGATTTCCCTTGCGGATCTAGTGGGAGATTTATGTTGGCTCTGAATCATCCTGTGAGAAGTGCACATACGCTTTCTTTATTCAGGACGCAGTGTAGTTTGTCCAGTTGAATTCAGAGAAGCACAGACGAGTCACATGAAGAGTTTAAGAGAAAGGAAGTGATGGAGGATAGAATCGACAGATCCTGGCAGAGTTTTGCTTTGCTTGCCTTTTTGCTTTTGGCCTCATGCATTGCCTGGTGGAGTTTCTTTTACGGGCACACTATCGACGATGCTGGAATCAGTTTTGTTTATGCCCGGAATTTGGCACTCGGCTACGGGGCTGTCTACCACCCAGGTTTTGCTCCAGTGGAAGGTTTCTCCAATCCTGTATGGACTGTTTTACTCTCTGTTTTTTACTTTCTGGGCTTTGAAAACCTTCCCCATATTGCCTCCATTTTGGGCTTGGGCTTTTATTTTTTGGCTCTGTTATTGATTTTGTATTACGGGTTTAGCCAGCTTTTTCCATCCTTGTTGTTTCTGTGTCTGGTTCAACTGCCATTGGGACCCTACTGGGCTGTCACCGGTTTGGAAAATGGTTTGTTCTCCTTTTTACTCTGTGGGTGCTACCTCAGCTACAAGAAAAAAGAGTTCACTTTACTTTATTCCGTATTGCCAGTTTTGATTCTGTCCCGTCCCGAGGCCATTCTCTACGCACTGGTGTTTTCAATCTTTCACAAGGACGCACGCAAGGTCATCCTTCATTGTCTGATTTTCTTTGGGTTCATCACACTTTTTCGCATTTTTTATTTTCACGATATTCTTCCCAATACAATCTGGGCCAAGCGTGGTCTTGTCCACAGTACGGGTTTCATCCAGAACTTTCTTTTGGGATTGCAATACATTCTGGACTTTCTTCGATTGAATTTTGGATTTTCAATCTGGGTCATCCCTGTATTGATCTACCTTTTCGTGAAACGTCAGTTTCTCCTGTTGTTATTGTTTGCTTCCCATGTCTTACTGCTTAGTCTGAGTGGTGGAGACTGGATGAGGGGCTTTCGATTGATATCCCCTTTTGTTCCACTCGGTATCTATGTCCTCACTCAATCAATCTGGGCTTTGGTAACCAGTTTCAAAGAGATGGTTCCTTTCAAGTTGATCATTGTTCTTAATCTGATTTTCTTGCTGTGGTTTCACTGGTATGAAGTGGCCAAACGCCTGGATTTACCCTATATCGAACTGGAAGAAAGATCCAGGCGGGGTCACAAGATTGAAGCGATGCTCAAGTCCCTTCAGGTAAAGGAGCCTGTTCTGATGGACGCTGAGGCCGGTGGGACTGCCTGGGCCACTGAGATGAAAGTTTGTGATATGGCGGGATTAACAGATCAGCAGTTTGCCCATTCCAGAAAACGACCCTATGACTTCACAGCCTACCTTGTTCGCTGCAAACCCCATGCGATCTATACCATTGGATTCTGGACGAAGGTCAGTGGCTTTTCAAAAGAAGCTAAAATTTATTCCGATTACTTTCCTGCTCAAAGTCAAGAGTATTTTGGTGAACGTGGAGAGGCCTTACTCTTGCATCGAAGTTTGCAGGAGGCCTGGTCCCGAAAGCTCCAGCAAGGCAATCCAGGCAAATCTACCCAGTGATCTCCTGCAAACGCTCGTATCCCATGCTTGTATTGACTTGGGAGGAATGCGACCAGGAAGAAGAGCCCAGGGAAGTGTCAGAAGACCAAAGCGTTGCACTCTCAATCCTTCATAAGATTGCAAGAGATCCTGAAGTTGAGAATCATGAAAAGGCTGCTCTTCACTGGTTCTCATATTCGGGGTAAATTTTCGATAAAACTCGAGGATAGGGTTGCCTGCCAAGGGCTCCAGGAAGTAGGCCCTGCCTTCGTTCTTGAGGACTCTGCCCACTTCATTCAATACAAGTTTGGGTTTACAATGGTGGAGTAATCCAAGTCCGTAGACCAGATTCATGGAATCAGTCTGAAATGGTAGCTGATTGGCTGTTCCAACCAAGGCGTGAATTTTCTTCTCAGTTTTCAATTTCTTGCAAGCAGGATGATTGAGGTCCAGCGCGAAAATTTGCTTGTATCTTTGGGCACTTGCCAGGGTGTATTGTCCTTTGCCAAAACCAAGTTCAAGAACCCTGCTTTCCTGACTTCCATTCCAGATCAAGCTTTCGAACTTTTCGTAGGCATGTTTTATGCAGCTGTATTTCTTCCCTAGCTGCTCTCGAATATCTTTGTTGTGAAATCGATTGTTGTGAAAATCAAGATCCTCTCTACTCATGGTATTATAATAGTCCCTGGAGGTATCAATGGACTACAAAAGCATTTCTAAAATCGGAATTTACTTACCCATTCAACTATGTTATCTAATGGTTTTTGGATTGGCGTCACTGGACAAGTTTTTAAATTTTTCGGGAAACGTCAGCTATTTCACCAAGCTCTTTTCCAAGACCTTTCTTGTAAAACTACCCGGGGGTATGGCTCCGCATGTTGCTGGAATCGGTATAGCAGAAGGTTTGATCGCGGTTCTCATGGCGATCGCTATTCTCAAGAGAGAGTTTTTGCCCTCCTGCAAAATGCCATTGCTTACTCGCTTTGGATTATTGGCTTCGAGTTTCATGTTTGTAGCCCTTGGGTTTGGCTTGAGACTCGCTCAGGACTACGGGAATGCAGCTAACCTCTTTTTCTATTTTGCTCTGACGCAGCTTCTTTACATCTCACTTGTAGCTATGGAAAAGGACTAGTCGGACTCGAGCTCGAGTTTTTTGAATTCCAACTTCTTCAGCTGAATCATCCCTGTGTTTTGAGCAAGTTTTGCTTCTCCACTCAAGGAGTTGGAAAAGCTCTCACTGAGGAAAATGCCACTGAGACTTTCCTTCGGTGAGGCTGCCAAATCCTCAACAAGTTTGCCCGTAAAAACAAATCGAGAAGCGCTGCGGGCTTTTACCCAGGCTACCTCACAGCTGGCAGTGTGGCAAAAAAACTGACATTGAACAGGCAGCTCTCCCTTTCGATTTCTCAATATGTTGACCTTGAGGCTCTCCTTGAGACAGAATCTGGCAAATTCCAGGGCCTGTTGAGCGTGATGAACATCTGGCTCGATTGCCCCAAAAACAAAGCTAATGCGATTTTGTGAGATTTCGATCGGGTGGACTCCTCCCTCTTCTTTAAACTTGCAAAATCTTTCTACCAGGTCCTTGAGTAAGGAGATAGAATTCCCGGGGAAGCCCCAAAGAACAATACTTACCACACTGGCGGTAACTGACTGATCTTCGAATCCTTCTTCAAGAATCTCTTTGGTTAACTCTGAGCCCAGGCTGGCTTCAATTTTACCCTGTACTTTCTGACTGTCTTGAAGACTGTGAACCATAGTGTTGAAACTGGATTTCAGACTGGAAATCTCATCAAATCCGAAGACAGTGGTTCGAACATTGAAATCCCCTTCCTTGACTTGATTCATTTTGTGAACCAGCCCATCCATAGGAGAGAGTATAGCGATTTGCAGATCTCTCATGATGAAGACAGCCAAGAGAAAGTAAAGGCCAAAGAGGAACAACATCTCCACCTGGAGTGGATTTCCCTGGATCATCAAAGATTGAGACTGTGTAAATCCATGATAGAGTGAACTCAAGAATAGAAGCGATGGCAGTCCCGCCAATACCAGAGGGTAAAGAATCAAGCGCATTCGAATCGCGGGATAATACTCAGAATTGGATCGACTGTGAACTCGGGATTCGGGGAAATAGCTTTTGGTTTGGGCCATTAAGTGAGTATGACTACTTGATAAAACAAGAATCAAACTGCACATTCCTCCCGCGAGATAAAATACGGCCAACAAGAGGCCATCACTTGCTGCAAAAGCACTCACTCCTCTTTGCATAAAAAACAGATGAGTTAAATAGCTGCAAAAAGAATAAGCCAATGAAATCCGGCCGAGGCGAGAGGGCGAGGTCTTGAAGCAATGCAGAACAATGCTCAGTCTCGCCGGGTCCGGTTTTACTTGATGCTCGATCAGAATTTTGGTTTTGTTATGCACAAAGAGACTAAAGAGAAAGAGCAGCATCCATTGACTCAAAAAGCTCCAGTTCATGAGCAATTGATAGATTAAAACGGATTTATCTGCTGCGTCCTGAAACAGGTAATGCAAAACTCTTGAGCCTGTTAATCCCAATGTCTGGAATAAAAGGAAAAAACGTATGAGAGGATTCTTCAAGTATAAGTTCATACTTGTATACTCGGTGATTTATTCAATTCGAGGAAGACGTATTAGCGACCTTTATCCTAGAGCTCCTGAATCTTTTCCTGAATCTGGTCCAGTTTGTCCGAATTTCCAAGAAGTCCTTGAATTGCCCCTCCACCTTGCTGAATCTTGCGTTTTTCCATGATTGGTTTTGGTGGTGGTCTAAAGAAGTATTCTGCGCTCACAAGCAGTGTTACTGCAGCAACAGCCCCAAAGGCAACATACTTCAGGGTAGTTGCGAAGCTGGACTTGCTTTGAACTACATCGGCAGCTTCGAAATTTCGGGGACCCTCTTCACTGGCCTTAATGAGGCGACTGAGGATTCGTGACAGGTTGTGCAGTTGAAAGGGCTTACGCATGACAGTGTAAGCACCGGACTTCACAAACCTGTCCATACGAGCATGTTCCAGATCCCAGGTCATTCCGACCGTAAAAACATACTTGGCCTCTTTTCTGATTTGTTTCTGGATTTCTACAGCACATTTGCAGGGCAGATTGATATCCATCAGCACAAGATCAAAGTACTTTTGTTTTAAGCGATGAAGAAGATTATGGGTATCTTCCATGACTTCCAATTCATATCCACAGACTTCCAGAAAGTTCTTAATCAGGGTGAGAAAGTTGATTTCATTGTCCACAAGAAGGATGATCCCCTTTTTCTTCCCTTCCTCTCCTTCGTGAAAATCAAGCGAGCCCTGGATTCCAAGAACTTCATGCAATTGATCAAAGAGCTTTCTGGAGTTATCCAGACTGGGGAAGAACGACTTGATGGCTGCCATCATAACCCGCAAAATGTGATCGCTGTCCTGACGGAAGTTGTAGTAGATGATTTTGACCCCGTTGTGAATCATTTTGAGATCCGCAACCACTTTGTCGCAGTCAAATTCCTTGAGTTTGGGATCCAGAAAGGCCAATTCTATAGGAGGACTTGTGGCAAGTAATTGATCCAGTTCGGAAACTGAGGTGGGGCATAAAAACTGGATTTCTCCAGAAGTCAGGCTCTTTGCCGTTCGATCAGTCTGGACTGCATCGGGCTCAAAGTATAAAATCGTGACCATACACACGGACCTATTACCCGAATTGTAGGAATTGTTCGTCAAGCAAAAACCAAAACAATTCTTTAGATTTTGAATGCTTGGTCTGTACCGGGAGAAGCAGGAATTGGAACTAGTTGTATTTTCTTTGATTTTTTCAGTGTTGAGCCTCGGGCTTTGCAGCTATCCTTCTCTGTATGCTTACAAACTGCTTTGGAAAGGCTCAGATGGGGGTGTTTTTTTTCTGGCTAGTGCTATGGGCTACCCTGTCTTTTGTCTTATGATTTCTCTTGTGTATCTGCAACTCAGTTTTGAGTCAGTTCAGCTGGAAGTTTATCTGCTGGCCGGTATGCTGTACTTTCTAATTGTTCCTGTAATCCTGAAATTCAAGAAGAACAGTCTTGAAGACTTACCAGGTAAACGTAAGCTGTTTCTGAAATGGTGCTCAATTAGTCTGAGTCTTTTCGCAGCCCTTGGTTTGCTCTATTTTGTTTTCCGATCCAGTACTGCATTGAGTTCTTTTTAGTCTGGTAGACAATAACTCATTCAGTGTCTTCTGAACTACTGGATTCCTGAAGTTTCTCTTGAAGATACATATAGAGAATCTCCTGGACGCCATCTGGTTTGACTTCAATGATGTCCATTTCATATCCCAGTTTCTGAGCGATCAGAAAGTCTTCTACGTTACGGGGAAGCTCGGTTTCGAGAACTCCTTGATCATTTGTTAAGCCTAGAATTCGATCGGGAGTGGATACTTGTACCTTCGATAGTCCTGTCTTGACTACAATGGAAACATTCGCAGGCAAGGAATAGGACTGTACGGGAGCAATTTCCTGGTTTAACTTCGCTTCTTTCTCGGATTGAAGTTTTTGTTCCTTACTGACTTGTCTTGACACCACTTGTTCAAACTGGACCCTTTCACTCTTGTTCTTGGAATGAGTCTTGGAGGAAGCAGATTGGGACTGATTCTTCACAGTAGAGTTTGGCTCATTTTGCCCGGGTGCAAAATTACAACCATTGAGCAATAGGGTAAGAATCAAAACAGGCATTGCGATTTTCACAGATCTCCTCTTGTGAAGCGATTGAGCTTTTGCATAGCACGGACATATCCCTGAAACCATTCCTGATAAATGACTTCATCTTCGATTTCGTCCTTCTTCCTGTCTTTAAGACGCCTGAGTTCCTCTTTTTGTTCCCGTAAAAAACCACGAAACTGCGAAGTCACATTTCGAATATCTCTCCCTCGAGGATGATAGACCTCATAAAACGGGATTTTTCTCTTTTTGTTTCCTCTTGGATGTACCGGATGATATAGGATAAACTCAATTCGACGATCCTGGTCGAGGTCTTTGAGGAAATTCAAGGGAGAGATACGTCGTTTGCTTTTGTAATTTTTGATGAATTCAAGCCTGGTGGGCATAAGGTAGTTTTTGAAACTGTCCTGATCCACGCTCACACTCACTGCCAAAATACCCTCTTCAGGTTGAGTTGAACTCTGCCACATACTCAAGTAATCCAGAATTGAGTCAGAATTTACATCGACAACAAGATAGCCACGATAGCTTAAACTGAGAAAGTCTTTGGCGTACCGACCACCCTGCACAACTTCTCCGACGGGAAACTCGTGAACAGGAAAGAAATCCCCGTCGGACTCTTGAAAGATTGTAATCGAGCCACCATCTGGTCCAAAAATAGCCCTTCTATTTTCGATGGGAACGTCTACGATGTCTGAGTAGTGGTAGTCGTTCAAGAACTGAAAGTCCAGGTCAATATCGATCATTCGAGGATTCACGTCGTGATAGATACGGGGGCCTACCTGAACGGTATAGCTCTCATCGGGCGCTCCAAGAAAGCTCACCACATTTTCTTCATTGAGAACAATCGAGCGATTGCTGCCCTGACGCTTGCTTGCATGAACAGTTACAGGAGTATCCTTGATGAAGTTCTCATTGATTTTGGCCATTGTTTTGTAATTCTCATCCAGATTTGCAATAATACCCTTACCCATTAATTCCCCTTGAGGATAGGTTTCAATATCGACGTAGCTAGCATGAATTCGGTGTAGATTACCTTCATAACGAGCAAGGTAAAACTCAGTGCGTGAGTCATCTTCTGGAAAAAAAGCCATCTGTTCTTCTGTCATGGGTTCAATCAGAAGGACCTCGGAATCTTCGGGGATCATCAACTCTGCCATTCCTTCATAAAGAAAACTTCGCTTGAACTTACCTTGTATCTTGACCTTGGAAGAAAGATTGGGAGCTGGGGGAAGGGTTGACTTTTGAGCCTGGTCAACTCTGGTTTGTAATCCACTCAAAAGACCTTTTTCTCTTTGCCGAATAATGTCCAGATCTTCTTCCAGGAAGTCTTCGGCCTTCTTTGAATCAAGAACAGCCTGCAGATTTTTCTCGAGTGGTCGCTTGAGACTTCCTGCAGCAATAGCCCTCAAAAGAGTGTATTGAGCTCCCTTTAAATTTCCTGTTTTGAGATAACTGTTGGCAAGCAAGATGCTTAGCTGTGAATCTTTGGCAACAAGTGTATAGCTCTGAACTAAATCAATGACCTTGAGATAGGCTTTTAACTCATACAGAATTTTTGAGGCGGGAACCATAAGAATGTCTTCCTCGGCGAATAGATTAATACCGTAGAGGTAAGCGCCAAGTGCCTTTTCTTTTCGATTTTCATCTAGAAAGCTTTGAGCGATTCTTGCATGGATCGATGGGTCCTGGACGCGAAGTTTCATTAATTGTCGGAGGTAGACTCTAACCGAGCCACTCTCTTTCCTGTTCCTTGCTATCTCGATGAGATGATTGAGCGCTTGTTCTTTTCGACTGGAAGAAGCTCCATTCTTGGCAACAAACTCTTCAAAGTTATGTCGCGCGGTTTTCCAATCCTTCTTTTGCTGGGCAAGAAGACCCTGGAAAAAAAGAAGTACGGGATGATTGCTGGAATTCAATCGATTCTGCGCCAGAAACTTTTCAAATCTTTGCACCTGGTTGAGTTCCACCAGGGCGGTGAGATAGAGTACCTGAAACTCCAGATTTGCTGCCAGATCATTTCCTTCCCCCTCGAAAAACTCAATTACTTTTTCGTATTCCTTATTTCTGAGTTTAAACTCAACCCATTCTCTGGCTATTTGTGTCTTGAGTGGTTGAATTTTCCAGGCGTTCAGGTAGTGCTCAATCCATTCGCTTCTATCCAGGATTTCACCAATCTGGGCCAACATCAGGTGATTTTGAAAATTGTCCGCTTGGAGGTCCAGAGCTTGCTTGAGAAATTGGCCTGCCTTTAGAGCTTTGCCCTGTCTATGGTAAGCCCTTCCCGCAATGGTATACAAAATAGCATTTGCCGGCATTTTCTCTTCGTGTTGATCTACAAGTTGAGTGATCTTGGGATATTTTCCCTTGGAATTGTAAAGTTTGATCAAACTGTAAAAAGCGTCCGGCAAGAAGGGTTTTCTTGTGAGAGCCTGGGCCAGTGAATTCATGGCATCTAGACTGCGGCGATCTCGCAACAAACTCAGGCTTTGATAATAATACCCTTTGGAGTTGTTGGGCAGAATATCAAGATACATTCCGGCGAATTCTTTCAAGTTGTCATTTTGAGATTTTTGAGAGCTTAGAATGATTGCGTAATTTTCCAGTAAGAGTTTGGCTTTTTGGGTAGCGATCTGGAGTTTTTCCTTTTTCTTTTTGGATTTTGGTTGATCACTGATCACCAGCGTCAGTTTTATGATGGAGCTGGAGATCGTCACTCCTTCCTTTGATTGCAGGGATGTTTCAAAGCTGGATAGAATCGGTTTGGTCAGATTGGCTTTGGCATTGCGATTGATAAAAGAACTTCTCTTATCCAGTAGAGTGAAGTAGTCTTCGTAGGCATCCCCGGTCTCGATTTTTTGAAAACGAATCTTTAGATAAGCCCGCCATTGGGGACTTGTGCCGATGTATAGCGATGCAGCAAACAATAGAATGATCAGAAATATGAGGGCGTTTTTCTTCATGGGAGCATTGTATTTCTTTCAACCCGTCTTTTCCAGAGTCGCTTAGGGAAAAGAAGAATCTGCAAGACCAGAATACTCTGGAAATGAATTGTTGTTTTCCAGACAATTGAAGCTGGGTGGAATTACACACTATTTAAATTTGAGCAATTATTGGGCAGTAGCTAAAAGTGGCTTGTATTTCCTAAAAACTTTTATTGGTAAGTATTTTGGAGGAATTCAAGGTGTATAATTAGTTGATGGCACAGGACTTGCATTTCGAACGGCGACAGCAACTTAGGACTTTCTTAAGTCGGGGATCTTGGTGATGCTTCAGGAGTCTAGCTCCTGACATTCTGTTCGACGAGTGCATACGCTCCGTCGTCAATGGAAATCCCGGATGAGGATCTTGTGCGCTCCCACAAAGCAAGGTTCTCGTGACATCATCAGGGTCCCCTTCTCTAATCACTTTACTTTTTATTTTTGTTTTCTTCTGGACTGTTGATCCTGTTTGGCAAGCTCCCCTGTTTTTTGGAGTAGAAACTTTGCCTGGTTTTCTTAGCATTAAATCATGGGCACCAATGGGTAATCTGGTTCAATTGGTCTTCTTCCAAGGTGTATGGAACTCCAGTTTTCACTAAATAGTTAGTTTTGAGCAAATTTTGTGGTTAAACGAAATCAATTGATTGAATACATGCAGTTAGACTTTCTGTGAAACCGGGCTTTGTAATGGATTCCTCACTTGGTATGAATATTGTTATATCCTAATAAGCAACAAATTTGTTTTAGGATGGGGAATCTTACGGTTTGCATCAGTCCGGTCCTGTTGATCGGATTCAATCGAGTATCTTGTGCGCTCCCACTCATTAAGAAGCTCTTTGCAAACTGTGGATTCCCCCCTTTTTTTTCAAGCCTTGTTACTTTAACTTCTTCCCAGTTTGGCAGCAGCAACGGGAAAGCTTCTTGATTGGGATTTCATCTCAGTCGTATTGGTCTGAGATATACAGACCTTGCCTTTTTTTCCCAGATGCTGCTCTCGCCAAAACCGGTAAAATCATAATCGTAGACTATTGCGCGTACATATCGAATCTGAGTATTGCTATCAATATTGGGAAAGTAATTCCTGACCTGTTCCTTGTTTAAGAGTATTCCTTCTATCAGGCTAGCAATCCAGGGCTGAGACCGATAGCTGGGGCTCATGGCTGCAAACCACATTTGCCAGTCCAGTCGTGGTTGGTACGGAGCAATCAGGGGCAAGTCACGATTCACCGGCCCGGGTTTGTAGGGAAACTCAATCTCGGTCCAGTGGATACCGTCTTGAGAATATTCAAAGTTGATTTCTCTCCTGATAGTGGTCATACGAGCAAAAAGCCCATAAGAATTGTTTACATAGAATAGTCTTGTTGCTCGATCAACTTTCTCTAATACGGATGATTGAGGCAGATATTGCTTTAACTTCGGGATCTTTTGAAATTGAAGCAGTAAAAGTAGAATCAGGGGGACTGAGATCAGAAATCCTGCATGAGAAAGGAGCTGACTCTCTGGTTTGGGCTTACTAAATCTGTCTCTGAAAGACCAGGGTAGATAGCGATCTGGGAGACAGAGAAGGCACAATGCGATTGTTAATAGATTGAAGAAAGTATAATTGCCGCTGAATTGAATCAGAATCATCAGGGAAATAATGATAAAAGAACTGAGAAACTGGACACGAGGCCAGAAGAATACCCACAGAAAAAACGGGGGGATCAGTTCGACCAACAAGGTAATAAAGCAGGACAGCTTGAGAAACCACTGTGGTGATTGATGGATCCACCATGCCAAAGGATTGGGAAGAGGCTGGGTCATGAAGTGAAATTGAAGCGCACTAAGATCCGTCCATGCTCCTCCCGCCAGAACTTTGACAATACCTGAGGAGAAAATTAGTTTGAAGAGTAGCCCCCAATGAAGAATCAGGAGGATGGAGTTGGGCTTGAAATTCTCACGAGGCCAGAGAAAATTCTTCCAAGGGGTTAGCAGAATAAGTAAAAACCCCGCCTCCAGCAGCAGGATATCCCATTGAAAGCTCATGAAAGTATGCCCCGTGAGCACAAAGTTCAGGTAGCAGAAATAGCAAATGATTGAGCAGAGTTTGGGCAAGATGCCGGCAAACAAGGCAACACTTGCAGCTAGTCCTAGCAATTGAAGCCAGACTTGACCGGTTTCATGGGGTACAAAACTGTACAGAGCGGGAAACTCCAGGAAGTTCTGGCGATAATTTGCTGGAAGCCGCTCGAAAAAGAGGCTCACCGGTAACAAGCCCTCATCAGAGTACAGCAGTTCCCACTGCAAGGCATACGATAGAAAAGCCAGGAGATAAACAAGACCCATCAGTCTGAGATAGACGGTAGAGCCAAATCGATACTTCTCTCCCAAACTCATTAGAGAACTGTAGATGGTTTTTAGTCGAGACATGACACAATCTTTTCAGAAACTCGTGAAATGTGCCAATTTGTTTTTCTGAATTCCAGAATGGTTTTTCGAATGTGCTAATACTTGTGTATGAGCAGTTGTGTATTAGTAGTTGATGACGAACCGGATATCCGGCTCCTGTTTCAGAGAGCCTTGGAAATTGAAAGTTATCTTGTCCTGACGGCTGGTGATGGAAATGAGGCCTTACAGCAATTCAAGGATAACGATGTTGATTTAGTCCTTACAGATATTCATATGCCGTCTATGCACGGAATTGAACTGTGTTATCACATCTCCCAGGAAGACCCCCATTGTCCAATCATCGCGATCTCAGGCGGCGGTGGAAATGCGGACCCCATGCTTGCCAAGCAAGGTCTGGATTCAGCGGAGATGGAGGGTGCGGTTGCCATCTTCTATAAGCCGGTTAAACTCGAAGATCTTCTCGTGAAGGTCAACGAGATTCTCCAATCCTGAGTCAAAGTTTCAATAAGTTTTACTCAGGGTGAGTTCCACTTTGCATCAAATGATCTATTTTGGATCGCTACTCTCCCCTTCTTGTTGCATGGGTCTAAACTTTGACTTCAAAACATCGGGAGTAGAATGGAACTTTCAGAACAGCTAAAAACAGGCATGTGTGCCCAGATCGGAAACACCCCTCTTATCAAGATTCCCAAATTGAGCGAGTGGAGCAGCTGTGAGGTTTTGGGAAAAGCTGAATTCCTCAATCCTGGTGGTTCGGTAAAAGACCGGGCTGCTTTGGGAATTATTCAGGAAGCTATAGCATCGGGAGCACTGGGGCCTGGAGGCGTGGTAGTTGAAGGCTCTGCTGGAAATACCGGGATAGGCTTAGCTCATATTTGTTCTCAACTTTCCTTGTGTTGCATTGTGGTGATTCCCGAGACTCAATCGCCAGAGAAAATGAGGATTTTAAAGGCCTTGGGGACAGATTTACGAGTTGTACCGGCGCAACCGTATAGCAGCGAAGAGCATTTTACTAAAATTGCCCGTCGAATTGCCGAGGAAACTCCCGGCGCAATTTGGGCCAATCAGTTTGAAAATACAGCGAATCAACAGTTTCATTACCGCACTACAGGTCCCGAGATTCTTGATCAGTGCAGGGGGGAGATTGACTATTTTGTGAGTGCAGTGGGAACAGGTGGAACCCTGGGTGGAGTTGCCCGTTATCTCAAGGAACATTCCCCTTCTACCAGAGTGATACTAGCAGATCCTCCCGGTAGTGCCCTGTTTAACTTCATCAAGAATGGGGAGTTGAAAGCTGAGGGAAGTTCCATTACGGAAGGTATAGGGATTGGACGGATTACTGCGAATTTGAAAGATGTACCCATCGATGATGCTATCCAAATCAGTGATGATCGAACAATTTCCATGTTGCATCATCTCTCTCAAAAAGAGGGCCTGTTACTGGGTAGTTCCGCCGCTTTGAATCTGTGTGCTGCAGTGGAGATTGCACAGTCAGCAAGAAAGGGATCACGCATCGTAACCATCCTGTGTGACGGAGCAGATCGCTACTATTCCAGACTCTACAATGAGCAGTGGCGAAGTGAGAAAGATCTGGAACCAAAAGAACTGACTCCTCAATCGACTGGAAAAGAAGTACAATAGAAGTATGCAAGAATTGTTTTTTACAACAGTGATCTTTAGCAGTTGCTTTCTCTTTTTGAGTATAGGAATCCTTCTGCGTGGTCAATCCATCTCAGGTTCCTGTGGAAGACGCAAGGGTGATCCCTTGATTGTCGACGGTAGAGAAGTTGAAATCGATTGTTTGTGCGAGAGTACCGGGCAGGAAAATGCCTGCGATGGTATCAGTGAAAATGATTTGGTGGATGCAATGCTGAAAGCTAAAGCTCAGGTGGATGAGGATCTGCCCGAACTCAGCGAGAAAGTCCCCCTCAAAGAATAACTTCGTCGGAACTTAGATCTTATTCCAGAGTTTAGAATTTCTTGAGGGTATCGTAGTACTCCGGATAGCTGGCAATTGGCTGAGTAGATTCTTCTCCCGCATGTTTCCCAATGATGTGAACATTTGAGGCCGAAATCCCTGCTTGAAGATAGGCGTAGATGTCTGTATCAGCATTCCCGAATGCATGAACAATTTTGTGTCCGTCAGCAAGAAGCAATTGAATTCTGTTGCGCTTGAATCGCCCGACACCTGCCTTGCTTGGATAGGACTGATTGAGTGCTTTGGTGAGGTAAAGACTTCCTTTGATCATTCCTTTGCTGGAGAGCCAGTCTCTCGTGATTTGATGAAGCGGGTAGGGTCTTCCGGTGATATAGATAAACTTGTATCCCCTCTTCTTCAGTATTCTTAGAGCCTTTTGAGCTCCCTCATACTCTTTGGGTACGTAATCACTAGAGAAGATTTTCTTGAAAATTTGATAGATCAATTCACCATCGCCTGTTGTTAATGTCCCATCAATATCAAAAATTATGAACTTTTGATTCTCCGGCACAACTTGAGCCGAAAACTGAACAGTTGTGGAGTCCCCATCTACTCTGGCAGTGAACTCATGAAATCCGTAGCGTTCAGGCGCTGTGATTTTGAAGTTCACAATTCCATCACTGTTGGTTCTTGCGCGACCGACTTTCTCAAACTGGCAATCCTGCTTATTCAGGTAATAGAGATTGACATACTCATCTTCCAGATCCGTCCCAAAGAAGCCATATTGAACCTTGACTGAGTGAATTCGCTCCTGTCCTGGATTCAGGGTCAAGTCATCGCTGGCGTGGTTATCTTTCGCTGTTTTCGAGACAATGTAGCTTCTTTTGTGACGAAACTTCCCTTCCCTCGAGTTTTTGGGAAGAGCTGGATCTTCGCAGCTATAGGAAAACTCTTGCCCTGAGTAGAGCTTCTCAAAAAGTTCAGATGCAGCCTGAAGGCTTTGCACGCCGAAAAGTAAAAGGATCACGAGAATTGAAAGATTACTGGCTTGCATAGGAATTCTCCTTGGAAACTGTCTGAACATTCTTGCTCTTTCTGTGGGCTATCTTTCCATCTTCTGTTCGAACCAGAAGATAGTATCCCACATCTTTGCGATTCTCGAGAAGTTGGATAGCATACTTAGAGCCTAAAACCATCGCTGCCGTTGCCAGGGCATCTGCTTCCATACAGTTTTTTGCAAGTATAGTTGCGCTGAGTAAATCAGTCTGAATGGGTTGCCCTTTTCGTGGATCGAGTGTGTGCACTGCGCGAAATCCATCTTCCTGGCGATAGTTTCTGTAGTTACCCGAGGTTGCCATGGCTCTGTCCTTTAAGAGCAAAACCTCTTGAAGGTCTTGGGAGCTGGCCTCAGGATCAGGGCGATTAATGCCGATTTTCCACTTTCTACCCGCTTGAGGTTCTCCAACAACTCGAAGCTCGCCTCCGATCTCAACCAGAAAACTCTTTTCGCCTAGTTCCATTAAGAGCAAAGTGATTGCATCGACTCCATATCCTTTGGCAATAGCAGAGTAGTCAAGCTGGGTTTTGGGGTGCTTCTTATGGATGGTGGAAGCGACTTTGTCGATGGCCAGCTTGTTCATGGAAACAGATTCCAGAACCTGTGTGAGGACTTCCTTTGAAGGCGAGTTCTTTACGGCTTTGGGCCCAAAACCCCATAAATTGACCAATGGCATGACTGTAGGATCAAAGGCCCCTCCGCTCCAATCGAAAATTTCTTTGGCTGAAAGAGTTAAGTGTAAAAATGAAGTACTCACTTGAGTAGCTTCGGTGCTTTCCTTGTCATTAAACTTACTGACTTCACTGTCCGGAATATAGGTTGAAAAGATCTGGTTGAAGCTCTTGAGTTCACGATCGACTCTCTTCTGAATATCTTGAGGGTTGTTTTTGCTGTTATAAATCACAATGGAGTAGAAAGTCCCCATTGTACTTCCTCGAATACTGACTGGACCTTCGTTTTGCGGGATATAGGTGTAGATAACCACGAAGAGCAAAGCGACGAAGAGTAGCTGTTTGATTGGTAGTTTTGGTCTTTCCAAGATAAAGCCCCTTTAGATGCAACAAGACCACCCTCAAATGCTGAGAGTGGTCTTGTTGCTATTTCAATCATCTAATCGTTAATTTAACCGCCGAAATCATCCAAACGGATCATTTCTGGCTCAACTCCAAGATCATCGAGCATTTCGAGAACAAACTTGTTCATGATTGGCGGCCCACAAAGGTAGTATTCGACTTCACCGGGATCAGGATGCTTGGACAAATAGTTATCCAGAAGTACCTGATGAATGAAGCCCTTGTAGCCGTCCCAATTATCAGTAGGTAATGAATCGGACAGGGCCACGTGGTAATCGAAGTTGTCGAAGCGCTCTTCGATGTCTTTGAATTGATCATCGTAGAACATTTCTCGAACGGAGCGCGCTCCGTACCAGAAAGTTGCCTTTCGATGCGTCTTTTCTGTATGGAACAAGTGAAAGAGGTGAGAACGCATGGGAGCCATTCCGGCACCCCCGCCGATGAAACACATTTCTCTTTCAGTTTCCTGAATAAAGAACTCCCCGTAAGGACCGGAAACATATACCTCATCCCCTGGCTTCAGGTTGAAGATATAAGTTGATGCGATTCCCGGAGGAGCATCCGGCACGTTTGGTGGAGGAGTGGCGATTCGAACATTGAGCATGACGATTTGTCCCTCTGCGGGATGGTTCGCCATGGAATAGGCTCGAAAGCACTCTTCATCGTTTTTCATGGTGTATTTCCACAAATTATACTTGTCCCAGTCTTCGCGGTATTGATCTTCAATGTCAAAATCAGTGAACTTGGCTTCATACTCAGGAATTTCAATCTGAATGTAGCCACCGTTCTTGAATTCCAGAGTTTTTCCATCCTGAATTTCGAGGACCAACTCCTTAATGAAGGTTGCCACGTTGTCGTTACTTCGAACTTTACAGCGATAACGTTTGATACCGAAGACTTCTTCCGGTACTTCAACCTTCATGTCGTTTTTGACCTTAACCTGGCAGGAAAGTCTTACGTTTTCTTTCTTCTCTCCCCGAGACAGGTGGCCTTCTTCTGTTGGCAGCACATCACCACCACCATCAGAGACTCCACATTTACACATGGCGCATGAGCCACCACCACCACAGGCAGATGGGAGGTAAATATCATGTTCCATCAAGGCTTGAAGTAATGTCTGTCCAGGTTGTACATCCACAACCTTTTCTCCGTTATTAATGTCAATCTTCACTGCTCCTGTCGGTACCAGCTTAGCGTTTGCAACGTTGATCATAACTACCAGGGTAGAGATTACGATTGTGAAGATAACAACACTTGCGATAATTGTAGTCGTCATACTTGCCTCTCCTTACAGGTTGATCCCTGCAAATCCCATGAAGCCAATAGCCATGAGACCTGTGACGATGAAAGTGATACCCAAACCTCGTAAACCCTCAGGAACGTGACTGTAGCGAAGCTTGGTTCGAATAGACGCTAGAGCGACAATTGCCAATGCCCAGCCGATTCCAGAACTGATCCCGAAGTTTACTGATTCAATAAAGGTATAAGAGCGTTCTACCATGAATAAACTACAACCCAGAATGGCACAGTTCACAGTGATCAAGGGTAGGAATACCCCTAATGCTGTGTATAGAGCTGGAAAGAACTTGTCCAGGATCATTTCAAGGAGCTGCACCATAGCTGCGATGATCGCAATGAAAGTGATCAGATTCAAAAAGCTTAAGTCCAGTTCTGCAAAATTTGGTGAAATCCAGACCAAAGCACCTTTTTTGAGGAGGTAGTTGTACACAACCCAGTTTGCAGGAGTGACAATGCCCAGTACGAAGATTACTGCGACACCCAGTCCCATTGCGGTTTCAATCTTCTTGGAACAGGCCAGGAATGTACACATCCCCAGAAAGTAGGCCAACAAGATGTTGTTGATAAAGATTGAGGATATTGCTAATCCTAAATGTTCTGCCATCATAATTGACTCCTATTCTCCCGGTTTCCCACGCAGAGAATTGACTGCCCAGATGTAAAGACCAAGTAATATGAAGGCCCCGGGCGGTAAAACCATGAGTCCCATATTTTCATAACCCATTGCATATGCAGCCTGAGGGATTACTTCCATACCAAGCAGTTTTCCAGATCCCAGAATTTCTCTGAGTGCTGCAACGATACAAAGTACAAGGGTATATCCCAGGCCATTTCCAATACCATCAAGAAGAGATGGTAGTGGTGGATTTCCAAGTGCGTATGCCTCGGCTCGACCAAGGACAATACAATTTGTGATGATAAGACCTACGAAAACACTCAGCTGCTTGGAAAGCTCAAAAAGGTAAGCTCTCAATACCTGGTCTACGAGAATCACCAGAGACGCGATTACACACATCTCCACAATAATTCTGATCCTGCTTGGCAGACCCTTTCTCATGAAACTCAAAATCACATTGGAACCTGCTGTTACAAAGATTACAGCGAGGCTCATCACAATAGCCTGCTTCAGCATCACTGTAACGGCGAGTGCTGAACAGATACCCAAAACCTGTGTGGCAATAGGATTGTTCTCCACTAATGGATCGGAGATTTCTTTTGGTAAACTTTTTAAAAGACCCATCACACTCCCCCTTTTCTGAGTTGAGCCAGATAGGGCTCATACAGCTGGACGCAATCCTTTACCAGATCCGTCACACCATTCGATGTAATTGTTGCTCCGCTAATTCCGTCAACAACATGTTCAGCTGGCAGACCACTGTCCTTGGCTTTACCTTTAGCTACAGTCACACCATACAAAGAGCCTGATGCATCCAGTACTTTCTTTCCAACAAAGTTACTGGTGAACCACTCCTGCTCAATCTCAGCACCAAGTCCGGGGGTCTCCCCATGCTTGTAAAATGTGATTCCTGCAACTGTATTCGCATCTTTCTCGAGTGCCATGTAGCCGTAAAGAGTTGACCACAGACCTTTACCAACGATTGGAATGGCAACTGCGGTGACTTGACCATTTTGTACTTTTTGGTAGAGACTCAGTTTGCAGTCTTCTGAATTTCGTGCTCGATCCGTTATTAAAACAGCACACTTATCCTTGTCTTTCAAAGAGCCAAACTCAATGTCGGGATAGACCTTTCCATTTTGGTCAATCACAACTTCCTTTACGGACTCCGCGAATTTGGATTCTACATCTTTTGAACTCATCCCCTCTTCAGTCAAGCTGAAAACAGAGAGAATTTTGGTATTCAGGTCCAGCAGAGCAGCCTTTTCCTGAGCAGGCTTCAAGCCCATCGCAAAAGCTGACAGGAGAATACTGCAGACAAAGCAGACCATCGCTGCATATCCCAGGGTATACAGATTATCGTTCATGGTGCGCCCTCCTCTTGTTGATGTGCGCTTTCACTACCCAGTAGTCAATGAATGGTGCGAAGATATTCATAAACAGAATTGCCAACATCATTCCTTCTGGATATGCGGGATTAACGACTCGGATCAGTATTGCAATTACACCAATAAGGAAACCGTATACCCACTTTCCTGTATTGGTTGCAGCACTGGATACCGGGTCTGTTGACATGTATACGGCTCCGAAAGCAAATCCCCCCATAACAAGCTGATACATTGGAGGCAGGTGGTAGATTCCGGGCAGGCTTTCTGAGACCAGTGTTGAAAGAAGAAAACTCGCGAAAGCTCCTCCTGCAAAACAGGCGATGACAGTTCGATAACTGCCGACACCGACCAGGAATAGAAAGCCGGCTCCAATTAGACAAGCCAGGGTACTTGTTTCCCCTATTGAGCCTGGCACAAAGCCGTAAAACAAACTTTTTAAAGTAAAGTAGGATTCATTCAGGCTGGCAAGTACCTTCTCTGAGCCTCCCGGTGCTGCTGCAGCCTTGGCAAGTGCAGTAGCACCTGAATATCCGTCAACAAGCGTTGAGGTGTCCTGTGTCCACCAGACTTTGTCAGGTGTGTAAACCCAAACGCTGTCACCAGACATTTTTCCGGGGTAGGTGAAGAAACAAAATGCTCTTGCGACCAGGGCGGGGTTTAATATGTTCATTCCGGTTCCACCGAAGACTTCCTTACCGATGACTACTCCGAAACTGATTCCGATTGCAGCTTGCCAAAGAGGCAGTGTCGGTGGAAGAGTCAGAGGAAACAGCAAACCCGTAACCAGAAACCCTTCATTGATGGGGTGTCTTCTCACAATTGCAAACAGGCCTTCCCACAAGCCCCCTACTGCATAAGAGGTGATGACTAATGGCACAACCATGATCAGCCCTTTAGTGAACACGGTGACAAAGTCTGTAGTGCCATTGGTAGCCATTTGAGACTGGTACCCTGCGTTATAGATTCCAAATAGCAAACATGGGAGCAGAGCCACAATAACCATGGACATCCATCTCTTGGTGTCAACAGAGTCTCTCACAAAAGGAGCTTTGGCTGCTTTGTGGACCGGTGAAAACAGAAAGGTGTCCCCGGCGTCAAACAAAGGGAACAATTTCTCGAGAGGCTTACCTTCTCCGAAGAGAGTTGCCTTCTGATGTTCGAGTATATTGAGCAAAAACTTCATGTTTAGCCCTCCTTGATGATGGTTTCAATTCCTTCTTGGATTGTACCAACCAGGTCAATTTTCGATGGACAAACATAGTTGCAGAGTCCACATTGTGCGCAGTCCTGTATTCCAAGCTGTTCTGCTTCATCGTAGTCGGTGGCCAGGACCGCCTTGAAGAGAAACTGGGGTAGAATGTCATTAGGGCAGACTACTTCACATTGAGCACATTGAATACAAGCCCTGTCCTCACCCTGAAAAGAGTTCGTAAATTCGTACTCTTTTTGAGGAAAGAGAGTAGACATCCACACTCTTGAGTAAGAGTATTTGTCGAGTCCAGGCCATAAAAATCGGATGAATTCACGTTCGTTTCCTTCCTTGAGCACATGGATACCTCTTCCGTAGTAGGTGCAATAGGTATCCTGACTGACATAGGTTCCTGTGAACACTCCTCCGCAGATAAAAGACTTGTCTCCGTCTTTCACATCACCTTGAATCAGGTCTTCAACCAGTCTTCCCAAATGTGTTTTCACATATCGGGGTCGGGTAGACATGGTTCCGGAGATTGTAAAATGGCGAACGGTGTCAATGGAGCCGGAATCAACCTGATTTGCTATGGCAATAAGGTCTTGGGCATCGATGTACCAGGCGCAGTCATTTTTTCTCAGGGGAGCAACATGGTAGGAAGTAACAGCGGGGTCTCCGGCGGGATATACAGCTTTGGTAGAGACCAGTTTTACATCCTGCAACTTTTTAACATCTGCAGGAACCTGGGAGTCGGTAGCTGCTACTGTAACGTAAATGGAGCCTTTCGTTAGTTTGCGCAGTAAGTCGACCCCTTTTTGTAGAGCGCTCCCCTGACCATTGAGGACAAAGTTTAAATCGGGGGTATGTGGCTCCAGATCCAATGTTTGGATGTAGATATCTCTTGGTCTGGACTCGGGGTCAGCAATATGATGGTTGGGCATGGCTCTGAAATACGGCCAGGCACCGGTTTCCAGTAAATATGAGACCACGTCCTGATCGGTTGCTTTGTCCAGATTCAGTTTGGTGAATTTCTTTTGCTTCTGCTTCTCATCCACTTCAACAACAACTTCAAGAAGTTTTCGTCGTTTCCCCCGGCGAATCTCTTTAACAGTTCCAGAATAGGGTGTTACGAACTGGATTCGTTCATCGCCTTTGTGGACAAACAGGGCATCCCCAGCGCTAACCTTATCCCCTTCAGTAACACTCATTTTGGGACGAAGGGCGGGGATGTCTTTCGCACTGACTGCCGCGGTCTTGGGCAGCTCCAACATCTCTTCTACTGCTTTTTCTGGTTTCCCAGCGATTTTCAGGTTGTAACCACCTGAAAAATTCATGCTTATCATTGCTTCGACTCCTCTTTGCAATTACAAAATGAGAGCAACCTCACGGAGGGCTCACAATCGACGGAGAGGATACCGCTAGTACTTTCCAATAGCAAGCAATTCCTCCCATCCAGTAGTACTCTGCTCCAGGCTGGTGTAAAATCACCTACGCACAGGAAATTTCGTTCAAAACTGGTACTGTCCTCACCTTTGATTCAGTCGGTAGAAGCCAACTTGGAACTAACAGTTTCATTAGACACAGAAGTCACTGAAAACTGACTTCGATCGAAGGAAAAGTCCCAGAATCATTGGTGACTTTTTATCTGGTAAATTAAATATTGGTCAGGACGAGGGTTACTGGAAGCCTTTTTGATCCGGATAGACCTTCTGTAATGGAGTCAGTATATAGCCCTTGGATCTGAGAAGTTTTCGCGATGCAAAGTCATCAAGTAATGCAGTCAGTGTTCTCTTTTGGAGTCGCAGGGCTAGTCTGTGCGCACTTTGAAAGAGTCCAAACATGTAGTCTTTTTCCCTCTCAAGGGCTGTGTAGGACTTTGTTTCACCACTCTTGGGGTCAAATACTTTTAATACATATTCGCCTGTGGCGTAACGACCGACTCCTGTAACTGTAGCGCCAGCAACAAGAGTTCCTGCTGCGTTCAGTTTCTTGGTGCGATCAATCCTCTTGATGTGTAGCCAGATTACGAACTGTGCCCGAAATTCCTGGGCAAGACTTCTGAAGTTATTCTCGTAAGTTTCCTGGGTAATCCCCTTTTTGAGCATCACCTGATCAATCTTGAGTTTGCTGGGAACTATGAAGTTATAGTTTCTGAAGAACTGACTCAGTGTCTCAAAAGCCTGGTCTTGAAATTCTTGTCTGTCTTTGTTGCAGCTTACCGGTAAAATCAGAACCCGGCGATGGTCGGAGATTGGTTTTCGCTCATCGTAAAAGGGAATATTGTTGAACTCGTCCCTGAATTCCGGAGGTCGATTTCTGGCGTCTGCGCTGAGGCAGAACAGGAAGAGGATAAAGATTGAGCGAAACCCAAAAAACAGGCTATCGAAACTTGTTGAGTTTGTCTTTGTATTTGTTGGCAATCTCTTTTCCCTGTTCACTCTTCATCATTTTACCCAGGTGGGCTCTCACTCCAGGGTCGTTGAAAGCGTTTCCATACTTGGACTTTAACTCTCGGATGAGACGATCTTTTTCAGCTGGAGTGGGCGCCATCTCGATTTTCTTTTTGTACTTCTCAAATTCGGCCTTAAACTCTGCTTCACTAACACCTAACTTGGCTTGAATATCTTGAACCTTTGTTCCAACACCTGCATCACCTGCCGCTTTACTGGCCTTCATAGCGGCTTCCTGCAGCATCCGATAAGCATCTTCACCACCAACTTGAGCAATCAAATCAACGGCGGCATCTCTTTGTTTATTGATCTTCTCAAGAACTATCAAATTGAAGTCAGCCACAGCATATAAGTTGTCATCGGGGGCATTATTGAGGGCATTGTTTATGCTTTGTTGAGCTTCTCCACTGTATCCCAGTAGTGCTTGAAGGTAGCCCATCCTGTAGTTATAGTAAAAATCATCTTCATTGCCTGAAAGATTCTGTTTGTAGTAGTCCGCTGCCCTGCTTTTAAATCCGCCAAATTCGTCATCAGCATCTTCCGGTACGAGTTTGAAGGCCATGTAGACTCTGGAGTAGAAAACATCCTCATGCTCTACATTACTTTTCATTTTGTTTACAATGCCAATAGCTTTCTTTCCCACTCCTTTGAGAATTCCTATCCACTTCTTGGAGGAGCGAACCCCGCAATACTCAGCATAGCGGTATTGATCCATTGCAAAATCGTATTTCTTCTGCGAATGATAAATTTTACCCATGAGAAGGCGATAGTAAGGGTTCTCGGAATTCTCACCGAGTAGCTCTTCCACGATTTCCTGAGCTTCCTCCATTTGTTTCTTACCAATCAGCTGGTTGGCCTTGAGGAAGGTTTCAACTTCAGGGTAATCCTCCATGGCTTTGCTCTTGAGTGCTTTGCATTTCGCAGCCCATTCTCCGGACCTTATGGAGCTGCATTGCGCAACAGCTTGAACAGCTTCGCCGAACAAAAGTAATTCTCTTGCAAACAGGTAGCCAATCTTGGGGTCTGTTGGTCGCTCTTTGTGAAGCTCTAGCCAATGCTCAATGGCACTTTCATGTTCTTGTGATTTACTAAGCTCGACGGCGAGTTGATAACGGACTTTCAAGTCCTCTGGATCTTCTTGCAGCTTGCTCTTCAATGTTTCGATATCAGCAATTGATTCGCTGCATGAAAGCAATAGAGAGATTAGAGCGATCAGCAAAAACTTACTCATGCCCCTAGTTTATCAGATTCCCTGCCCCATGGGCGAATCATGATGTGGAAATCACATCTCTTTCAATACAGGATTTGAAGAAGAGTGGAAATGTTCCCGTATTTGCCCGCTGAAGGTTCAATTTGTAAAAATCCATTCAAAAACTATTGAAGATCTTAAAGTTCTGTCCGAAATCTCTCAAAACACGGTAAAGGAGTGGCTATGTATTTTAATCACAGAATTCTGGCAGAAGATTATTTGAATGATCGTATCTCGGCCCAGGAAGTCTTCTACGAGCTTTCCCGTCTTCCTCACAATGAGAGAAAAAAATTTATTAACAAAAACAAGAAGTTGCTACTTATAAAAAAGTAGACCTCACCACCTGACAAAACTGAGAAAGCCCCGGAAGAGTTCCGGGGCTTTCTTTGTATCAGTCGATTTAATTATCTGCCCAAAGGCATGGACTTGGGTGTCCAGATTGTATTTACATTTCGAATCTTGTTGAGTCTTAACTCAGCTTCAAGATCCGCGGCTTTTTTGCTGCTGACGCCATTGGTTTTCGCTGTTTCAAGAATGCTTCCAATTCTGTAGAACAGCTGGTCCACTCTCTGGAAAGCTCTTTCCTGATTATATCCGGCCAGTTCTTCATAAACGTTCATGAGGCCTCCGGCATTGATCACGTAATCCGGAGCATAAATTACGCCCAATTCACGAAGAACCTCTCCGTGATGCTCTTCATCCTTGAGCTGATTATTGGCAGCTCCAGCAATGATTTTGCATTTCAATTGCTCGATAGTCTTGTCATTAATGATTGCTCCCAGAGCACATGGGGCAAAAACATCGGCCTCTACGCTGTAGATTTCGTCCGGATGAACAGCTTTGGCATTGAACTCTTGTTCACAGCGTTTGATGGAAGCTTCATTCACGTCGGTAACAGAGAGAATTGCCCCATCTTTGTGAAGAAGTTTACACAGATGGTAGCCAACGTGTCCAAGACCTTGTACGGCTACTCGAACACCTTTGAGTTTTGGAGTACCTTCCTGAAAGTTCCAGCAGGCCTTGATTCCGTTATATACTCCACGAGCAGTAACTGGAGAAGGATCGCCAGATCCACCTCTGAGCTTCATGATTCCTGTTACCCAGTTGGTTTCCATATTGATCCAGCTCATATCGTTGACGGAGGTGCCAACATCTTCCGCTGTAATGTATCGACCGTTCAGAGTTTCCACGAACTTACCAAAAGCTCGAAACAAAGATTCCGTTTTCATTACTTTGGGGTCACCGATAATTACTGCTTTTCCTCCACCAAGATTGAGACCTGCAGCTGATGCCTTGTAAGTCATTCCACGAGCAAGTCGCAAAACATCAATTACAGCATCTTCTTCCTTTTCGTAAGGATACATTCGAAGACCACCCAAAGCCGGTCCAAGGGTGGTGTCATGGATACAAATAATGGCTTTGAGCCCAGTATCTTTATCCTGGCACATAACTAATTGTTCGTAATCGTACTTTTCCATTTCTGAGAAATAGGACATGGTTAACCTCCTGTGGCGACATCAGAGCTCGGATAGGAATGCTCTTTTGGGGGGAGTTCACTGCCGGTGAACCCAACGGCGCAACTATACAATAAATTAAACTTCCAATCCAGTGAGCAGGATAGAAAAGAAGAGCTAATTTACTCTACTATTCGATGAAAGAGAGGCTTTGAATTCCTCTGGAGTGAATTGGACACTGGGCTTGAGGACTGTCCTTGCGGCTAAACACTTCCTTTACCTTATGGCGGCAGCTCTTTACGGCAAGATACCCTGAGGTTCTGCAAATGGTTTGGTAGTCAAGTTCACCCGGTCGCAAGGAATCCATCTTTTGAGCAAGCAATTCGGGGCGATTTGCCAACAATTTTTTGAAGAAATCCCCAACTACTGGAGCTGCGATCTGGGAGCTTGGCATCTTTCCTCCCAGGCTCTTACGATCGTTATAACCAAAAGTAACAATTGCTGAGATTTGAGGGGTAATACCGGCAAACCAGGCATCGATATAATCCTGGTTCGTTCCTGTTTTTCCACCAATATCAACTCCTTTGACTCTTGACCTTTTACCAGAACCATTGAGAACCACGCTGCGAAGCATGGAATAAACCCGATAGGCGCTACTTGCAGAGATTGCCTCACGCTCCTTTGGTTTGGATTCATAGAGTAGATTTCCTTGTCGATCTTCCACTCTCAGGATAAGATGCGGTTTCGTATAGATACCTTGATTGGCAAAAGTGGAATATGTGCTGATGAGTTCCAGAGGAGTGACTTCGGAAGACCCCAGAGCAAGAGTCAGGTTTGGTTTCAAATAACTGTCAATTCCAAGATCATGTGCTACCTGGACGGCGGTTGAAATTCCAACTTTCTCCAGCAATTTGATTGCAACCATATTGTAGGAATGCTCCAAAGCAGTTCGAAGCACCGTAGGACCATGATACAGGCCACCATAGTTTTCAGGATTCCATTCCCTTTGTTCACTGGCAATGTAGTAACTCAAAGGTTGATCATTAATGATCAGATTCGGGGAGATGCCATTTTCAAAGGCTGCTGCGTAAACTATGGGCTTAAAACAGGACCCTGGTTGGCGCCTGGACTGTGTGGCCCGGTTATACTTGCTTTTGCTGTAATCTCTTCCCCCGATCAGGCTGTAAACATCTCCTGTCTTCACATCTCTAACGATGAAAGCGCCTTGCAGGTCAGGAGTTGTGCTCAATGGAAAAGTTTTGAACAAGGAGGCGTCCAGAAAACTCTCCCTGGCAATCTTGTGAATCTGGGAATCGAGCGCCGTGAAGACTCGAAGCCCTTCATGCATCACCTTTCTACGGCTGAACATCGCCAGAAGCTCCTTTAGTACAGCTTGAGTGTAATAAGGGGCCGGATCTTCGCTGCTTTCTTTTTCCTCATGCGACTTCACAACGATTTTTGTGTTGAGCGCTTCCTGATATTGTCTCTCAGTGATGTAATTCAGTTCTCTCATCTTCATCAAGACCAAACGCTGTCGTTTGATCCCTCTTTTCAGATTACGATCAGGAGCGTAACTGTTGGGGGCTTTGAGAACTCCTGCGAGAAGAGCTGTTTCAGCGATATTGAGTTCATGAGTTCCCTTCGCAAAATAGTCTCTGCTTGCGGACTCAATACCGTAATTACTGCCTCCAAAGTAGACTGTATTGAGATACATCTCCAGAATCTCGTGTTTGGTGAATCGATGCTCCAGTTTCAGTGCAAGAATGGCTTCCTTGATTTTTCGAGTGAGTGTCTTTTCGGAGGACAGATAAACATTGCGAATGAGCTGTTGTGTAATGGTTGAGGCTCCGTGAGCAAATTTCCCTTTGCGAAGATCAATGATTAAAGCTCCGATAACGCGCTTGAAGTCAATCCCGAAATGAGAAAAAAAACGTTCATCTTCAATTGCCACAAAAGCCTGAGGTACGTAAAGGGGCAGGTTAACTAGTCGAACCAGTTTCTTGCGAGAGGCAATTCGTCCAATCTCTTTCATTAGATTCCCGTCCCGATCATAGATACGGGTATGAACCGCTGGTTGAAGGTCCGGGACTTCAATTTTGGGTATGTCATGAAAGAGCCCCTCAAGAACTGCCATCAAACTCCCGGCAATGGCAAACCCGAAAAGCAGGGAAAGACTCAATGCCAACACGAACAACAACTTGAAAAACCACTTCACTGGCGACCTGCCTGATCAAGGGCTTGTTTCAAGGTGGAGAGGTCTTCTTCATAAGTAACCTTGAAATTACTTGATTCCCCTTCAATCCATTGGACTTCCAGGCCATACTCTTCTGCGTAGGAACTACAATCAGTGCCCATAAAACTGCGCTTCAGTCCACTTTCGTAGGCGTTTAAAATTCCTTGAAGCAAAAAGAACTGAGGTGTTTGGACTCGAACAAGGTTTTGTCTCGCTTGGGTACCGACAACCCTGTTTCCTTCGATTATTTTGAGAGTATCTGTCTGGGGGATTCCTGGAATCACTCCCTGCTGCGCATTGTCTTTGAGAATCGCTTCCATAAGTCTTTTCTGAAGCGCAATTGATATATTTGGCCGAGCTCCATCGTGAATGGCTACGATTTGGGAATCGCAAACAGCCTGTAGACCGCATAGTACAGAGTTTGCTCGCTCCTTTCCTCCCGGTACGACTTTATAATTATGCAAAATCCTTGTGGCAATTGTACTCGTTTCCTCCATGTGAGCTTCAGAGGAGACCAGAATAAACTCGTTGTAGAGTTGGCTATCTGCCAGTGCTTTTAAAGTCCACTCCATGACAGTTTGGCCCCTGACTAGTAGAAATTGTTTGGGGCAGTCGCTCCCCAAGCGACTTCCTGTTCCTCCAAAAAGAACAACGGCTGCAGCTTTCATTCTTAGCTGGTCCGTACAAGAAGATAGTTCATCAATGCACTTAGAAACTCACATTTTTGTGGGGGAAAAGCCTTGTTGAGGACTTCGATTCCTTCTTGAGCATGGTTACTGGCCATTTCTCTGGATTTATCCATGCCGAAAAGTGCTGGATAGGTGGACTTTTCATGCAAGAGATCACTTCCGGCTGTCTTGCCGAGCTCTTCTGTGGTGCCAGTCAAATCAAGAAGATCATCTGTTATCTGAAAAACGAGTCCAAAATGCCTTCCATATTCTCTTAATGCTTCAGTTCTGGAAGCATCAGCAGAACATAGAATTGCGCCCATTTCAAGACATACAATAAAGAGCTTGCCTGTCTTGTATGTGTGGATTTGTTCAAGCTGCTGAGGGTTAATATCCGGATTGGCTTCTGCCTGTAAATCAAGCACCTGACCTGCAATCATTCCATTCGCGCCTACAGCCTGTGATAGCAAACTGACTACCTGTAGAACTGTTTGTGAATCAACCTTGTGTTTGTCACCCATCTGAATCAACAGATCCCAGGCGAAAGTTAGAAGAGCATCTCCTGCCAGAGTCGCAATGTCATCTCCGTAGACCTTGTGGCAAGTGGCTTTTCCACGGCGAAAATCCGAGTCATCCATACAGGGTAAATCATCGTGAATCAGCGAATAGGTATGTAGCAGTTCAACCGCAACGGAGAAGTCCAGAAGCCTCTGCTCAGAGCCAGAAAACAACTTTCCTGCTTCAAGTACCAGAATTGGGCGTATCCTCTTTCCCGAGGCGTACACCGAATACTCCATAGCCTCTTTTAAAACATTGGTGACGGAGTGATTGTACTGAAGACAGTCTTGAATGCACTGGTTGACCAATGCCTTGCGGACTTCAATTTCTCTCTCAAAACTCTCAATGAATTCAGTTTGGTGAGCTTGCATGAACCTACCCTGTAATCGTTTCTAATCCATTTCCTCAGGCTGGATTCTTAGTGTGACTTCCTTTTCGAGAGCGGTAATATCCCGGAGCAGGACTTGCTTTTGATGCTGATCCATAGTCTTGAGTTGCCTTCCGAGTTGGCTGGCAAGCTTTAGTAGATTCCCGGGAATTTCCAATTCACTCTCCAGGGACTCTAGGTCCAGTTTGTCTAAGGTTGATTCGCTTCTTAAGCTCATTTATTTGTCCTGACTTTCTTCAAGACTCATTTGAATTCAGTCCTGGTTGCGTGTACTTGTTCATCACAAGCATATCCTTTTTGATTTGCTCCTTCAATTCCTGTGCATTTTCAAACCGCACAACAGGGCGAATGTATTCTAGAAACTCAACTTTGACAGTGTTTTCATAGCAATCCACATTTTTATCGAGTAAGTGAAACTCTAGTTTTCTCTGATCGACTCCAAAGGTTGGTGCTGGTCCGAGGTTTCCAATTGCCCAATACAAATTGTCTTGCATCTCAACGCTCAAGGCATAGACCCCGTCCTGCAATATGCATTTGCTTACGTTCAGATTTGCGGTAGGGATTCCGATCTTTCTACCTCTTCCATCACCAGTCACTACTTTGTCCTGAACGAAGAAATTGCGATTGGTCCATTTCTTGAAGAGTTTCAAATCCCCTTCCTGTAATGCCTTTCTCAAACCGGAGGAGCTGATTCTATTACCATCGAGGCTCTCGATTCTTCCAACAATCTGAACAGGTCGATCATTGATGATTTCCCGGAGAAGTTTGGTATCACCAGTTCCACCTTTACCATAACGAAAATCATAACCCACGCTGATTGATTGAACTTTGAAGTTTTCAATCAACAAACGGAGAAATTCTTTGGGTTGGGTTTGCGAGAATTCTTGAGTAAACTCCACACTTAGAACGTGAAAACCCATTGCTTGTAGCAAGTCTTCTTTTTCACTGTGACTCATAATAAGACTTACAGGATTCTGCACCCTGAAGAGAATCTCGCTTGGGTGGGGGCGAAAAGTCATCACGTAAGCCTGCAAATCAAGGTTGCGGGCACTACTTTGACATTGATTCAGAATTTCCTGATGGCCAAGATGAACTCCGTCGAAGTTTCCAATGGCAAGGCAGATTTCCTGCTTGAGTTGAAAATTCTTAAAATCGTGAATTCGCTGGATCATGTCTTTACCTTGTGAAGCCAGACTGCCCCTGACAGTAGCTCGGAAGACTGCATTGTATCAATCTTTACTCTCTCCCACCACAGCCTGGAAATGAGCTCGGATAGTTCAACCCCGTTTTCAATGGAAAGGTTGGCAACACGAGTTCTTTCAAGTCTCTCCAGGGTGAAATTCAAGCACAGGGAGTTGGCCAGATCTTGAATAAACTGGCGAACATAGGTTCCCTTGGAGCAAGTGATTTCAAATGAAAACCTGTCAGATGAGATTTCACTCACAGAAAAGCTGTGAATGGTAACTTCACGCCTGGGCAATTCTTCCAGATTCTGAACAGATTCGGTTCTGTCTCTCTCCATCTGTCGAGCCTTTTTGTAGAGCCGTTTTCCATTAACTCTTCTTGCGCTGAACAGGGGTGTACGTTGCATGTACTTTCCAGGGATAAATTCAAGAAAATTGCTTGTGAGGAGTAATTCCCTTTCTACTTTTTGATCAGGAGTATAACTCTTTAGATTCCCCTCCAGATCCAGGGTGTGAGTCGAGTAACCAGCTTTCACTTCGCCACGGTAGGACTTTTCGCCTTCAAGAAAAGACTGCAGAAGTTTGGTTCCCTTGTTGATCCCTACGGGAAGAACTCCACTTGCGAAGGGGTCGAGGGTGCCACCATGTCCGATTTTCATTTTTCTGGGTCCGTACCTCTTGAGAAGTTTGATGCAGTCAGTAGAGCTTAGCCCGGTGGGCTTGATGCAATTTAGAATCGCGCTGGAATTCATCAAGCTCAAGTAAGACTCCCTGTAATCACCCGTATCGATGGTTGAACCAGATCTGGTTGAAGGTTAAGAACCTTCGTCAGGGTCCTTGTCGCCGGATTGGGAAACAATCTTGTCCAGTGCAGCCTGTTCTTGCGCCAGATTTCTGTCTATTTCTTCCACCTGCTCTGCAAAATCATCATAAAAGAAGAGCAACTTGGGTACACTTCTGGTTCGGATAACGCTGGACAGTCTCGAGCGAAAGAAGCCTTCAGCTTCCTGGAGAATTCTGAGGACTTCCTGCTTGTCATTTTCTTTCAAAGCGTCATTCATGAAGGAAATGTAAACTTTTGCCTGAGACAAATCTTTGCTCAGCTTTAGGAAGCTCAACAAAGGAGATGCCTTGGCTACTCTTGGATCGCTGACTTCTCTGGATATGAGAGCACTCAGATTGCGTTGCAAATCACTCTGAATTCTGGCTGTTTTAAAGCCTGCTCCTCTTCTCATGGTTAGTCTCTGGGAATCTCTTGCATCTCGAATACTTCGATTATGTCGGACTCTTTAATGTCATTGTATTTGATGTTGATACCACATTCATAACCACTCAAGACTTCAGTAACACTTTCCTTGAAGCGATTGACCGTATCCACTTTCCCTACATAGACTTCAATGCCGTCTCGGATAAGTCGTGCATCTTTACCACGAACGATTTTACCCGAGTCCACGAATGAACCAGCGATTTTTCCGACTTTACCAATGCTAAAGACCTCACGAATTGTAGCTTTTCCAAGAACAACTTCTTTGAACTTTGGAGTGAGCATACCTTTGATCGCACTTTCGATTTCCTCAATGGCTTCGTAGATGATTCGATACATGCGAACATCAACTTTGTGCTCATCCGCAAGCAACTGAATCTTGGAATCCGCTCTTACGTGGAAACAGATGATAATTGCTTCTGCTGCAGATGCCAGCATGATATCTGACTCTGAAACTGCTCCAACACCGGAGTGAACAACTTTCACACGAACATCTTCTTCCTGAATCTTTTCGAGAGCTTCTGAAAGAGCAATCACCGAGCCATGAACATCTGCCTTTACAATGACTTTCAGTTCCTTCAGCTTGCCTTCTTCTACCTTGGCGAACAATGTTTCGAGGCTAACTCCCTGCTGTTGAGCCTTACTTTTCAGGTCCTTGGCCAGTATTTCCCGGTGAGAAACAACCTGACGAGCGGTTTTCTCATTGTCTACAACGAAAAAACGATCAGCAAATTGTGGTACAGAATCCCAGCCAGTAATTTCTACTGGTGTGGACGGTCCTGCGGTTTTCACTCGTTTCCCGTGATCGTTTGTCATGGAGCGAACGCGACCCATGGAGGTTCCGGCAACCATTATGTCACCAATTTCGACAGTTCCCTTTTGAACGAGAACTGTTGCCACGCTACCACGGCCCTTGTGCATCCCGGCCTCGACAATCACTCCAACACCTTCCCTGTCCGGGTTGGTTTTGAGTTCCATCAAGTCGGCCTGAATAGCAACCAGTTCCAGGAGATCATCGACTCCTTCTCCGCTTATTCCTGAGACTCCCTGGCTTGGGATAGTTCCACCCCATTGCTCAACGATAAGTCCGTTTGCACCCAGGTCTTCATAGACTTTTTGCAGATTTGCTCCCTGCTTGTCCATTTTGGTAATTGCCACGATGATTGGAACGTCAGCATTCTTGGCGTGATTGATTGCTTCAAGAGTTTGTGGCTTTACACTGTCGTCTGCAGCTACAACCAAGATGGCAATATCTGTAATTTGGGATCCGTGGGCACGCATGGCTGTGAAAGCTTCGTGACCTGGTGTATCCAGAAAGCAAATTTGGTGTCCTGATTGGGTGGAAACTTTGTAAGCTCCAATATGCTGAGTGATTCCGCCCGCTTCACCATCGGCAACCTGAGCCCTGCGGATATAATCCAGCAGAGTCGTTTTCCCATGATCTACGTGACCCATCACAGTGACGATTGCGTCTCTTGGCTGCATATCTTCTTCAGCATCTTCATAATCCAGATCAATGACGTCATCTTCTTCAACGTCTTCATCTACGGAGAATCCATACTCTTCCACCAGGATAGTACAGGTGTCCACGTCCAGCTTCTGGTTGATAGAAGCCATGATGCCCATTCCAAAGAGAGTTGCAATCAAATCTGAGGCATTTACTGTCATGGATTCTGCGAGTTCAGCCGGAGTAGCCCCGTCGCCAATACGAATGGTTTTGGCGTCGATTTTTTCCTGCTCAAGTTTTTCAAGTCTTCGCTCTGCCCTAGCAGTTGCCTTTTCCTTTTGCTTCTTGCGCTTCGCAATTTTTGCTTGCTGACGCTCAAACTCGGTCATTGCTACTTTTTTGCGAGGTGTTCGGGGAGGACCGGTATATGTGTCACTACCTTCACTACTTCGCTGAGGTGCTCTTTCCTGGCTCATATCGGTCTTCGCGTCCTTTTCCTTGGAGGATTTGTCCGCGCTTGCCTTCTTTGGTGCCGCCTTGGATGCCCCATCTTTTCTGGGCTCGGTGCTACTGATCACTTTAGACGTTGAAGTACTGGTGCTGGAGCTTGAAGAGGATGAGCTGGAGCCGTCCTTGAGACGAATTTTTCCTCTTTCCAGGTCATCAGAACTGATAGAGGGCAGGTCCTTCATCGTACGGATTACACCATCCGTCGTTGCAGGCTTCACTTCCTTGGTCTTGACCAGTTCTTTGATTTTGTTTGCGAGGTCTTCATCCACCGCACTTAGTGGACTCTTGACTTCCAGCCCGCTTTCTTTACAAAGCGTAACGAGCTTATTTTTGTCATAATTTAGCTCTGATGCTAGCTGAAATACCCTGATTTTAGCCATGAAAACCCCTTCTAGGCCCCTGCTGAATTGAGGCTGCTAATATAATCACTTTCTTTTACAATATCAATCTTTATGTGGGCGAGTTTGGCTGCCAGTCGTACGTTTTGCCCTTCTCTACCAATCGCGAGTGAGAGTTGGTTGTCTGGTACAACAACAAACATACGATTCTCTTCCTCAAAGTACTCCATATGATTCGGCTTTGCGGGAGATAAAGCGTTGCCAATGTAGACTTTCATGTCTTCATTCCACTTCACAATGTCAATTTTCTCTCCATATAGTTCATTCACAACTACCTGAATTCTTGAGCCACGCAGACCGACGCAGCTTCCAACCGCATCAATGTGATCTTCAGCGCTGTAAACGGCAATTTTACTTCGGACTCCAGGTTCACGTGCGATACTTTTGATTTCCACCAGTTTGTCGGGAATTTCGGGAATTTCCTGCTCGAAAAGTCTTTGTAGAAAATCCGGGTGAGTTCTGGAGAGAATGATTTGAGGTCCCTTGCTCGTGCGTCGCACATCCACAATGACGCTCTTGAGACGGTCGCCCTGACGAAATCTTTGGCCAGGAATCTGTTCTCTGAGAGGGAGTACCGCTTCAGTAGTGTCGTCAAGCTCAACCAGAATATCTCCTTTGTCGAAACGCTGGATCTTTCCAATCATCAGATTGCCAAAGCGGCTGGAGTAGCGATCGTAGATGTTTTTGCGATCCACTTCGTTCATTTTTTGTGTGATCACTTGCTTGGCTGTTTGTGCTGCAACACGGCCAAACTGGCGAGGAGTAATGTCAACCTTGATCTGGTCACCGATCTCAACTTCCTCGGAGATTCCTTCCGCGTCATTAAGATTGATTTGAGATTCGGTGTCTGCGCCACTTTCTACAACGGTTTTGTAGGTTTTAACAGCGATCTTGCCATCTTCTTCAATTTCAATATGAAGCTCCCCGTCGAAGTTGTAGTTCTTTCTGTATGCGGAAAGCAGTGCAGCTTCCACCGTCAAGTACAACTCACGAGCTGGGATTCCTCTCTCTTTTTGGAGCTCCTTTAGAGCAGTGATGAGATTGAATTTCATGGCTCCTCCTACGAAAACAGAGCAAAACGAGCTCTTTTTACGTCGTTCCACTCCAGTTTCACCAAGCCTTGCTTGGTTTCTACTTCTATATTCTGTTGTTTAAGGTCTAACCCTGAGACCTTACCTGAGACACTGGATCCGGATTCGAGCTGAAACTCGAATTTCTTGTCGTTATGAAATTGAAAATCCACGGGGAATATCAAGTCCCGTTCAATTCCTGGTGATGAAAAAGTCACTTGAAAATCATCGTAAAGTGGCCCGCCATCACGCTCTTCATCAAGTTCTTTGAAACTACGATGCAATTTCGAGCAGTCATCGAGGTTCAGGCCATCCGCACAATCGATATAAACATCTATTGTGGGACTTTTTCCAGACTTGGAAACTTTCACACCATAGAGGTGATAACCATCATTTAAAATGGCTTCCAAATCTTTCTCAACCCTACCCTGAATCGAACTCACTTCCATCCTTTTACAAAGTTTTCAGACAAATAAAAAAGTGGCTTGAACGCCACTTCCCGAACCGAGAAAAAAGAAATTAACACAAGAGGAGTCGATATGCAATAACGACTTGAGTCCAAAGTCAGCTCTCAATTGCCTTTGAATAAGGAATTGTGAGTCCTGGCAGGCCGGGGATGCAGGTACCTATTTTTCGTCGGAAGTGTGGCTATTTGTGCGTGTCTTTTCCAACTTCTGTGCCATCTCCCAAATTGCATCCACATACTCAGAATTTGGATTGTACCTTCTTACTGCTTTTCTGATATCACTTTCAAAAGTCTGCCAGTCGGGAACACCCTTCAGCGACGGAAACCCCTTTTTCTTTAAAAAGCTGGCTGCGCTGGCAATCGCGTCAGATGCTTCCTCCAGATCGACTTTTCCATCTTCATTGCCATCTTCAATCAGATAAAAATTCATGGGCATGAATTGCATCAAACCAACCGCCCCAGCCCATGAAGAGCGGATTTCATCCACGGAAGTACCACGTTGAGTAGCATAGTCCAGAAGGTAAAGGAAGTTGATCCGGGACATTTTCAGCAAGCGCTCCTTGCGCTTGGCCTGTTTGGATTGATCGGTTCGAAAGTGAGTAAATCTACACTGAAAAAACTGATCAAAATAACCCATTTGAGTTAGAAAGACAGAAAGTGCTTTGTGTGGTAACTCCACCGAACCCAGTCTGGTCTCCATGTAAAATATTGCCACAAGGAAGCTTGCATTGACTTCGAACCTGTTTTCGATTCGTTCGATCCAGTCTCTGTTATCCTCCAGAAACTTGCTTTGCTTCATCAAAGCTGATTTTTTCAAACTGTTTATTTTGTTGGCATAGTTTCTCTTGTCAAAGGATTCTGAACTTTTGGGGCGAGAATAGAAATCAACCGCCTGGAATACAGGCTCGACCTTGGAAAAACTCTCTAACTCACTTCTTGTTGGTAAGTTCAGTGAGAATTCATCAGCCAGGACCTTCAGACTTTCATAACACTCAGTCTCGCAAACTTCAAAACCGAATTTCCCGGGCTCAGCCTTCAATGAACTTGTACAAGCTTCATAGCTGTTTGAGACAGTTCCTTCATCAGATGAAGCGACTGCTTCTGAGGAAAGAGAGATGAAAAGTCCGAGTAGAAAAGAAAAACAGGCTGCCCGAATTCCTGGTTTGGTATTGGGAAAGCCTGTTTGATTAAAGCTCAGAATCACTGATTTTTCAGGAGCGGGAATCGATGGGGGTGTATTCCAGATCGATGTCACCCACGTAGTGAGCTTTTGGTCGATAAAGCCTGCTGTCTGTCCAAAGTTCAAGGCAATGGGCTGCCCAGCCACTCACTCTTGCCAGTGCGAAAATCGGGGTGTAATGAATGGGCTCAATTCCCATCAATGTGTACAAGGTTCCCGAATAGAAATCCACGTTTGGCCAAATTTCCTTACCGGACTCTTCCATCTTCTTGGCCATCAGATCAGCGAGCTGATTCAGCACTTCAAGGCTTGACGTGTCGCCTTTCTCCTCAGCCAGTACAGTCAGCATGCCCTTGAGAATTTTAGCTCGGGGATCGATTGTTTTATAAACTCGATGACCCATTCCCATAACCTTTTTCTTGGTCTCCATAGCGTTCTCAAACCATGCCTGAAGGTTGTCCACACCACCAATTTCATCAACCATGTGAAGAACTCTTTCATTGGCTCCACCGTGCAGAGGACCGTATAGAGCTCCGACAGCCGAGCTGATCGCCGTGTAGAGGTCTGCCTGGGTGGAGGCGACGACTCTACCTGTGAAAGTTGATGCATTGAATGTATGCTCAGCGTGTAGCAGGAGGCAGGTATCGAACATTTTTGCGATTTTGGCGTCTGGCTCTTCACCAGTAAGCATGTACAAGAAGTTGGCAGCATGTGACAAGTCACTTCTTGGGGATACAAAATCCTTGCCGTCTCGATGTCGGCCAATCGCCGCGATCAGTGTTGAAAGGGCTCCGGTTAGTCGAATGGCGATTTCTCTGTGCTCGTCCCAACTGTGGCTCGAATTCACAGGCTCATCCATTCCCAGTGCCGCGACTGCAGCCTGAAGTGTTCGCATGGGATGTGCGCCCTTTGGAGTAGTTCTGATCAGATCATACACGAAGCCGGGGATTTCACTTGCCGCACTTAATTTGGACTCGAACTCCTTCAGTTGAGAGCTGGTAGGCAATTTGGAGTAGAACAACAAATAAGCTGTTTCCGTAAAGTGAGACTCTTTGGCAAGAGTCTGGATTGGGTAACCGCAGTAATACAGCTCTCCCTTGACTCCATCAATAGTGCAAATTTTAGACTCGTCGGCAATAACTCCTGCCAGACCTCTCGAGTAAGTAACTTCAGCCATTTCAGACTCCCTTTTTCTACAATAGTGCCATCACAATCGGGGTGTCGGCTACTGCTATGCAATCTGCATTTCGTTCAACACCCCATTCCAACAACGGGCGCACATTCTAATAAAGAACTGATATGTTAAACAAGAACTTCTTTTTTTGGGTGAGATGTCCTCAAAAATTAAGCTCATGAATCTGTGAAAACCACCTTCATTTTCTGGAGTCAAGCCAATTGAATTCGGTACAATAGTGGAAAAGCAGCTGCGATTACGAACTTCTTTTTAAAGCTTGCTACCAATTTGTTTGGGAGTGCGCTAGAATCCAGCACAACAAAAAGTACAGTTTTAGACCGGTTTATGTATTTAATATTCTGCCAAGATAGATGAAATATAGATTTCTAGCCTTATTGTCACTGTTTCCCTTCTTCCTTTTCGGATGTGGGGGTGGTGGTGTATCTGACAGTCCCAACGTAGCCGGTAAAGAAAATCCAGCCCCCCCATCCAGACAGATTTCCGGGAATTTGTTCAAAGGCCCGGTTTCGGGAGCGGTGGTTGAATTTATTCCCATTGTTAATGGAGAAGAAACCAGTGCAATTGCCACTGGCACAAGCTTGTCCGGTGGTCGCTTCACGCTCAATGTTGTGAATTATGATGGTCCCTACATCCTTAGGGCTGTGGGTGGTACATACAAGGATGAAGCAACCGGAGTGACGAAGGCCCTTGCCAGAGAAATGAGGACAATCAATCCCTCCATGGAGACTTCCAGGGAGGCGGCGGTAACTCCGTTGACCCACATGGCATACAGAATTGCCAAGAAAGCCGGAGCCCTTTCATCAGATCAAATTAAAGCATCCAAGGCTAAAGTTTCCTCATTCTTCTCTTTACCCGAGATCTCTTACACAACACCAGTAGATCTATCTTCTGTCAGTACAGGTCAAGCAACGGGAATCCCTGATTTCACCAAGCAGTATTCTCTCGTTCTCTCTGGAATTTCCAAGCTTGGAGCGAACTTGAATACGGATCCGGCGGAAGTCATGGAAATTCTGGCCCAGGACGCAAGTGACGGGATAGTCGATGGAAAAGCCTCGGGTCAATCTCTTCGGATATCTACTCGTGAGGTTAGTGCAAATTATGCGACCCAGGGATTGGCTCAGGCAATCAATGAGTTTGCAACTTCAAGTGCCAACAATTCCGGACTGAGTGCTCCCCAGGATTTTATTGCAAACCTGGAATCCTCAACAGGAGATATCCAGGAAGCTGTAGTGCAACTTCGTGTTTCTTCCTATCCGGCTTTGATTCACTCCACCTCAGTAGTTCTGAGAGGTACAGTAATTCCCGGTGGTTCCACTGTTACCCTGTTTCGTGACAGTCAGTCACTGGGGACACTAATTGCGGGATTTGACGGACAATTTTCCCTGAGAGCTCCTTTGATTCCTGACCAACTCAATCAGTTTCGTTTGGAGGCTAATCAAGGGGCAAGTACAGCAGCTCGAAGGTTGACGATTCGCGAAGACAGTATTCCACCCAGGCTGATTCTTCAGAACTCACTTCCTGAATATCTGAGTACCAACTCCTTTCAAACTCAGATTTCACTCACAGATGTTTACGGTCTTCCCAGTACAATCGCTGCCAGCCTGGATGGGTCATCTATTTCGATCACCACAACTCAGCTGAACTTAACTAATCTCTCGGAAGGTTTTCATTTCCTGGAGGTACGTGCGGCTGACAGACTTGGAAATCGAACTTCTATCTCGTCAGCTTTCTTCGTCGATAGAATAGCCCCTGTTGTACAGTTGAGCTTACCTCGCTTTGCAACTACCACATTGCTTGCAAGCGTTCAATTCTCCGAGACTTTGGCAACCGCCAGTTTTCGGCTGTATCCAGGGACTCAGGCTTCAGGATCATTCTCTGCGCTTACTCAATCGGTGATTCCTTTGAGGTTTGCGACTCAGGGCTTGCATACCCTGCAGATTAGTGGTCAGGACTTTGCAGCCAACGCTTTGAATTATACAACACAGATAGTCTTTGACTCTATTCCGCCAGCTTTTGTTTCCACTCCTGCTCTTCCAGCACTCACCAGAAACACAGTAGTCCCTTTAGTGTTCACGACACAGGCTGCAGACTCAGTCAATCTCATCCTGACTGATCCGGCCCAGCAAACTCAGAGTTTTCAAAATCTGAATACCCCGGGGTCGGTCCAGCTGAGTAACCTTCAAGGTATTCACCAGTTTGAATTTACGATCAGTGATCAGGCCGGTAATCAATCCACTTACACCAGCAGTATTTTACTGGATACGATTGCTCCATCTGCCCCATCAATTTCACCTCAGGCAATTTCTACCAATTCAACCTCGGTGCTGGTTACACTCAACGGTGAGAGCGGCTCGACCTTGTCCATTAATGGTTCCAGCGCAGGCGTTCTTGGGGCGTCCACTTCCCTTTCACTACCACTGAATCAAACCACCAGTTTTGCTTTTCGCCTTAGCGACCTGGCTGGCAACCAGTCTCAGCAATCCGTCCTTTTTGCGACACATGACAATACTCCAGTCCTGGGAAGTCTAACAGTGAGCGCCAGTAGTGGGGGAATTCTAACTGCCGGAGACCGCCTCAGTTTTCTGTTCAATTCAATCCAGAATGAGCCCGGTGCAAGTTTGACACTTTCGATTCTGGGTTCGAATTACTCTATGTTTAGCAGTGATTCACGCAACTTCAGGACGACGATTTCCCTACAATCCATGCAAGCAGAAACAGGGTTGTTGGCTTACACCCTTAATTCAAGGGACAGCTTGCAGAATACAAGCAGTATTGTTTCGAGCTTCGTTCGTACGATCGATACGATTTTGCCAAGCCTGCAGTCCCTGAGCTTTTCTGAAGCTCCTACCTATGTGGGAACCTCTTCCAGCTTAACCTTGAATCTGTTGTTTAGTCGAGCAGAACCAGGATTGCTCCTGGGAGCCAGCTATCAGGGTGTAGCACTTTCAGTTAGTACCACCAATCAGCAAAATTTTTCAGTAACCCTTAACCCTGCCGTGACTCACCCTCAGTCGCTCAATCAATTTGCTCGTTTTAATCTTGCAATCTCTGATCCTGCGGGAAATGGTTTTACGACAGTAGCTATCTCATCCTCCTTTATTGATACTTCACCCCCTAGCCTCAATTTTCTCACGAATGACAAGCAGGGTGTTGGAGCACTCAAGATCGGTGATCAGATTGTTTTTTCGCTAAGTCTGAATTCGACAGAGCCCGGATTGATAGTCAGTTCCAGCTATAATTCCCAGACAGTCACTTTTACCCAGAACGGTGCCGGAGTATTGTATACGGGAACTCATACCATCACAGAATTCCCGGCTCAGCCAAAATTTTCAGGTCAGATTCCCCAATTGACGCTTTCTTCAGTTCGGGACAGAGCCGGGAACAGTGCGGATATCTCCCTGTTTCAAACCCCGGTCAGCAGCGCTTTTCCAAACAATCGACTGGTTGGTGTGAGGACCAGCTTTGATAACGAGCGCCCTGTTCTTGCAGGCCTTCAGTGGACCCCATCCCGAACAGGGACACTGATTCTTTCCGACTCCATCCAGTTTCTGGTCACGGCAAGCTCAAGTGTTGAAGGAAAATTTGCCAGCACACCTCTTCAGGTTAGTGGTGTCTTTAATTCTCGCAGCCTGAGTTTTTCAGCCATATCAACTCTGAGTTTCATTTCTACATACACTGTAGACGCTCTGGCTATCAACACCCTCACTCCACCTTCACTAAGTATCAGCATTAGGGACGGAGCGGGTAACGAGTCTACCAGCTACACAACATTAACGACTCAAATCGTGGATTCTAAAATCGAAACCCCTTCCAGTGTTCTGGTGCGCTCAGCAAGTACTGCTACCCGCAAGATCAGGGGAACAACGCTAAGTTTTGAGATTGGTTTCAATGAAAATCCCGGCTTGCAGCGTATGGAAGCTGTGGTACTGAGTAGACCCATCACATTCTATCCGGGCCTTAGTCCTTTCGTGTGGACGACTTCTACCACGGTCCCAGCAGTGCCAGTTCTCACCACAACCCTCTTACTCGAGTCCCTTAGACTCTTTGAAAGTTCCGGGAATGTGTCCAGTCCGCGAACCTACTCATTAACCAGTTTTCGTCTGGAAACAACTCCATTCTTTCAAAGTCTCTTGATTGATACTCTGGAGCCATCATTACTTTCTATTACTCCTGCTACTTCAAGTACGGTTCTGGGAATTGGAAAATCCCTGAGTTTTACCGTTGTTCCCAGCTATGGAAACCTCTCCAGCCTCTCACTCACGAGCTCCCCGGATTTGACATCGATGCGACTGCTTGGATATTTCAACGACATCGCATTGAGAGGGAGTTTTGTTTCAACTCCTGCGAACTATTCTCTAACCTATACAGTCCTGGCAACTCATCCCAGTGTGGGAACAAGTTCTCGACTGACCGGTGTTTATTTCACCGATTCACTGGGCAGGGTTGGTAGTGTCAGTTCATTGATTTCCCTCAGTGTTACTGTGGATACCAGTGTTCCCGTGATTGCTGCCGTAACAAGCTTTAATTCCGGTTTAACCATGCTCAGGGTTTCGGATCAGGTGGTACTGCGCGTTGTACCAACCACTTCAAGTACTGATGCGGTCAGTCTGACCGGACTTTTTAACGGAACAACCCTGACTTTTCAAACCACGGATTCGGGTGCGAGTTTTACAGCGACCTATACCATACTCTCTGGCCACACAGACCGAAAAACAACAGCCAACCTCCCAAGTTTGCAAGGACTTCAGCTTCGAGATTTGGCGGGAAATGCCGGACCGGTGTTTCCAACTACTTCTCTTTTGCACTTGATAGATGCCAATCCACCCCGACTTTCGAGTATCAGTTTCACTCCTTCAAATACTGCGGGTCAGCCGGTGACTTTTGGAGCTGGAACACAGCTAAGGTGGGATGTGCCCATTCTTGTGGAAGCTGAAACTAACCTGATTGGGCGAGGTCGCTATCGTAACACCACAGTGACTTTTTCTTCGGGTAATGGAGGAGCTTTGTACTCCGGTTTTTATACCATCGCTTCGACTCCGGCAGAGTACAGCACAAATCACCAAATGATTGTCACCTTTACGGACAGTGCGGGAAATACAGCCACAACCTCTACCACCAATATGGGAATTCACATTGATACAATTGCACCCACAATTCTTGGACTGGTTTCATCGCCACTGACCAGTAATCCAACCTATCTTGGAATTGGGCAGTCAGTCCTGTTTTCAGTGCTGGCATCACCGTCCAATACCTCGGGCGGAATCGATCCGATCAGTTCCATTCGGGGCGAGTTCCAGTCTTCAGTCTTAAACTTTTCTCCAACATCCTCTACGAAAACTACCTGGACGGCGTTCTTTACGGTGACGGAAGGTATGGCCAGTGCCATAGGTACAACTTTGTATCTCACTGATGTCGTCGCTCTGGACAACCGTGGTAATCAATCTGTAGCGCTCTCCACAAGCGTTACTCGATTCATTGATGCAACTCGACCTGTCTTAAACAGTGTTAGCTCCATTGGAAACGTAGCAACCAACCACCTTAGAATTGGCAATGACATCTTGTTTACCGTAACGCCTTCTGCAAGCTCCACTGATATCGCCAATGTACAGGGTGTCTTTAACTCACAGTCCCTCACTTTTGTGGTTACTGGTTCGGGGGGTAACACCTGGCATGCCACATACACAGTTCTCTCCGGAGCAACAGATCAGAAGACAGCCACTAGTCCACCCCAGTTGCTGACAACATTAACTGATTTCGCAGGCAATTCAAGCCCTTCCGTTTTCAGTACAAATCTGGCTATACTTTTTGATGCAAATGCTCCCCAAATCTCCAGTCTGACGCACAATTCAACAACAGCAACGACCTTGGGTGCCTACAGTCTGTACAACACCACCAACAGTTCTCTTTCCTTTACACTGGGTGTAACACCAGCAGAAACAGGTCTTAGCGTTACAGCGTTTTACAACTCGACTGCAGGAGGAGCTCTGGCTCTTCCATTTACAGCAAATACAAGCGGATCTTTGTACAGTGCAAGTTACATTGTGCGCTCAACCCACAATAGCAGCTCCACTCCTCTCCAACTTGCGGTAACATTGAGCGACCCCTTTGGAAATACTGCTACAGCTGTCACCACTAATATTGTTAGTGCTATCGATGCAGCGGCACCTATTCTGGTTAGCCTGACTTCCACTCCCATTATCACAGCAAATACGGTTCCTGACTCCGGTATTTTCCTGAAAATTGGCGATGCTCTTCAATTCAGCGTAGTAGTCAGTAGTGCAACAACTGATATTAAAAGTCTGACCGGAACTTTCAATTCGACTACGCTCCAGTTCTCCAGTACTGATTCCATCAATTACCTGGCGACCTATGTTGTCAATGAGGGCCATCCAACACTATCCACCACTATTCAGATGTCTAACTTATTGGCTTTTGATTTCAGTGACAATGCGAGCAACATTCTCTCAAGCAGCAGCGTGCGGCGAATAGTCGATGCAACCAGACCGCAGACCATTAGTCTGATTGTTACCTCAAATACGCCCGTTAGCTACCTTAGTGCGGGAAATTTCCTACAGTTTGAATACACCCCGACCATGCAGGGAAGTTCCCTGGATACAGAGGGCACCGTCAGCGCTAGCTACAACGGTGTTTCTTTGAATTGGCTGGAGTCGCCATCCCAATCGGCTCGCTATGTTTCCACCTATACTGCCCAGACTACCCATGCGGATCAGAATACAGCTCTTCAGCTTTCAGGATTGTACTTCTATGATCGTGCCGGAAATCGATCCACAACTGCAGCTGCTACTGTTTCTGGCATGAATGGAGTGACAGTGGGAATAGATATCTCTGTGCCAAATATTCTTTCCATCAACAGCAGCCCGTCCTCAACAGCATTGACGCTTATAGTAGGTGACAGTGTACAGTTCCTGCTCACCCTGAGCAGTGCTGAAAACAATGCTGTGATTACTTCAGTTTACAATGGTGTAACCTTGAGTTGGTCCACTACCAATTCCGGGCAAACTTATCTGAGCACCTACACTGTAGATAGTGGACATGCCTACTCCACAACCCAGCAACTTCTTGTAACCATGAGTGATGTGGTTGGAAACCTGGATACCACTGTTTCCACTGATATAAGCTGGCACATCGACGGTATTGTACCTTCGATTCAATCTTTGACTCTGGCAAACCTTACTACCCAAAGTCTTGGAGTAGGCTCTCGCGTGACCTATATACTCAAGGCGACCACTGCAGAAGCCAGCCTGGGTGTCTTTCACTACAACGGTAGCACCACAAGCATAGCTAGATTTCCCTGGCTTACCAGCTATCTGATGAGCTTCACGAGTACCGACTCCGGTTCCACCTGGACAACTCATTACACAATGAGGGAGGGTGACGCCCCTTCCAGCGGAGCTCTTCGTTTAACTTCTATTGTTTTGAGAGACAGCAGTGGGAACATTTCCTCGCTCACCAACTCACCCCTTGTGTCCAAGACATTTGATGGAATCACACCAACAAATCCAACGGTCACTCCTCAGTTCACGACTACTGACAGTGCGACTTTCAGCCTTTTCATTCAGGGGGAGGCCGGGACGAGTTTGTATCTTAACAGTTCCTTTCTGAGTAATATTCCCTCTGGAGGAAGTACAAGCTACCAGGCTTCCCTCACAGCGGGAATTGTTTCGACTTTTACATTCTATGTACATGATGGAGTCAATCAATCGGGAAACACAACTGCCCAGATCTACCGGACCAGTCTGGCTAAATTCAGTAAGCTGACCAGCTCTTTTACAGGGTTGAAAACAACCAACGTTGAGATTCAGTGGATCAAGGAATCCCTTCATGACCAGGGAACCTTCTATATGTATAGCAGGGCTGGTCTGGGGCGTCTGGATTTCGATTCAGAAATTTACACTCCCATGCTCGATGATCTGGACAACGGAGAAATTCATACTTTTGCCCAGCACCCAACCAGTGCCAGCAGTAATATACTCCTCCTGGGACAGACAGGTGCCTTGTATAAATCAAGCGACAAGGGTTTGAGCTGGTCCAAAGTTCAGTCCGGAACATTCTCATCCAAAACAATTCAGGATATTTTGTTCTTGCCGCCGTCTCCAACGAATGTCTTTGTAGCAACCAACCAAAACATCTACAAATCGGTGGATACAGGGGACAGCTTCTCAGACTTTAGCACAAATGGGCCCATGCCAAACAATGCAGCGAACCGAGATATTCGATCCATGGCCTATGACTCCACCAATTCCCGTTTGTATACAGGAATGCTCGGAGGCTTGTTTTATGTAAATACCGGGGGTACATTCTGGTCTGCTTTGCAAACTGATGAAGTGGATATTGTCAAAATTGGAATTGCCCCGACCACTTCACAAACAATGATTGTGATCTCCACCACCAATTTCCTGAGAACAACAGACCTGTTGACTGGCAGTCCTCCTCCTGCAACCTGGAAGGACTTTACACCAAACACGACCGCAGCTGTTTCCGTAGTGGATTTAGCTTTCTCAACTATTGCCGGTGAATTCTACGTTGCTTCCGATAAGGGAATCTTTGAGACTACAAACAATGGTTCGGTCTGGTCGAGCCCTCAAGGTACTGGAACTAATTTCACAACCATAGATTACAATGCTGTATCTATCGTCAATGCCAATTCAAACCGACTCCTGATTGGATCGGATCTGTCTTTATACAAAGTTCTTGATGTGGATCAGGACCCCTACTCAATTAATGACCTCAGCTCTGCTTTGCCGCCAAAGATTAACTCCATGTCCAGAGCACGGGGAGATTACACCTCTATCTATCTCAGTTCAGAAATGTGGCTCTACAGGTATACCATCGCAGGAAACAGCTTTTCTTTGATCTCACAATTGACTCCCGTTTCAACATACACGGCTTCTTTGCCGGTTCCCGACGCGAATGTGATCTATGCCGGGAGCGCCACACAGGGAATCAGCACGAGAGCACTTGATGGGAGTAATGTTTCAACCCATTCCCTGCCAGTCAATAATCCTGTAACAGAGATTACAAGTATTCTGATGCATCCGGTAAATACCAATGTACTTTTGACAGGAACCGATCAATTCGGTTTGTTTCATACCTCGGATGCCGGAGCCAACTGGGCGACTTCAGTCAATGGGATAGGTATCCAGACGATTACTGCCCTGGGAGCTGATGGTAGCAGAGTCTATGCTGGAACAACCACAGGAGTGCTTCTGGCGAATGCCACCGCAAACTGGACTGGATTGAGCTTTGCAGCTGCCAGCTGTAACTTGAACAGCGCCTCCCAGATCCATGTGGTTTCCAATACCAATGGTGTTTATTTGGTTGGTCAGGGTGATTTATACAGGGCCTCCAATGATTGTACGATCATGACCAATCTCACAACAAGCAATCTTACGCCCAGTGTTATGAGCTCTATTGTCCTGACTTCCAGTGCGACAACTGTTCCACTGATTTATGTGGGAACCAACCAAGGCCTGTATCGTTCTCGGGATAACGGGTCAAGTTTTGAATTGATGCCCGAGTCACTCAAGGTCAACATTTACTCTCTGGAATTGATGCAAAACACCACTGAATCCCTCAAAATCATGATGGGAACCAATGCTGGTGCCTACCTCATTGAAGACATCAAGATCGATTAGCAACAGTCTCTACTCAGAGACCACCTGGGGCTGATTTATGGGGTAGCTCTGCCCTTTTTTATTTGTTGATTTCACAGGATCAGTAGAGCTTTGCTTCTGTGAGTTCGCCTATGGAGCATTGCAAATCCTGAGTTCTCAAATAGAGTCTGAGAGCTTGCACACTCTCTAAAGCTATGGTAAAAGCACCTTGTCGCAAGTAGAACGAGGCAACCATTGCAAGGAGTGAGTCATGAGTCATGAAGACAATCTTAGTCTGGAATTCGCCAGAGAACGGGCAAGTCAAATCAAGGTACAGCACTACGATTTGTTTTTGAATCTTCACTCCGGCAGCAAAGAGTACGAGGCCAAAGTTCAAATCGAGCTTGAAGTTCTCAAGCCTGGCTCAGACATAGCCCTAGATGCAATCTGTAAAGAGATCCAAAGTCTTAGAGTTGGTGGTGTCGAGATTCAGCCAGAACTTAAAGATCACAAGCTGATTCTGCCAGCTGAGTGCTTTGAAAATCCGGGAAAAGCGACTATTCAAATTGAGTTTGTGAATGAGTATGACACTACGGGAGTGGCCCTTCATCGTTTCGAAGACCCGGAGGATGGAGCTGAGTATTTATTCACTGACAATGAGCCATTCGAAGCTCACAAGATTTTTCCTTGCTTCAATCAGCCAGATCTCAAAGCCAGTATTGAGTTGAGAGTGGAAGCGCCCGAGAGTTGGGTCGTGATCAGCAATGAGCTGGAAAGACTTGAAGAAGAAAATCACGGTCGCAAACTCTGGGCATTTGAAAGAACCAAGCCAGTTTCCATGTATTTGTTTGCTCTCATAGCGGGAGATTATGAAACCATTGTAGATGAGGATTTTCGTTACCCTTTACGTACCTTTTGCCGCAAGAGTATGCGCAGCTACCTTGATGACAAAAAACTCTTTGAAATCACCAGAAACTGCATGGACTATTACGAAGATCATTTCGAGTTTGAGTACCCCTTCGGTAAGTACGATCAGGTATTTGTCCCCGAGTATCCAGGTGGGGCGATGGAGAACATTGGCCTAGTGGTGTTCACAGAGCAATACCTTTTCCGTCACAAACCTACCTATCAGGAAGTGATTGACTACTACAATACGGTAGCTCATGAGATGGCTCACATGTGGCACGGAGACATCATTACCATGAAATGGTGGGGAGATCTTTGGCTGAAAGAAGCGGTGGCAACTTACTACGGTTATCGTACTCTGGTCCCTACAAGTGAGTTTAAGGACTCAATGCTCTACTTCACCCAGGATGTTAAGTCAGCGGCTTTGTATGAGGATCAACTGGCGACTACCCATCCCATCGTTTGTCCCTGTCCCGATACAAACACCGCTTTTGATAATTTCGACTCCATCACGTACGAAAAGGCTGCATCTGTCATGAAGCAATTGATGTTTGTGATGGGTGAAGAGGAGTTTCGCAAGGCTTTGGTGGAGGTGGTGAAAACCTATCAATACGATTGTTTTGATCATGAAGACTTCATGAATGTAATGCAAAAGTACACGGAAGTTGATTTGAAAGATTGGTCTGAACGATGGCTCAAGACGACTCATGTCAATTTGCTGATTCCCGAGCTGGTCAAGGAAAATGGTGTGATTCAGTCTTTTCAGGTTGTCCAAAAAGCACATGAGGATCACCCGGTTCTCAGGCCACACGCTTTGAAAGTAGGTTTTTTCAGACTGGAGGGTGATGATCTGGTGATGTTTGATGAGAGGCGAATCCATGTGGATGGCGAACTCACAGTAGTGAATGAGTTTGAAGGTCTTGCTGCCCCTGATTTCTTTTTGCTTAATTTTGAGGACCACGCCTATATCCGTACCTGGCTGGATCCGGAATCTATTGGATTCTTCAAAGATCACTATCACAAGTTTAAAGACCCGCTGGTGCGCCAGGTGGCCCTGAATGCAATCAGTTGTATGGTGGAGGAATTGCAATGGAGTCCTTTAGACTTTCTGGAATTCGTTCACAGCGTATTTGATCGCGAAGAACTGGATTCCATCTGTTCCTTCCTTTTGGGTAACTACTATCATTACTTAAGTTCCTACATTCCAAGAGAGAAGAGACTCAATTTCTTGCGAACTCATGAACAGTCCATCAAGGATCACCTCAGAAATGATGGACATTCTTACGAAGTTCATACAGCCTGGTTTCGAATTCTCTTGTTAGGTATGGAAAGTGAGGAGAAACTGGATGAGTTGATTTCTTACTTTGACAAGAACAGAGTTGGTCAGTTGGAGTTGGATGTAGAGAAGCGTTGGACCATTGTTCGTAAACTCGCCTATCATCACCATGGAGGATTTGGAAAAGCCCTTATGATCATGGAAAAGGAAGATCGATCCGATTCAGGCAGAAAGAATGCCTTTGGAGCTCGAATCGCTGCTTCTAAAGACAAGGTGCAGGCTTTTGAAGAAGTGATACATGCAAAGTTAAGTCGAGATCATTTAAAGGCTGCGATGCATGCGTTTTTTCATGAGGTACAAAAAGAAGAATGCAAAGAGGTCTTTCATCTTTATTTTGAAAAGGCTTTGGAGATTTTTCAGTCGCGTGACCGAATATTTTGCCGAGAATATGGAATGGCTCTCTTTCCGAGCTCTTTCGGGAAAGAAGCCCTTGAAAAAACACGGGCTTTGTTGAGTCAATCACAGATTCCTGCGTCCCTAAAGAGAGCATTGCTTGAGAACAGGGATCGATTGCAAAAGCGTTTGAAGATTGAAGAAGAGTTTTTTTCTGAGTAATAGCATGTTTCCAGCTGCTGTGTTAAAAGCCCTTCGACCTGTAGATCGGTGAATTTTCACGGCATTTCTCAACAGCTTTTAGAAGAGCAGAAGAAGAGACTACTCTGTGCTAAAATGTGGCCTTGATTCCGGTTACACAAATATGATGTCTAAAACTACTTCATTCAAGATTTTTTCTTTGATTCTCATGCTGCTGTGCCTGGGCTGCAGCGAGGAAAAGAAGGACCCTGCTACAGAAGTTCAGAAGGAAGTGCTTGAGTTCTTTCGGGTTCTCAAGGAAGTTGGGGTTTCAGACGCTTATTATGAGACCCACCCAAAATTCCAGACGGCGACTCCAATGACTGAGTGGTACCGCATGAAGCTAGTCTATACTCTGGAAGAGATTGAAAACCTGGAGATTCAGGATGTAGCTGTCGATCGAAAAAACGTGGGGCTGGTTAAGGGCGATTTTGTAATGAAGGATACTGCCCATATGCCTGTTGAGTTGAAGTTGGTACAGCATGAAGAGAGGTGGAAAGTCATCTTTCTGGATATGGATTTGAAAGGCTTGTTCGAAAGTCGGGGAATGGTTCCGCCGAACTTGGAATCCAGAATTCGACTCGCACAAGATCAAATCAGGCTGTTTCACAAGAATGCCAAAAAGTTTCATTTCAAAGAGTTTTACGATCAAAGTTCCCGAATATTGACCGAAACAACTAATGTGGAGCAATTGAATAGAACCTACGCTCCCTTAATGGTGAATCGATTTCTCAATGAGGATATGCGTAAAGCAACTATTACGCTGGATGCTCGATCAGGGGTGCTGGACACAGGTGTTTTGTTTATCAAAGGACGCTTGACCTCAAGTTACACTTCCGATTTTGAAATGGAATTTCTTTATGAGGAAGGTCGATGGAAAATTTACAGATTTGAAATGGAGCTTCCTTAAATGAGTACAGCGACTCTCTTGAATCCAGAAGAGATACAAGCCAATCTGGATCATCCGGATCAGGAAATCCGTCTTCAGGCTGTAAAAGACCTGGTGGCTCTTCAAAATCCTGAATTCATTGAAATGCTCGCCAAGCTTGATGAGTCTGAAACAGACGTGCAGGTTCGCTACGAAATCCGCAAGGGCATCAGTGTTCTTCGCAAGATACTCAGTTTAAGAGAACCAGGTCAGGCTGGTGAGTTTACCCAGAACCTCCTGAAGGTGGAAAAAGCCCTGCGCTCTGAGCAGGAAGAGAAAATCAACAAGGCGTTCCGCTACATTGTCCAGTACAGATTGAAGCAGTTTTTGCCCGTCATGGAAGAGATTGCCTCCCAGAGCGGTTCCAATTATCAAAAGAATGTCTTGATTCGTTTTATGGTTTCTCTGGGTGGAGAAGCCTATTTTAACAAGATTATTCACTATTTGAGCGACGAAGACCCAAGGGTGATTTCAACTGCAATAGAAGCCCTGGAGTCGATTGGAAACACAAAGGCCTTGGGATATCTGGCCCAATTTGTGACTCATGAGCACAACCGGGTTCAGGCAACAGCCATGAAAGCGCTATACAACCTTGGAGATCAATCTGCACTCAAGCTGTTTCAAAAGATGGTTGGCTCACCTCATGAAGCCTATCGAAACAGTGCAGCCTATGCGCTCAAAGAGATGAAGATTCCCAAGAGTCTGCCCTTGCTCAAAACGCTTCTTGAAGATGAATGTGAGAGTGTGCGGGAAAAGGCTCTTGAAGGTGTAGGTTATCTAGCCAAACAAGGCTTGGAAGCCGCGCAGAACCTGCTTGATGGTCAGGAGGAGAAGCTTTCCAAAGAACCGTCCTGGACGAATAAAAATATTGAGCAGAAGCTTGATGAGATTCGACAACTATTGGAGAAGGCCAGAGACGGCTCTGGCAAAGAAACTTTCTCCCAGTTCCAATCTCATCTGGAAGCAGAGGAAGACTCAAAAGTAATTGCCTCTCTGATCAGTGCTATGGGGAGAATTGGCTCTCGTGATAAACAGGAAGCTTCTGCTGTTCAATCTTATTTAAGCCACAAAGATGATCGGGTCAGAGCGAATGCTGTGGAGACCATGGGTCAGTTGTTGCCAATCAGTGATTTGGCAAGCTTGAGTCCCCTGCTCGATGATCATAACAATCGGGTGATTGGTAATGCGATCATGGCCCTGTTTGATCATGAACGGGACAAATGTGTATCAGCTCTCAAGGCCTTGTGTCAAAGCGGTAACCTGAAGGAACAGTTAACGGCAGTCTATTGTCAGGGTGTCTTGTGCGATGATGATTGTCTTCAGTGGAGCGAATATCTTCTGGAATCTCCTTTTACCGAGGTTCGAGAGAAAATGTTCAAGACATTGGAAGATCTCGGTCAGGATAGCGCAACAGCGCTAAGACTTCTCAAGCAGTACTCTCTTCGAATGGCCAGTTTTGAGCCACAGGACAAGGAAGAAAGCGCGAAGGAAGATGAGAATGTGCCCATTGTGGGGAAAGCTCTCAAGCTACCCGGAGCCAGTCCTGTTGATGTGCAGCCTTCCAGTACTGCCAAAAGTTCTGCTTCAGCAAAACCAGCGCCCTCTGGAAAGCCCAAGCCTAAGAAGGTAGTTTCCCCGCGACCGAAGCCGGGAAGTCACCCCTTGTACAGCAGTGATCCCGGTGAATTTTTGCAGGAGCTTCACAAGCTGAGTTTGGTGGCCTTGGGTATAGCCTTTGTTTTAATCTTGGGCATAAACGGTCTGGGGATTTTGGTTATGGACTCCCATGACTATTACCAAATCTGTATTCGACCCCTGCGTATGATTTTACCCTCGGACTTTTTGTTTGCGACTTTCTTCTATCTTGTAGTGCCGGGAGCCCTGGGATGGTTTCTCTTTCAGAACAAGGATCGCCTTTTTCAGGAATCCCTTGTTTTTGGTGCTCTTGTTGGACTGTTTTTACATCAATATGTTCAGGCTTTGGAGCTCTTGCGTCTGCCTCTGGGTCATCTATTTAATTTCTTCGCTCATGATACGGCCCAGTTTTATCTGGAATATTATTCAGGGAACTCCCGATGGGCTCTGCAGGTTTTAAATCTACCCTGGTTTTTCCTGCCTCTGTTTCTTGAAGGAATCCTGCGTCTTCGAAATCTTTCCAGAATCTTGATGGTCTTTCTCTTTGCGATGACATTGGCAGGCAGTTTCTGGCTGGTCAGTTTGAATTCCTTTGCCCAAAAACGAAGGGTAGAAGTGCAAAGACAGCAGATCCTGAGTAATTTGATCCAAAAGAGAAACGATATTCAAGCTCTAATGGAGCAAAACGATTTGGATGCAACCTCAGATCTGGCTCGCTTGAACAAGGCGAGAACGAGAGATGAGCGTCTCTACTACAGCAGGAAAGTCAATCGTTTGCGTAATCAGTCCAGTAGTTTTGAAAAGCAAATCGAGGTTCTCAACAGTCGTATTGGTGAGGTTGAAGACAAGATAGGACAGTAGTTCTTTCTGTTGTGCAAGTCACAGCGGTTTGTTGTGCAATTCACGGAGGTCTGGCTGAATCTGACGCAGGAAACCCTGTTGCGGGACGAGCCTACAACTAGTCGAAACACTTCAGCTCACCCTGTTAAACGAGATGAGGGTAAGGACTGGATTCTGTCCCTTGATCTGGTTTCTTTCTTAAAAGTGAAGTCCTACTTCTTTAGAAAACGAGCCGGAATGCGGGGTTTTTTGTTTTTGTTGTGAGTCTTGATGATAGTGCCCACTTCGATTTTGCCCTCATAGGAAGGATCAATCTTTGTCTGACAACCCAGGCGAATAAACTCTGGATAGCGAAACTTCTCAAGCAGTCTGGTTTCTGCAGTTGAGGGTTCACTCAAGCCTTCCATTCCTTCGAGAATTCTGACTTTACAGCTGCTGCAACGAACTTCGGCACCACAGCGATGATTCATGTTGATCTCGTTCGCAAGAGCTAGGGATAGGATGGTAGTTTCTTCTTCTACTTCAACGGATTTCTTCTCTTTAGAAAAATATACTTCAGTCATGTTAGGGATTATATCAAAAATACAGACTGGAATTCCGCTTTGTTACAGTTCTCGACTTTAAACTACTCTATTGTGTTGCAAACAGCCCTGAGTCAATGAAATCTGGAATGGGCAAAGTCTGTGAGATCGAACTGTGTTAAGGTGTAGCGTCTAAAGTTGGATGTTTGTAGCGAGGTGACTGCTTTCATGAAAAATGAGAATGCAAAGAGATGGGACCGTTATTTAAGTGATCGACGAATTGGATTGAAGGATCCCGATCCAGATTTTCGCTCAAACTTTCAAAGAGATTTTGACCGGATCATATTCTGCTCCTCCTTTCGAAGAATGCAGGACAAGACACAGGTTTTCCCCCTGGCTCGCAATGATTATGTCAGGACTCGACTGACACACAGTCTTGAAGTGGCCAGTATCGGGCGTTCCCTGGGCTACAGGGTTGGTCAGACCCTGAAGAACAAGTACTCCTGGAGCGAAAAGAGAATGTATCACCTGGGAGAAGTGGTGGCAGCTGCCTGCCTGGCTCATGATATTGGCAACCCCCCTTTTGGACACAGTGGAGAAGACACAATCTCTCACTGGTTTGCGATTGAGGAGAACTATGCAAAGTATATGCAAAGCCTCAGTGAGAATCAGCGGGAGGAGTTCCTCAAGTACGAAGGAAATGCTCAGGGTTTTCGGGTGATTACCCGTTTGCAGTGTATTGATCTGGCCAATCGAAGACAGGGTGGGCTGCAACTCACTTATGCCACATTGGGTGCATTTTTAAAGTATCCCAGACTGGCTTTCCTTCCTGAGGCTGATTTGAGCCGAGTCTCTCAAAAGAAGTACAACTTTTTTGAGGCTGAGCAAGAACTGTTTATGGATGTGGTCAATGAACTGGGTCTTGTGGAGGTGATTCCCGGGAAAGCTTATGCGAGACATCCCCTGTGCTTTCTTGTGGAGGCTGCGGATGATATCAGCTACACAATTGCCGACTTCATGGATGGCTATCGTCTCGGCTACGCCAGCTACGAGACTACCAGGGACTTCTTCCTTGCTTTGCTTGATGATGGAAAAGAGCGCTATGAAGCAGAAATAAAGAATCTTTCTGATCCCAAGGATCGAATCGAGTATCTGGGAGGAAAGGCTGTGGGTGCCCTGGTTCGCCAGGTGGCGGCTACTTTCCTTGAAAATGAAGCAGCTCTCTTGCGTGGTGAGTATGATCAATCCCTCACTCGCTCTATTCCTTCCCATGAAATTGTAGAGGAGATGACCAGCTTTGCTCATGCGAACATTTATTCCTGTTCGGATGTGGTGAAGTTGAAGGTCGCAGGCTTTGATGTAATCCATAAATTGATGGAGACCTTCGTTCCTGCGGTTTGCTTTGAAGAGCCCAAGGGTCATTATGACTGGGACAGGGTGCGACTGATTCTCAAGTTGATTCCAGATCAGTTTCTGGGTGAGAAAGGAAAGCCCGACAGTTGTCACTACACCCGACTAAGAAAAGTGGTGGATTTCATCAGCGGCATGACAGACAGCTACGCGGTCCACGTCTACCAGCAACTGAGCGGCGTGAATTTGATTTTGTAGGCTTTGTTTGGGACTAATGGATCGGAGTGGTTTACCGCTTCCGTCTAGTTTGAACGCAAAGTTGTAACAGGCTTTTGTCGTTTCAAGATCAGAGGAATGAATTCTAAATCTCAGTGGTGTGCCAGTGAGATACAGTGCTCCGTTAATCACTGACAGTACGCAGAGTTTGAAAACAATCTTCATCTAGTTTTTGGTACCTGATCTTTAACAGATTGAGTGAAAACAATCTTCTCTCTCAAAGGGAATCACCAAATTTCACTCATCATAAAAATCATCACCACTGCCGGGGGCTTGAAGCTCCAGCTGATGAAAGAAGTCGGCGGCTCGCTGGGACGCTCTTTGAAGGCGCTTGATGGAACCGGCGGGATACTCCTCGGTCCAGTTGACTTCGTGGAATTTGCCCTTTTCGTCCTCATAGGAAATCAGCAGGGTGATTTGACGACTCACATCCACATCATCGCTGATGATTCCTTGCTCAACATTGGTTTCTTCTGTTGCTTCCCAATCGTAGTTGTCGATTTTCTCCAATGGAATCTGCTGCGTGGGGCCCAGAGGCTCGCGAACCACTAGACCACGCTCATAAAACCAGATTCCAGCCTGACTTTTGGCAAAGCCCTGCACCATATAAGCTCCTGCTCCCAGAGCCAGGAAGCCCAATAAAAACTTGGCGATCATGCTTGATACAGACAAAGCCAGAAAGGAGCCCAGAATAAACAAGACCGTACCAACGGCGCTTTGACCCTTCCAGGTCGGTCGAATCACTTCATATTGCTTTCCAAAATCAGCTTGCATAGGAGACTCCTCTCGCTGCCTATTTTAGCTGCTGGAATCTGGTTTGCAAGTTTGGGAGCAGACATTTTCAAACTCCTCTTCCCAGCTTTCCATAAAGAGTGTTCTGAGTGGGACTTGTAAATGCTCCCTGGCACTGGTTTGAGCATGTTCTAGTCGAGTCAGAAAGGGTCTGATCCATTCCTGCTTCAAATAATTAATTTCTTCCAGCTCGATTTCCAGCCCCAGATGCCCGATCAAGTCCTCAAGGCTCACGGTTTCCATGTCGCGATGCAGTGTGAAGCGCCCATCTTCGGTCTTCATAATGTAGTGTTGCTGGCTAAGTCGATCGAGGGCGTAAAACAGGAGTTCCTGCCGGATGGGAATTTCCAGAACAAGACTGTGGGTGGTTTCCCAGCAATCAGGATTTCTTGACGCCAGCCACAGTCTTCGAAGGATTGTCAGCGCAGCTCGCAGAACCCGGGCCGGTTGAAAATGTCGACTGTCCTTGGCGTAGGAGTTGCTGTTAAGAGAGCGTTCCTCCGGTAGTACGGCGACAATTTCTGCACCAAGCAAAGCTGCAGCCCAGCTTAAATAAAGCCAGATCAGGAATATGGGGACAGTTGCCAGAGTCCCATAGAGAAGCTGATAGAAGGGAAAATTCGTGACATAGACACCAAATCCGTATTTAAGCGCTTCAAAGGTTGTCGTTGTAAAAATAGCCCCGAGTAGAGCATGTCTCCAGCGAACAAAGGTATTGGGGATAATCACATAGAGTAAAAAGAACGCCAGTAGTTCCATAAATACAGGAAGCAGGATTAAAAAAAGGGAGTTCACTTCTTCGGCTCCGGGAAGCCCCAAATCCTTGGCTTTCAAGTAGACAAAGGAGCTTGCAGAAAAACTCAAGCCCAGGAGCAGAGGCCCCATGGTGATTGTTGTCCAGAAAGTAATGATGTTACTAATCCAGGTTCGTTTGCCAGGACTTTTCCAGATGGAATCAAAGGCACTTTGAATGGTAAGCAGTAAGAGAATTGAAGTTACCGCCAGCGAAGTGACGCCAAAGGCGGTGGAGTGATGGGCATTACTGATAAATCGTGTGAAATACTCACCCACTGTTTTCCCTGCAGTGGGCACAAAGGTCGCAAAGATCATGTCATGAATCTTGCTCTCCATTCCCGCAAACGCCGGGAACATGGAGAGTACAGCAAAGGAAACTGCGAGTATGGGTGCGATGGCAAGTAACGTTGTGTAACTCAGACCCGCAGCAGTGGAAAGGCAACCGTCGTGAAAGAACCTTCTGGCCACGACTCTTGCGAAAATCAAAACTCTGTTATCCATAGGTTTCTATTGTAGCGCAGAATTTACCACACAAAACATTTTCGCTTGCTACAGTGGAGAGTAAGGGCACAAGAGAGCCTGTTTTTGTTCATTCTTGTTGTAAAAGTTGCTCATCAGATCCCGCCAACTGCACTCTGAGACTGATGGAGTGGTGATCGCTACCGGGAATCGAGTTCACTTCATATTGGCTGGTTAGTATGTCCGATGTTGTCAGAATGTGATCAATTGGAATACCAAAGGGACCCAGGAACGATGGCCAGGTCCCTTTCCAGGAGCTCATGGGTCGAGAACTCTTGAGACCGTGTACACCAATCAAATCCTGAAACAGTGGTGCATAAGGGGTTAGGTTGAAATCCCCTGCCAGTAATCCTGATTTACTGGCAAGTCTGGATGCGGCCAGATGCAGTACTTTGTCTCGCTCTTCAAGCCACCTGGAATTCATCGGAGGAGGCGCATGAATTGCGAATAGGTGAAATTTCCAGTGGGGCAGGTAGAGTTCCAGCCAGGGAATCTCCCTGTGTCCATAGGAAGGTCGTGCAGTTTCTTGAATTTCTGTTCTGGAGAGTACTGCCAATGAAAAGTTTAGGGGATGCTCAAGATAGACTCGATAGGGAAATCTTTTGAGACTGTTGAGCCGTTGATGCAATTCGGGCCAGGTTTCGATCAGGACCACTACATCATAATCAGACTCTTCCAGAAACTGGAGTGTCTTCTCAACCTTTGAATTTCCAACCAGAATATTTGCGCAATACAAATTGAGCGACTCTCTGTTTTGGAGAAAATCTGCTGAGTGATTCACACTCAAAGAGTTGTAGAGTCTGTAGAGCAAAAAGAGTTGAATCAAGCAAGTTAATAGCCTGCGCTTCCTGTCTACCTTGATGTAAAACAAAAAGCTCAAAAAGAAGAGGTGCAAGGTGTAATGGTTAATTAATTCCAAGGGGAAAGAGGGAAATCTGGCGACACTTAAAAACGCAAAGAGCCAGAACAGTGGTTCAAACTTGGAAACAGGCCCGGTTTTTTGGATTTTGAACATAGATAGAGTCCAGTGTTTGCAGGGAAGAACTAAGATAACATGAGTTGAACCCGATATTTAGAAGTAGTACGGCTGAATGGATGGAGCAAAGATGGAAAACGAGCATCAAATCACGGGAAAGATTCTGGTTGTGGATGACCTTGAAGAAAACCGTATGGTTCTCAAGTCCATTCTTGAAATCCATGGATATGAGATCGTTGAAGGCGTCAATGGTCTGGAAGCCGTTGAGAAGGCACAGGCCGAAAACCCTGATCTTATTCTGCTTGATTTAAACATGCCTGAAATGGATGGTATGACAGCCTGTAGAAAGATCAAGAAAGAGCTAAAACTTGATACAATTCCTGTGATTTTCTTAACTGCTCGTCGTGAGAAAGATGACTTGGTCAAGGGTTTTGAAGCTGGAGCAGAATCAGATGCTAAGCAATCGCATTCAAATGCATGCGCGCCTGTAGGGAAGACTCACCAGGTCTGTGCCAGTCGATCTCATCAATCTCGCCAAGACCCATCTTGTTCAGGGTTCTCAGGCTTTGCCGGACGAGAAAGTCGTCAGAACCTTCATGTTTTTGGATCTGGCAGGTTTTACAGCATTCAGTGAAGCCAAATCGCCAAGTGAAGTTACAGATCATGTGAATCGTGTTTTCGGGCCAGCTACTCAATTGATCTATCAGTTTCAGGGGGATGTGAATCAGTTTGTAAGAGACAGTATTTTTGCAGTTTTTCCCAATTCTGTGGAAGCAGTGAAGTGTGCTGTTGCTATTCAAAAAATGATTCGGGATGCTGGCGATGGAGTTTTCCAGGTTCGTATTGGAATTCATTCAGGACACGCCCTTCGATGTAGAGTGGGGACGGACTTTCGTTCCCAGCACAGCTATATGGGAAGCTCGGTGAATCTTGCAGAACATCTTGAGGAAGCTTGTAATATTGGCGAGATCATGGTGAGTAAATCTGTGTATGATTTGGTTGCTGATGAATACAATTTTGTAGAACCCATTGCTCTGGAGCTAAGGGGTACAAAGAATTCCATTCAGGGTTATGCATTGACTCTCGAATAGGAATAGTATTCTATTAGGTGGCTGGACAGGGTTTTATGGATTCAAACTATAAAGTATTGGTTGTGGATGACCAGGCCAGAAATTTGCAACTTCTCAAGTCGGTCTTGCAACAGCAAAAGTATACAATCGAAACCGCATCCAATGGTTCGATGGCTCTCAAAAAGGTTGAAGAATTCCAACCAGATCTGATTTTGCTTGATGTGATGATGGACGAAATGAGTGGGCTTGAAGTCTGCGCAAAACTGAAATCTCAGGAGCAAACCAGGGACATACCTGTCCTGTTTCTCACAGGTGCCACAGAAACTCAGGATATCGCCAAGGGCTTTGAAGTTGGTGGTGTGGACTATATCGCCAAGCCTGTAAATTTTGTTGAATTGTTAAGTCGGTTGCGCACTCATCTGGAACTCAAGTCTGCCAAGGATCAGCTTAGAAGGCAGAACCGGGAACTCAAAGACCTGAATGCGGCCAAAAACCGGTTCTTTTCTGTCGTGGCCCATGACCTCAAAGGCCCTTTTGCAATTTTCTTAAATCTGACCAGTATGCTTTCCTTGTATAGCTCCTCGGACAATATGGAAAAGTTTGTTGAGTTCTCACAAAAAGTCGATGAAGCAGCCAACAGAATCTATAGTCTCTTGCAGAACTTGCTGGAGTGGTCACGCTGTCAAATGAATCAGGTGGAGGTCAAACTACAGTCCATTGATTTACAGGTGGTTGTCATTGAGAATATTGAATATCTTGAATCTCAGATACAGAGCAAAGAACTTGTAGTGAACAACTGTGTTTTTCTTCCCACAAGGGTATGGGCTGACCCCCACATGATCGGAGCTGTTGTTCGAAATATTCTAAGCAATGCAATCAAATTTACTCCGAGATGCAAGACGATTACTCTTGATGTGAAGCAAGAGAATAACTTTCACATTCTGGAAGTGAGAGATGAAGGTGTAGGAATCGAGAAGTCGAATCTTGAAAACATCTTTACCATGGACAAGGCCATATCAACGAACGGAACTGAAGACGAGAAAGGAACCGGACTGGGCTTACTGCTTTGCAAGGAGTTCTTGAATCAGTGTGGCGGTGATATCACCATTGAATCAGAGTTGGACGTTGGAACCAGCTTTTTCATCAAGCTTCCCCGGCCTGATTCAGATTCCAGACAGTGGCCTTAAGCTTCAATTATTGAGACTTCTTTGCCATGTACTGGAACCATCTTAATTTTCTGCGATCCTGCATTTTGAGCTGAGCCTTGGCAACGGCTACTTCATAGGGACTCAAGTTCTCAGACTGGCTGGTCTTTAAAATCTCCCAAACAGAAGACTTCATCTCATCCACTTGTATCCTGACCTTGTCTATCTTGTAGTTCTTTCGATATTTAACCTTGTCAGGACGAGCTTTGCTGATCTTGTACTGAACTTCCTGCACGGCGTTGATTAATCCTCCGCAGTTCGCTAAAAAATCAGGAATCCAGAGTACTCCCAATTCATGAAGCAGAATCGCATCTCGATCCTGATTGAGTTGATTGTTGGCAGCTCCTACAATAATCTTGGTTCGAAAATCATGCAGACGCTTATCTGAAATCAAGCCTCCTGTTGCACAGGGAAGGATGGCATCACATTCAAATTTGTGGGCGTCTTTCACTTCTTCGCGATTGCGGGCAATGATTTTCACCCCGTAGATTTCTTCCATAACTCGACAGGTATAGTCATCGATATCCGCACCATAGATTTTCGCCCCTTCCTTGACGAGATAATCCACCAGAGCGAGACCACACTTCCCAAGACCAATTATCAAAATCTTCTTGTTTCTCAGGGAAACGTCATGACCTTCCTCCAGACCTTCCTGGAACGCGAAAGCTACCTTCAGGGCGTTATAAACACTTTGGGCTGTAAAAGGAGTTGGGTCACCAGAGCCATTGGGAGAGCCGGGCTCCTCCATTTTGGCTTCTACTTCCACAGTTTGATCTTCATTGAGATTGCAAATCACATGGGATGTTTTGCGCATGGCGATGTGCATATTGAGCATACTTGCATTCAAATCCGGCGCTAAAATCAGCTTGCCCTCAAACTCTTCGATGAGGCTTCCAATATGCTCAAGCAACGGAAAAACACATTCTTTGTTGTAGAGAACATCTTGAGGATTTTCGAAATCCACTACCACCTGAGCACCCCCGAAAGGAATCTCTGAAATAGCGGCCTTACGGGCTACGGCACGGGAAATCATACAGGCGTCCTCGACCATGTCTTCTTCTGTGTCATAGGCGTCAACCCTCAAGCCTGCGATCGCTGGCCCCAGATCCATGGAGTAGATACAGACCATTCCCTTGAAAGCCATTTTTGAGTCCGGGATGGGTTCATAAAACATGAAAAAGTCTTCATGTCCCATTTGCGCAAGAATCAAGTCTGTTAGCAATAAAAATCCATAAATTGGATTCTTTTCCAGAGGCATGAGTTCATACTCCTGCTGACCTTCCCGAATCATGTAGGCTGTGGAGTTTTTGATTCTTATCCTGCGAATCTTTTGATTATGCATGTAAGAGTAGACATTCGTTCTACGCATTACCCGATTCCCTTTTTTGTTTTGCTTTGAGGATTTCCTGTTCAATCTGACCCAGATATTCCAAAAAGCAGTCCTGAGACCTGATTCGTGCCAGTTGAACCCATTCCTGGGTACGTGACGCGTCCGGACCCTCGGTGGACTGATCATAAAGCAACTGACTGTCCTGCTGATTTTCTTTGAGAATCCTGTCCTTGTCAAACTGTGACTTACATCTCATAGTATAAATTTGCTGGATTCCGTTAGGAACAAGATAAATCCCAGCCAGAAAACGATTGTCCGGGATTTGAGATCTCCAGATAGTTCCTGGCGGAGCGCTCATCTGGATTTCAAAGAGATAGGATGATTTCAAATCCGGATTTGTCCCCTGTTCCTTGATTAAGCTTTGCCATTGGTCGGGAAAACGGCTTTTTAAATCCTTGATTTCAGGATGACTTTGGGACTTACGATACTGTAAATCCTCATCTATTCTTCCCAACTCTGTAGTGTAGCGAACCAGTGTATCCCGTACCTCTGAAGTGAGATCTTCATAAAGTGTTTTCAAGGCCTGGAACTCAGGGTCATTGGCCAGAGCCAAGGGATTGTCCTTGTAAAACAGTGTCTTTCTTGCCTGAGAGTAAAGGTTATTTTCCTGATTGTCCGATTCCAGTTTCTTGAAAAACCTCTCCTCCATGAAGGAAAAGAGATTGGCGACCCGAAGTTCCGGTTCCTCATGGCTCAAAAACACTTTGTTTGAGAACTCTTCCAGATCTTTTTTGTCATGGAGTAGAAAGGTTGGCAGACCCTTGTTCATTAGTAATGCCTGTAAAAACAAATAGCAATGAAGTGCGTCAGATTGATGAAAAGCTTTGAGTTCACAAAACTTGAGAATTGTGGTGACACAAAGACCTGTGGGATCCAGTTCGTCCGGGTTTTCTTCCAGCCAGTCCAAAACCTTGATCAGTCTGACTTGATTTGGAATCTCGACTTCCTGTTCTTTACCGAGAAAGTCCTGATGCTTCCCCAGTCTGGTATGCAAATTTTGCAGAATAACCATCCAGGGGAGGTTTTTCCCGTTGGCAATTGATCGCAAGGCTCGGGTAAAGCCCAGAAGCGGTTCCAGGTCATAGAATTTGTCAAGATCAATAGCCTTAACTCTCTCTTCCAGAAGTAACTCTCTGATTTGACTTTGCTCCATATCCAGTTCACAAATTTTGCAAAGTCGTGAGAGCAGAGCGACCAGGGAGTCATCTAGAGAAAATGGTTTTATCTCGGCAGGACTATTCATGGAGCACAAGTCTATAATTTCCAGGCAATTTTCGATAGACTTCGGGTCATGGAAAATCAAGAATCTGGTCAGGCTATCGTCAATCGACGTTATGGTGGCTATTATTTTGTTCTTATTGATGATGGGACGGAGCTTCCCTGCAAGCTCAAGGGATCTTTAAAAAAGGATCGCAGAACGACCAGTTTGGTGGTTGTAGGAGACAAGGTTGAGTTTCGCTACACCGATGAAAACAGGGAAGAAGGTCTTATCGAATCCGTTTTCGAGCGCAAAAGTGAACTTAGAAGAGCCAAAGGCTTTCATCACAAGCGCTCAGGGAAAAGCTCACGCTCCGGTCAGACCTTGATTGCCAATCTTGATCAGGTACTCCTGACTATCCCTGTACGTGAGCCTGATTTGCATCCCCTTTTACTGGACCGATTCCTGGTTATGGTGGAGCATATGGAGCTCAAGCCTGTTCTGTTACTTCAAAAGTGGGATCTTTTGGAATCAGATAAAGAGCGAGAAGAGATGGACCAGTTGAAACGGGATTATAAGTCTCTGGGATACGACGTTCTGGCGCTAAGTGTGGAAGAGGGTCTGGGGATTGAAAAACTGCGAGAAATGGTTACAGCGAAGTTGAGTTTCTTGATGGGCCCTTCCGGAGCTGGCAAATCCTCTCTGGTGCAACGGCTGTCACCTGAGTTGGATATCAGAATCGGTGAATGGAGCGATCGTTGTAAGTCTGGACCTCAAACGACTACAGCAACACAAATCTATCCTTTGTTTGATTCTGCCCTTTTGGCTGATACAGCAGGCTTTTCGCAGGTCTTTCTCAAGCACATCCCCCGGGATGAACTAAGACTCTGTTTTCCGGAGCTTCAAGCTCTACTGCATGAGTGTGAGTATCGCGATTGTTTGCATGAAGAAGAAGAAGGTTGCGCAAAAAGCCTTGTACTGGAGAAAGGAGAGTTCTTCCAGAATCGCTATGAGCGCTACCGTAAACTACTCGAGGAATGCGATGAGAGTTATTAGTTCAGCGGGGAATCTGGCTCAGACTTTCTCTTTTTCCGGTTTATAGGGAGGAGGCTCGCCTTCTTCCAGGACTCTCACAAAGGGAGTCCAGTCGTCATCACTGCCGTAGCGTCCATCGGCACCACTGAGATCAGGAAGTTTACAGATACGGTCTTTGCCTTGCCTTTTGATTCCAAAGATAGTTCTTTCCCAAACCATACCGTTCGGTAATGATGAGATTCCCGAGGCCCCCTTCTTCAAAGACTCCTTGAACCAGAGTCTTTGTTCAAGATCACAGTCGTTGGATAGAAAGACAAAGGGCAGGTCATCTGCTGTTTGAAAGCGCTCGTCCAGTCCTGCACTGAAGAGAATTCTTGAGTTGCCGTCGAAATAAAAAGCATTGCCCCAGCCATCTCGGGGTGCTTTGGCTTCCTTGGAGTAGCTCCATCGATTGCCTGCCTGACCCAGCCCGGTTGCCTTGAAATACTCATAGGCCAGTCTTGGAGTGCTGTTGGGAGCATTTTTTTTGAGGGCATAGCCCTTCATTAATCCCGTAACCATGGTCAGTAAGATGATGCCGAAACTCGCTCGAAGCATCATTTTGTGGTCGAGTGCTCCCTTTCGATTATCATTTGAGAAGAAAGAAGCCTTGATGCTGTTTGTTGCTGCAGTTTTTTCACAAGACGGTGGCATGCAAGTAGTTTACTCATCCCGTTGAGCTCAGGCAAGCTCCAGTCTTAAGACCTGGTCTGGGCTTTGAATATATAAGCTAGTGAGCCAAAGTCTTAGCATTGAACATTCAAGCTGGTCAGACCGAGTCTG
>Ga0181582_10000016_pt1 | contig 87665 bp, 75 predicted proteins | sample 071ome_32_FD_132438 | JGI IMG/M metagenome (GOLD analysis project Ga0181582, IMG submission 132438) | Coastal salt marsh microbial communities from the Groves Creek Marsh, Skidaway Island, Georgia - 071405AT metaG (megahit assembly) | ecosystem: Environmental > Aquatic > Marine > Intertidal...
ATCGGCAAACGCCTGGTTCTGCCTGCTGACTTCGGCTACGGCGTCTGCCGCATCGATGGAATCGATTTCCTCACGACTCGGCACTCGCAGTACCTGGCCGCTACGCAAGCGATTGATATTGCCATCAATAAAGGCATCCGGGTTCAATTCCTGCAGCGCCAGCATGGTCTGCTGCAAGGACACCGAGCGGTCAGGGCGTACCTGCTCCGCGATGGAAGTGAGTGTGTCCGAGGCGCTGGTGGTGATTGTGGTGGGCGCGGCGGGCGTGGAATCCACAAAGGGTTGATCCACCGTGTTGTTGGATGGCGGCTGCAGGACCGGGCTGATCGGGCGCCGGACCTGGGCGCTATCGGCATTGGCTGGCTGATCGTTGAATACCGGCAGATCCATGAGGATCGTGTGTTCGCTCAACAGGCGTCCGTTGGGCCAGCGGGTTTCGAGAATGAAGCTGAGATAGGGTTCGCGCACCACCTGGTTGGTGGTCAGGATCACATAGTTGCCGCCAGCCGTTTCCTCGACCCGGAAGCGAACATTGGACAGGAACCCGATGCGGTCGATATTGAAACGGGCGAAATCGTCCACCGAGGCCATCTGCACGGTGATATCCTGGAGCCGGGTTCCTCCCAGATCCAGAATCTCGATTCTGACCCTAAGTGGCTGATTTAGATAGGATTCTACGGTTACGGTGCCGAGTCCGAGCGCATAAACCTGGGCAGCCAGACTGCTGAGCAGTACGGCGAGCGCAAAAACAGATTTACGTAGCATAGTCCCTTGTTCTCTTGCTGCTCTGGATCCTAGCCAATTAACCTACAGCAGTATTCTAGACCGATTGCAGCGATCTCACCTGTGTTTTCCCGGCTTTTCACCGCCCTGCCGCAGTCTGGATTCCGTATCCGCTGCGGCAGTCTTGGCTTAACTGACTGTGCCCCCGAATTAGTTTAGCCGATCAGAATCGGCGTTACCGTGCTTTATTAAGAGTGTTTCTTCAGTAGGGCTTGCAAGTATTCATTACAAGTAGCTTTTTATCAACTCTTCAGCGATCTGAATCGAGTTCAAAGCCGCCCCTTTGCGCACATTATCGGCCACCACCCAAAGATTTAGACCATTCGGCATCGAGATATCCTGCCGAATCCTGCCCACGAAAACTGCGTCCTGGCCCGCAGAATCGACGAAAGCTGTGGGGTAGCCAGCGTTTTCCCGGCGATCGATCACCGTTACGCCGGGCGCGGCTTCCAGCAGCTTATGCGCCTCCTCAGCGCTAATCGGCTTGTGCGTCTCTATCTGGACGGCCTCGGAATGGCCATAAAACACCGGAATCCGCACGCATGTAGCACTTACTTCGATGCTGTCATCGCCAAAGATCTTGCGGGTTTCCCAGTTCATCTTCATCTCTTCCTTGGTATAGCCGTTCTCCAGGAAGACATCGATGTGTGGCAAGGCATTGAACGCAATCTGCACCGGATAGACCTTGGCTTCCGCGTCGTTGCCATTGAGCAGGTCGGCGGTTTGCTTGGCCAGTTCCTCAATCGCCTCCTTGCCGGTCCCGGAAACCGCCTGGTAGGTGGCCACCGAGATACGCTTGATACCCACCGCGTCCCGAATCGGCTTCAGTGCTACAAGCATTTGAATTGTTGAACAATTTGGGTTGGCGATGATGTTACGGTTGGTGTACTCGGCGATCTTCTCCGGGTTCACCTCGGGCACGACCAGGGGGATATCGTCGTCGTACCGAAAATGTGAGGTATTGTCGATCACCACACAGCCTGCCGCTGCGGCTTTCGGAGCGTATTCGGCGGAGACACTGCCACCGGCGGAGAACAGGCCGATCGGAGTCTGGCTGAAGTCGAAATCCGCCAGATTCTGCACTATGACAGGCTTGTTGCGGAACATGACGGTAGAACCAGCGGAACGCTCGCTGGCCAGGGGATAGAGGGTATCCACGGGAAAATCACGCTGTTCCAGTATGTTGATCAGGGCTTCCCCCACGGCACCAGTTGCACCGACGACGGCTACGTTAAACTTTTTCATTACAAAATTCTCTTATCAGTATGTTTTTACACAAGATATCGGGATTTATCCTTGCCAGCATCAATGAATACGCCTCACGGCGTAGTGAAGTACCAGGGCGCCGTCGTTCGCCACTGGCTTTCAAACTCCTGTATTTTGTCACTGTCCTGCAGGGTAATTCCGATGTCATCCAGCCCCTCGATCAGGCACTCTTTGCGAAAGGTATCCACCTCGAAGTGCAATACCGTGCCGTCAGGCTTGCGAATTTCCTGGGCTGGCAGGTCAATGGTCAGGTTGTAGCCCTCGTTGGCTGCCACCTCGTCGAACAGGGTATCGATTACCTCCCGTGGCAGCACGATTGGCAGCAAGCCGTTCTTGAAACAATTATTAAAGAAGATATCCGCATAGCTCGGCGCGAGGATGGCGCGGAAGCCATAGTCGTCCAGCGCCCACGGGGCATGCTCCCTGGAGGAGCCACAGCCGAAATTATCCCGCGCCAGCAACACCGAGGCCCCGGCGTACCTGGGCAGGTTGAGCACGAAGTCCGGATTCAGGGGACGCTTGCTGTTGTCGGCATCGGGCTCACCCTTGTCCAGGTAGCGGTGCTCGTCGAACAGGTTAACCCCAAAGCCGCTGCGCTTGATGGACTTCAGGAACTGCTTGGGGATGATGAAATCTGTATCCACATTGGCCCTGTCCAGGGGTAATACGATGCCGGTTTCTTGATTAAATATTTTCATGATAGTCAGTTAGTTACAGAATCTATTTCAGGTTTAACCTAAATCACGGACATCAACGAAGTGTCCGTGCACCGCTGCCGCTGCCGCCATGGCCGGGCTCACCAGATGGGTGCGTCCGCCGAAGCCCTGCCGGCCCTCGAAATTACGGTTGGAGGTGGACGCGCAGTGCTTGCCCGCGCCCAGCTGGTCGGCATTCATGGCCAGACACATGGAGCAACCGGGCTCACGCCATTCGAGGCCTGCGGCTTCGAATATCTTGTCCAGCCCCTCCGCTTCCGCCTGCTGCTTCACCAGCCCGGAACCGGGCACCACCAGCGCCAGCTCGACGCTGTCAGCCTTGCGCTTGCCGGCAACCACCTTGGCCGCCTCCCGCAGGTCTTCAATGCGGGAGTTGGTGCAGGAGCCGATGAACACACAGTCCAGCTTGATGTCCCGGATTGCCGTGCCACCCTGCAAGCCCATGTAGTTCAGGGCCTGCTCGATATTCTGGCGCTTGGTCTCGTCCTTTTCCTGGCTGGGGTCGGGAATAATGCCATTCACCGAGGTCACCATCTCCGGTGAGGTGCCCCAGGTCACCTGGGGCTCGATGTCTGCGGCTTTGAGTTCCACCAAAGCATCCCACTGCGCATCGTCGTCGCTTACCAGCTGACTCCAGGCTGCAGCAGCTTCATCCCACAGCGCCCCCTTGGGAGCAAAGGGGCGGCCTTCGATGTAATCCAGGGTAGTCTGGTCAACGGCGACCAGGCCGGCGCGCGCACCTGCCTCGATAGCCATATTGCATACGGTCATGCGTCCTTCGACGCTGAGCTTACGGATGGCTTCACCCCCGAATTCGATGGTATAGCCAGTGCCACCGGCAGTGCCGATGCGACCGATGATGGCCAGCACGATGTCCTTGGCTGTGACGCCTGTCTTGAGTTGGCCGTCCACACGCACCAGCATGTTCTTCATCTTCTTCTGCATCAGGCACTGTGTAGCGAGCACGTGTTCCACTTCGGAGGTGCCGATACCGTGGGCCAGCGCCCCCAGGGCGCCGTGGGTAGAGGTGTGGCTGTCGCCGCAGACGATGGTCATGCCCGGCAGGGTAATGCCCTGCTCCGGCCCCACGACATGCACGATACCCTGGCGCAGGTCGTTCATGCCCAGCTCGAAGATATTGAATTCCTTGCAGTTATCATCGAGTGTCGAGACCTGGATCTTGGACACGGGGTCCTTGATACCTTCCAGCCCCTGGGCCCGCTCATCGCGGGTGGTGGGGATATTGTGATCGGGAGTGGCGTAGTTGGCATCGGCACGCCAGGGTTGTCTGCCTGCCAGGCGCAGTCCCTCGAAGGCCTGGGGCGAGGTGACCTCGTGAATCAGGTGCCGGTCGATGTAAATCAGGGAGGTACCGTCCTCTCGCTGCTGCACCAGGTGGGCTTCCCAAATCTTGTCGTATAAAGTCTTGCCGCTCATCTTGTTTACCACTTAAATCTTTAGTTTCGTTAAACGTTATAACTATCTGAATTTAATCTATTAATAAGACTTAGCCCTGGCGCACATCGGCATTCTGGGCCCGATCCCGCAGCAGGTGATCCATCAATACCAGGGCCAGCATGGCCTCGGCAATAGGGGTCGCCCGAATACCCACGCAGGGATCGTGTCGCCCGGTGGTGATCACTTCGCTCGCCTCGCCCCGGATATCTATGGATTTCCCGGGAATACGGATGCTGGACGTGGGCTTGAGGGCCATATGGACAACTATATCCTGGCCGCTGGAGATACCACCCAGCACACCACCCGCGTTATTGCTGAGGAAGCCGTTGGGGGTGATCTCGTCCCGATGCTCCGAGCCCTTCTGGGTCACACAGTCGAAACCGGCGCCGATTTCCACACCTTTTACCGCATTGATGCTCATCATGGCCTTGGCAATATCCGCGTCCAGGCGGTCAAACACCGGCTCGCCCAGCCCCACCGGGACCGAGCTGGCCTGCACCGTGATGCGCGCGCCAATGGAATTCCCCGCTTTATTGAGGGCCGCCATATAGGCTTCCATCTCAGCCACCTTGCCGGGATCGGGGCAGAAGAAAGGATTGTTCTCGATTTCTTCCAGTACCACCTGTTCGATGGTGATCGGCCCAAGCTGGCTCAGGTAGCCCTGAATCTGTATACCACAGCGCTGTTGCAGGTACTTCTTGGCGATGGCACCCGCCGCCACCCGCATGGCCGTTTCCCGGGCCGATGAACGGCCGCCACCCCGATAATCCCGGATACCGTACTTCTTGTGGTAGGTATAGTCGGCATGGGCCGGCCGAAACTGATCCTTGATCTTGCCGTAGTCTTTGGAGCGTTGATCCGTGTTTTCTATCAGCAATCCGATGGGCGTTCCGGTGGTTTTACCCTCGAAAACACCGGAAAGTATGCGCACCGCGTCGTCTTCCCGGCGCTGGGTGGTAAAGCGCGATTGACCCGGCTTGCGCCGGTCCAGATCCCGCTGCATATCTTCCTCGCACAACTCGAGTCCGGGCGGACAGCCATCCACCACGCAGCCCAGCGCGGGCCCGTGGCTCTCACCAAAGCTGGTTACCGTGAAGAGTTTTCCGAAACTGTTACCTGACATAGCGCCTCAGTTAGCTATTGCGTTGGCTCCGTGAGCGATACAGCCTCAACGATAAAAATTAAAGCCCCGGCAACTGGACAGAGCCTTGGCGGGAAGAGCTTGCGAAGGTTCAACGAGGGTGGCGAATTGCCGGCAGGGCCAAAAACGGCGTGCATTGTACACTAATTGAGATGCTCCCTGTAATGTTCAAGCTGCTCCCGTGTAATTGCCATCACACCCTCCCCACCCTGTTCGAAATCCAGCCACAATAACGGCACGTCACTCAGGCGCTCGCTCAAGCCTTCCGCGCTGTAACCGACCTCCATGATCAGCAGGCCACCGCGCTCCAGGTACTGTGCAGCCTGTTGCACTATGCGTACGGGTATCTGCAGGCCCGCCTCCTCGCTTAGCAAGCCCAGGTTCGGCTCATGGCGAAACTCCGGCGGCAGATCCTCGATCTCGGCGGCGGACACATAGGGCGGATTGGCCACAATCAGGTCGTAGCGCCCGGATACCTGCTCGAACAGGTCCGATTGCAGGATTTGGACTCGATCGGAGGTGCCATGTCGATCACTATTTTCGCTCGCCAGCCGCAGGCAATCGTCATCGATATCCACCAGGTCTACCCTGGCCGCTGGAAAATGCACAGCACAGGCAATACCGATACAACCGCTTCCCGTGCAGAGATCCATGATCCTGCGAGGCTCACCCTGCAGCAATCCAGCGAAATCATTCATGATAAGCTCAGCGATCGGTGACCGGGGAATCAATGCCCGCCTGTCGGAGAAAAACGGCAGGCCGCAGAACCAGGCTTCTCCCAGTATGTACGCCACCGGTTCACGATCCCGGATACGGCGCGATACACGTTCATCCAATAGCCGGATTTCGCTCTCATCCAGCTCCCGATCCGCAGCGTCGAGACTCAGGCCATAGTCGATTCCCAGACTGCCATATACCAGGTAGACAGATTCATCCAGGGCATTGTCAGTACCATGGGCGAAACACAGCCCGGCGCCCTCTAAGCTCGCCGCAGTATCTCTAATGTACTGCTGTAATTTCACAATTGTGTCGCCTCTGACAACCCCGGTACCGCATCGAAGTGCAAAGCCCTTTCTTCGGGTAATTCAAAGCTTTACCTCCAGTTCGGTTTATCGTAGTTTTAGCCCAGAAATTTAAGGCAGATAGCAGGAATCTCCCCATGGAACAGTCCTTTCTGGACATCATCACTGCAATCGGTGAAGACCCGACGCGCCCGGGCTTGCTCGATACTCCGCAACGCGCCGCCAATGCCATGCGCTTCCTGATGCAGGGCTACTCCATAGATATCGATGAATTGATCAATGGTGCCCTGTTTCCGTGCGAAACCGACGAAATCATCATCGTGAAGGACATCGAGCTCTATTCGATGTGCGAGCACCATATGCTGCCCTTCATTGGGAAGTGCCATGTGGCCTATCTTCCCAAATCAAAGGTCATCGGACTTTCCAAGATTGCACGCATTGTCGATGCCTTTGCTCGCCGCCTGCAGATTCAGGAAAACCTTACCACCCAGATTGCCGAGTGCATTGTGGAGAAAACCGGCGCGGCAGGTGCCGGCGTCATCATCGAGGCAAAGCATATGTGCATGATGATGCGTGGCGTTGAAAAACAGAATTCTGTAATGACCACTTCCTGCATGTTGGGCGCTTTCCGTAACAGCCCCAGCACGCGCAACGAGTTCCTGTCCCTTATTCGCTAGGCGGACGCAGCACCAGTACCACTCGTTCGGCACAGTTTTCCCCGCCACAGTTCGGGGCAAGCGGTCCCACCCCCCTGGCCAGCAGGCGGTTTCCATCTACTCCCAGATTGATCAGCCCCTGGCGCACGGTCTGGGCCCTGATCATGGAACGATTGGTGAGCTGATCCAGATCCTGGTTGCCACCGAGATGTGCCACGAGATAGAAGCTCATCTCCGGGTTGCTGTTCAATTCCCGGGCCACGGCGGCCAGATCAGCATCGTCGGTTAGCTGGCGGTCATTGATGAAGGTGATACCGGGTAATATGGCACTACCCTGCTCGTTGACCTCATCGAGAATCTGGGTACTCAGTAGCTCCACCGGTGGTGCGGTTCCAGCCTCCTGTGTGACTTCCAGGTACGCAAGGAGCTGCCGATTCCCGCGGGTGATGATATAGAGCACCATATGCGCCGGATCGCCCATCGAGGCAGGGGTGCGCATGGCGATGTAGTACTGATTGCGTTCTGGTCCATACAGTACCCGGTTCTGGAAAATATCGTTGGCCCAATAGACGCTGCTGCCACAGTCTCTACCCGTGCAGGAAAAGAGGACATCGTACCCCTTGTCCCGAATCTGTTCCTGGAAGTACTGGTAGACATCTTCGCCATTAAACTCTTCCGATATCTCATAGATGATTCGGGTCACATCACCCCGCAGGCGCTCAGACTCCCCGGGCACGACCACTCCCCGGGTGCGGGCCAGGCTGCCAAGGATGAGGCGATAGTTGCTGTCCGGCTCGAACTCCAGGTCAGAGATACGGGAATCGGGAAAGCGGTCTATGAGTGGATGGTCTGCACCCTGCCCATGCACGAAAGAGATGGAGAGGCTTGCCAGCAGTGCTGGCAACAATGACTTCAGGAAAGTTGTTTTGTTCATCATGGGTATCGAAATATTACCGATTCATCAGCTTGAGCTTGCAGTATTCAGAAGCCCTCATTGCATGGGTGCCAGGGCACCAACATCGGCGACACTGGCATGGAATACTGTGGCACCTAAGGTACCAACATATAGCGCATGTCCGCAAAACCAGGAGCTACCACCCTGCTTTCCAGGCACACGAGATTACTCGTGCCCATCTGTCGAATGTTTGCCTCGCCATCCACCAGCAAACTGAACAGCTCAGAAAACAGGGGATTGTGTCCCACCAGCAGCACCGAGTTCACATTGGTGGTTTCAGCCAGGTCATCGAGCAGACTCAACAGTTTGCCTACATCACCGTCTGGAACGAGGCTGTCTGTTTCGTTGAATCTAAGTTGACCGAGTACCGATTGCAAGTTATCGGCTGTTTGCCGCGCACGCAAATAGGGGCTACAGAGCGCGAGATCGATCTCGGGGCCTTGCCCCGCATGTTTGTCGACGAGCTGTTTGGCCACGCCCAGATTATCCAGCCGACCGCGTTCGGTAAGTTCCCTTTCCCTGTCGGAACGTGCCTGCATTCCGGCCTGGCCGTGTCGTTGTAGATAGATAAGCATCGATGTCCGGCGCCAGGGAGACGACTTCAGGCCACCCCGTACGGTCTAGTCACTGGCCGATTGCGCGCCTTCTTTGCCATCGCCATCCTCAGAGGTGGACTCGGCTTTGGTTTTCTTGCTGGCAGCCATCTTCTTCCGGGCAGATGTTTTCTTCTTCGCGGATTTCCTGGCGGCCGATTTCTTGCTCGCTGGCTTGCCACTTCCGGGCGAAGCCTGCTGCTCATCGACAGGATCGGCGCCGTAAGTGAACTCAGGGAAGTCCTTGAACGGGAACGGCTTGTCTTCTGTATTGTAGGTAAAGAAGCTCAGCAGCTGGTGGACAAACTCCGCGAGAGCACCACCCAGACCGCGGAGTTTTTCATTGTCGTCTCCGGTGATGATGACAAACAGGGCCTGCACCAGGCCGATCACAAACATCACCGGAACAATCACCACATACAGCAGTAAGGCATAGCCGATCATGAATACGATACGAATCCATGCCGATGGTTCCTGCAAGTTGTCTACAATATCGTCCAGATCTTCTGCCATGATAAATCCTCTAGATTCCCTGCGAATCTAACGCAGGTTTTTTTCCCTGCTGGCGGCGAACTCCACATCCAGGGCCTGCTCGCTCAGCATCAATGAAGAAATAATACTGCGAATGGTCTCACCTTCGTAAATAATCCGATACAGGCCCGTGGCCAGCGGCATGTAAACACCCAGCTCTTCCGCCTTTTCCGCCACCAGCTTCACCGTGTTCACACCCTCGGCGGTCTGCCCCACTTCGGCCGTCGCCTCCTCTATGGACTTGCCGGAGCCCAGGGCCTGTCCAATGCGGAAGTTTCGACTCAAGGGTGTTGAGCAGGTTACCACCAGGTCACCTACCCCCGAGAGGCCGAGAAACGTCATTGGGTCAGCACCCAGCTCGCGACCGAAGCGTGCCATTTCTGTCAGGCTACGCGTGACCAGCATGCTATTGGTGTTGTGCCCCATGCCCAGCGCATCGGCCATACCGGCGATGATGGCATAGATGTTTTTCAGGGATCCACCGAGCTCCACCCCAAACATATCATCGTTGGTATAGACCCTGAAATGGCCGCTCTTGAGTAGCTCCTTGATTCTCTCACGGACTTCTTCATCGCTACTGGCGATTACGGTGCCCGTGAGATGTCCCTTCGCAATTTCCTTGGCAAGATTGGGACCGCTAAGCACGCCAATACGTGAACCCGGCGATTCCTCGGCCAGGATCTGGCTCATGAGCATGAACGTGCCGGCCTCGATACCCTTGGTTGTGCTTATCAGCATGGCTTCTGCTGAAGCGTACGGCACCAGCTGCTTCACGACGTGCCGAAAAGACGTGCTGGGGACAGCGACAAAGATCACCGTCGCGCCGCTGACCGCCGCTTCCATATCGTGGGTGGCGACGACGCGGTCGCTGAGCGCGTAGCCGGGAAGATACTGCGGGTTCTCGTGGCGCTCATTTACCTCGGCAGCAATTTCCTCGCTGCGCATCCAGAAATGCACATCGTTGTTATTGAGCGCGATGATATTGGCGATTACCGTGCCAAAGCTACCGCCACCGATTACTGCCACTTTGCTCACCGAGCTTGAGCTCCTTTCAGGACCTTGAATGCGCCATTCATGATATGCGCTCTACCGGGCAATACCAAGACAGGATAGGTCACCAATCAAGGTTTTCGCCGCACCTTCAGGGTGAGCGGCCACTGGACCTCCCGCTGCACCTGTCCGCCCCATAATTCAGTCAGGGGGCCCACTATGCTGTCCACGGGATTACTGCCGTTCGCCTGTTGATAGCGCTGCACCGCAGACCAGGAATTCAGATAGGCTAAGACATGTTCTATCGACCAGCACTTGCGTAGCTTGAAGCTCGGCGCTGGAACCTCCTGAAAAGGGAAATCGTAGCCAGCATAACCGTCTTCTACAGAGCGCCTCTCGGGAGTCCAGTACTCCCCAAGGAGGTCTTCATACAGATACCCGATGACTGCATCGATGTCCGGCGCGATGCTGTGGATACCGTAACTCCATGCCGCGAACAGAGACCCTGGCTTGAGCACACGATCCAGTTCTTCACAGAATTTGTCAAAGTCAAACCAGTGCAAGGCCTGGGCCACGGTGAGCAGATCTGCACATTCATGGGCTACCGGAAGCCGGTCGGCAAGGGCCACCACAGGTACGGCCTTGTTGCTTCCCTCGCCTGCGCCTGCATATTGTTGCAACTGCGCGACACTGGCATCGGTCATCAGCACCGTCTCGAAGTACATCAGCAGGCTCCTGCTTGCCTGACCATTGCCACAGGCACAATCAATTGCCAGATCCGAACCAACACATTGGCTGGACAGGTAATCGAATAATTCCGGTGGATAGGAAGGTCGTGCACTGGCATACAGTGTGGCATGTCCGGAGAAATGGTCATGAAAGCTCACGATTCAGCCACTCTCACCACGTATGAGTTCAATTCGATTGGACTGCACGAACACCAGGGCATCATAAATTCGACCCGCTACCGCCTTGGGTGTGATGGAGGCGCCGACGAACTGGTCATATTCCCGCTCGGCACTGATGCTGGTCCAGGTAACTCCCAGGATATTGCGCATGGCCTTGCCGGAAAACTCTTCCATCCAGCTGGACTCGATAACATCCACAACGCCATACAATGCATCGGCATCTACATCAGACACTACCCGCGCGGCACCGATACGGCCGAACATGTCCACCGATACCAGCAGATCCACCCTGCCATTGAATCCATCGTCTGCGCTGGCTGGCACGGCAACTGCCACCACCTGCCCATCCTTGCGGGCTCTATAGGCAAGTCGGTCGCGCTGCAGACCCAGAAGCTGTTGATTCACGAGACGGGGATGCACGCTGTTTGCCGGTATCAGGTAACTGTCCACGACGAGGTCGTTGTCGTAGGAACCTTCGGCGAAAAACTGTTTCAGGTTCTGCCGGTCAAACTCCAGGCGTCGTGCCTGTTGGGCATCGGCAGCGAAGAAGCTCATGCCACCGAGAACCAGCAGTAATGTAAGCAGACCGAGCGCGGGCTTTATCATCCTGGGCGTACAAACCGTCAATAATGATGTGGTGAGTGGCGGACCTGCCGGGTGGCAGAGGCTACTTAAACGTAGGCAGCGATAGATTCAATCAGGGCCATGACCGGCGCGGGATAAACTCCCAGTACGAGCAGTAGCAGTAACAGGATGGACAATACACCATAGGCACTGAAACTTTCCATACCGCCGACCCGGAAACTGACCTGCTCCGGTGCGGGAAGTACCATGCGGTACACGATGCGCAAGTAGTAGTAGAGCCCGATACCGCTGCCGATGATCAACACGCTCAGCAATACCCACAGCGCCCCCTCCACACCCGCATAGAACAGGTAGAACTTGCCGATGAAACCCACGGTGAGTGGAATACCCGCCAGGGAGAACAACATGCCAGTAAAGATCACTGCCAGCCAGGGATCACGCCAGAACAGGCCCTGATAGTCCGCGACAACATCAAACTCCTTCTCACTGGAAGATACTACCGAGGCCACGCCAAAGGCGCCGAGCGACATCACCATATAGGCCAGTAGGTAGAACGTGACCGCCTCGATGCTAACCGTGCCCTCGCTGTAATAGCTGGCGATAATGGCGATAAGGATATATCCCATATGGGCGATGGACGAATAGGCAAGAATACGCTTGAGGTTTTCCTGCAACAGGGCTAACAGGTTTCCCCCGAGAATCGATGCTGCAGCAATCAGTGACAACACTGTCACTACACTCTCGAAAGACAGCGCATCACTGGCCTCGATGAATCGCAGCAGCACAACAAACATACCGGCCTTGCCAATCGTCGCCAGGTAAGTAGTTGCCGGCAAGGGTGAACCTTCATACACATCAGGCGTCCACAGATGGAAAGGTGCCAGGGATAACTTGAAGGCTACACCGGCAAAGATAAGCAGCAGTGCCACGATGGAATATGGGGCGCCGAGACCGGGAGTACCACCATTGGATGACTCGAGCAGCGAGGTGAAAGACAGGGTTCCGGTCTGGGCATACACGAGTGCCATCCCGAACAGGATAAAACCGGAAGCCGCGGCGGAAAGCACCAGGTATTTCACTGCGGCCTCGAGCGGGTACTTGGCCGCCTCTTTTGAATGCACGGTATAGGCCACCATGCCATAGAGCGACATGGACAGAGTCTCGAGTCCGAGGATAGCGCTGACAAAATGATTGCTGCTCACCATGACCACGGCACCGATGGTGGCCACCCCGAGCAAGAGGTAGTACTCCTCCTTGTGGTCATTGAGACTGAACAGGTAGGGATAGCTCAACACGGCTATGACCAGGGCGCTGGCACAGGTCACCACGATAAAGAACAGGCTGTAATGATCCACGATCATCAATGGTGTCACCTGGGCATTGGTGTCACCGATCATGGTGGCGGCGAAAATAGCAGTTACCAGCAGACCCGTGATGGTCATGCCTGCCGTCAGCGGGTAGCTGCGCCGAATGCCTATCAGGGTCATGGTAATAACCGCCGTTGCGGTAACCAGCAGCAGCGGCGTCAGTGGAATCAGGTCACCCAGGGTCATGTTCACAGGCTACCCTCCACCAGGGACAGGACCACCTGTTCGGTACCGCCCATAATTTCTGCCAGCGAGGTGGCAGACAGCCCCAGGAATGGCTGGGGGTACATACCCATCCACAACAGGCCAATCATCATGGCGATGAAATACACCATCTCCCGGCGACTCAGGTCTGTGAGATGGCTGTCATCGAAATCTGCGTTGTGATACTCGCCCTGAAATACCTTCTGCATGACCCAGAGGGAGTAGACAGAAGCGAAGATGAGGCCGAAGGCTGAGATTACCGTCAGCCAGATATTGGCCTGGAAGGCGCCGATCAAGGCCAGGAATTCCCCAATGAAGTTGCCGAGCCCCGGCATACCCAGTGCCGCTACCGAGAAGAACAAGGCTACCACCGCCATACGCGGCACCCTGGCCCAGAAGCCGCCCATATCCGGCATGTTGCGGGTGTGGATCCGGTGTTGCAGTCCACCGGCCAGCATGAACAGGGCCGCCGCACTGAGGCCGTGAGCCAGCATGGTCATGATGGCCCCCTGCAGTGCCTGCTCGTTCCAGGCATAGATGCCCAGGGTGACGAAGCCCATGTGGCTGACGCTGGTATAGGCGATGAGTCGCTTGATGTCGTTCTGTGCGAAGGCCACCTTGGCGCAGTACAAGATGCTGATGGCAGCCAGGGTCATGGCTATGGGCGCAAAGTCCATGGAAGCCGCCGGGAACAGGGGCACAGCGAATCGAATCAGGCCGTAGGCGCCAGTCTTCAGCAGGATACCCGCCAGGATCACACTACCCGCTGTTGGCGCCTGGCTGTGTGCATCGGGTAACCAGGAATGGAATGGCACACTGGGTAACTTGGTGGCAAAGGCGACAAAGAAGCCCAGCATCATCCACATTTCCAGCTGGCCGGCTGTACGCACATTGAGCAGATCATGGTAGTTAAAGCTGTAGCTTCCGAACTGCACGTAGTGAAAATAGGCCAGCATCAGGATGGCGACCAGCATCAGCATGCCGGTGACCTGGGTGAAAATGAAAAACTTCATGGCCGCGTAGTTCTTGTTCTCATGCCCCCATATCGCGATGATGAAATACATCGGTATCAACATGACTTCCCAGAAGAAGAAGAACAGGAACAGGTCCAGCGCGGTAAAGACACCCAGCACACCGGCCAGGGTCCACAGCAGATTGAAGTAGAAGAAGCCGGTCCGTTCGGTAATTTCATCCCAGGCGGCTCCGATGGCGATAGCGCCGAGGAATGCGGTCAGCATCAGTAACAGCACACTGAGACCGTCTGCTGCCAGGAAGAAGCTGATACCAAAACGGGGCAACCATTCCAGTTCGATGGAGGCGACCCAACCCTCTCCTCCCAGCAGGCTCAGCATGATGAGCAGGTCCAGCAATACGGTTACCAATGCCACACTACGCGGGAATTTGGGATCGAGACCTTCAGATATCCAGGCCAACACGCCACCGATGAACAACACACCGATCAACATCACCAGGATCATAACAATACTCCCAGGGTGATAATCACCACCAGGCCGGTGGCCAGGCTAAGTGCATACCAACGCAGTGAACCGGTCTGGGTGCGCACAATCATACGGTGGGCGGTCTGGTTAATATCCACGACCAGGCCATAGAACAGGTCGATGATGTCCCGGGCATTGATGCGTGCCAGCCACATAAATGGGAAGACGAATAGTCGGTCGTAGAGCCAGTCCATGCCCCAGCCACTGTTCCAGAATCGGTGCAGGTTTTGCGCAAGCGGCGAAGATATCAGCTTCTCAACGGAGAATGTCTTCGAGCCATAGAACAGGTAGGCGATACCGATACCGATCAGCGGCACCACGATCATGAAGCCTTCCACCAGCAGGCTGGCATGATGTTCCTCGTGCACCTCACCGTGACTGAACACCGCATCGACCGGTATAGGGATGAATCCACCCACCAGGGAGAGCAGCATCAGCACCGCCAGCGGGGCCTTCATATTCCAGCCGCCGTATTCACCCTCGCAGTGATGCCCGCGGCTTTCGCCGAAGAACACGATAAACATCAGACGGAAGGTATAGATACCGGTGAAGAAGGCGCCTATCACCCCGCCCAGCCACAGTATCGTACCCGGCCCTTCCAGTTCCAGTGCGGCCAGCAGGATCTCATCCTTGGAGAAGAAGCCCGAGGTGAAGGGGAACGCCGTCAGTGCCAGGGAGCCGACCAGGAAACAGGCGAAGGAGAACGGCAGTACCTTGCGCAAGGCCCCCATCTTGAAGATGTCCTGTTCATGATGCATGGCCAGGATCACCGAACCGGCGCCGAGGAACAGCAAGGCCTTGAAGAAGGCATGGGTCATCAGGTGGAAGATGGACGCCGACCAGGCCCCTACTCCCAATCCCAGGAACATGTAACCAATCTGGCTGACCGTGGAAAACGCCAGTATGCGCTTGATGTCCGACTGGGTCATGGCAGTGAAGCCAGCCATCAACAAGGTAATCAAACCAATCCAGGCCACCAGTATCTGCACATCAGGTGCCAGTTCGAACAGTATGTGTGTGCGTGCAATCAGGTACACACCAGCCGTGACCATGGTGGCCGCGTGGATCAGGGCAGAAATCGGGGTCGGACCGGCCATGGCATCGGGAAGCCAGGTCTGCAGCGGCAACTGTGCCGATTTACCAACCGCACCGCCCAGCAGTAACAACGCGGCGATGGCGGGCAGTTGATCACCTATCGCCCATTCTGATTCCGCGGCATGCATGAGGTCCTGAATATTGAGCGTGCCGAAATGGGCAAACAACAGGAACAGGCCGATGGCCATGGAGGTATCCCCCACCCGGGTTACCACGAAGGCCTTGCGTGCGGCATAGCCATTGGCAGGATTGGTATACCAGAAACCAATCAGCAGGTAACTGCAAAGCCCAACTCCTTCCCAGCCGAGGTACAGGACTACCAGGTTGTCGCCGAGCACTAGCATCAGCATGGCGGCAACGAACAGGTTCATGTAGGAGAAGAAACGGCTATAGCTGGGATCATCCGCCATGTAACCGGTGGCATAGACATGGATAAGGAAGCCGACTCCGGTAATCACTAGCATCATCACCGTGGAGAGCCCGTCCAGATAGAAGGTGAAGCCGGGACTGAAACCACCCACGGCCATCCAGGTCCAGGTTTCCCGGGAAAAATGATCCGCGCCACTGTTGAGGAACTCCATCGCGCACAGTGCCGCCACCAGGAAAGACAGACCAATGGAACCGGCGCCGATGACCGCCACCGCCTTCTTCGGCAGGTTACCGGAGGTCAGCACCAGGCTGAGGAAGCCCAGGGCCGGGAATGATGGTAGTAGCCAGATCAGATCAAGCATGATTTATCGCTAGCCGCCTCTTATCCTTTCATCTCACTGAGCACATTGATGTCCACAGTGTGAAATTTTCGGTACATCTGAATGATCAGGCCCAGCCCCACAGCTACTTCGGCAGCAGCCAGGGTAAGAATCATCAGGAACATCACCTGCCCATCCGCGGCTCCCCAGCGCGCCCCGGCCACGATGAACGCGAGACCGCTGGCGTTGAGCATGATTTCCAGGGACATCAGCACGAACACAATATTGCGTCGGGTAAGTACGCCAATCAGACCCAGGCTAAACAGGATTCCCGCCAGGATGAGGCCGTGTTCTATGGGTATGCTTTCCATGTGGTGCTTCTTTTTCTCTCTGTGCGCTTTATTCTCTTTTTCTTCTTGTGTTACTAAATTGCCTGGTGACTTGTCCAATCGTGCGTTGCTTCCCCACCCTCTACTGCCCCACCATTCCCGGGCGCTATTTCTTTGCCAGGTGATAGGCCGACACCAGTCCGGCCAGCAGCAGGATAGAGGCCAGCTCCACTGCCAGTACATAGGGGCCAAACAGCAATGCGCTAACCTCCAGCACACCGACCCTGGTCAGGCCGAGGTCGTAATCGATCCGGCTCATCACATTCAGTAGTTGGCCCAGCAACAGAGCCGCCATGATGGCCGGCGCGATAAACACACGGGCAGTCAGCCAGCCTCGCTCCTGCTGCCTGGTATGCTGCCCCATGTTCAGCATCATGATCACAAACAGGAATAACACCATGATTGCGCCTGCATAAACGATCGCTTCCAGCACCGCGGCGAATGGTGCACCCAGCACATAGAAGATAACTGCCACCGACAGCAATGACAGAATCAGGTACAGCAGCGCATGCACGATGTTCGTCTGCACGATCACCGCACAGGTTGAGATGATGGCGATAGCGCCTGCCAGGTAAAAGAGCGTAGTCAAGGCAACAGGCTCCTGACGTCGACGGGGGGCGCTTCGTTCAAGGCCTCACCCTTGTCCTTGTTTTTTATTTGCATGCCAGCGACCCGGTAAAAATTGTAATCGTGGTATTTACCCGTTCCATCGATCAGCAGGTCTTCCTTTTCCCACACCATGTCCTGACGCACGTATTCAGCCATCTCAAAATCGGGCGTCAGTTGAATGGCATTGGTGGGACAGGCTTCCTCACAGAAACCACACATGATGCAACGGGAGAAATTGATGCGGAAAAACTCCGGGTACCAGCGACCATCTTCCATCTCGCCCTTCTGCAGCGCGATGCAGTCCACCGGGCAGGCGCAGGCGCAGAGATTACAGGCCACGCAGCGCTCTTCTCCGTCCGGGTCCCGACTGAGAATGATACGGCCACGCCAGCGGGGAAACATATAAGGCTGTTCATCGGGATACTGCACCGTATCCGCTTTCGTAAACAGCTTCATGAAGACACCCCAGAGGGTGACTACCTGGCTGATTAACGTATCTTTTATCAGTTTAAACATAGTTAGCCTTCGGTTTCTCAACACGCTTCTCAGGTACTGAGAATCACCACGCCAGTGATCAACAGATTCAACAACGACAGTGGTAACAGGAACAACCAGCCATAGCTCATCAGCTGATCGTAACGAGGTCTTGGTATGGCGGCCCGCAACAGGATGAAGAAGGCGATGAACACACCCGCCTTCGCTGCGAACCACACTACGGGCGGCAGGAACGCCGGTCCCATCCAGCCGCCAAAAAACAGTACGGTAATCAGCGATGACACCAGCACCAGGCCGAGGTACTCACCAACAAAGAACATGCCAAACTTCATGCCGCTGTATTCCGTGTGGTAACCGGCACAGATCTCCTGCTCAGCCTCCGGGATATCGAACGGCAGGCGATGGCTCTCGGCCACGCCGGCAATCAGGAAGATAATGAAACCTACGAACTGTGGAATCACGAACCACATGTCTGCCTGGGCCTCCACGATCGTGCGCAGGTTGAAACTACCCGACAGTGCCACGACCCCCAGCAGAGAAATACCCATGAAGACTTCGTAACTCACCATCTGGGCCGCCGCCCTCAGGCTCCCCAACAGAGCATATTTATTATCTGAGGAGAGTCCGCCGAGCATCACGCTATAGGCACCGAGCGAGGCCATGGCCAGCACGAACAGGATGCCGATATTGGAGTCTACGACGCCGATATTGGGTGCAAAGGGAATCACCGCGAAGCTGAGCAGTATGACGATCATGATGATAGCGGGAGCAATGACGAAGCTCAGGCGATCGGCAAATGGTGGCACCCAGTCTTCCTTGGTGAAGATCTTGATCATGTCGGCCACGACCTGCAACAGGCCGAAGGGCCCTACCCGGTTCGGCCCCAGCCGTTCCTGCCAGAAACTCAGCAGGCGGCGCTCGACCCAGATCAGCATCGCAGCAACCACGATGACAACCCCGAGGATGAGCCCGATTGTCAGGCCTGAGCCAATTTCAAGCGCCATCAATAACTCTCCTCATAGAGATCGCTGACGATGAGACCACTGATCCCGGGACCCGCCAAGGTCTCACTGGATTTCTGCAGAGTCACAGAATGGGCCAGATCCTGCAGGTTGAGGTGGTTGTCGCCAGCATACAGGGCCGTGGTGCCAGGTTTGATATGGCTGCGCACACAGACCGTTGCCAGCTTCCCATTACCGTTGATGCTGACAGTATCACCCTGCCGGACACCCAGCCGGTCGGCATCCACAGGCGCCAGGCTTACATAGGGGTCGGTCAGGCGCTGGCGAATGGGTGAGGCTTTCGCGCTCAATTCGTCACTGCCGAATATCTGGAAGGCACGTATCAGGCTGAATTCACCGGCACCCTGGTCTGTCAGAGACAGAGGCAGATAGCCACCCTGCTGATTCCGCTCCAGCAACAGATTGCCGGTATGACCCTGCTTCAACTCGCCATTCACTTCATCCTGGAACTTGCTGATGGCCTGGTTGGAATTCCAGCCTGGCGACCACGCAGCACCCAAAATTGAACAATCCCTGGTCGCCGGCATACCTTCCATGGAAAAGGCCAGTGGAGATTCCGCATCCTGCGGCTGCTTCGGTTCATGGACATTGATATTGGCAATCATCGCGGTGCGACCACTGTAACGATGCGACTGCCGCGGTACCTTCATGCCAGCGACGAATTGATTGCCGTGGGGCAACATATCATCCAGCTTCTCAAAGCCTTTCACGTCTTCGCTGCACCGATTGATGACGCCGTTGATATCGGTCTCACCTGGACTTAACCATCGCCAGGCAGGCAAGGCGCTTACGGAACAGTTGTGCACCTGAAAGCTAAGCTGTGCCCGCCCCTCATAATTGATCAGAGTCGCCTCATGCTCGGAGAATCCCGTACTGGGCAGGACATGGCTTGCCCTGGCGCTGGTTGTCGTTGGCATCTGATCAATGACTACCAGCTGCTCGAGCTTTGCCAGTGCCTGATCCACGGTATCGGTTGCAGCTCGCCGGTACAGGTCATTCTCCAGCACGATCACCCGAGACGCGGCGCCAGATGTCATTTTTTCCAGGGCGACGCCGAGACTGTTCTCTGCCGTACTCAGCATCTCCAGACCAATGCTGTTCACCTCCAGGGTGACCAGACACAGGCTCGTCGGCGAGCCATTCTTCTGCTGTAGTGCTCGCGCCACGTTGGCGGCGGCCTGCACCAGGCAGAGCTGACCATTACTGGAACCGCTTATTATCAACGGTCGTTCAGCAGTACGCAGATGATCTGCGATAGTCTTCGCCAGAGCGCCCTGATCGGAACCCGGAGCCGAATTCGTATCGACCTGCGCGCCAAGTTCGGCGGCGATGGCCTGTGCCAGCTCCGCCTGGCCAGCATAGGAATCGATGTGCAGTTCGCTGGCCACGTCATCCAGGCGGGTGGCATGGCCAGACAGGATGCTGATCGGGCTGCGTTCATGCTGTGCCAGCTCCCGTACCGCCGCATCCTGCCACTGCGGAATATTGTTGGCAGAAGCCAGGGAAAGCGCCTTGTTGTGCGCGCTCTGGCGTAGTGCCAGGGATATGCGTGGCGCGGTATTGGTGACGTCTTCACCGATGATCAACACGGCGTCTGCCTTTTCGATGTCGCGCACGCTGGGCGACCGGAAAGCCTCGTCGTGGGCCAGTTCCAGTATCAGTCGGTTGACAGCGTGTTCATCGTCGGCGATACCGCAGTAGAAATTCTCGGCGCCAACCAGATTGCGCAGCGCGTAGTTTGCCTCATTGCTGGCCCTCGGAGACCCGATGCCGATGGCCGCACCACCCTTGAGGTCTTCTATCAAGGCGACGGCATCGTCCAGTGTCATTTCTGTTTCGCCCGATTCCGAGCGAGCCAGGGGCGCCTCTATTCTTTCCTTGCTGTTTATATAGTCGAAACCGAATCGTCCACGGTCGCAGAGGAAGTAACCGTTGATCTCGCTGTTGTAGCGATTGGTAATACGCCGCAGAGTGCCATAGCGCTCACCCGGCGTGATGTTACAGCCCACCGAGCAGCCCACACAGACACTGGGTGCGGTCTGCAGGTCCCACTTGCGGGAGTAGTGTTCGGAGAATGACTTGTCGGTAAACACGCCGGTCGGACACACTTCCACCAGATTTCCGCTGAATTCGCTTTCCAGCACGCCCTCTTCCTGCCGACCGAAATACACATGATGATGCGACGCCTGGGCAGAGAGATCGGTACCGCCCGCATAGTCATCGTAGTAACGCACGCATCGATAACAGGCGATACAGCGATTCATTTCATGATTGATGAAAGGACCAAGATACTGGTTACGATGGGTGACCTTCTTCTTGTCATAGCGCCGATAGTTGTGCCCGGACATCATGGTCATATCCTGAAGGTGACACTCGCCTCCTTCCTCGCACACAGGGCAATCATGCGGATGGCTGATCATCAGGCTCTCAATGACCCGCTCCCGCATATCCCGCGCCTGCTCGTCCTTGATAGAGATAATGCTGCCATCGGCGGCCGGCGTCATACAGGCCATGACCAGCATGCCATCCTTGTCGTCGGCGTTGCGATACTGTTTGACCGCACACTGGCGACAGGCACCCACCGACCCCATGCATGGATGCCAACAGAAATACGGCAGGTCCATACCCAGGGAGAGGCATTCCTGTAGAAGATTGTTATCGGGATTTACTTCGTATTCCTTCCCGTCAATAACAACTTTCGCCATCTAAGACTCCAATCCTTCCTAAATCTCTAGTGCTTGTACGGGCAGCATTTCTTGTCGATATGCGCCTTGAAGTCATCTGCAAAATATTTCAAACCGCTGCCCAGCGGGGCAGTGGCACCGGGTGCCAATGCGCAAAACGTGCGACCAGGCCCCATATAGCTGACATGTTCCTGCAGGATAGCCAGATCCTTTTCCTGGCCCCGCCCCTCTTCCAACTCCCGGAAAATGGCATCAACCCAGGGCAGTCCATCACGGCAGGGAGTACAGAAGCCACAGCTCTCATGAGCGAAGAAAGTCATCAGGTTACCTACCATGCCAACCGGACAGGTCTTGTCATCGAGAATAATCATGGTGCCGGTCGCGAGACGGCTTCCCACACTGGCAATCTCGTCGTAATCCAGTTTCAGGTCCAGGTGCTCCGGTAACATGAAATCGGTTGAGCCCCCACCGGGCAGGAAGGCGCGCAGGGACAGGCCATCACGCATGCCACCCGCCCTGTCTTCCAGCAACTCACGGATAGGCAGGCCCAGTGGCATTTCCCAGCATCCGGGATTCTTCACCTTGCCGCTGACACCGAACAACTTGGTGCCATGATCCTTGCCCCGGGTAAGGCCGTGGTACCAGCCCACGCCGTAGGTAAGAATGCCCGGCAGGTTACAGATGGTCTCGACATTGTTCACGATGGTCGGTTTCCCCCACAGGCCACTCACCTGCGGGAAAGGAGGCTTGGCCCGTGGATTGGCGCGTTTACCTTCCAGCGCATTGAGCAGCGCCGTCTCTTCGCCACAGATATAGCGACCGGCACTGGTGTGCAGAATGATGTCTAGGTCGAAACCGGTATTGAGAATATTCTTGCCAATATAACCCTTGGCATAGGCTTCCTTTATTGCGTGCGACAGGGTCTCGACCGAGCGAGTGTATTCACCGCGAAGGAAAATGTAGGCCTTGCTGGCGCCGATAGTATAGGCCGCGATAATCATGCCTTCCAGTAGCAGATGGGGATCGCCTTCCATCAGCAGGCGATCCTTGAAGGTACCCGGTTCCATCTCGTCAGCATTCACCACCAGGTATTTCTGGGCTGGCGAATCCGGACCCTGGGGGACGAAACTCCATTTCAGGCCAGTGGGGAATCCAGCGCCGCCCCTTCCCTTCAGCCCGGAGTCCTTCACCAGCTGCAGCACATCGCCCGAGCCCAGGCCCTGGGCTATCTTCCTGATGGACTGATAGCCATCATTGGCCTCGTAGGCGGTGATGTCCAGCGGGGGCCGGCTCATGTCGATGTTCTTTGTTAAGGGCTTGTCTACCACTGTCGTTATCTTTCGTTGCTTCCGGGTTAGCTGACTCTGGGTTCTTGGTAATTACTCGTCTTCAATGCGCGATTGTTACTTACCACGGTACTGGGCCACGATCTCATCGATTTTTTCCGGGGTCAGATTTCGATGCAGATCCTCGCCCACCATCATCACTGGCGCCCTGTCGCAATCGCCGAGACAGGGAACCGGAATAAACGTGAATTGGTCATCGCTCGTGGTCTGGCCAAAATCCACGCCCAGGGTTTCCTTTATATGCGACCTGATGCCTTCACATCCCATAATCCAGCAGCTCACACTGTTGCAGAACAGGATCACCTTCTTGCCCACCGGCTGACGGTAGACAAGGTTGAAGAAGGTTGCCACGCCCTCAAGATCGGCTACCGGCAGATCCAGATAGCGAGCGATAGCCAGCAGGGACTCATCGGAGACCCAGCCCTGATGCTTCTGCACGATCTTCAACGCCTCGAGACCAACCGCCCGGTTATCGGGGTATAGCTCCTTCTCGTGCTCGATCTCGGCTATCTCGGCCTCGCTGAGCTGCCGGGGCTGTCTAGCCGAACTTGCTATGACCTTGTCTGCTGTCACTGGCTCTTGCTACCTGTTGTGCTGATTACTTGTACTCGTTAAGGGTTTCAATTCTTTGATGGCAATTACCTGTCCACGTCCGCCATCACGAAGTCGATACTGGCAATGATGGCGATCAGGTCCGCCACCATGAAGCCACGACTGATTTCCGGAATCATCTGCAGATGCGCGAAGGATGGCGTGCGAATCCTGGTGCGGTAGGAGGTCGTACTACCATCACTGACCAGGTAATAACTGTTGATTCCCTTGGTGGCTTCGATCGCCATAGTCACCTCACCGGGCGGAATAACCGGTCCCCAACTCACGGAGAGAAAGTGATTGATGAGGGTCTCGATATCCTGCAGTGTCTTTTCCTTGCGCGGCGGGGTTGTCAGGGGGTGATCTGCCTTGTAGTCCCCCGCTGGCATGTTGTCGACACACTGTTTGATGATGCGCAGACTCTGGCGCATCTCTTCGACCCGCACCGCACAGCGATCGTAACAGTCGCCGTTGACGGCCACGGGAATATCAAATTCGAAATTTTCGTAACCGCTATAGGGTCGGTTCTTGCGGAAGTCCCACCCCAGCCCCGTGGCTCGCAGGCCTGCACCGGTCACACCCCAGTCGAAGGCCTCCTCGGTGTTGTACACGCCCACACCCTGGGTGCGACGCTTGACGATACCGTTGTCCATTACCATCCTGTCGTACTCATCCAGGCGTGGCGGCATGAAATCCAGCAATTCCCTGACCCGCTTGTCCCAGCCCGCGGGCAGATCCTGCGCCACACCGCCGATACGGAACCAACCGGGGTGCATGCGCGCGCCGGTAATGGACTCGATGATATTGAAGATGCGTTCTCGTTCTACAAACATGTAGAAGATAGGCGACAGTTGCCCCACATCCTGGGCGAAGGTGCCATAGAATAAAAGATGTGAGCAGATACGGAACATCTCGGCCAGCATCACCCGGATAGTCTGCACCCGGGCCGGCACCTGGATGCCTGCCATCTTCTCCACTGCCATGACATAGGGCAGATTGTTCATGACCCCACCCAGGTAATCGATGCGGTCTGTATAGGGAATGAAAGTATGCCACGACTGGCGCTCACCCATTTTTTCCGCGCCACGGTGGTGGTAACCGATATCCGGCACAGCATCGACCAGAATCTCGCCATCCAGTTGCAGAGCAATGCGGAAAGCACCGTGCACCGAGGGGTGATTGGGGCCCAGGTTGAGGAACATGAACTCCGAGTTTTCGGATTTGCGCTTCATGCCCCACTCTTCCGGCTTGAATAACAGGGCATCCTGCTCGTACGCTGCCTGCTCGTCATCCAGGGAGAAGGGATCCATCTCGGTGGCCCGGGCCGGGTGTTCCTTGCGCAGGGCATGCCCCTTCCAGGTGGGTGGCAGGACTATGCGATACAGGTTTGGATGGCCATCGAAGACGATGCCAAACATGTCCCAGGTTTCCCGCTCATACCAGTTGGCGTTGGGCCATATTTCGATGACGGTAGGCAGGTGCAGATCGGCGTCCATCAGGGGCACCTTGATTCGCACGTCGCAATTGCCGCTGAAGGACATCAGGTGGTACACCACCGTAAACTCAGCCGCCGGCTGGTCATCCCGGTGTAACCGCACCCGTTCGTCGATGCCGGTGATATCGAACAGCATTTCGAAGCTCGGGCTGGTCTCTTCGTGTAGTGTCTTGAGCAGTTCCTTCACGTCCTTGCGGTCCACCCAGAACGTGGGGATACCGTCACAGGTTACCTGTTCGGCGAGAATCCGGTCACCGAAACTCTGCCGCACCTGGGCCGTCAGGTCCATGCCTGACTCGTGGGTATCGACTGCTTGTTGGGCTACTTCCATTAGATGCTTATTACTTTAATTATATTTGCTATCTATATGTTTTAATTGAACTATCTAGACCTCATCAGGCGACCTTAACTCGGTCGCATGGATCCTGCCGTCATGCCTTACTTCGCGCTGGACCGGGTTCTGCTCGCGCTGGATGATGCCCTGGTCGTTGATCACCCAACTCAAAGGACGACGCTGGCGCCCTATGGATTCCTGCAGCAGGATCAAACCCTGCAACAGAGCCTCCGGGCGTGGCGGGCAACCCGAGACATAGACATCCACAGGCAGGAATTTATCGACCCCCTGCACCACCGAGTAGATGTCGTACATGCCACCGGAATTGGCGCAGGAGCCCATGGAAATCACCCACTTGGGTTCCAGCAGTTGGTCATAGAGCAGGCGCACAACGGGCGCCATCTTGCGGAAAACCGTACCGGCGATGACAATCATGTCCGCCTGGCGCGGGGTGCCACGGATTACTTCCGCGCCGAATCGGGCCAGGTCATGACGCGCGGTGAAGGCCGTTGCCATTTCCACGTAGCAGCAGGACAGTCCAAAATTGAAGGGCCACACAGAATTCTTGCGACCCCAGGCCACCATGTCCTCAAGCTTGGCCATCATCACGTTGCGGCGGATGAACTCGTCCACCGCGTTACCGCCCGGCTGAGGCGATACCGCCTCGTCTGCCCGCTGCAGTTCCCAATTCATAGTTTGAATTCCTTCTTGTTAACCACACCGCCAGGTCCTGCCAGGGTCTTTAACTCCCGCTTCTGGGTCTGGGTGCGCCAGTCCAGCGCCCCTATGCGGTACAGATAGAACAACGCCAGCAGAAGAATGGCGATGAAGACGCTTATCTCTATGAAACCCGGCCAGCCAGCCTGCTCCACGGCCACAGCCCAGGCGAACAGGAACACGACTTCGAGATCGAAGATAATGAACAGGATTGCGGAGAGATAGAAATGAACGGAGATACGGAAGTGGGCACTGCCCACTGAAATAATGCCGGATTCGAACGGGGTGTTCTTGTACTTGCGATTGATTCTCTGCCCGAGGAAGAAGGACAGCCCCAGCATAGTTGCTACCACCGCCAATACCAATGCGGTATAGAAAAGGAAGGGCCTTAGCCCCTCTAATGCCGTGGTCGCAGTTTCCAAGCTAGTCTCCAGCGATGCGGAAGCGCCTGGGAAATTAAATCTGATCCTCGCCCGTAATTACATGAAGGCCATCGTCAAGCGGTAGAACCTTCAATGAAAGCAATGTGCGGGCATACTACAGAATCCTGGTCCTCTTTCCCGTTAACAGTTCAACACAAACGGCCTGCCGTGGGGGCAGACCAACATCATCCACTCCGCCGGCAATGAGAGATCGCCTTCGGGAGGGTACATAAAACTGGGTAGATTGAATTCTGACCGGGGGTCTTGCGCCATCGATTGTGGAGCATGGTCAGTAAATTGTGGGAAAGTCGTTCCAGCGGCAAGGCTGCAATGGCCAAGCTCTTTGGCAGCAAGTGCCCAGAACTGTCTGTCACTTCCCATGAAGAATTACCACTCTGCGCGCGCCGAACTCACCAAGGCTTCTCGCCATACCCGTCTGGGGGTATTCCTTGATAAAAAGATTAATGCCAGGCTCGGCTGCTAATAATTATTATCTGCTTACTTCTTCTTGTTCTTTAATACGTTCTTCAACTTTTTCTATCTTGTGTTTCGCGAGGGCCTCAGAATTTACACGGATCAAAAAATGATAGCAAGCGTTTTTCGGTACGCGGAAGGCACTCAACATCAGAAATGGCGCGGCATTGAGCGGGCCAGCTTAGTCCGAACCGGATCAGCGTTGCGATTGAATATCTTTCCAGTTCTCGTAGTACTCCAGGCTGACCATGTGATTGAGCTCATCCACCTCTTCGCTCTTCTCCTGCAAGTTCGCCTTCATCACGTCACCAACAGACAATAGTCCAATAATCTCTCCACCATCCTCTATTAACAGATGGCGAATGCGTCGGCCTAAAAATTTGTCATAGAGCTGGAATGCATGTTCGTCGACATTGGCAGTGATGAGATTGACACTCATATTGTCATTGAGTCGGGCGGTCTTTGCATCGAAGCCCTTCTCCAGAACACGGAACATGAGGTCCCGCTCAGTCCAGATACCGACTATCTTCTCTTCTTCAACGACAACGACGGCGCCGACCCGGTTCTGGGTCATGATAGTCACAGCCTGAAAGACCGTGGCATCAGCATTAACGGTGACCAGGTGGCCGCCTTTTTCCTTGAGGATATCCCGGGCAGTTCGTTTCATCGCTCTCTCCTCTTTCCTCTATTGCCTCTTATTATTGTGTCCGCAGACTCCGACGGCCTGCAATGGGTAGTATTTTTACATGCTTATTCGGGAAGCCAGCAACTATTATCGATCTGTATCATCCTGATACAGATCCTGCCCGGCGCAGAAAATTGACAGTCGGGCGCTTTTACCTGTTCAGTCTAGAATACCCGGTTCAAACCATCCAGTGCAGCTGTTCGATAGGCTTCTGCCATGGTGGGGTAATTGAAGGTGGTGGTCAGGAAATACTTCATGGTATTGGCCTTACCGGGTTGGCGCATGATGGCCTGGCCGATATGAACGATCTCCGACGCCTGGTCCCCAAAGCAATGGATTCCCAGCAACTCCAGGGTTTCGAAGTGGAAAATCAGCTTCAGCATGCCCACCTGCTCCCCGGTAATCTGTGCCCTGGCGGTATTCTTGAAAAATGCCTTGCCAACCTCGTAGGGTATCTTCTCTGCTGTGAGCTCAGCTTCGGTCTTGCCCAGGGTGCTGATTTCGGGAATGGTATAGATGCCTGTTGCCACTTCCTCAACCGGGTAGCATTCCGCCGGCGCCACGATGGCATTGCTCGCCGCCCGACCCTGGTCATAAGCTGCGCCAGCCAGGGCGGGCCAGCCCACCACATCCCCTGCCGCATAAATGTTCTTCACCCGGGTCTGGTATTGCTTGTTGATCGATAGCTGACCCCTGCTGTTGGTCTTTAGCCCCAAGGCTTCCAGTCCCATGCCCTGGGTGTTACCGGTACGGCCGTTCGCCCACAGCACGATATCACTCTTGATCTTCTTGCCGGATTGCAGGTAGGTAACGATGTGATCGTCGTGGTACTCGATCTTTTCATACTCTTCGTTATGGCGACTGCGCACCCCGACATTGCGCAGGTGATACGCCAGCGCATCACTGATCTCGGTGTCGAGGAATGTCAGCAAGCTGGCATTTGGATTGATCAGTTCGACTTTCGCTCCCAGGCCACCGAAGATGGACGCGTATTCGCAGCCTATTACGCCCGCACCGATAACCGTAACCTTGCGGGGCGAGTGGTCGAGAGAAAGAATCGTGTCGCTATCGAACATGCGGGGATGATCGAAATCCACATCCGGTGGATGGTAGGGGCGGGATCCGGTAGCTATGATGAAGTAGTCAGCACTGAGTTTCTTGCGCTTACCGAGCAGCTTGATCGTGTGCTTGTCGATAAAACAGGCGCGACCCTGTATCACGGGAACCCGATTGCGCTCGTAAAAATCGGAGCGCATGCGCACCTGCTCGTAAACGACCCTGTCGGCATGCTTCAGTATCTGCTGGAAACTTAGCTTTCGTGCATCACCAAAGTCCCTGAACATGGGGTTGGTATTGAAGTCGATGACCTGCTTGACTGAGTGACGCAGCGCCTTCGACGGGATGGTTGCCCAGTGTGTGCAGCTGCCACCAACCTTGGCGTGGTCGCTGATGATGGCTACGCTGTGTCCTTTCTTCTTGGCATTCATGGCCGCTGCCTCGCCTGCCGGACCAGCCCCGATCACGATGATGTCGAAGTGGTCCTTGCTGCGCTGGCTTGCCGCTGCTCTCGATGAGGCTTTTGACTTCATCTTTACTTTCCTGGCCGGTGCTTTCTTGCCAGTGGCTTTTCCGAATTTACTCATAGCCACTAATTCTGCCCTTTGGATAAGTCATCACACTTCTGTCGATCGCCACCGCATATTTCGCACTCACCGAGACCATCAATCTTGTTAAGCCCACCACAAGATCCCTGCAGCGGCTTGCGCCCAGCCATCACGCCAACCGCCATCGCCACGACGATAAACAGCATTACCAGAAAAGTTATCAAATACAGAGACATCAGTTATTGGCAAGGTATTTATTAAAGGGGTCGGTTATCACTTCATCGAAACCATCATCGGTCTTGTAAATAAGATAGGCAGCCTGGTTTCTTCTCTGCGCCAGGTTCAGCGCCTCTTCCAGCCCAAGTATCATGTAGGCTGTAGCCAGGGCGTCTGCCATGGCCGTGGATTCATCGATCACATAGGCCGCAGCCAGGTGGTGAGTAATCGGACGTCCGGTTCGCGGATCTATCTCGTGAGAATAACGCACACCCTCTTCCTCGAAGTAATTACGATAGTCACCCGAGCCCGCTATCCCAATAGTCTCGCCCCGACTATAGAATATCTCATAGATCTGGGGCGCTGTATCCACCGGCGCTTCGATTGCGGGCACCCAACTCTCGCCCCCAGGTTTAAGCCCCTTGATCTTAAGCTCGCCGCCTATCTCCAGAAAGTAACTGCCTGCACCCAGCTCATCGAGAAGTTCAGCCAGTTCGTCCACAGCGTAGCCCTTGGCTATGGCAGAGAGATCGATGTACACATCCCGGGTCCTGACAATCTCCGATGCCGAGGCATTGACGATCACGTGTCGATAGCCCACGTTCTCCAGGGCTTCCTGCAAGACTTCCTCCGCTGGAATATTATCGGAGATCGCGCTGATTTCGGGACCAAAACCCCACAGATTTACCAACGGTCCAACCGTAACATCGAACGCGCCACCGCTGAGCACAGCAACCTGCTGCGCCATTTCCATCACCTCGATCATCTCTGCGGAGGCGATAAAGGGCGTACTAACCGGGTGCCGGTTTAAGCGCGATAACTCGGAGTCGGGCGCGTAGGTAGAGAAGATACCCCGGTCGAGTCGCTGCAATAACTCATTGATTTCAATCCCCAGGCGCTCCCTGTCCTGTCCGGCGGGCAGTTCTGGCAACTGAACTTGATAGGTCGTACCCATGGTAAAACCATTGAGTACGTGAAGGTCATCGTTGTTCGCCCCTTCGAACAGGAAATAGCTGAACAGTATGACAACGAAAGTAATGGAAAACGTATGCTGTCGCAGAATTTCAATCATGAGAACTCGTCGAGCATAATATTTTCGTCCTCCACGCCCAGGTCCTTGAGCATCTTGATTACTGCCGCATTCATCATGGGCGGCCCACACATATAGTATTCGCAGTCTTCGGGCGCTGGATGGTTTTGCAGATAGTGTTCCAGCACCACGTTGTGAATAAAGCCGGTCATGCCTGTCCAGTTGTCTTCTGGCTGCGGGTCTGACAGCGCCACATGCCACTCGAAATTTTCGTTCTCCGACTGCAGCATGTCGTAGTCTTCCACGTAGAACATTTCTCGCAAGCTACGGGCACCGTACCAGAAACTGATCTTGCGCTTGCTGTGCAAGCGGCGAAGCTGGTCGAAAATATGGGATCGCATGGGGGCCATACCGGCACCACCACCGATGAATACCATCTCCGCATCGGTATCCTTGGCAAAGAATTCCCCAAACGGACCAAAGACTTTTACCTTGTCTCCAGGCTTGAGATTGAATACATAGGACGACATCTTGCCCGGCGGCAGATTGGAACCCGGTGGCGGCGTCGCAATACGAATATTGAACTTGATCACGCCCTTCTCTTCCGGATAGTTCGCCATGGAATAGGCGCGAATCGTGGTGTCATTCACCTTGGATACCAGCTTGAACAAGCCGAACTGTTCCCAGTCCCCACGATACTCTTCGCCTATGTCGAAATCCTTGTAGTGCACCTCATGAGGAGGCACTTCCAATTGCACATAACCGCCCGCGCGGAAATTTACGCTCTCGCCTTCGGGAATCTTCAGCACCAGTTCCTTAATAAAGGTGGCAACATTGTCGTTCGAGACGACCGTGGTTTCCCACTGCTTCACACCGAAAAATTCAGGCGCTACCTCGATGGCCATGTCCTGCTTGACTGTAACCTGGCAGGAGAGGCGCCAGTGGTCACGTTTCTGTCCCCGGGTGAAGTGTCCTTCCTCTGTGGGCAGCATGGAACCGCCGCCCTCGAGTACCTGGCACTTGCATTGGGCACAGGTACCTCCACCACCACAGGCCGAAGACAGGTAGATACCTGCATCCGCCAGGGTATTGAGCAGCTTGCCCCCGGCAGGCACGGTGATGGATTTCTCAGGGTCGCCATTGATTTCTATCTGCACGTCACCCGTGCTGACCAGGCGTGAGCGCGCGAACAGGATTACTCCCACCAGTGCCATGACTACCACGGTGAAGAGCACCACGCCCCCGATGATTGTTCCGAAGTCGACCATCCCTATCCCAGCTTCCTGCCTTGAGTGCCTGGCAGGATATTGCTCCCAGTCATCCTCACAGCGAAATACCACCCAGGGACATGAATCCCAGGGACATCAGTCCGACAGTAATAAAGGTGATACCGAGTCCCCGCAGGCCCTCGGGCACATCACTGTATTTGAGCTTCTCCCGGATGCCAGCCAGGGCGACGATCGCCAGCCCCCAGCCCACGCCGGAACCTACACCGAAAGCCACGCTCTCGGCAAAATTGTAGTCACGCTCCACCATGAACAGGGTGGCACCGAGGATGGCGCAGTTCACCGTAATCAGGGGCAAGAATACACCCAGCGCGTTGTAGAGTGCCGGTACGAACTTATCCAGGAACATCTCAAGAATCTGCACCATGGCGGCGATCACGCCGATGTAACAGAGGAAACCAAGGAATTCGAGGGACACCCCTTCCATGCCAGCCCAGGACAGTGCGTCCTCCCGCAGCAATTGGTTGAAGATGACGTTGTTCACGGGCACCGTAATCGCCTGCACCACAACCACGGCAATGCCAAGACCCACGGCGGTCTCCACCTTCTTGCTGACCGCAAGGAAGGTGCACATGCCGAGAAACAGCTGTAGCGCCATATTCTCGATAAAGATCGCGGTGATGAAGATGCTTAGCAACTGTTCCATCAGGCTATGCTCTCCTCGTTATTGCTATTCGGCGCCATGCGGTATTCCTTCGCCTCAACCTGATCCTTCTTCATGCTGCGCAATCCCCATATAAGGAAGCCAATGATGAAGAAAGCGCTGGGTGACAACAGCATCAGGCCGTTGGCCTGATACCAGCCACCGTTCTCGATGAGAGGCAGGATCTCGTATCCCAGCAGGCTGCCGGAGCCAAATAATTCCCGCAGGCTCGCCACGGTGATCAACACCACGCTGTAGCCGAGACCGTTACCGATACCATCGAGGAAGCTGATGCCCGGGGGATTCTTCATCGCAAAGGCTTCGGCGCGCCCCATGACGATACAGTTGGTAATGATCAGTCCGACGAACACACTGAGGCTCTTGCTGATTTCATAGGCGAAGGCCTGCAGGGTCTGGTCCACTGCGATTACCAGTGAGGCAATGATAGTCATCTGCACAATGATGCGGATACTGGACGGCATGTGATGACGTATCAGCGATATAAAGAAGTTGGAAAACGCCACAACCGTGGTCAACGCCACACACATCACCAGGGTCACACTCAGCTGGGTCGTAACAGCCAGGGCTGAGCAGACTCCGAGAATCTGCAGCGCAATCGGGTTGTTCTCGAAGATCGGCGAGAGTAAGACTTTACGCTTGCTGCTCATCTCAGATTTGCTCCCCCAGTCGGCGAAGTACCGGTCCGTATCCGCTGTCGCCCAGCCAGTATTGAATCAGGTTATCAACACCACGGCTGGTAAGTGTGGCGCCGGACAGGCCATCGATCTGGTAGTTTCCACTACCGGCACCCTTCACTACCCGCAGGCCCACATCACCGGATTCGTCATACACACGCTTGCCGGGCCACAGGGCCGTCCATCTGGGGTTGCGCACCTCGGCACCCAGTCCCGGGGTTTCCTTCAATTCATAGAACGCCAGTCCACGTACCGTATTCGCATCACCTTCTAAAGCCAGGAAGCCATACATGATGCCCCACAGACCATAGCCATTGACCGGCAATACAATCGTGTCAATTGTCCCGTTTTCCTGCCTGATATAGACCAGGGGGTAGTTCACACGACGCTTGATGTTGGCAATATCCTCATCAGCAGGTACTGGTGCCGAGTATCGCGGATCGTTGATGACTGCGCGCTGGTCATAACTCGCCACGTCAATAACCAGCTCTGCCAGTGCGGCCTCATCCAGCCACTCTCCTGCCTGCAGATCGATGACCCGGGTTGCAAATTCCGCAAACCGATCTGCTACTACATCATTTCCGTCGACATCGGCATCGAACATGCCCGCAGCCGACAGGATGTTCTTGTTGCGATCCAGCAGGCGGTTCTCGTCCTGCCGTGGTTTCAATATCACCGCCGTGCTCGACACCACGATGGAACAGGCCACGCACAGCCAGAATGCAACCAGCAGTGTTTTCCTGGTCGACTCCCTAGATGACACCTCTTCCCCTCCTGCGTGCGATATTGGCCTTCACCACGTAGTAATCGATCAGCGGTGCGAAGAGATTAGCGAACAGGATCGCCAGCATAATGCCTTCCGGGTACGCCGGGTTCACTACCCGTATGATGACTGTCATGACGCCAATCATGGCGCCAAATATCCACTTGCCGATGTTGGTCATCGAGGCAGAAACCGGATCGGTGGCCATGTACACCATGCCAAAGGCGAAACCGCCGAGCACGAAATGCCAGTACCAGGGGGTTGCAAAAGCCGGGTTACTCTCGGAGCCAAGCTGGTTCAGCAAGGTGGACATAGCACACATACCGAGGAATACACCCAGCATGATGCGCCAGGAGGCTATGCGGGTGACCAGCAAGATCACTGCGCCGAGCAGGATGGCCAGTGTCGATGTCTCACCAATTGAACCCTGCATCTGACCAAGGAACGCGTCCATCCAGGTCAACTCGCGCCCGGTGGCCACAGCAATGGCTGGAAGACCTTCGCTGGCAATCTGGCCAAGCGCCGTTGCGCCACTAAAACCATCCACCGCGGTCCACACGGAATCGCCTGACATATTGGGCGCATAGGCGAAATACAGAAACGCACGACCGGTCAGTGCCGGATTGAGGAAATTCTTACCTGTGCCACCAAAAACTTCCTTGCCGATCACGATGCCGAAGCTGATACCGAGCGCAGCCTGCCACAGCGGAATATCCGGGGGCACGATGAGGGCAAACAGAATGGAGGTAACGAAGAAGCCTTCGTTGATCTCATGGCCGCGCTTGATCGCGAACAGGACTTCCCAGAAGCCCCCGACGATAAACACAACGGCATAGATCGGAATGAAATACACCGCGCCATAAACCAGGTTATCCCACAGGCTGGCGGGATTGTGCCCGGCCAGCAACGAGATGATGGGCTCGTGCCAATCCCCGCCCCCGGTCAGTCCCATGGATGTGATTGCACTGTTGGCCTGGAAGCCAAGGTTGTACATGCCGTAGAACATGGGAATCCACGCGGCAAACCACACAGTAATCATGACCCGCTTGAGATCGATCCCATCGCGCACATGGGGTTCTGCCCTGGTTACCCGCGAAGGCGAATAGAAGATCGTGTCTACTGCTTCGTAGAGCGCATAAAAGGCCTGATACTTGCCGCCCTTGGTAAAGTGCGGTTCCATGTCATCGAGTACGCGTCGCAAACCCATATCAGCCTTCCTTCTCCAATCGGGTCAGGTTATCCCTGAGAATAGGACCGTAGTCGTACTTGCCCGGACACACGTAACTGCAAAGTGCCAGGTCTTCTTCATCGAGTTCCAGCGCGCCGAGATTCTGGGCGGTTTCCAGGTCGCCGACCACCAGTGCCCGCAGCAATTGAGTCGGCAGAATGTCCAGCGGCATGATGTGTTCATAGGCACCGATCGGCACCATCGCCCGCTCGCTGCCCTGGGTGCTCGTGGACATGGCGAAGCGCCGCGCCTTGTCGTAAAAACTGGAGATATAGATACCCATCACCGAATGGCGGTTGGCGCCCGGTGAGAGATAACCTAGCAGGGGCCGCTCCCTGCCCTCGCGCACAGCACTCACCTGCAGGTGATACCGCCCCAGGTAGGATTCTGCACCATGGGCATGGCGGCCGCTGAGCACGGAACCGGAAATAATACGGGATTCATGGGGTTTCAATTCCCCGATAATGATCTCGTCGAGATTGGCGCCGACCTGGCTGCGGATAAGCCTGGGTTTGTTCACCTGCGGCCCGGCCAGTGCGATGACCCGCTCCATGCAGAGCTCACCCGTGGTGAACAGCTTACCGATGGCGATCACATCCTGGTAGTTCAGGTACCACACCGCCGTATTCACTCCCACGGGTCGCAGGTAGTGTATATGGGTGCCCGGAATGCCTGCCGGGTGCGGACCCTTGAACTGCTGCGGGGCCACATTGGATGGGTAATTCTGCTGGCCCAGCTGCGCCTTGTCCGCACCGCCATAGCACAGGTAGAGCTTGTCCTCGGGCAGCCTGGAGAGCACCTTGACACCATCGAGGAAGGCCTGCAGTCGATCGGCGATGACCAGGTCGGGATCTGCGGCCAGCGGATTGCTGTCCATGGCGTTGATAAACAGCGCCCGGGGCGTTTGCGCAGGGTCTGCCACCTTGCTGAAGGGACGCTGACGCAGGGATGTCCACAGGCCAGACTTGAGCAACAAGTCTACAACTTGCTCGCGGGCCAGCCCTTCCAGTTGTCCTGACTCCCAGCTCGGGTAGGTTTCGAAGGCCTGTTGCTCGCCCTCGTCGGTATCGATGACCAGCGACAGCAGACGGCGCTGATAGCCACGGTTGATGGCAGAAACCGTGCCTGAAGCCGGTGCCGTGTAGCAGACCTGGGGGTTTTTCTTGTCGCTGAACAGGGCCTGACCGAGTCGCACCTTGTCACCAACCTGCACCAGCATGGTTGGCTTCATGCCCACATAGTCAGCACCCAGCAATGCCACGGAACGCGAACGCAGGGAATCCGCCACAACCTGCACCGGAGTGCCGGCAATAGGCAGGTCGAGACCGCGTTTAATCCTGATCATTTATCTCACTATCTGCCGGAGACCGCGGCCTCACAACAGAAAAAAACAATATAACTCAGCCCACAGTTACGAAATCAATCATAACAATGGTTCAGTATAGTCAAAGGGATAATTACTCACCGTAACCTCTACCCAAGAGGTTAAAAGAGCGGGCGTGATTATACGATCTGACGCCCGGAATTGCGAGCGCAAATCGCATGCAGGCCCGAAATTCCGGGCCTCACAGGGTATTTTCTGACAAGGCCCGAAGATGGATTCCAGCAGCCGGGAGCGGGACTATTCCTGCCCTTCTGGCGGGTAAAGCTGGTATGTGACGCCAGCCATCTTGTACACCATGCGTCCCACCTGGCAGCAGTAGCCGAATTCGTTGTCGTACCACAGGTAGAGGACACAGTGTTTGCCATTGACGATGGTGGCATTGCTGTCTACGATGCCTGCCTCGCGGGTGCCCACGAAGTCTGAAGACACCGCATCCTCGGACTGGGTGTAGCTGATCTGGTTCTGAAGCTTGGAGTGCAGCGCGATCTTGCGCAGGAACTCGTTCACCTCGTCCTTGCTGGTCTCTTTCTCCAGGGTCAGGGTCATGATCGCCATGGAGACATTCGGGATCGGCACCCGCACCGCATTGCCGGTGAGTTTACCCGCCAGCTCCGGCACAGCCTTGACCACTGCCTTCGCTGCGCCAGTCTCGGTCAGCACCATGTTCAACACCGCAGAGCGCCCCCGACGACTGCCCTTGTGGTAGTTATCGATCAGGTTCTGGTCGTTGGTGTAGGCGTGTACGGTCTCGATGTGGCCGTTCACGATGCCGTATTCATCGTTAATCACCTTCAATACCGGGGCGATAGCGTTGGTGGTACAGGAGGCGGCGGTGACGATCTTGTCATCGGGCGACATCTCGTGATCGTTGATACCGAACACGATGTTCTTCAGGTCGCCCTTGCCCGGCGCGGTCAACAGAACCTTCGCCGCCCCCTTGGACTTCAGGTGCAGGCTCAGGCCTTCCTCGTCCCGCCACATGCCGGTGTTGTCGATAACCAGGGCATCCGAGATGCCGTACTTCGTGTAGTCCACCTCTTCCGGTGACTTGGCATAAATCACCTGGATGACGTTGCCGTTTGCGATGAGGCAATTGTTTTCTGCATCCACTCTCAGGGTTCCCTGGAAGGCTCCATGCACGGAATCCGCGGTAAACAGATTGGCCCGCTTCTGCAGATCGCCCTCACCACCGGGCCTTACCACGATGGCGCGTAAGCGCATGACCTCGCCGGTGCTGGTACGCTCTACCAGCAGACGCGCCATCAAGCGACCGATACGACCGAAGCCGTAGAGCACCACGTCCTGGGACTTTCCGATGGGTTCGCTCTTCATGCCATCGAGGTAACCTGCTTCCTGACGCACGAAGGCATCCACGTCCAGCGCCTTGTCGCCTTCCGCCTCCTGGTGCTCCATGAAGCGTACGGTGAGCTTGCCCAGGTCAATCTGGGCATGCCACAGATCTAGCTTGGCAAGCGCCATCAGCACGGGATGGGATTCGAATTCCGACATCTCGTTGCGCTCCACCTGGCGCACGTAGCGATGGGTCTTCATGATAAAGGTCACTGAGCGGTTGTGCAGGGGTCTGCCGTAGATAAACACGCCAACATTGCGCTGGCTAAACAGTTTACCGATTACCGGGATCATCTCCTGGACCAGCGCTTCGCGCTGCTTCCAGTCTGCAAAATAGTCGTCTACGGGGGGTCGAACGTTGGTGGGACTGTTCACAAAGGCCTCGTGCTCACGTGGGGGATTAAAAAAAGGCCGGTATTATCTTGTGAAAGCTCAGGCGGTGCAACAAAGCACCGGTCTGCACCCTGCGTGGCTGGCGCCTGGTCCATACCCATGACACAGGATGCATTGGCCTGCCGCAGTCGATTGCATTTGCGCTACAATGGCGCCCCTTTTTTTCAGGCACTGTAATTCATCGCCCCAACTCAGCCCCTACGCCCCCTGACCTGCTACCCCGAGTCCATGTTCGAGAACCAATCACCAGTCCTGCCCACAGCCCCCTACGAATCCGTGTATTGGCAGGATAGCCATGGCGCAATCACGTCCATGGCCCTGGCGGACGCGGCCCACAAGTTGCCGGGCCCACTGCTGCTGCTGTGCGCCGACAGCGAACAGGTGGAACGCTGCCAGCGGGAGATACAGTATTTCTGCCACAGCGGCGACAGCCAGGAACACCTACTGCCGGTACTGGGCCTGCCGGATTGGGAGACCTTGCCCTACGACAGCTTTTCCCCGCACCAGGACATCATTTCCGATCGTCTGCAGACCCTGTTTGAGCTGCCCTCCCTGGAGAGAGGCATCGTGGTCCTGTCCATCACCAGTCTCATGCACCTGCTGCCACCGAGAAAGTATATTGCCGCCAACAGCCTCGACCTGAAGAAGGGGCAGACCATCCACATCGAGGAGATGCGCAAGCAGATGGTGCTGGCGGGCTACCAGGTGGTAGAGGCTGTCATGGAGCACGGTGAGTTCACCGTGCGCGGTTCCATCATCGACATCTATCCGATGGGATCGGAACTCCCCTACCGCATCGACCTGTTCGATGAGGAGATCGACACGATCCGGGTATTTGACCCGGAGACCCAGCGCTCACTGGGCGAAGTCGAACAGATCAAGATGCTACCTGGCCGCGAGTACCCCATGGACCAGAAGGGCATCACCGCTTTTCGCGCCAACTTTCGCGAAATGTTTGATGTGGACACGCGGCAGTGCCCGCTGTTCCAGGATGTCAGCGACGGCATAAATTCACCGGGGCTAGAATACTACCTGCGGCTGTTCTTTGAAGAGCTGGATACCCTGTTCAGCTTTCTGCCTGCCGGCAGCACCGTGGTCAAGTTAGGCGATCTCAAACAGGCCGGGGATGCCTTCTGGAAAGACGTGCAAACCCGATATGAAGACAGGCTGATCGATCGCTATCGACCGATCCTGCCGCCGGAGCAAATATTCCTGCCCGTGGACAAGGTGCTGGGCGAACTGAAGGCCTTTCCCCAGATTGAATTCCGGGAGCACAACCAGGCCCATTCGCTCGGTTCCGTTCCCTTGCCTGATCTCAACAGCAACGCCCGGCTAAGCCGCCCGTTCGGCAAGCTGCAGGATTTCATGGCAGAACAATCGGCACGGGTGTTGTTCTGCGCCGAATCGGCGGGCCGCCGCGAGACCCTGCTGGAATTACTGCGACAGATAGACCTGCAACCGGCTGTCTTCGAGCACCTCGATGACTTCATGGCCGACTCTGCAGCGATCGGCTTGACCGTGGCACCACTGGACCGGGGTGCCTGGCTGCCCGAGGCCGGTCTCATCCTGATAACCGAGGCCCAGCTCTTCGGCGACCGTGTCGCCCAGCGTCGCCGCAGGCGCAGCCAACAGAGCAACACAGACTTCATCATCAAGAGCCTCACCGAATTGAGAGTGGATGACCCGGTGGTGCATATCGAACATGGCGTGGGGCGCTTCCGCGGCCTGCAGACTATTACCACGGACGGGCAATCAACGGAGTTCCTCACCCTGGAATACGCCGACGGCGCCAAACTCTACGTGCCGGTGGATTCCCTGCACCTGGTAAGTCGCTACAGCGGCGGCGACCAGGATACCGCACCACTGAACCACCTGGGCAGTGACCAGTGGCTTAAAACCCGGCGCAAGGCGGCGGAGAAGATTCGGGATGTTGCGGCCGAGCTGCTGGATATCTATGCCCGCCGCCAGGCCAAGAAAGGCTTTAGCTATAAACTCGACAACGACGAGTTCGAGCGCTTCTGTGCCAGCTTCCCTTTCGAGGAAACCGAGGATCAGGAGAACGCAATCGCCGCCGTCATCGAAGACATGACTGGCGAGCAGGCCATGGATCGACTGGTATGCGGCGATGTCGGTTTCGGCAAGACTGAGGTGGCCATGCGCGCCGCATTCATCGCCGTGCATAACAGCAAGCAGGTGGCGCTGCTGGTACCCACCACCCTGCTCGCCCAGCAACACTATGACAGTTTCAAGGATCGTTTCGCCAACTGGCCCATCAGGGTCGAAGTGCTGTCCCGTTTCAAATCCACGGCTGAACAGAATGAAACCCTGCGCAAGGTAAAAGCAGGCAAGGTCGATATACTGATCGGTACCCACAAGCTTCTGCATACCGATATCGACTACAGCAATCTTGGCCTGTTGATCATCGATGAGGAACACCGCTTCGGTGTTCGCCAGAAAGAGAAGCTCAAGTCACTGCGCGCCAACGTCGACATTCTCACCCTCACTGCGACACCGATACCGCGCACCCTCAATATGGCGCTCTCCAGCGTGCGTGACCTGTCCCTGATCGTGACACCTCCCGCGAAGCGACTCTCGGTCAAGACTTTTGTACGAGAGAAACAGGACAGCCTGGTCAAGGAAGCTGTATCCCGGGAACTTCTCCGAGGGGGTCAGGTCTTTTATTTACACAACGAGGTGAAGACTATCGAGCGTGCCGCCAGCGACCTGCTGGAAATCGTACCCCAGGCACGGGTTGGCATCGCCCACGGACAGATGGCAGAACGCGAACTCGAACGGGTGATGGCGGATTTCTACCACAAGAAATTCAACATCCTGGTTTGCAGCACGATCATCGAGACCGGTATCGATATTCCGTCGGCCAACACCATCATCATCAATCGAGCTGACAAGTTTGGCCTCGCCCAACTCCATCAATTGCGTGGCCGGGTTGGTCGCTCCCATCATCAGGCCTATGCCTATCTATTGCTGCCGCCTCACTCGCGCCTCAACTCAGACGCCCAGAAGCGTATCGACGCCATCCAGGCCGCAAGTACCCTGGGCGCGGGTTTCACCCTGGCCAGTCATGATCTGGAGATACGCGGCGCCGGGGAATTCCTGGGCGATGAACAGAGTGGGCATATGCAGAAGATAGGATTCTCTCTCTATACCGAGATGCTGGAGGAAGCCGTAGCCGCCATCAGGTCGGGGCGCACCCCAAACATCGATCTGCAATCTGACAACGCCATCGAACTTAACCTGCGTATTCCGGCGCTGATCCCCGATGATTATCTCCCCGATGTCCATACCCGACTGATCATGTACAAGCGCATCGCCTCGGCCAGGGATGAAGAGGAATTACAGGATTTGCAGGTCGAAATGATTGACCGCTTTGGCCTACTACCCGGCCCGGTGAAGCTGCTGTTCGAACAGACCCGATTAAAATTGCGGGCTGCCTGTTACGGTATCAAGAAGATTGATGCCAACGTGTCTTCGGGTCGCATCGAATTCAATCAACATACCCCGGTAGATCCCATGTCCCTGGTGGAGTTGATCCAGCAGGATCCACAGACCTATAAACTTGGCAGCGCCAATCAATTACAATTCAAGCACAATGGCAGCGAGCCGCAACAGAAACTCAAACTGATTGGGGATCTGCTGGATAAATTCAGACTAGGCAAAAAGCAGGCAGCGTGAGCACACCCGGCATGATAGCGTACACCAGGACAGCATCGACGATGCACCTCGACAGCCTTATGCGCACACTGGCCTTCCTGTCCTGTGCCATGCTGCCGATGATGGCCAGTGCCCAGGAACGCTGGTTCCAGGTGGAAGTCTCCATCTTCAGCAACGAGAACGAGTCAGATCGCAGCGAAGAATTCTGGCTGCCCGAAAGCGAAGCCCTCGCCTTTCCTGACCCCATGCGGCGCCTGCAGAGTCTCATGGATATCCTGATCATCGAAGCCTTGCTGCCCCAGCAGGCCGGCACAGACGCAACGCCCCTCCAGGATACCTCTCTCACTGCCTTGCAATTGCAACGGGAACAGGAAGCGGCAGAACGCAGGGAACGGATCGCCCGGGTCGGGCCAGCACCCGCCACATCGGAAAACGGATTCCGGTTCTTCAACCTCGAACGCGACAGCTTTGTACAACTGCCCGCAAGCCAGAGTGATTTCCAGCAGACCAACCGGGCGCTGCGTCAGTCACCTGAACACCGCCTGCTATTCCATGGCGTGTGGCGCCAACCCATGCTCGATCCGGGTCAGGCAACGCCGATCTTCGTCAGTGGCGGCGACCGCTACGGCGACTCTCAGGAACTCATGGGCAGCCTGGAAGTCAGGTTCAATCAGAACAGGGATCGCATCGTGCTGGCTGCGAATCTGTGGTTGAGCGAATTCTCAACCCTGGCTCCCGCAGAAAATGGTTGGCAGCTGCCCCTGCCGCCTCAGGCGTTCAGGATGACGACAGCTGACGCGGCTCGGGACACCTTCCAGTATTACCCTACCCGCGTCTTTCACATGCAGCAGAGCCGGGAAATGCGCAGTACCGAGTTCCACTATCTCGACCACCCCGCCCTCGGTATCGTGGTGCTTGTCGAGCCCTACGAGCGACCCGCTGCACCACCGCCGGGGTTTCCACAGCTCGATGTAATAATAGAAGACGCGGAACCCATTCAATAGGCGCGAGGGCGCGGAGAGCCTGTTCCCGCGATCAGGACTCCAGCCGCAGAAACAGCGTCAGAACCTGGCGCAGGAAATCCATGCCCTCGGCCATCACGGCCTCGATCTCTGCCATGGTAATTTCACCGGGCACAATGCCAGCGGCCCAGTTCACCGACAGGGCCAGCATGGCATAGTCCAGCCCCAATTCCCGTGCCAACACCGCCTCCGGCATACCGGTCATACCCACTACATCACAACCATCCCGCTGCAGGCGGACGATTTCCGCCGCGGTCTCCAGGCGAGGCCCCTGGGTACAGGCATACACTGCCTTCTCCATCAGCAGCCTGGGGTCGGCAGCCTGCTCGTTGGCCTGTTTAATCGCCCGCAGGGCCCGCTCCCGCATTCCTGCAGTGAAGGGCTCGCTGAAATCGACATGCACAACGCTGTCGAGATTATCTTCGAAGAAGGTCGATGCCCGGCCCCAGCTGTAGTCAATCAGCTGGTCGGGCACGATAAGCGAGCCGGGTCCGGCGCTCGCGTTTATGCCACCTACGGCATTGATGGCAAGAATCTCATTGGCGCCGAGCTTTTTCAGCGCCGCGATATTCGCACGATAGTTGATCTTGTGGGGAGGCAGGTGGTGTGTCTTGCCGTGGCGTGGCAGAAACGCCACCGTCCCGGCCTCGGTCTCCAGCAGATCAATGTTAACCGCGGTCGCCGCGTATTCCGTACGCACCGATTCCTGGCGCAATGAATTTAGCCCCTGACTACCAAGGCTGCTTAGATCGTAGAGACCCGACCCACCGATGATGGCTAACATGGTTTAGAATGTCCTCGCTTGTTCCAGCGCACCGAACTTAAACCAGCAGTGGCGTCAAAACAACCGGGCAGCAACAAGTTCTACGAACGTGTTCTAATTGGCGTTCTAACGTGTCTGTGCCAGAGACTGGCTTTGACAGAGTGCTTCAACAGCCTGCCAGAGACGCAGGTTGTTACCTAGCAGGAACAGAGATCAGGATGGAAGCTACTACGCCGGGAGAATATCATCCAGGCGACAATATTCCCCCAGCTTCTATCCGAGGTCTAGGCGAGCCAACCAAGGCTTGGCGAAGACTGTTCATCGAGTAGCTGATTTAATTATTATTCATTATTCTGAAATTACCAGCCGGGCCCCTGAAGAAAGTTTTATAAATGCAATACGTTTCACAAAACGCCCGCTTCTCTTCCTGCAAACGTTATCGCTATCGCCTCGAACGGGAATGGGAGGAAGGCACAGGCACGGTCCTGTTCATCGGTCTTAATCCATCCACTGCCGATCATCGCCAGGACGATCCCACTATCCGCCGCTGTGTGCGCTTCGCGCGGGACTGGGGATATCGGCGCATGCAGATCGTCAACCTGTTCGCCTACCGCGCCACCTACCCTCAAGACCTGCTGGCAGCCGACGATCCTGTAGGCGGCAACAATGACCGGTGGATTGCCCGCAGCCACCGGGAAGCCGACCTCACCATTGCCTGCTGGGGCAACCACGGCATGCATCTGGAGCGGGACCGGATCATCAGGAAAAAACTCGGTCGACTGCATTGCCTGCGGATGAACCGCAGCCGTCAGCCAGCCCATCCTCTCTACCTGAAGGCAAGCCTGCGGCCCCGCCCCATAACCATGGACACGCGCTGAAGTGAAACTACCCTTACCCCTCTGCCGCTGGCTGTGGAGGCAGGACTGGATCGGTCTGCCCTGGAAGAAGTCTGCCTATCGGTCAATGAACAATGCCGGCGAGACACCGGATGCACCGTTCGAGGCCGATTTTTTCGGCTTGCGCTACCAGGGCAACCTGAGTAACGGTATCGAGTTTGCCCTCTACTACTACGGCGCCTTCGAGAAGCCCTTGCTGTTCTTCCTCAGGGATGCCTTGCTGAAGCTTCAGAAGAGTCGGGGCGCGGATGCCTGCTTCTGCGACATCGGCGCCAACATCGGTCAACATTCCCTGTTTATGAGTCAGTACGGGGCGGCGGTGCATGCCTTCGAACCCTTCGACACGGTGCGGGCACGCCTGGAGCACCACATACAGCTCAACCAGTTGCGCAATATTACGGTCCACCCGATCGGACTCGGTCGTGAGACCCATCATCAGACCTTCTATGCGCCCACCGGCTCCAACCAGGGGGTGGGCTCCTTCATTGAGGACAGCCAGCAAAAAGGCAACGAAGCCATCGGTGACCTGCAGATTTTCAGCGGCGATGATTATTTCGGTCAGCAGGGCATCGTGAACCCGGTGTTGATCAAAATCGATGTCGAGGGACTGGAGAAGGAAGTGCTCGAGGGACTGCAGAGCACGCTCGGCAGGGTACGCCCCGTGATCGCCGTCGAGGTGAGTTACGACGAATCCAGATCCTTCACCTCCAGGGAGGCACTGCTCACCATACTCCCGGCCGACTACCTCATCTATCGATTCGACACCCGCAAGGCCGATGGCAGCACCGCCAGACGCCGCGGCTCCCGGGCAAAGCGCACGGGGGCCTACAGGCTGATCGCCATGAATGAATGGTACGGAAAAGACCAAGATGACCTGGTGCTGGTGCCTGCAGAATTTCTCCCGGAACTGCCCCTGAGCAACCAGACGGAGTGACCACCGGACTGCCTTGCCACTAATCCCGGAACAAAAAAAGGCCCAACGCCAAGAATCCAATCCTGACCTGGGCCGCTATCGGTATGTTGCTGATTACGTTGTCGGCTTTACTGGAACTTTCTTTAGTAAAGTGTTGTTTTTTCGATGGAAGTGAGAATCTGGATACCGTGGCCGTGTGAGCGGATTGGGGAAGGAGCCCCTATTCTGTACGGCAGATTTTCTTTCGGGAAGTCTGGCGAGCCAAGGACTTGCACGTTAGTAGGTGGAGTTGGCGCGCCCGACAGGAATCGAACCTGTAACCCCCGGCTTAGAAGGCCGGTGCTCTATCCGATTGAGCTACGGGCGCTTGATCAGGGCGCGCATTTTACCCTACTGCTGCGCCCTACTCTAACTAGATCGGCCGATTATCAGGCTTCTCTTTACCTTCTTCCTCATACTCATGGTGAGTTTTGGGCGTCCCGTAGCAATTCAGGCCCGTATACATCCCGGCCATCAGCAGCGAGGCATTCCTGTAGGCGCGCATCAGGCGAGCGAGAAGAGAGCGATCTGCGGCGTCCACCTCGACATTCCCCAGGTTCATCTCTTCCAGGCGGGTGCGCTCCCCATCGAGGGTTTTAGCTTTGGCTATATTCATCTGCTCCATCATACGATATCAGACCCGGTTGCGAGAAAAGCCTGCTCACAACCGGGAGAATTCGGGATGGGAAAATGGGGTGACTGATGGGGCTCGAACCCACGACAACCGGAGTCACAGTCCGGGGCTCTACCAACTGAGCTACAGTCACCATTGAGTGGTTTGCAGTTACCTGCGAATCTGGTCGGGGTAGAGAGATTCGAACTCCCGACATCCTGCTCCCAAAGCAGGCGCGCTACCAGACTGCGCTATACCCCGAAGTCCCTGAAATGGGTCTAATTTCAGGAGGTCGGCATAATACTCGCGAGATCGGGGCAGGTCAATTGAAGCTGCCTTCAATTACACCCCCTCCGCTCCTACCGAAGCCACGAATACTGTGCCTTCTGCAAAAATCAGCGACGTCAATCAGGCGAATTTGGCCTTATACCCGTGGATTAGCGGTCGCGACGCCAGGTGCTGCCGCCAGCACTGTCTTCCACGATGATCTTCATCGCCACCAGGCGGTCCCTTAACTCGTCAGCCCTGGCCCAGTTTTTGTCGGCGCGGGCCTGGTCCCGGGCCGCCACCAGTTCATCGATGACGGCATCATCGGTTTCATTGTCGGCACCGCTCCCCTTGAGGAAGGTTTCCGGATCGGCCTGCAGCAGACCGAGCGCCGATCCCAGGCGCACCAGCAGCGCGCCCAACTGCCCGGCCTGCTCCGGATCGCTGTCCTTGAGCTTGTTGATCTCGGTAACCATCTCGAACAGGACACTGAAGGCTTCAGGCGTGTTGAAATCATCATCCATGGCAGCCTGGAAGGCCTTCTCGAAACGGCTGTTGGTCAGGCTCTTGGCGCCGGCAACATCGAGATCCTTCAGGCAAAGGTAGAAACGCTCCAGCGCCTTGTAGGATAGCTGCAGGCTGTCTTCAGAATAATTGATCGGGCTGCGGTAATGACTGGCCACCAGCAGGTGCCGTACCACCTCCGGGTCGTGCTTCTTCAGCACCTCACGCACGGTGAAGAAATTACCCAGCGACTTTGACATTTTCTCGTTGTCGATACGCAGCGGGCCATTATGCATCCACAGGTTGGCAAAGGGTTCACCGGTAGCCGCTTCCGATTGGGCTATCTCGTTTTCATGATGTGGAAACAACAGGTCTGAGCCACCACCGTGGATGTCAAAGTTATTTCCCAGTGCACAGGTGGACATAGCAGAGCACTCGATATGCCAGCCAGGACGACCATAGCCCCAGGGTGAATCCCAGCCGACACCATCGTCGGGTGAGGATTTCCATAACACAAAATCTCTGGGATCCTTCTTCAGCTCTCCTACTTCGATGCGTGCCCCATCCAGTAATTCATCCAACTTCTTCTTCGAAAGCTTTCCGTAATCCGGAAACTGGGTCACCGCGAAATACACATCGCCGTTGGCGGCGCGGTAGGCAAAGTCCTTGTCTACCAGGGTCTGGATCATGCTCACGATGGGATCGATATGGTGGGTCGCACGGGGTTCTTCGTCCGGACGCAGGATAGACAGCGCCGCCTCGTCCTCGTGCATGGCCTTGATGAATCGATCGGTGACATCGGTGAAAGGTTCGCCATTTTCCTGCGCGCGATTAAGAATCTTGTCATCGATATCGGTGATGTTGCGGATATAGTTTACATCGAAGCCACGAAAACGCAGATAGCGCACAACCATATCGAAACACACCAGCATGCGGGCATGACCCAGGTGGCAATAGTCGTACACAGTAATGCCACAGACATAGATGCTTATCTTGCCGGGCACCTTGGGCGTGAACTCTTCTTTCTTCTGGCTTAATGTGTTGTATATATTCATGTCGGGATTTTCGATTGCTGAAACTTGCTCATCAGGATTGCCAGGAGTCACGCAGTGTAATGGTGCGATTGAAAACCGGCTTCTCGTTGCTGTGCTCGACGCAATCCTTACAGAAATAGCCTTCTCGCTCGAACTGGAAACTAGCCGGACTGCCCTCAGCCAGTACCGACGGCTCCACCACGGCACCCTCAATCACCTGCAGTGAATCGGGGTTGAGCACGGCGTGGTAATCGTCCACTTCTTTCGATTCCGGCTTCTCGACATTAAACAGGCGGTCATACAGGCGCACCGTGGCAGGCACGCCGTGTGTTGCCGAAACCCAGTGAATCACACCCTTGACCTTGCGCCCCTGGGGGCTCTTGCCCAGGGTATAGAGGTCGGCACTGCAATTGAGTTGCACGATCTCTCCAGCGTCGTTCTTCACCACCTCATCACAACGAATGACATAGCAGCCACGCAACCGCACTTCGCCGCCGGCAACCAGGCGCTTGAATCCGGGTGGAGGCACTTCTTCGAAGTCACTGCGATCGATATACACTTCCCTGCCGAATGGTACCTTCCGTCGCCCGAAGGATTCCTCCTTGGGATGGTTGACCATATCCAGTTCCATTTCAGAATCCACATTGCCGATGACCACCTTTAGAGGGTTCAGCACACACATGGCGCGGGCGGCATTCTTGTCCAGATCATCCCGGATTGCGAATTCCAGCATACTCAGGTCGACCACGCTCTCGCTGCGGCTGACGCCGACACTCTCACAGAAATTGCGAATGGAAGCCGGGGTGAACCCACGACGACGCAGACCCGATAAGGTGGGCATGCGTGGATCGTCCCAACCCGCCACAGTGCCATCTTCCACCATAGTGCGCAGGTTACGCTTACCCATGACGGTATAATTGAGTTTCAACTTGGCGAACTCGGTCTGCTCCGGCAGCACATACTCGTAGTCCGAAGCGGCGAGATCGCTCACCTTGCGAATAGACTCAAGATCCAGGTTTTCCAGTATCCAGTTGTACAGTGGGCGATGATCTTCAAACTCAAGTGTACACAGGGAATGTGTTATGCCCTCGATGGCATCAGAGATGCAGTGGGTGTAGTCATAGGTGGGATAGATGCACCAGGCACTGCCGGTCTGGTGATGGTCGATATGGCGTATGCGATACAGCACCGGGTCCCGCATATTGATATTGGGAGACGCCATGTCGATTTTGGCGCGCAGGCTGTAAGCACCATCCTCGAATTCACCCGCCTTCATGCGGGAAAACAGATCCAGATTTTCCGCAACGGAACGATCTCGATCCGGGCTGTTCTTGCCCGCCTCGGTGAGGGTGCCGCGGTATTCCCGCGCCTGATCCGGGCTCAGGCTGCAGACATAGGCCTTGCCCAACTCGATCAGCTGCACGGCAAAGTTGTAGAGCTCGTCGAAATAATCGGACGAGAAGCGCACTTCTCCGTGCCACTGAAATCCGAGCCAGCGAATATTGTCCTTTATTGAGTCTACGAACTCCTGGCTTTCCTTCGCCGGGTTGGTGTCGTCGAACCGCAGGTTACAAAAGCCCTGGTTCTCTTCAGCCACGGTGAAGTTGAGGCAGATGGACTTGGCATGACCAATGTGCAGATAGCCATTAGGCTCAGGAGGAAAACGGGTGTGCACGCGGCCACCATGCTTTCCGGACTCGAGATCCTGGGCGATTAAATTGCGAATGAAATTCGACGGTGCCGCTGTGGCCCCTGGCTCGTTGGCGGCTTTATCAGAGTCTGTCATAAATCTATTTCAGGTTCGAAAAACAAGTGGCGGCTTGGGCTTCGGCGAGTGCATCTGAGAATTGAAGACTGCGAAGGGGTCGGGCTGCCGGGGCTTTCTAGGATTCAACAAAACCCGTATTATAGCCCGTCCTCCAACAGGCAATCACTACCCAATCTAACTCCCGGAACTCACTATGATCGTGCTCAATACCAATTACGGTGCCATTAAGGTCGAACTGGACTTCGACAAAGCACCCAACTCCGCCGAAAACTTTCTGCAGTATGCGAAATCAGGATTCTATGACGGCACGATATTCCACCGGGTGATCGACAACTTCATGATTCAGGGTGGCGGCTTCGAGAGTGGAATGCAGCAGAAAGAAAATGGCGAATCCATCCAGAACGAGGCGGACAACGGCCTCTCCAATGTCACCGGCACCCTGGCCATGGCCAGGACACCGGATCCACACTCCGCCACCTCGCAGTTCTTCATCAACGTCAGCGACAACCTATTTCTGGATCACCGCGATAAATCTCACCAGGGCTGGGGCTACGCGGTATTCGGCCGGGTGGTTGATGGCATGGACGTGGTAAACAAGATCAAGGGCTGCGCCACTACCAAAAAAGGCGGTCATCAGGACGTGCCAGTAGATGACGTGGTCATTGAGTCCGTCGAGGTGATCGAAGCGGAAGCGTCTTGAGCGAACGCCTGCTCTTCATCTCCGACCTGCATCTCGAGGAGGCCCGCCCCGACATCACGGCGGCCTTCCTGCAGTTCCTTCGGCGCATCGAGGGCGATTGTACAGAACTCTATATTCTCGGCGACCTGTTCGAAGTCTGGATCGGTGACGATGAAGTCACGGAGCTGAGCAGGCAGATCGCCGATGCACTCTCGCAACTGGCAAGCACAGGCAGCAAGATCCATCTCATGCACGGCAATCGCGACTTCCTGCTCGGTACGGATTACGCGACGCTCTGTGGCGCCAGCCTCATTGCCGAACCATTCACGGTGCGCAGCGGTGCGGAGGAGTATCTGCTGCTGCACGGCGACAGCCTGTGCACCGATGATGTGGACTATCAGCAATTTCGCCAGATGGTCCGCGAGCCCCAGTGGCAGGCCCAATTCCTGGCCCAACCCCTGAAGGCACGGCGTGACTTCGCGCGCCAGGCCAGGGCCCAGAGTCAGGCAGCTACCGCCGGCAAGGAGATGGGTATCATGGATGTGAATCCGTCTGCCGTGGTGCAACTGCTGCAGGATACGCAGCACACGCAACTGATTCACGGGCACACCCACCGCCCTGCCCGCCACGATATAGCCCTGCAGCAGCCCATCGCCGGTCATGAATCGGCTGTGCGGATGGTGTTGGGAGACTGGGACAAACAGGGCTGGTTTGCCCAATTGCAGGACGGAAAGCTGTCACTGCAACATTTCCCGCTCTAGCCGGGAAGCCGGGGCAGCCAGCCTAGCCTGATTCTTCCTGCAGCCTGCCGCCCATTTGTGGCGCATCCGTCAGGTAACGGTCGAGATGGGCCTCACACAGCAGGATCAGTTCCTCTTCGATCAACTCTGACAACTCTTCGATACCCAGCTGGGCATACTCGGGCAAGGCATAGACGCCATAGTGCTTGAGATCGTCAATCTTGCCGTGATTTTTCTTTAGCAGATTATGCAACCAGCAGTAAGGAGAGAGTGACTCATTGAACGGCACGCTGCGCTGCTCCAGCCCGAGCTTGAGATTCGGCACAGAGAATATGCGGAACTTGTTCTCCAGGATTTGCACGATGAGCTTCTCGGCGCGTTTCAACACCGCCACCTTCGCCGCATCGTCGTAGCCGTTCCACTGAATGACCTCGAAGGCATAGCGCTTGCAACCACGACACACGGTGTCACCCAAGGAGGTCGTCGAGCAAATCCCAATGCAGGGTGTTTTGGATTTCACAGCCATGAAGTCAAACGATACCTGGTCGATTTCGGTCCAGAGGAGTCCTGCCCGGTTCCGCGAGCGGCGGAAAGTGCAGCAAGCAACAACGCTCTCACTGATTAGTTTCGGGTGAGAGGGCAGAGACTTTAACAAGATTCATGCAATTGTAAACTGTCGGAGACAGCGGCGTGCCTGATTATAAATCCCGCCGCCCCGGGCCCCGTTTCAAGCCGCTGCAGGCCCGGTACCGCGCCCGACTCAACTGGATTTTTTGCAGGTTTTACAATAGAATACGTCCGCGTTTTAACCATCTGCCAGCAGTTAATTAGCGCCTTCTGTCGATGGCCCGCGCCGACTCATGAGATTTATCTCTGACAGGTCCCCAACCGCACTGTGCAGGATTTGGGAGCCAGTAAAAGTGATAAGCACTGGCTGAGTCCGGGTGTGAGCCTCTTGTGCCACCTGAAGAAACCATGCGGCACCGACGGCGAACTGGAACCCCGCGCGGCTCTCACAAGTCATCGAGGCAACAGCAAGGCAGCGAAGCGGTAAGCAAGCTGGAGTTGTCAGCCTGCTGGCAAGACACCCTGTAAGTGAATACGACAGCGAGCGCCCAAGGGCGTATTGCTCGTTACCCTGAGCGTGTCACTTATCAGCACCCATCATGAGGAAGTAATAGTGTTAGAAGCCTATAGAAAACATGTAGAGGAACGCGCCGCGGAAGGCATCGTTCCCAAACCTCTCAATGCCGAGCAAGTTGCCGAACTCATTGAATTACTCAAGACCCCACCCGCCGGCGAGGAAGACTTCCTGGTCGACCTCATCTCCACACGGGTACCACCCGGAGTAGACGAAGCGGCCTACGTGAAGGCCGGATTTCTGTCAGCCATCGCCAAAGGCGAAGCCAGCTCACCACTCATCGACAAGGCGCTGGCGGTCAAGCTGCTGGGCACCATGCTGGGCGGCTACAACATCGCCACCCTGGTGGACCTGCTCGACGATACCGAACTGGCCGCAGCCGCCGGCAACGAGCTGTGCCATACCCTGCTCATGTTCGACGCCTTCCACGACGTCGCAGAGAAGATGCAGGCGGGCAATGCCCACGCCAAAAAAGTGATGGAGTCCTGGGCTGAAGGCGAATGGTTCACCAGCAAGCCCGCCATTCCCGAGAAGCTCACCGTGAGCATCTTCAAGGTGCCCGGCGAGACCAATACCGATGACCTGTCGCCGGCCCAGGATGCCTGGTCGCGTCCGGATATTCCCCTGCACGCCAAGGCCATGTACAAGAATCCTCGCGAGGGTGTGACCAATGCCGGCGAGCAGATCAAGGAGCTCGAGAAAGCAGGTTTCCCCGTTGCCCTGGTTGGTGATGTGATGGGCACCGGTTCCTCGCGCAAATCGGCAACCAATTCCGTACTCTGGCACACCGGCGACGATATTCCCTATATCCCCAACAAGCGAGCTGGCGGTGTGTGTATCGGTGGCAAGATCGCCCCTATCTTCTTCAATACCATGGAAGACGCCGGCGCACTGCCCTTCGAATGCGATGTGGATGGCCTGAATACCGGTGATATTGTTGATATCGATGTCTACAACGGCAAGATCACCCGCCACGATGGCGGCGAGCTGGTCACCGAATTTGAACTCAAGACCGATGTGCTGCTGGATGAAGTCAGGGCCGGCGGTCGCATCCCCCTGATCATTGGCCGTGGGCTAACCCAGCGCGCCCGTGAATGCCTGGGTCTGGAACCCTCGACCATATTCAGGGCCCCGGTGACGGCGGCTGACACGGGCAAGGGTTACACCCTGGCCCAGAAGATGGTCGGCAAGGCCTGCGGCGTAGCCGGAGTTCGGCCCGGCAGCTATTGCGAGCCCCGCATGACAACAGTAGGCAGCCAGGACACTACCGGCCCCATGACCCGGGACGAACTCAAGGACCTGGCCTGTCTGGGTTTCTCCGCCGACCTGGTGATGCAGTCTTTCTGTCACACTGCGGCCTATCCCAAGCCAGTCGATATCGAGACCCAACACACTCTGCCAGACTTCATCCATACCCGCGGCGGTGTCGCCCTGCGGCCCGGTGACGGCATCATTCACTCCTGGCTGAACCGTATGCTGTTGCCTGACACGGTGGGCACCGGTGGTGATTCCCATACCCGTTTCCCCATCGGCTGCTCCTTCCCTGCAGGCTCCGGTCTCGTGGCCTTCGCTGCGGCCACCGGTGTCATGCCCCTGGACATGCCAGAGTCGGTGCTGGTGCGTTTCAAGGGCGAATTACAGCCAGGCATTACCCTGCGAGACCTGGTGAACGCAATACCCTATGCGGCCCTCAAATCCGGCGACCTCACTGTCGCCAAGAAAGGCAAGAAGAACATCTTCTCTGGCCGCATCCTCGAAATTGAAGGCTTGCCCGATCTGAAAGTGGAACAGGCCTTCGAACTCTCCGATGCCTCGGCCGAACGCTCCGCAGGCGGCTGTACCATCCGCCTCGGCAAGGAACCCATCATCGAGTACTTCAAGTCCAATATCACCTTGCTGCGCTGGATGATCGATAATGGTTACCAGGACGCCCGCACCCTTGAGCGTCGCGCCCAGGCCATGGAACAGTGGCTGGAGAACCCGGAACTGATGGACCCCGATGCCGATGCCGAGTACCACAAGGTGTTCGAGATCGACCTTAACGAGATCACCGAACCGCTGCTGGCCTGCCCCAACGATCCGGATGACATCAAGCCCCTGTCCGAGGTTGCCGGCACTGGCATCGACGAGGTATTCATCGGATCCTGCATGCTCAATATCGGTAATTTCCGCGCCGCCGCAGAGGTTCTGAAGCAGATAGAACCGCCCTTGCCCACTCGACTGTGGATAGCACCACCTACCAAGATGGACGAGCACCAACTGACCGAGGAAGGCATCTACAACATCTTCGGCGTGGCCGGCGCCCGTACCGAGATGCCAGGCTGCTCATTGTGCATGGGTAACCAGGCCCGGGTCGCGCCTAACTCCACAGTAGTGTCAACGTCTACCCGCAACTTCCCCAATCGATTGGGTCAGGGCGCAAACGTGTTCCTGGCGTCGGCAGAACTGGCGGCAGTGAGTTCGGCTCTGGGCAAGATACCCAATATGCAGGAGTACATGGAGTACATGAAGTCCCTGGATACCATGAAGGGAGACATCTATCGCTACCTGAATTTCAACGAGATCCAACGCTTTCAGGAAGCGGCAGACAGAGCGAAGCAGATTCCTCTGACCAGTATTCAGGATGTAGCCTGACGGAGAAACCGTCAGGCCAGACCTGGATCAGGACGTGGTCTGGTACTCCGGCAAACGCCAGAGGTAAGTGCTGGTTGCCAGACCAATTCCGATCAACATCAGGATCAACAGGGGTCGACCGACTACCCAGCTCGACAGACCCATACTGAGCCACAGAACCGTAATCGCACGCACCTTCACGCGCCGGGGTACGCCCTTTCCTGCCGCGAAATTTTCGATGATGGGTCCGAAGTAACGATGGGCCAGCAACCAGCTATGCAGCGTCTCCGAAGAACGGGCGAAGCAGAACCCGGCCAGTAACACCAGTGGCACGGCTGGCAGCAATGGCAGGAACGCCCCGACCACCCCCGTAGCTAATGAAAGACATCCGGCGCCCACTAGCAAGGCGCGCTTGACTGGTGTCAACATGTTCTGCCTACCAAGATCGATTGCCTGACTACTGTATGCCATGATTCCATTCCCTTGGAAAACCAGCTTGCGCTATATCCGGGCCAGCGAGGCCGGCAGACGCCACGCCGTGCTTCACCGGCTATTCTTAACTATAGCCCATGCCGCCTGGAATCCAAGGCGATACTCGCGGGCGAGCCTATACCGTGCTCTTCTCCACCACTTCGAATACATCCCGGGACAGGTCCCCGGCAGACTTGATACGCTGCAGCTGGGCCTGCATCAGGGCCTGACGCTCACTGCAGTATTTCTTCCAGCGGGTCAGCGGTGTCAACAGGCGCGCGGCGACTTGTGGGTTGAGAGCATCCAGTTCCAGCGCGCGGTCCGCAAGGAACTCATAACCACTGCCGTCAAGTTTGTGGAAATTCACGTGATTCTGGCCACAGAAGGCACCGATCAGGGAACGCACCTTGTTGGGATTTTTCAGAGAAAAGGCCTTGTGTGACAACAGCCGCTTCACCTTGTCCAGGGTATCGGCGTGAGGCCGAAGCGCCTGGGTGATAAACCATTGATCCACGACCAGTGCCTCGTGCTGCCATTGCTCGTAGAATCCTTCCAGCGCCTGTTCTGCGTAGATTATACCCTTCTCGGCCTTGCTATAGGCCAGCGCACGCAAGGCCGCCATCTTGTCGGTCATGTTGTTGGCACTGCGGAATTGCTGCTGACACCTGTCCAGCCATTCCTCCGACCCGGTCCTGACCAGGTAGGCCAGCGCACAATTGCGTAGGGCTCTCTGCGCCATCGCTGCGGCATCGGCGGCGAATTCGCCCTGTTGAGCGTGGCGCTCATACAAGTCGGCGAACTCTGCCTGCAATGCGGCAGCAATGGCATTGGCGACGCGGTCACGCACTTCGTGTATGGCATCGACATCTGCAACGCCAGCACGCTCGATAAGAAAACCCTCGGCGGGCAAGGTAAGCAGATGGGCGACCATGGCCAGGTCCATTGCCGGATCCTTCTTCAGCGCCTGGAGTACGCCGGTGCAGGCCTGAATGAGTATGTCGGGAACCTGCTGTTCTGAACCCTCGCGTCGTTGCGCCTGCAGCTCATCCATAACCTGTATGGCAAGATCCTGGCCTGCCTGCCAGCGGTTAAAGCCATCGCTGTCATTGACCATCAGGAAGTTCAGTTGCTCGGCCGAGTAGCCAAACTTCAGGCGAACCGGGGCACTGAAGCTGCGCAACAGGGAAGGAACCGGCGGCGCTTCGATACCGGTAAAGACCAATCGCTGCTCCGCCCCGGTGATATCGAACACCCGGTCTGTGGCAGATTCAGTGGTCGATTCATCGCGCAGACGCAAGGGGTATTCACTGCCATCGGCTCGCAACAGGCCGAGTCGCAGCGGGATGTGCAGCGGCTCTTTTTTCGCCTGCCCCGGCGTCGGCGGGCAACTCTGTCGCACCACGAGTTCATATTCCTGCGCTTCAGCATCGTAGCTATCGGTCACAGCAAGCACCGGGGTTCCCGCCTGGCTGTACCAGCGCCGGAATTGCTTGAGGTCTACGCCACTGGCGTCCTCCATGGCTTTCACGAAATCTTCTGTGGTCACCGCCTGACCGTCGTGCCGGGAGAAGTAGAGATCACTGCCCTTGCGGAAATTCTCAGGCCCCAGCAGATTGGAAATCATGCGGACGACTTCTGCGCCCTTTTCATAGATGGTCACGGTATAGAAATTGGAAATCTCCATATAGGAGTCAGGTCGCACCGAATGCGCCATTGGGCCACCATCTTCTGCAAACTGTATCGTCTTCAGGAAGGCAACCTCATCGACCCGTTTCACGGTCCTCGAACCCATATCCGCGGAGAATTCGGAGTCGCGAAATACTGTGAAGCCTTCCTTGAGGCTCAACTGAAACCAGTCGCGGCAGGTTACACGGTTACCTGACCAGTTATGAAAATACTCGTGAGCAACTACTGCCTCCACACGCTGGAAAGAAAAGTCCGTGGTGGTGGCGGGGTTGGCCAGCACACAGGAGCTATTAAAAATATTGAGCCCCTTGTTTTCCATGGCACCCATGTTGAAATCGTCAACAGCGACGATCATGAATATATCCAAATCGTATTCGCGACCGTAGACCTCTTCATCCCAGCGCATGGCGTTCTTCAGGGAACTCATGGCGTAATCGATCTTGTCCAGGTCTTTCTCTTCCACGTAGATCTGTAGTTTGATCTCGCGACCGCTGCAGGTGATGAAGGCATCGTCCTTGTGCTCGAGATCGCCCGCCACCAGGGCGAAGAGATAACTGGGCTTCTTGAATGGATCCTCCCAGCTCACCCAATGCCGGGAAGCATCTCCCTCTACATCACCACTGGCAATCCGGTTGCCGTTGGACAGCAGCACCGGATAGAGCACCTTGTCGGCAGCAATCCTGGTGGTAAATCGTGACATGACATCGGGCCGGTCGAGGTAGTAGGTAATATGCCGAAAGCCCTCTGCCTCGCACTGTGTACAGAACATGGTACGGGACTTGAACAGGCCTTCCAGGGTAGTGTTATTCTGCGGTTGCAAGCGGGTAGTACAGCTGAGTTCAAATTCTGCCGGCTCTCCTCCCAACAGCTCGCTGAGCGAAGGAATGGTGAGCATCTCTTCCTCTATCAGGTAATCAGTCTCGCGCAAGTCCCGGCCATTGAGCGCCAGCCTCTCCAGCACAAGCTTGCACCCATGCAGCACGAGCGTGTCGCTCGGCGTGATATTCTCGTAATCATTGCGGCGCAACAGCAGACGGGACTCTACCCGCGCATGGTCTTCATACAGATCGAAACTCAAATCCGTGGTCTCGATCAGAAAAGCCGGGGGTTGATAGTCCTTCAGGTAGGTCGTTCTGGCCTGGGCGTTCTTCATGGGGTACTTCTCTGGGAGTGTTTATCTGGTGGGTTAGCTAGTGGCTCAGTTCGATTTCATAGCCACCGAAGCGACGCAAATTGATGACGCCGCTATCGAAAATAAGGTACTGGCCCTTGATGCCTTGCAGTCGCCCCTCGACTATCGCCTCCTTGTCGAAATTGAAGGACGCAATCTTCTCGGGATAACTGAGTACAGGGTATTCGAGAGTCACAGGCTCTATGCCATTGAGCACGCTGATAGCGAAAAAACCGAAACGCTCTTCCAGTTCGGCTATCTCCTTGCGGCATTCATTCAGCAGGCGATCTTTTTCAGCCATCATGTCCAGGCTGGTGGCATCGCCTTTCAGCATGTCGCGCCAGTTGGTCTTGTCTGCCACGTGCTGTTTGAACATGACCTCCAGGGTGCCTGACTGCAACCTGCTGCGCACCCGGATTATCGCCAGCGCCTGGGTCGCCCCCTGATCTATCCAGCGAGTCGGCACCTGGGTGGCGCGGGTAATGCCCACCTTGAGACCGGAGGAATTGGCCAGGTAGACGATATGATCCTGCATGCAGTATTTCTCGCCCCACGCCGGTTCACGACAGGTCCCCTGATCGAAGTGACACTTCTCCGGATGGATGATGCAGGAATCACACTGAGCGAGTTTCTGGAAACAGGGATAGCAATAGCCCTGGTTAAAACTCTTGCTGGTCTTGCGCGCACAATGCACGCAATAGATATCGCCGGTATAGCTGAGCCGCAGCTCCTTATCCAGCAGGGCATTCAGAGGCAGGGATTCGTCGCCGAGTCGCATGCTATAGTTCACCGGCTTCTCCAGCCTGCTGGCCATCTTGCGTAAAATTCCCCTGGCTACTGCTTTCACTGTCTTATCCCCTGTGTGGCTATAGGTCGCTGGCAGGCTTACTCACTGTCCAGAATACGGATTACGCCGCTTTCCTCTACGGCGGCACTGCCCGGCGCACCTGCTGACTTGCAATCATTCCTGAGTTCGGCACCGGTTCGCTCTGCCTCCGGCAGCGCCTGCGCCTCGTAAAGGATAAGCAACTGCATGCACTGCTCCAGTTGTGCGCGTTCCAGACGGCGACCATCGTCCCACTTCCCCAGCTCAATGGCGGATTTGAGATTCCCATAGATGGCCGGACTGATCGCTGCGACCAGACCCGCGACACTGTCCGGTGGATTCCCCAGCAGGGCAAGAAGATCGTCTGTCATATCCGTACCCATCGTCAGACCCACGCCTCCTGAGCTCTTGAAAAGTAGTTCATCAACATAAACCAATTATCTTACTCCCGCAGCGCAGACTTGCCCATGACCTCACGCTTCAGCACCAGGCGGTAGAACGCCACTACCAGCAAGCCCATGATCAGGCCCGAGACCAGGCCACTGACGTGGGCCGCAGTCGCGATCAGGGATGAAGCGAGGACCTCCATGACCACCAGGGCAACAACAAAGAACACAAACATGGTGTTGTTGAGCAACAGTCCACTGCGGGGCATGAAGGCATGAATTACCCAGGCATAACCCACCAGGCCGTAGACGACCCCGGACATGCCGCCAAAATTGTTATAGGCAATGGCGAGATACTGGGTCGTATTGCTGACGAAGGCAGTGACAATTACCAGCAGGCAGAAAAGCCAGCGGGGCTGCAATGCCTCCAACTGTTTACCGAAGTACCACAGCCACAGCATGTTGAAGATCAGGTGCAACTCGCCGAAGTGCAGGAACATCGGCGTGAGGGTTCGGAGAAACACTCGCGGACTGTCGATTCCGGCCAACAAGGCCAGCAGGGAATCACTCGGCAGCAAGGGATAGAACAGGCCCGCCACGGGTGTCAGTCGTTCGCCGAGAGTGCTGAGTACCGCCACGCCAGCACAGACCAGCACCAGCAACCAGGTAAAGGGACTGCTGCGAATGCCGGTGATTCCGCGCAGCAGGATCAGGCCCGGGTCAAACCCCCTGCCCTGCAGATTATCAGCCTGGGGCTTATCCCTGACCTCCTGCTGTGACCAGGCCAGCAATGCTCGCCGTATCAGTTCTGCCTCGGTTTCGGAATGCGCCCAGATGACCTGCTGCCCCGACTCTTCAATGATCCTGTGATCCAGACCCTGTTGCAGGAGAATCTGGCTGAAATGCTGAAGATCGACGCTTATAGGCAGGCTTGCAACCTTAATCATCCTCGCGCACCAGGCGACTACCCCAGCCCAGCTTGCTGCGGCAGGCCTGATAATAGCTGTAGTTCGGAGGATGGATCAGCTGCAGGGGAACCGTCTTCTTGCGCACCAGTATCTCGTCGCCGGCCTTCACGCTGTAGCGTATGTCGCCATCACAACTGAGATGTGGTTGCAGGGATTCCTTGGCCTCCACCACCAGCCGTATCTCGCTGTCCCCGTCTACGACAATGGGTCGGCTGCTGAGAGAATGGGGATACATGGGCACCAGTACCACGGCGTTCAGGTCGGGATGCATGATTGGGCCACCGGCGGACAAGGCGTAGGCCGTCGAGCCGGTTGGCGTCGCCACAATCAAGCCATCGGATTCCTGGCTATAGACGAAACGGTCATCAACGAACAATTCGAATTCGATCATCTGCGCCGCCTGGCCGGGATGTAACACGACATCATTCAAGGCAAACCCTACCGCTTCCACCTCGCCAGCGCGGCGTAACTGCGCCTCCAGCAGGAATCGCTTCTCCACGCTGAATGATCCTTCCAGTACCAGGGATAGTTGTTCCTCAATCTCATCCGGCAGGACATCCGTCAGGAATCCCAGGCGGCCCCGGTTCACACCGATTACAGGAACCTGATCGGAGGCGATGAACTTGGCCATGCCCAGCATGCTGCCGTCCCCGCCAATGACGATCACCAGATCGCAGTGTCCTGATAACTCCGAACGCGGGTACACTTCAGCGGCCGGCTCGCCGGCAAGCTTTGCAGTCACATCATCCATGATTACCTGCCGCTTCTTCTCGCGCAGGAACTTCAACAAGCGTCGCGCAGTATCTACCACACCCTCGTGATCTGGCCTGCCGACTATGCCGATCCTGGAAAACTGCGTCATGCCTTCAAATTCTCTCTCGAGCGGCACCAAGGCCCCTCTCCCGCCTGTTCGTTTGCTGTCTCATTGCGTACTGGCCCTGTCGGTCGCAGCCTCCCTTGCGGAAGAGCCAGACCGGGTCGCCGCGCCAGAAACTGCGGGCAGTATAGCATGGCACGGGGAAGCCCGGCGCTCGCTGGCAGTCGCAATTTGCGGTCGATACCTTGTGCTCAATTCAGTAGAATCCCGCCACGAGCAACACAGGGACAGTACTTGATGACAATGCCAACTCTCGGCCCGGACACCCGGGTTGCCGTCCTGGGCTTGGGCTATGTAGGCCTTCCCCTCGCCCACGCCATCGCCGCCCATTTTCCCACCGTCGGTTTCGACATCAACACAACCCGGGTACAGGAAATCAACCAGGGCATGGATCGCAACCGGCAACTCACCACCGAGGAATTGCTGCAGGAAACCAATGCGACTTACAGTGATGTGCCTGCCAGCCTCTCCAATGCCGACATCTACATCATCACCGCGCCTACCCCCGTCGACCGGCAGAATCAGCCAGACCTGTCTCCCGTGCTGAAGGCTACCCGCCTGGTGGGGGAGCGCTTGAACAAGGGCAATATTGTCATCTTCGATTCCACGGTCTATCCCGGCGCCACCGAGGAAGACTGCATTCCAGTTCTGGAGGAACTCTCCGGGCTTACATTCAATAAAGACTTCTACGTGGGATACTCACCAGAGCGCGTAAATCCAGGCGACACTGCCCACTCGTTTTCAGCCGTAGTTAAAGTGACATCTGGCTCCACACCAGAGGCCGCCGACCTGATCGATGTGTTTTACAACAGGTTCATCACTGCCGGCACCTACAAAGCCAGCAGCATCAAGGTGGCCGAAGCCGCGAAGGTAATCGAGAATACCCAGCGCGATCTCAATATCGCCCTGGTAAACGAACTGGCAATTCTGTTCGAGAAGCTCGGCATCGATACCAAGGAAGTGCTGGAAGCCGCCGGCAGTAAATGGAACTTCCTGAAATTTTTCCCCGGTCTTGTGGGGGGGCACTGTATCGGCGTGGATCCCTACTATCTCACCTACAAGGCACAGCAGGTAGGCTATCATCCCGAGGTTATACTCGCCGGACGCCGGATTAACGACTCCATGGGCATCCATGTTGCAGAACGGGTGGTAAGGCTAATGCTTGCCAAGCGTATTCATGTAATCGATTCCAGGATACTGGTGCTTGGCTATGCCTTTAAAGAGAATTGCCCCGACACGCGCAACACCCGGCTCGTGGATATCGTATCGACCCTGCAGAGTTATAACACCGAGGTGGATGTCTACGATCCGTGGATCGACCCGGAAGAATGCGAACAGTCTGTTGCTGCGCCGAAAGAAGGTGCCTACGACGCCATCATCCTGGCTGTCTCACACAAGGAGTTCTCCGACATGGGGATCGAGCGCATCAGGGAATTGGGCAAAGAATCCTGCGTGATATTCGACGTCAAACACCTGTTCCCCAAGGACCAGGTGGACGGAAGCCTGTAAGCCTGCCAGTGTGCAGAATAGCAGCCTAGTTAGTCGCCGCCCCGCCGACTATTTCGAAACTCAACGGTACATCCGTATAGATCAAGTCGCCCTGGGCGGTCAATTGGTAGGCCACGTACACCACCAGTCTGCGTCCCACCAGGCTGGCATCGAAGCTGAATCTGTCCAGCAAGTGCAGGCGCTCTTCCGCTGGCAGGATACGGATGGGTCCAACCGGAATCAGGTTCGACAACTCACCATCCCATTGCACCAGCTGACCATCCGCGCTCACCTGGTACAGCGATTCCGCCCCGAACTCTCCCACCACGACATGAATGCTTCCCGGAAGCCCAACATGCCCGGGGTCGATTGTGATGCTTGCCGTGATATCCACCAGGTCCTCGGGTGAAAAACGATTACCGAAACTCAGCCCCTGGTCTTTGCTGGCGGCGATGGCGATCTGCGCCTTGGTTGAACCGCTGAGTGCCGTCACCGAGGTCGTTGGCAGGACGGGAACGGTGGCGGGCAGGTAGTTCGCGACCTGGTGCCTGACCAGGTTGAGCGACTGCACCGCATCGGCTCCGAATGCTGAATCTGCATCTTCACCGCAGGGAAAGCCCAGGCAGGACGCGAGTGGATCGGAAAACCTGGCTACCCGTGTCTCAGTGTTAAACGCGCCGGGATAGGCCATCACCGTGGTGAACTGAGCGTCCACACCGTAGCCGGTAGAGAAATGAAAACTGCCACCGTAGCCATCTTCCAGATGTGAATGACTAAGCCCCATGTTATGACCCAACTCATGGGCCACTACCATATCAATTGGACAATCGATGGCGATGTGGGAGAAAGCGAAGGCGGATTCTACCGCCGCGTCCAGGTATCCGTTACTGCGAAAACCGCCAATGGGCGCCAGGCCGCAGCGATCGGCAGTGGGCTCCATGGGCCTAAACAATATCACCAGGTCGGCTCCATAGCGCTGCCGCAAGCCTGGCACCGCGGCGAAGGCCGGATGGCTGGAATCCATCAAGTGGTCCAGCGCGGTATCCATATCATCCAGGTCATTGTAGTCCACGCGTTCATGGTGCACGGGACGCAGCCTGATGGCGACGCCGCTGTCACGATAGATTTGATTGGCAACACCTATCAACTGATTGATCCGGGTCTCAACACCATAGGCATAGGCGTTCTGGGCTCCCTGAGTGTACAGGGACATGACGTCGATGGTCGTGATCGAATAGTCGACGGAGGCGGCGTCCAGCGGATCTGTGCCAAGCAGCTGCTCGTTGAAATCGCTGATGCCATCGGCGTCGCTGTCACGACGCACATCCTCTACCACGTTCACGAAGTGGTCATGCCGAAGCTCGCCCACCAGCACACTGCTGCTTAAATAGGGTTGGGAGGAGGCAGACGTTTGCACCCTGAGGTTGACTGTAGCTGTCTGGCCCGGCCCTACATCGCCTAACACACAATACAGGATGGGCTGAAGTGAGAGACTGGCCTGCTGACTGCAGTTGCTGTCGGCGTTCAGCAGCTGACTGTCCTCCAGCAGGAAATACAGCTCCAGAGTGAGCCCGCTATGGATTTCCGAGCCGATGTTCTGTACCCGAATCTGGACATCGCTGGACTCGCCAACAACTACCGGATCCGGATTGAACAGCTGACTGATGGCCAGATTGCCTGCATGCACACCATCGATACCGGCCGCCAGCGATTTATCTTGCGGCACAGGCTGATTCCCGGACAACAACGGGCTGATCTGCATGTGGCTGGTCGACGGCAGGCGTCGGGCTTTCTTCACAGCGTCGGCCGGTATCCGGTAGTCCTGTTGCAAACCACCCGATTGCCCAGGCAGGCCTCGTGGCTGATAGACCCACCCCAGGTATTCATCCCCTTCCACCACCGCCTCGATCTGCCAGACATCGCTACCGACACTGGCATGTCCGAACAGGCTCACTGGACCCACCGTCAGGGTCAGACTGTAAGCAATTCCCTGCCGGGCACCGTGGGCACTGAAATCCAGGTCACCATTGAGGTAGTTGCTGCGTTCTCTCACGGTGAGGACTATTCGATGTCCGTCTCCCAGCTGAACCGTGAATTGCCCACCGACCGGCAGTTCCCGCAGTTGTGCCCTGGCCAGGCGCACAGATGCAGCGGCACTGGCACCTTGCGGGACTGCCAGGTAGCGTGAAGCGTCTGGGCCCAGTTCGATCAGCGGCAGCTGCGCCACTGAGATCGGCGCTACCAACAGGCAAAGACCCAGCAACAGCAAACGCAGGCAGCTAACTGGCCTGGAACTCAGCGTGGGGGCATTACGGCACTGGATCATAGTGGAGAAGCGCCTTCATGAACCGGTCTGGACCGGTGTTGAGGATCTGGCGGTCATTCTAGAGGTTTGTGGGAATTTTTACCACAAAGAGCAAGCGGAATACCGACCAGCCCGCTGTGCTAATAAAGCAACTATCCTGCTGTTTTTGCGGCTCTTTCTGAAGGTAGCAGGCCACCGCTATGGAGGGCGATTACCTCACTCCCGGGCGCAATGGCACCGGATACGACCTCCTGAAACAGCGCATAGAGCATTTTGCCGGTGTACACGGGCTCAACAGGAATGGCGCTGTACCGGGCAAAGTCGGCCATGAACTCCCGCAATCGCGCATCAGATCTGGCGTAGCCACCGCAGTGATAATCATCCAGCACGCACCAGTCGGGCGCCGGCACAGGAGCGAATTGCTGCAACCAGCCCGATACCTCGGCTTGCAGGTAGCCCGGTGCCTTGAGCACCGATATGCCGCGTACCTGAAGGCCGGGGTATTGGTGGGCCTGGCCTGCCAGCCCGAGAATGACACCAGCCAGTGTGGCACCGGTGCCGCAGGCGGCGACCACCAGCCTTTGCGTGGGGGCTTCTGCCCTGCCCGGTGCACCAACCGGCCAGTCGATATAGTCGGCGATGCGTCTGCAGCCTGCTACCGCCAGCCGATTGCTACCCCCTTCCGGCAACAGGTAATGCTCTCCGAAGCGCTGCCGCAGACCAGCGAGGAAGTCCGGATCGTGCTTCTTTCTATATTCTTCCCGGGAAATCGGCGCCAGCACCATGCCCTGCTCACGGAGATAGGCGAGCACCGGATTCAGTGGCTGGCGGATCTCACCCCGAACCAGGCCTATGCTGCGAAAACCCAGACTTTTTCCCGCGGCAGCGAGGGCGACCAGGTGATTGGACCAGGCCCCGCCGAAACTCAGCACCGTGTCATGACGGGATTCACGAATCGCCACCAGGTTTGCCGCCAGTTTGAACCACTTGTTACCGCTGACGAGCGGATGCACCTGATCGAGACGTAACATGCGCAGGGAGATACCGCGCGCGCTTAGCAGCGGATGATTGACACGATCCAGCCCGGGCGGATTGAATTCATGTTCAAGACTGCCGGGCATGGCGCGAGAGAAGACTCGGGGAATTGGGGTAAGGAATAATGGCGGACCGGACGGGACTCGAACCCGCGACCTCCGGCGTGACAGGCCGGCATTCTAACCAGCTGAACTACCGGTCCGCGACAAACGTCTCTGCTGATGATTCTGGGGAATCATGTTCGCGTCGACGTTAATGGTGGGTGGTGCAGGGATCGAACCTGCGACCCTCGCCTTGTAAGGGCGATGCTCTCCCAGCTGAGCTAACCACCCGTCACAGGAGACAGCGCATTTTACCGACTTAAGTTCCCATGTCAATAAAGCATTTCAAGGGAATTGAATTGCTAAGCAACTGATTAGTGCGAGGTTTTTTTACTTGCTGGTATGAGTGAAGGCGCCATCCCAATCTGCGGGCAGATCGGCCTCCCGCAGGGTTTCGATACGCTCTATGTAGACCTGGTACAGCAGTGAATCCGGTTCGTTTTCCAGCAGCGCATTAAACTTCTGTTCCGCCTCATCCCAGTGCTGGGCAAAGTAGCAATTAAGGGCCTCATGGTAGGCCTTGACCCTGGCCTTGAGCTGCTCTCCGGCGCTGGATTCCTTGCACAGCGGCTCGTAACACTCGACCGCCTCATGCTTGCCCTTCACCTTCACCTTGTCGATGAGGCGTATCAGGTAACCATCGAGTTGCCTGGCTGTCTCCTGACCGATCAACAGGCGAATACCGTAAAACTTGGTCAGGCCTTCCAGACGGGAGCCCAGATTCACCGCATCCCCAAGCACGGTATAGGAACGACGGTAGGTGGACCCCATGTCGCCCACGTTCATGAATCCGGTATTGATGCCCACGCCGACGTTGACCTCGGGATAGCCGCGTTCGTCGAATTCAGCTTTCATCTCTTCCACCTTTTGCAGCATCTCCAGGGCCGCCTTCACGGCATTGACTCGATGATTCTCGTCATCGAGAGGTGCCCCCCAGAACGCCATCACCATATCGCCCACATACTTGTCGATGGTGCCGTTGTGTTTGAAGATTATTTCGGTGATAGGCGTGAAGAAGTCATTCAGCAAGGTCTTCAATTCGCTGGCGCTCAGGGCCTCGGAGATCGTCGTGAAACTGCGTATATCCGAAAACAGTACTGTGAGTTCCTTGCTCTCTCCCTCGAAGGTGTAGTTGTCAGGATCATTGAGCATGGAGTCGATATGCGCGGGCGGCACATACTGATCGAACATGCCCTTGATGGTCTTGCGAGTCTGGCTCTCGGCAAGGAATCCATAGATCAGGTTGACCGAGGTGACCATAATGATAAGCAGCAGCAAGAGCACCAGGGAGAAGTCCAGCTTGTAGTTCGCCCAGAGCTGGAAGTTAAACCACACGCTGCCCACCAGCAGGGTAAACGCCGCACCTGCCATGACTGCCGCATTCATGAAAGGAAAAGACATCGACATGGCGATACCCAGCATCATGATGATGAAGAACAGGGCACCGCTCTCCCAGTCCGGGCGATAGGGAAATACCACATCATCAGACACGAAGAATGCATCGAACACGGATTGGGTATCGGTTTCACCGGAGCTGACTTCGATCGGGGTGACAGAGTTCAGCAGCGCGTTCAGCATATTCGCGTGCACTTCCACTCCGGGATAAACCTGCTGTAACGGCATGGCCCTGATATCACCGAGACCAGGCGCGCTGGTCCCTACCAGCACCAGAGAGTTCTGCAGGGCTTCCTGTTCTTCCTCACTGAGGTTGTCACGCATGACATCGGTAGCAGAGATGTAGAGAAAGTGGCGGTTATTGCCCAAGGACGACGATCCCACATAGGGCACAGTCACCTGCCCAAAACCATCGGTAGGAATCTCTAAAGCGCCAAGCCCCCTTCCCACCCGCACGGCTGTTACCACGTCCAGATCACCATAGGGCTGGGTAATCACCTCGTAGACATCCAGGAAGTTGTAGACCCGGAACATCTCCAGCGACAGGGTTGGGTACAGTGACGAGCCGTAACGAATGACTAGCGGGACCCGGCGCACGATGCCGTCCATGTCGGGCCGCTGATTCATGCTGCCGTTGCCCAGGGCGGCGTCCTGCAGAATACTGATATTGCCCGTGAAGCCTCGCATATCCTGCACGGTGATTCGTTCTGCCTGCGCTTCACTGATGTCCACGATGGATGGGGGCAGATCGTTGTAGGCCGCTGTGGACTGGGGATTGAAGTTAATGGCCAGCACCACATCGATACCACTCTGCATCACCCGGGCGAAATACTGGTCGGAATCGATGATGGGTTCGATCTCTTCCAGGGTACTGGTGAAGCTGCTGTCCAGTTTTTCCAGATCGATGGGGGCCAACAGGTCCCTGATATTTCTGTCGGGTTCTGGAAAGGTGATATCGAAACCCACTACCAAGGCGCCATAATCGCGCAGCTTCTCCGTCAGCTGGCCCACCTTGATGCGATTCCAGGGAAATTGCCCCTCTGCCTGCAGGCTTCGCTCATCGAGATCCACGATGACGATCTTGTTGTCTGCCGGCTTCTCTGCCTTGGGCATGATGCTCAGACGCTGGTCGTAGATGACGTATTCGAGCCGGGTGAGGAATCGGTCTACGATGGGCGGCGCACTTAGCTGCAGCCACAGAATGACCATGGTGCCAAAGATACCCAGGTAAGTGGGAAGCCGCTTGCCCTCGCTGATAAAGCGCTGCAGGGGCTTGAGTTTGCTCGCGAATGACATCAGGCTGGCTTTAGTCGGTGCATCCTGTTGTTATACAAGCCATTATACGCCCAATGCCGCTGTACATGCACTGTAGGCATGGGTACTATTGGCCGCCTTCATCGGGGTCCAGCTAATACCATGGAAATATTCAAGGAATTCACCTTCGAGGCGGCGCATCGGCTGCCCAACGTGGCGGAAGGCCACAAATGCGCCCGCCTCCACGGCCACTCCTTCGCCGTACGCATCACCGTGAAGGGCGATGTGGGGGACCACTCAGGCTGGGTTATGGATTTCTCGGACATCAAGAGTGCATTCAAGCCCATACGGGATGAACTGGACCACTATTACCTGAATGATATCGAGGGCCTGGAAAACCCTACCAGTGAGAACATCGCCCGCTGGATCTGGCAGCGACTGCTGCCGAGGCTGCCGCTGCTGCACACGATAGAGATTCGCGAGACCTGTACCAGCGGCTGTATATACCGGGGCGACTAAGCGCCCTGCAGCCACTTACTGGGTTCCACGCTCAGGTCCTGCAATCTTTCCGGCCCGATCGTGGATCGATTCATCACCAACTGCTTGCTGGCCATAAATTCCTTCGGCCGTTTCACGCAATCCGCGGCTATCAGCACGCCGTCTTTAAAGTAGAACAGCGCAAAACCATCCTCATGGTTGGTGGCATCCCCGCGCACCACGACCTTGTCGTATCCCTCGCTGATACCAACCATCTGCAGTTTCACATCGTACTGGTCTGACCAGAACCAGGGTACGGCCTTGTAGTCGGTCTGCATGCCACAGATATTGGCGGCGACGACTCTGGCCTGGTCATTGGCATTCTGCACCGACTCCAGCCGTATCATCCTGTCATACAACAGACTGGGGTGGCTGCAACAGTCTCCGGCAGCGTAGATGTTGTCCCGGCTCGTCCTGCCCTGGCTGTCCACTACCACGCCGTCGCTGACCTCCAGGGAAGCCGCCTCGGCCAGTGCGGTACTAGGCGCCACACCCACCCCCACCACGACCATATCCACCTGCAATTCGAAACCGTCGTTACAGGCGATACTGACGCCTTTGTTTCCGTGCTCATCGACAGTCTCATGCAGCGAAGTGACATGGGTACGAGTGCGAATCTCTACCCCGTGCAGCATGTGCAGCGAAGTCATGTAATCAGACATCAGCTTGCAGGTTACCCGCGCCAATACGCGGTCGGCCATTTCCAGCACGGTGACTTGCAAGCCAAGTTTGCGCAATACCGCTGCCGCTTCCAGCCCGATATAACCACCACCAATGATGACGGCAGACTTTGCTGTCGGCAGCACAGCCTGCAACTGACTCACATCGGCTGCGGTACGTATATAGAACAGACCCTCCAGCCCCTGGCCTATAGGCAGCGTCTTCACATTGGCGCCGGTGCAGAAGACCAGCTTGTCATATTCCAGACGTTCACCGTTGCTCAGCTGCACCGTTTGCGCATCGGGATCGACATCCAGCACCGTCGTACCTAACACCAGTTCGATGGCGTTATCATCGAATATTTTCTGTGGGCGCAACCTGATGGCGTCCATGGTCTTCTCACCAGAAAGCAAATCCTTGGACAGCGGCGGCCGGTGATACGGCAGTTCCGATTCTGCGCCAATCAGCTTGATCGCTCCTTCCCAGCCTTCCTTGCGCAGTTGCAAGGCGACTGATACACCTGCATGACTCGCACCAATGATTACACAGCACTGCTTACTCACTCATGAACTCCTTCATTCTCATGAACGCTTTCGATGTCTTCCCGTTCCTGCATGATGACTGCCGATTCCGGCAGTTGCCAGTCTATGGGTTGCTGGCCTGTCTCGATCAGATAGGCGTTTGCCCGGGAGAAATGTCGATTTCCAAAGAATCCCCGACTCGCGGACAAGGGTGACGGATGGGGGGATTTCAACACCAGGTGGCGATGACCGTCGATGAACGCCCCCTTCTTCTGGGCGTAGGCGCCCCATAGCAGGAACACCAGGTTCTGACGCTGCTCATTCAGTATGTGGACTATCCGGTCGGTGAAACTTTCCCAGCCCTCGCCCTGATGGCTGCCGGCCTTGTGTGCCTCGACGGTGAGCACCGCATTCAGCAAAAGCACCCCCTGTTCAGCCCAGAACTGCAGATAACCGTGTCCCGGCGCCTTGAACCCCACATCTTCCCGCAGTTCCTTGTAGATGTTCTGCAGGGAAGGTGGAACGTCGACCCCCGGCAATACCGAAAAGCACAGTCCGTGGGCCTGGCCAGGACCGTGATAGGGATCCTGTCCCAGGATAACCAGTTTTACCTTATCCAGCGGCGTGCTGTTAAGCGCATTAAAGATATTCTCGCCCGCAGGAAAAATCCGCTTGCCCCGGGATTTCTCCTGCAGCAGGAAGCCGCGAAGGTTTTCCATATAGTCAGACTCGAACTCGGCCGCCAGCGCGTCCCGCCAACCGGGTTCGAGTTTTACAGCCCGGGATCCGGGGCCAGTGTCAGTCATGCTGCGGACGAAGATGGGGGAACAGCAGCACGTCCTTGATCGAAGGCGAGTCTGTGAACAGCATGACGAGCCGGTCTATGCCAATTCCCTCACCTGCCGTCGGCGGCATGCCGTATTCCAGTGCTGCGATATAGTCCTCATCGAAGTGCATGGCTTCATGGTCACCGGATTCTTTCTGTGCCACCTGTGCATGGAATCGTTCTGCCTGGTCTTCAGGATCATTGAGTTCGGAAAACCCATTGGCCAACTCCCTGCCCGCCACATAGAGTTCGAAGCGATCGGTAAGCTCGGGGTTCTCCTCGTTGCGGCGCGACAGCGGCGAGACTGCCGTCGGATGATGGTAGACAAAGGTGGGCTGGTCGAGTTTATCCTCCACCCGCTCTTCGAAAATCTCCATGACAAGCTTGCCCTGAGGCCATTCTTTTTCGGCATTCACCCCCAACCTGTCGGCCAGCGCGCGCACCGAATCATCGGAAGCGAAGTCTTCAGGCGAGGCATCGCAGTACTCACAGATCGCCTCGGTCATCGTCATGCGCCTGAAGCTTTGCCCGAAATCGTATTCCGTACCCTGGAATGTCACCCGGGTACTGCCCATGACTTCCATGGCAATGCGCCTGAACAAATCCTCGGTCAGGTCCATCAGGTCCTTGTAGTCGGCATAGGCCCAGTAGAATTCCAGCATGGTGAACTCGGGATTGTGCTTGGTGGACAGTCCCTCGTTGCGGAAATTCCTGTTCAGCTCATATACCTTCTCGAATCCACCAACAACCAGACGCTTGAGAAACAGCTCCGGGGCAACCCGCAGGTACATGTCCTGGTCGAGGGCATTGTGATGGGTGATAAACGGACGCGCCGTGGCACCGCCGGGGATCACCTGCATCATGGGAGTCTCCACCTCCATGAAATCCAGTTTGTCGAAATACTCACGGATGAAACGCAAAATGCGTGAACGCAGGGCAAACACCTGGCGCGATTCCTCGTTCACGATGAGGTCCACGTAGCGCTGACGGTAACGCAGTTCCGTATCCGTCAGCCCCTTGTGTTTATCCGGCAGCGGTCGCAGTGACTTGGTCAGCAGGCGCAGGTTCGACACGCGCACGGTGAGCTCACCCTTCTGGGTCTTGAACACCTCACCTTCCACGCCGATGATGTCGCCAAGATCCAGTGCCTTCAGTTCATCCAGTTGTGACTCGGGCAGGGTCTTGTTGTTCATGTAAAGTTGCAGGCGTCCCTGACCATCCTGAATCACCACGAAGGGGCCGCGCATGCGAATGATGCGACCAGCGACCGCCGTTTGCTGTGCCAGGGTCTTCAGCTCCTCGGCGTCCTTCTCCAGATAAAGGGCTTCCAGATCTGCAGAACTGTGTTGCCTCCTGAAGTCGTTGGGAAAGGCTTCGCGCTGTGCACGTACCTCACCCAGCTTCTCGCGCCGCAGCGCTATCAGCCTGTTTTCTTCTTCAGTGTCCAGCGGTGTATTGTCTTCTGCCATTTTCCTTGTGCCCGTCTACAGCCCCATCTTCAAGCTTGCTTCAATAAATTTGTCGAGATCGCCATCCAGCACTGCACCGGTATTGCTCACCTCGACGTTGGTACGCAAGTCCTTGATGCGTGAAGAGTCCAGTACGTAGGAGCGAATCTGGCTGCCCCAGCCGATGTCGGCCTTGGAATCCTCGATGGACTGCATTTCCTCTTTCCGTTTCAATTCCTCGAGTTCATACAACTTGGCCTTCAACTGCTTGATGGCCATATCCTTGTTCTTGTGCTGTGAGCGCTGGCTCTGGCACTGCACCACGATCCCGGAAGGCTCATGGGTGAGGCGAACCGCGCTATCCGTCTTGTTTACGTGCTGACCACCCGCCCCGCTGGAGCGGTAGGTATCGATACGTACCTGGGACATGTCCAGATCCACCTCGATATCATCGGCAATCTCGGGTGATACAAACACCGAGGCAAAGGAGGTATGCCGCCTGTTACCAGAGTCGAAGGGAGATTTTCGCACCAGTCGGTGCACGCCGGTCTCGGTGCGCAGCCAGCCGAAGGCGAAATCACCACTGAAGTGGATCGTGGCACTCTTTATTCCCGCTACCTCGCCGCCGGATACCTCCACCAGCTCGGCCTTGAAGCCCTTGTCTTCCCCCCAGCGCAGGTACATGCGTAACAGCATCTCTGCCCAGTCCTGCGCCTCGGTGCCACCGGACCCAGCCTGAATATCGAAGTAGGCGTTGGCGCTGTCCATAGTGCCGGAAAACATGCGCCGAAATTCGAGAGACTGCAGCTGTTGCTGCAGGGACTCCAGGTCCTTGTCGGCGGCGTCGAACAATTCCTGGTCCTCCTCTTCCCGGGCCAGGCTGAACAGTTCTTCTACTTCGCTTATTCCTTCGTACAGCTTGTCAATTGTCCCGACTACCGCTTCCAGCTCGGCCCTTTCCCTGCCAAGACTCTGGGCGTACTCCGGTTTGTCCCAGACATTGGATTCGCCGAGCTCCAGCTCGACTTCCGCGAGGCGATCTTTCTTCACCTCGTAGTCAAAGATACCCCCTGAGACTATCAGTTCCGGACTTCAACTCTTTCAATTCATTCAGTTGGGTATTGATCTCCAACGCCTTCGCTCCTGCTTGCTGGGAAAAAAGCGCATTTTACCTTATCGGAGCCAGCTTGCCAGCAAGCCCAGCGACGCAAGACTGTTATACTCCGCACGCAGTCTCTTTCAGGACCCCACAGGACCTCAGCTTGCCCGGCCCCACCTTCAAGACCGATTCCCCACAGCTGTCATGGACAGCAGACGGCTATCCCCGCTCCATGACCTTTGATGACATTTACTACTCCGACCAGGATGCGCTGGCGGAATGCGAGCACGTCTTCCTCCGCGGTTGCCAACTGGCGCGGCTGTGGTCGGAGAATTCCCTGCAGGGCGACAGCTTCCAATTGGGCGAGATCGGATTCGGCGGGGGCCTCAACTTCCTCATGACCTGGGCGTTATGGGAGCAACACAAGGCAAATAAATGCGCCCCCGCGAGGCTCCACTACACGGCCGTGGAGAAATATCCCCTGTCACCGACTGACATGGCCACCCTGCACGGTCGGTGGCCCGCGCTGAATCCTTACTCTTCACGCTTCCTGCAGCACTACCAACCGCTGCACCAGGGGCTCATGCGCCTGCGGCTTGGTGAGGATATTACCCTGGACCTGGTGCTGGATGACGCTTCCAGCTGGCTGCAGCAACGGGCAGACGCCAATCCACCGATCCAGGCCTGGTTCCTCGATGGCTTCAGCCCGGCCCACAATGAAGCACTGTGGACGCCCGATTTGTTTCGACTGATGGTCTCTCACAGTGCGCCCAACACACGCCTGGCCACCTACAGCAGTGCCGGCAGGATCCGGCGGGATCTTGAAGCCGCTGGTTTCGACATTGAACGACGGGAAGGCTTCGGCAGAAAACGCCATATGCTGGTAGCCACGGGGCTGCGCTCCCGAACTCCTTCCCGGCCCTCGACCACGCCGTGGTTCGATTTTCCGCGCCGCAGCCCCACCAGGCGACGGGCCGTGGTCATCGGCGCCGGTCTGGCCGGCTGCTTCACGGCCAATGCGCTGGCCCAGCGAGGCTGGCAAGTGGAACTGACAGATGCCGCGGCTTCTGTCGCGAATGGCGCGTCGGGAATCCCCCAACTCGCCCTGCGCTGCCGCCTTTTCAATGCCGACAACCCTCAGGCCCGCTTCTTCCTGCAGGCTTATACCTACTGCCTGCAGCGGCTGAATGCACTCGATAGCGGGGACAAGGCCCCTGTATTCCATCACTGTGGTCTGCTACAGATGGAATTGGCGATGAATGCCAGACAGGGCCCGCGCAGAGAATCCGTGGCGGCACTGTACCCTGCCGCAATCGTTTCCGCGGAGGGCGAAGGCCATTTCCTTTTCCCTGGCGGCGGCTGGGTCGATGGCCCCGCACTCTGTGCGAGGCTTCTCGAGCATCCCGACATCACGTTCCGGGGAGGAAGCGACGTGGCCCAAATCGAACACCTCAACCACGATACTATGAGTGGCACCTGGCGCCTCTATGACAGTCACGGTAGCTGTATGGGTGAATCCAATGTGCTGGTCATCGCCAACGGTTTCGACGCCGCTCGCTTGCTTGGCAGCAGCTTGCCCCTGCAAGAAAGCCCCGGCCAATGCAGCCAGGTTGCCAGCACGACAGAGTTGAGGGCAAACACGCGGGTGCTGTGCGCAAACAGGACCCTGTTTCCGGCCAAAGATGGCATGCATACGGTGTCGGCGTCTTACCGGAACGCGGAGGAAGGCACAGAAATTCGCGGCGAGGACGACATCCGGAACCTGCAAGCCCTGGCTGAGATGCTGGGTATTAATCAAGCCCGGCTAGTGCTCCGCCAATCCCGGGTGGGCAGTCGCTGCAATAGCCTCGATCGCTTCCCGCTGGTTGGACCGGTCCCTGACTTCGAAGCCATGAAAAAGAACTACGCCGAACTGCGGCGCAATGCCAGGGCAACCTTCAACAGCACGCCACACTATCAACCCGGTCTCTATCTCAACACTGCCCATGGTTCCAACGGGCTGTGTAGCAGCCCCTTGAGTGCCGAGTATCTGGCCAGCCTGATTGACGGGGATAGCTCGCCACTGGACAGGGCTGCAATGGCTGCTCTCAATCCGGCCCGATTCCTGATACAGGATTTGAAGAAGCAACGCTCGTTGCGGTGAAGCCTGTCGCCCCGGATACGGGAGACTAGCGATTGAAATAGCCGGTCACGACCTTGGCCAGCGCCGCAGGGTCTTCGCTGCCTGCCAGTTCGCGAATGGAATGCATGGCGAAGGTGGCGACCCCCACATCGACGCTGTTGATGCCCGTTTCCGTGGCGGTGATCGGGCCGATGGTGCTGCCACAGGCCATATCATTGCGCATGACGAACTGCTGGTACGGTACCTTCACCCTGTCACAAATGGATTTGAAGAGCGCCACTGATTCACTGTTGCTGGCATAGCGCTGGTTAGCATTGATCTTGATCACCGGCCCGCCATTGAGTCTGGGCCTGTGCTGATCATCGTGCTTCTCAATATAGTTGGGATGCACACCGTGGGCATTATCGATAGAGAGGAAGGTCGAGCGACTGCTGATTCGCTGCAGAACTTCAGCAGCGTCCTGCTTACCCACTACCAGCCGCTGCAGAATCGATTTCAGGAAAGGTCCCTGGGCACCGGATGTCGACGCACTGCCCACTTCTTCGTGATCATTGCACACCAGCATGCTGGCATGCTGGTTCTTGCTCTTGATCAGGGACTGGCAAGCCACGTAGCAACTCAGCAGATTATCCAGGCGGGCGGAGGCGATGAACTGCCCCTCCATACCTACCACGGCGGGTGCCTGGGTATCATAGAGATAGAGCTCGTGGGCAAGTATTTTCTGTGCGGAACGGTGTGCTGCCTGCTTGCGTAACATGGACAGAAGATAGGCGTCGAAATCGAAGCGCTGCTTCTCACCGATTTGCAGCACCACTGGCTGCAATTCCTTCTGCGGGTTCAGGGTGCGATTTTCATGAACCGTCCTGTTGAGATGAATCGCGAGACTGGGTATGACCGCGATCGCCTCCCTGACATCCAGCAGGGCAGCGCGTATCTCACCCTTGCGGTCCTGGTAATTGAGGCGTCCAGCGATGGACAGATCCCGATCGAACCACGGGGTAAACAGCGCACCACCGTATACCTCGACACCCAGCTGCAGATAGTCCTGCTGACGGATTTCCGGGTTGGGTTTGATTTTCAGACAGGGGCTGTCGGTGTGCGTACCGGCGATACGGATACCGTTATCCAGCAGAACCTCTCGCCCAGTCTTGAAGGCTATGATGGCAGAATCGTTGCGAATGACGTAGTAGCGCCCGCTGCTATCGAGCGACCACGAGTCCTTCTCGTGAAGCTGTGTGAATCCAGCCTCATCCAGCATCGCCTGCAGACTCGCCACTGCGTGAAACGCGGTCGGCGAAGCCTGCAGAAAATCCAGCAGGCCTTGATTGAAACGTGAGGCGCTCATGACTGGACAGAAATCCGGTTCAACTGGTCAGACTCGTACTGAAAAGCTAGTTAACTTCCAGTAATTCTACATCGAAAATCAGCGCCGAATTGGGCGGGATAGCCGGAGTCGGGGACGCCTCACCATAGGCCATGCCAGGGGGAATGAAAAGGCGCCACTTGTCCCCTACTTTCATCAGCTGCAGGGCTTCGGTCCAACCAGCGATAACCTGGGACACTCCAAAAGCAGCAGGCTCGCCTCGCTGCACGGAGCTATCGAATACGGTGCCGTCGATCAGCGTGCCGTGGTAATGAGCTAGCACGGAGTTAGCCGGCGTCGGCGAAGTGCCACCGGCAGCACCGGACTCAAGAACCTCGTATTGCAGCCCGGAGTCGAGAGTTACCACGCCATCGCGCTGGCCATTCTCCGCGAGGAAGTTTTCTGCAGCAGCAAGATTACTCGCCAGGGCATTCTGGGCAGCTTCCTGCTGTCGCGCCATAAAGGTCTGTATGGCGCCTACGATCTCCGCTTCACCCAACTGCACTTCGCCAGCGACAGCATCCATCATGCCGGCGATAAAAGCTTCCATGGGCAAATCGTCGATGAGCCCCTGGCTCGCGATATTCTGGCCGATGTTTACGCCGATGGAATACCCAATGCGATTGTCTTCATTGGTCAGATCGACACTGCTCTGCGCGAACGCCTGGGAGGCAGTGCAGAGAGCCAAAATACTCAACGCGATGGTTCCAGCTCTGGTGGATGTTTTCATACCATTTTCCTTAAATTCAGTGGACAATTGCCGGTAGATGGCGGCTTGCGGCCAGCCTGTTTAACTGCGGCAATGAGTCGCGCATACTAACCGGGAACACTGCGAATTGCCAGCCAGCACCCGGCGACAGATGTCAGGAAGACCCCATGTCCAGCACACAAGAAAAGCCCTATTTCCCGGCGGTAGCGCGGCCTCTGCTACCCCTGCTCATGCTTTCCCTGCTGCTGCCAGCCTGCGGCCAGAATTACTCCGTATCTATCAACGACCAGTCCGTCTACGACCCGACTGGACGCTCAATCAGCGGCGAAGTGAGCGACGCCGATCTGCAGGGCTGCATCAACCTGGCCGTGCAACAACAAGGGGTACAAGATCCGGCGGAGCTTACCGTGCTGTCCTGTGCCAACTCCCGAATACGGGCGCTGGACAATATCGGCCGCCTGGGCAGACTGCGCTTCCTCGACCTGGGTAACAACAACATCAGCAATATCACGCCACTGGAAGACCTGCCCACCCTGAGTGGCTTGAACCTGGCGAATAACGTCATCACCGATATCTCACCCCTTCTCAATATGCAGAGCCTGGCATCGGTGAGCCTGCTCGGTAATAACAATATTCCCTGCGACCAGCTCTCGGCCCTGCGCGCGAGACTCGGCAACAACCTGACGGCGCCAGAGCGCTGCCGGAATTAAACCCCCTGGATGGCTGGCAATAGAGACCTTGCTGAACTGGCGAAGGTGGAGTTAAGCAGCGCGAAACTGGTTGCGACCTCAGCTGGTGCTGGCGGGAATGCCACTGTGAAAGCGGAACTGCGCATCCGGTGATACCACCAGTTCGAGTTCCAGGGCACCGAACTCGGCCACCCGATCGGCAATATCACCGCCGCTGTACAGACTGGCGAGGGCCAGGTAGTCCTCGAAGTGACGGCTCTCTGATTTGAGCAGGCTTCGATAGAAGCGCGCCAGTTTCTCATCGAGCAATGGCACCAACCCGGCGAAGCGCTCACAGGAGCGGGCCTCGATATAGGCCCCGACGATCAACACATCCACCAGTGCCTCCTCGTCCGCTGACGCGATATGCTGCCTGAGCCCTGCCGCATAGCGGGAAGCACTCAGCCGGGCATACTGGATACCCCGTTCATGAAGTATGGCCACCACCTGCTCGAAGTGAAGCAGCTCTTCTCGCGCCAACTGTGACATCTTCGACATCAGTTCCGTCTTCGCGGTGTGGCGGTACATCAGATTCATGGCCGTGGATGCGGCCTTTCGTTCACAGTTGGCGTGATCGATGAGCAGAATTTCCTGGTGGTCCAGGGCAGCACTGAACCACGGCTCAGGCGTGGGGCCATGGAGAAACTCCAACACCGGAGCGAGTATTTCTTCTGTCGTGGACATGGCGGCGGTATGGCTCTGGTATTTGGCTTGAACGGGGATGGTTGTTAACAACTGCGCTGAATTTTAGTGTCGAGCCTTCTGGTCTGCTGCATCATCGGCCGCCTTCTCGGATTCGGAGTCCTTGACCATGTCTTCCAGTTGCAGACCGGCATCCGGTTCTGCTTCCATGGCGGAGCCAGCCTTTAGCTGTTTCGAGGTCTTCGCGCCCAGCTCCCTGAGTGTCTCGGCACGACGCACGAGATTACCCCGTCCCGATACCAGCTTGTTATGAGCTTTCTCATAGCTCTTCTTGCTGGTATCGATACGATTTCCGATCTCCTCGAGGTCATCCACGAAAGCCACGAATTTGTCATACAAGGCCCCCGCCTTTTCGGCGATCTCGTTGGCGTTCTGGTTCTGTTGCGCCAAGCGCCAGAGGTTTTGCACTGTCTTCAGCGAGGTCAGCAAGGTGGTAGGCACCACGAAGATAATGTTGCGCTCGAAGGCATACTGGAAGAGATTGGGATCTTCCTGAATTGCCGCCGTATAGGCCGCCTCGATGGGCATGAACAGGAACACGTAATCCAGCGAATTGACACCAGCAAGATTCTGGTAATCCTTGCTGGAGAGTCCGTTGACATGGTTGCGGATTGACGCCACATGCTGCTTCATGAGTTCCGTCCTGGCATCGCCCTCGCCAGCCGCGTTATAGGCATCCCAGGCCTTGAGAGATACTTTGGAATCGATAATGATGTCCCGCGACTCCGGCAGGTGTACAACCACATCGGGCTGCAATTTGCTGCCGTCCTCTGCCTTCATGCTCACCTGAACCTCGTACTCCCTGCCCTTCACCAGGCCTGATTTCTCCAGGATGGATTCAAGCACGAATTCACCCCAACTGCCCTGGGCCTTGTTGTCTCCCTTGAGCGCATTGGTAAGGTTTATCGCCTCTTCCGAAATCCGGTTATTCAATTCCTGCAGGGATTTGATTTCCCGTGCCAGGGAGAAGCGTTCCTTCGATTCCTTGTCGTAGGTCTCCTCTACACGCTTCTCAAACTGGCTGATCTTCTCCTGCAGCGGGCTGAGAATCGTGGTCAGGCTGGCCTTGCTGGTGTCGGTAAACTTCTTGCTCTTGTCTTCAAATATCTCATTGGCGATATTCTTGAATTCGACCGTGAGCTTGTCTCTGGATTCGTTGAGCAAGGCCAGCTTCTCATCGAATTGTTTGCGCTCCAGCTCCAGGCTGGTGGTCATGCTGGCGAGGCGCTCCCTGCCCTGCTGTAATTCGGCGAGCAGTTCGCGATTCTCGTCCTGGGACCTGAGCAGGGAGGCCTGGGAGATTTCCAGTTCCTGCTGTCGACCCAGCAGGCGCTCCTCGGCCGTGGCAGCGGCGACTCGCGCCTGTTGCAATTGCCGGAGCAGGAAGAAGATGCACAACACGGCTGCCGCGCTTATTAGCAGCAGAACCAATGTAGGAAATTGAAAAGTCATCGGATGAAGAGTGACACCTGGTGCACTGCGGAGATCACGTCAGATTGTCGTTGATTACCTGCAGCAGTTCGAGCTTCAACTGGTTTGCATCGAAGGAAGAATCGAGCGCCTCGGTGACCACGTTAACGGCCGTGCCGGTTTCCAGCAGGCGTACGCTGAAGTCTCTCTCCGGCATGGTCTCATCGGAATTCCCGCGACCCAGAATACGACCGAAGAAACCTGGTTCGTCTTCGTCCTCCATGATACCGGCAAAGCGCACGTTGAATGTGGCCTCGTCCCGGTTTTCGTCAACGATGTCGATCTCGGCGGTGGTCAGCGCCTGGCGTATCTGTACCCAGGCCCGGTCGTAGTCCACCTTGAGCTCGAGGATAGACTGCCCGGCATCGCCCTGAATGATGTTGGCCTTACTCTCAGCCTCGATGGTTCCTGCCAACAGGCTCGCCGCAGAGGCCTGATAGATGTCGTTGCGATCGGCAAGGAACTGGGAAACCGAGCGCAGCATCTCCAGTTCCAGCTCATCGGAAGACGACACGTCCGGCCAGGTAATCACCGTAGGGATGGGATCGGTCCGCTGATTCTGCAGATGCAGCACATAAATTTCCGAGTAGCCGGGGTGCAAGCCGGGCTCGATGGTAATCCGGTACTTGTGTCGGGAATCCTGGTCACTGCCAATTTCCACCCAGGAAGTTTCGAGTATGCCGGCACCGGGGTTTTCGTAATCCAGTGCGATCTGGATCTCTGTCCAGTAATCCCTGATCCTTGGCCACACCTGCCCTGGGGTCGCATCGATGAGAATCCAGCGTTTGTCGGACAGGCTCTGGATGATCACTCCTTCCCGACGCCTGGTTTCGATCGGCCTGGGCATGGGAACGTCTTCGAACGCCACGGTCTCCAGGGCAACTTGCTCGGGGATCACATAGAGCTCGTCAATGGTATAGCTATCGAGTTCATTGGGGATGCGCATGGGAGGAATGACCTGGGCCTCCCGGTAGTCGCCACCGCGATCGCGGAACATACCTTCTTCGCCACCCAGAAAACTGCAGGCAGACAACAGAAGCAACGCACTCGTCATGAGTGAAGTTCGGAAGACCAGTTCGGGTAAACGCTTATTCAAAATACTAATCCACTACCTGCTACATCAAAATGCTGTCCGCGAATGGGATAAACCATCGCCAGCACTAACCGTTATTGCCTGTGCGAGACCCAGGGATCATGCCGCTGCGGCCAGTTTGATTCCAGCCTGCTGCAAGGCATCAAGCACTTTGACGTGATATTTGCTGTTGAGTTCCACCAGAGGCAGACGAATTCCGGGAGGAATCTTGCCCATCTTCAGCAGCGCCCATTTCACGGGCACTGGATTGGCCTCCACGAATAAATCGCGATGCAGGGCGGCTAGGCGCTGGTCGATCTGTTCCGCCTCCTCGAGCCTGCCGGCCAGGGCAAGCTTGCACATCTGTGCCATAGCATCCGGTGCCACATTGGCCGTCACCGAAATAACACCGTCTCCACCTCCGGCCAGCAGCTTCAGGGAGATGGCATCTTCACCGCTGTAGACAGCGATCCTGTCGCCACACTCCTTGATCAGCTCCAAACCTCTATCCAGATTACCTGTCGCATCCTTGATGCCTACAATATTCCTGACTTCGGTGAGGCGCTTAACTGTTTCCAGCGATAAATCACAGGCAGTGCGACCTGGCACGTTATAAAGAATCTGCGGAATATCCACCGACTCGGCGATGTATTTAAAGTGCTGATACAGACCTTCCTGGGAAGGCTTGGTGTAATACGGTGTCACCAGCAGGCAGGCATCGGCGCCATGCTCTTTGGCAGACTGGGTAAAGTACAGGGCTTCCTGGGTGTTATTGGAGCCGGTGCCGGCGATTACGGCCACGCGACCATTTACCGACTTTACACAATGCGCCACCAGATCACAGTGCTCCTCTGTGCTCAGCGTTGCCGACTCGCCAGTGGTACCTACCACCACGATGCCATCGGTTCCGGCATCGACATGCCAGCCGATGAGGCGGTCGAAAGTATCGAGGTCCAGGCGGCCATCGGCATGCATGGGTGTAACCAGGGCTACGAGGCTACCTTTGATTCGATTTGTCACGGGAATTACTCGGAATTGTACGGGTTAGAGGCATCAAGCCGGATCAGGGGAAATGTTATCACAGAGCCAGTAAAAGCCCATAAACCCGCGCTACAGGCCGGGCGTGGCTTCACTGTTTACCTTCGATTGCACCCGGCTGGGCCAGGCATTGATTATCGCTTTTACCATGGTGGCCAGGGGAATCGCGAAAAACACACCCGCCATGCCCCACACGCCACCGAATATGAGTACCGCCGCGATAATCGCTACCGGATGCAGATTAACAGCCTCGGAGAAGATTATGGGCACCAGCACATTGCCATCGATAACCTGCAGCACCAGATAAGCGATCAGGACTGTGTAGAATTCTCCGCCGATCCCCCACTGCACATAAGCCACCGCTGCCACCGGCAGAGTCACGACCGTGGCGCCGATATAGGGCACGATGACCGACAGCCCCACCAGCACCGACAGCAGCAGGGCATAGTTGATACCCAGGATCACGAACATCACATAGGCGGCACCGCCGACGATGAATATCTCCACCGCCTTGCCCCGGATATAGTTGGAAATCTGTTCATCCATTTCCTTCCAGATGCGAATCATCAGCGGTCGGTTGCGAGGCAGGAAGTTGCCGGCCCATAACACCAGTTGGTCTTTATCTTTCATCACGAAGAAAACCAGTATGGGCACGAGCACCAGGAAGATTACCCAGGCAAAGATGCTCGGCAGGCTGGCCAGTGAATATTCGAGAATGGTCTGCCCGAAACCACCGATCTCACCTCCGAGACCGTCTATAAAGGCTCGCACCTGTGCTTCCGAGAACAGGCTGGGGTAGTTTTCCGGCAGGGACATCAGCGCCGTCTGCCCTTCGCTCAACAGATTGGGAATTTCGTTGGCCAGCCGCCTAAGCTGATTCCAGGCCCGTGGCATCAGGTAGAACAGAAGCACCAGGAACAGGCCGATGAACAGGGTGTAGACTGCAATAAACGCGAGCCGAGGCGATGCCCCGTAGCGCAACAACAGGTTCACCAGGCCCTGCATGAGGTAGGCAATGATGATGGCTGCTATGAGGGGCGCCAGAATACTGCCCAGCAGGAGCAGCACCGCCAGGGCGATGCTCAGCAAGATCAGCAGGATGACGGACTCTTCGTCATGAAAATAACGATCAAAGAAATCGTTGATAAGCTGTTTCATAGTGCGGTGGCAGGCAGCGCTGCTAATCAGCCTTTACGGATCCAGTAGGAATAGGTGCTGTCATCTTTCTGGAAATCAAGAATCTGGTGGTCGCTCTGCTCAACAAAGAGATGAAAATCCCGCTCTGCGCCGGGATCCGTGGCAACCACCTTCAATACCTGATCCGCCTGCATGCCGTTCAGGGCCAACTTGGCCTTCAGCAGCGGCATGGGGCACTCCAATCCAGTGACGTCCAGTTCTATATCGGCGTTAACAGTCATCTCCTTATCTTAGCAAGCCAGAAGGCTGACTGCCTATGACCAGAGGCCCGCAAATCTCGATAAGTTGTTAAAACAGCAGGAATAAACTGTGATAGTCTGGGTCTCTGTCCATATAATGGACAAAACTATGCAGCGACCTCAATTCAAACCCAGATTGCTCTGCCTGACCCTGCTGGCCCTGACCCTGCCGGCCGCAGCCCCCGTTTTCGGGCAAAACCCCCTTCCCAGCCTCGGGGACCGGATTTCCGGGACGGTGAGCCTGGACCAGGAATACCGCATGGGCCAGCAATTCCTGACCCAATTGCGCCGCAGCGCACCCACGATTCCCGATGCGCTGCTGAATACCTACCTGGAGAACGTGACCTACAAGCTGGCCGCCCGTAGCCAGTTGCAGGACAAGCGCCTCTCATTCGTGATCATCGACAGCCAGGAAATCAACGCTTTCGCGGCACCGGGCGGCATTATCGGGGTCAATACCGGCCTCTTCCTCAATGCCCGCACCGAGGATGAATTTGCCTCCGTCATGGGGCACGAGATTGCCCACGTGAGCCAGCGCCATTTTGCCCGCGGCGTCGATGAAGCCCAGGCTGGCCGGGTGGGCCAACTGGCCGGCCTGCTCGCCAGTGTGCTCATCATGGCCACATCGGACGCGGGCCACGGTGCGGCCGCTCTCTCCGGCATACAGGGCCTCGGTGTGGACAATCAACTACGCTTCAGCCGCTCCAACGAGCAGGAGGCCGATCGCATCGGCCACGATACGATGTATGCCGCTGGTTTCGATCCCTCGGCGCAGGCCAGGATGTATGAACAACTGCTGGCTGCCAATCGCTTTGGCAGACGACCACCGGAATTCCTGCTCACTCACCCGCTCACTGAGTCGCGGATCGCCGAGAGCCGTGCCCGTGCCATGCGCTTTCCGCCGCGCGAGTATTCAGCCAACCTGGAATACCAGATCATGCGGGCGCGGGTGGTTGGCCACTACAGCCAGGACAAGCCAGCGTTGATCGCCGACATCCAGCAGCGCCTGCAGGACAGCAGCAGCGACTTCACCCGGGATGCTAACCGCTACGCACTGGCAGTGGCCTACTATGAAAACGAACAATTCGCACAAGCCACAACCACCCTCTCCCCCTTACTGGAAAAGTACCCAAACCAGATTAGCCTGTTGGTGACCCAGGCCGAGATTTACACCGAAGAGAATGAACCCGCGCGGGCCATGGATTTCCTGCGGCGCCATCTCGAGATCAATCCCGGCAACCACCCTCTCACCATGGCCTATGTCGACGCACTGATCGCTGCCCGGTCCTACACCGAGGCAGCAGAGCTGATGGAAGAGCACAGCCGCAGGCGTAGCAACGACCACCACCTGTGGTACCAGATGGCCGAGACCTGGGGGCAGGCAGGCAATATCAGCAAGGTGCACCAATCGCGGGCCGAGTATTTCATTCTGGTGGGTGATTTCCGCAATGCCCGGGAGCAACTGCAGTTTGCACTGCGTATCGAGTCAGAGAACGGGTCGGGTCCGGCGGTGGAAGCACGTCTGCGACAGAAGATACGCGAAGTAGAGCAGCGCCAGCGGGAACTGAGTGGCTAGCTGACATTTTTCACGCCGGGCTGTCCCTGGCGCGGGTTCAGCACGCCTTCACGGCGGACATCTGCGAAAGCAGCGGGACTCAGGCCTTACCCTTCACCTGAAGCTGTTGCTCGCTGGTGAAATTAAGCATGCGCTGCAACGGCAACATGGCCTTCGCCGCCAGATCGGCATCCACGAATACTTCTTCACTCTCCTGTTGCAGCGATAGCAGCATGGACTCCAGCGAATTCATGGCCATCCATGGACAATTGGCGCAGCTTCGGCAGGTGGCATCATTGCCAGCGGTTGGCGCGATGATAAAAGTCTTCTCCGGTGCCAGCTGTTGCAACTTGTGAAAGATACCCTGGTCGGTGGCAACGATAATTTCGCTCTGGGGTATCCGCTGTGCAGCCTTGATGATCTGGGTAGTTGAACCCACCACATCGGCCATCTCCAGCACGGCAGCCGGTGACTCGGGATGGGCCAGGATCGCCGCATCGGGATGCATGGCTTTCATGTCCTGTAATCCGCGCGCCTTGAATTCTTCATGCACAATGCAGGCGGCATCCCACAACAGCATATCCGCGCCAGTCTTGTGTTGAATATAGGAACCCAGATGCTTGTCGGGAGCCCACAGGATCTTCTCACCGGCATCCATGAGGTGCTCAACCACATCGACGGCGATACTGGAAGTCACCACCCAGTCAGAGCGCGCCTTCACCGCTGCCGAGGTATTGGCATACACCACCACGGTGCGGTCAGGGTGTTGATCGCAGAAAGCGCTGAAGCGGTCGATTGGACAGGCAATATCGAGGGAACAGGTAGCCTCGAGTGTCGGCATCAATACCTTCTTCTCGGGACTGAGAATCTTCGCTGTCTCACCCATGAAGCGGACGCCAGCCACAACAAGGATGTCCGCATCGCAGTCATGGCCAAAACGCGCCATCTCCAGGCTATCCCCCACGAAACCACCACTGTCTTCCGCCAGTTCCTGTAACAGGGCATCGGTGTAATAGTGCGCAACGAGTTTGGCATTCTTCTCTGCCATCAGGGCGGTGATCTGTTCGCGATAGCGCGCTATCTCGTCGCTACCCAGAGCACGAGGCAACGCCGCCCTGTCGAGATAGTTTTTGACGATTTCCGTGTCGGAAGCGAGTGTGTCGGTTGGGGTGCTGGCCATGGGGTGGCAGAGTGGCTGCTTGAACAGGGCTTAGTTTAACACAGAAAAGAAAAAGGGAAGCCTGGACTTCCCTTTGGGGTTTGGTGGGTCGTGTAGGATTGATTCGGAATTTGGCTAAGCCAAATCCCTCACCCTCCGGGCGTCATGCTTCGCATGACGTCTGCGCCGCTGTCGCGGCTTTCGAACCTTTGACGGTTCGAAAGAACCCCATGGGGGCCAAAATAAAAAGGGAAGCCAATGCTTCCCTTGATATTTGGTG